>Ga0209825_1000019_pt1 | contig 177870 bp, 187 predicted proteins | sample EN8Hudsemesocosm_FD_184631 | JGI IMG/M metagenome (GOLD analysis project Ga0209825, IMG submission 184631) | Methane-oxidizing microbial communities from mesocosms in the Hudson Canyon - EN8B Hudson Canyon (SPAdes) (version 2) | ecosystem: Environmental > Aquatic > Marine > Cold seeps | place... | reverse complement strand
ATAATTTGCTTTAAATCCAGCCTATAAAACCAAGTCACTGCCGCTTCCTGCGCCCTTTCTGGATTAGTCTCAACCCTGAAAGAACAGCGCATTCTACAGCATTAAGGGCTGGGGTCAAGAGTTTATTGCCACTTTGGCAAACTTTCTTTTTCCGACTTGATAAACCTGCTGAGTACCGGCTTCAATTTGTAACTTTGGATCACTTGCTTTCTCGCCATCTATTTTCACAGCACCTTGCTTAATCATTCGCATAGCATCAGAAGTACTTTTTGTTAATCCTGCCTCTTTTAATATATTAGCTATCGCCATTCCATCTGCATTACCTTGTAATGATACCTCTTCAATATCATCAGGTATTACCCCCCTCTTAAACCTGGCCTCAAAATTTTCCAATGCTTTACTTGCTGCACCAGCATTATGAAATCTTTCGATAATTTCTTGAGCTAAAGCTACTTTATAATTACGAGGATTAGCTCCGTCATCACACTCTTTATGCCATTGATCAATTTCCGTCATTGGCTTAAAGCTTAATAATTCAAAGTATCTCCACATCAACTCATCAGATATTGACATAATCTTTCCGAACATATCATCCGGAGCATCAGCTATACCTATATAGTTATTTAATGACTTAGACATTTTTTGCACACCATCCAAGCCTTCTAATATAGGCATGGTCAAAACTGTCTGAGGTTTTTGACCATATATTTCTTGCAACTGGCGCCCCACCAGCAAATTAAACTTCTGATCAGTTCCACCTAGCTCAACATCCGATTTCATTGCAACCGAGTCATATCCCTGTATTAATGGATACAAAAACTCATGGATTGCAATCGGCTGCCCACCTTTATATCTTTTGCTAAAATCATCCCTTTCTAGCATTCTTGCAACTGTATGCTTCGCCGCCAACTGAATCAAATCAGCTGGAGACATTTTATCCATCCACGTGGAATTAAAAACTATCTTAGTTTTATCAGGATCTAATATTTTAAAAACTTGCTCTTGATATGTTTTAGCGTTTTCCAGCACATCCTCTTTAGTTAACGGTTTTCTTGTGACGTTTTTACCTGTTGGATCACCGATCATTCCTGTAAAGTCACCAATTAAAAACTGCACTTCATGACCTAAATCTTGAAATTGTTTTAATTTGTTTATTAATACAGTATGCCCTAAATGCAAGTCAGGAGCAGTCGGATCGAACCCTGCTTTAATGATTAAAGGTCTATTTTCTTCAAGTTTTTTTATCAATTCAGATTCAACCAAAATTTCATCTGAACCGCGTCTCAGCTGCTCCAACACGTTTTCTTGCGACATTGTTACTCTTCTCTTAAAAATTTTATATCCATACTATTATAGATACATTGCAGCCATCCTCTGAAATAATTATGCCTTTAGGCTATAATTATCTTAAATTCAATACTGTTTAATGGCTTTTATTGAGCTTCAATTCTCAATATCTTAGAAAAATAATACTGTGAAAATCAAAACATATAAAACTCTTATCTTAAGTACTGTAACTGCAATCACTGTAATTACAGGTTGCACACCTCAAAGTTCTGAGCCTGAGATTAACAACACTGCACTTGCTATTCCTGCTATTCAACCTGCAGTTTCTGACATTGCAATCAACAGCCCTATTATTTCTTCTACCAAGCAAGTAAGCGAACCAGAATTTAAATTACTTACGCATAAAATAGCTAAAGGCGAGAGTTTATCGACTATTTTTTCTAAACTAAACCTGAGTAAAAAAGACTTACACGCCATCATTCATGCCAACGAACTTGGTAAACAGTTTGCATCCATTCGTCCAGGAAAAAATCTTATCGTCACTACGAATTTAGACGGACAACTACAAAAACTTACTTACAAGAAAAACACTGTAGATACTTTATTTGCTACCCGTAGCGATGATGCATTTAATGTTGAAATAAACAGCAAAACCATTGAAAAGAAAATCACCAGCGCACAGACAACTATCAACTCATCTCTCTTTCTAGATGGTAAACAAGCGGGGCTTTCTGATAAAACAATTATGCAATTGGCTAATATTTTTGCATGGGATATTGATTTTGCTTTAAGCTTACGAAAAGGCGATCAATTTACTGTTGTTTATGAAAAATTATTTGTTGATGGCCAAGAGTTTGATTCTGGCGAGATTATTTCTGCTGAATTTATCAACCAAAATCAATCATTCACAGCTGTTAGATTCCAAGACAAAAAAGGCAATACAAGCTATTACAGTCCTGACGGCAAGAGTATGCGCAAAGCATTTTTGCGTACACCCATTGAATTTGCACGTATAAGCTCTCATTTTAACCTTAGACGTAAACATCCTGTCCTTAATAGAATTAGAGCCCACAAAGGTGTTGACTATGCAGCTAGAACAGGAACACCAATCACATCTACCGGCGATGGAAAAATAACTTTCCGCGGTCGTAAAGGTGGTTATGGCCGCGTTGTTATCGTTCAGCATGGACAAAAATATAGTTCACTTTATGCCCATATGTCTAACTATAAAAAAGGACAACGCGTAGGAAAATACGTTAAACAGGGTGATGTAATTGGTTATGTTGGAAAATCTGGCTTAGCTACAGGTGCTCATCTTCATTATGAATTTAGAGTTAATGGCGTACATAGAAACCCATTAACAGTAAAATTACCTCACGCCAAACCCATTAAAAAATCATTATTAGCTGAATTTAAAACACAGACAAAGCCTTTAATTGCCCAGCTTAATAAAGCCAAAGCACATAATTTACTAGCCCAAAACCTTTAAGTAATATGCCAGAGCTTTACATTGGCTTAATGTCGGGAACCAGCTTAGATGGAATTGACGCTGGTTTAGTCGAATTTAATGGTGATCAGATCAACCTACTTGATTTTGAATACACCCCATTTTCTGACTCGATAAGAAGCGATATACAGGATTTATCTCAAGCTGACTCAGCTATCTATCTAGAAAAGTACGGTGTAATTGACACCCAACTTGGTCACTTATTTGCTCAAGCCTGTAATAACTTACTAAAAAAAGCCAATATTCCTGCCTCATCAATAACGGCTATTGGTAGTCATGGACAGACTATTTACCACGCGCCAGAAAAACCTTCTGCATTTTCTTTACAGATAGGCGACCCTAACATTATTGCCGAACAAACCGGTATTACTACTGTTGCAGACTTTCGTAGACGTGATATTGCGGCTGGCGGACAAGGTGCACCTTTAGTTCCCGCCTTTCATCAAGCAATTTTTAGTCAGATATTTGATTTATCAAAAGAAAATATTACCATTGTAAATATCGGCGGTATTGCAAACATTACCTATTTATCTGCCAATAAAACTATTGGCTTTGATACGGGAACAGGCAACACATTAATGGACTTCTGGATTCAAAAAAATTTAGACAAGGCTTACGATAAAAATGGTTCTTGGGCAAAAACTGGCTTAGAAAATATCGAATTAATTAAAATCCTGAAGCAAGACCCTTACTTCAGCCTTAGTTTACCCAAAAGTACAGGCAAGGAATACTTCTCTCCCTCTTGGCTCAATGAAAAAATCAGCCAAACCCCAGATTGTAGCGCAAAGGACATACAAGCAAGCCTCTGTTACTTAACAGCAGAGACAATTACAGAAGCCATACAAAAACATGCCCCACTAACAGACCACACCTTAATTTGTGGTGGCGGTATGCATAATGGTTATTTAATTGAGTTAATTGAAAAAAATCTACACCATCCAGTCTCTTCCACTGCAGAATTTGGAATTAACCCTGATCATGTAGAAGCGATGGCATTTGCTTGGCTGGCCAGACAAACGATGAATAATTTATCTGGCAACCTAACTGAAGTGACTGGAGCAAAAGCACCCGTCATTCTTGGTGGAATTTACCCTGGGCGAAACGGATTAAACTGAAAACGAAGATCCACAACCACAAGTTGTACTTGCATTTGGGTTTCTGATAACAAATTGAGCACCAGATACATCTTCTTTATAATCAATTTCAGCACCATTCAAATACTGAACACTCATTGCATCAATCAAAACAGTTACGCCACCATTTTCAACTTGAGTATCATCTTCATTCACTTCCTCATCAAAAGTAAACCCATACTGAAAACCTGAACAACCACCACCTGAAATATAAACTCTAAGTTTCAGATTGTTGTTATCTTCTTCAGTAATTAAAGCAGCTACTTTTGCAGCCGCACTGTCTGTAAAAATAATTGGTTCAGCCATTATTTTTGGTTCCAAGCGATAAATAAAAAATGATTATGTCAATACCTAGCGTTTTAGTCAAGAATTAGAACCTTAACACATTAGAGCTACCAGCCATTTATTTAGCTACAGATTCAAAGTAACTGATAGGGTTAGTTTAATTCTGACGCTAGCCAAAGATATTTTGAGGTGATTATTAACAATCTCTTTAAAAAAGTGACTTTTTCATTCAAGCACTACCTAAAATCACAGTGTTTTTTACGATAAAGAGCAACCAAGCCACTTGCCATCAACCAAAAAGCAGCCGGCACAGGGACAGTCGTTACTGTTGCTGTGTTCAATGTTGCAGATAACGAGTTCCCATTGGCATCCCCAAGCGCATTAACTAACAACTGTAGCTGGCTTATATCTGATTTAAGAATATCAAAAGCAATGGTTGCCAAGTTAAAACTGCTAGCTTGAAGATTATTCAAATCTTCGGCTAAATCAAATGACTCTTCATATACATTGAGCACTCCTGTTACTACCGTACCTGAAAAAGCAAAGTTATCACCAAAACCAAAAAGATCTAATTGATTCCCTAATTCAGAATCACCAAAACTGCTACTGACATACGCCAGATGACTAGAATCAAACAAAATATCTAAGTCATAGGTACTAAGCGAATCAGCCATTCCATCACCTAAACCTGAGATAGCTAATTCAACATTTAGCTGTTGCCCTGTTTGAGTGATTGAGCCAAAACCTAAAGAACTTGCTTGAATGCTGCTAGAAAAACATAACGCAGCCGCTAAACTGATAGCCTTATATAAATTTATCATTGTAATTCCTTTTTAATTAACGGCACATCTAGAGCGAGTACATAACAACCGTACTTTACGAGCATCTAATACGGTAATTATGCCATCCCCATCTAAATCTTTAGGATCATCAGAACCTGATGCAGGCTGGTTTCTTGAAGCCAAAATAAGACTCATATCATTTCTATCAACATCACCATCCCTATCTATATCACCAATGCTTATTTCACATTCATCCGGAATATGATTACCATCAGTATCTTGGCTACCTTGAGTAAGGTCAATTACATCAGAAATTACGTTATTATTACAATCTGGAAAAACATTTAGATAATACACGTCTTGTTCTCCATTAAAAGTGGCTGAATAAGCTATATGAGCGCCATTTGTATCAGAAACCAAATGCGTATAATCACCTATTTTGTCTGCTTGCTGTTCCTTACCATTCACAATTCGGTAAGGTAAATGGGTATTAAAAGATGGAGTGACAACCTTATTTTTACTCCAACTCTGCCCGCCATCCCATGAATAGGAATAAAATAGCTGCGACATCCTAGCTGGATTTGTGCCTGTTCCATTTCGAGTATCGTACCAAACAGCATCAATTCGAGAGTTTGATGCAACATCCATCATAGGAAACCATTGAAAAGCTGTTTCACTAGGCATGTCATCATTTATACGCAAAGGTGCTGACCAACTATCACCACCGTCCTCACTTCTAACAAAGAACATATCAAGAGGATCTCCCCCAACTTGCCATCCATAAGGCAGAGCATAAGCCAACATATAAATATTGCCACGCATCGCCCCTGTCGATTTATCAGTAGCTATTTGCACATCACCATACGAACCTTGAGGATTTGGGCCTGCTGGAGTAAATAACATGATGACATTCCCGCCCATATCAATCTTTTGAGCGGTAAAAGTAGGCGCAATAGTTGTGTCTTTTGCATTGACCGACTTTAAAAAATAGTGACCTTTACGGAGAATCCCTAATGAATTAGTGGATAAAATATCTTCACTTACCCCAGAAAGATAAACCTCACCTTCAGCTCCAATAGCAATTCGACCAAAACCATAATTATTTACAGGTAATGCAACATCTGGTTCCTGGTAACTTAAACCACCATCGGTAGATCGAATAAAATATTTAGGTACATAACTGGAATCAGGATTTGTACTACTTGCACGCCTCCAACTGCTGTATATATTTCCATTACTATCGCCATTTGTTTTATCAATAGCAATCCAGTTTTTATCTCCAATAAATTGATGCACTGGATCAGACCAGCTTACCCCACCATCTGTAGATTTAAACACCGAGCTGCTATTTACACTACCATGTCCCATGGACTGATAATAAAAGTTACCTTGAGAGTCCGTATCTAAAACAGGATCGGTGCGTTGTTGCGATTCCAGTGCAGGAAGAACACCGTTAACCCAGCTCAACCCACCATCTAGACTATACCCAAATCCCGCTTGCTTGGTTACTGATTGTGGATCAAACCTACGCCAACCAATCACAACATTGTTCTGGTTTAAAGGATTAACAGCAATACTAGGCTCATTTCCTTTATCACCTACTATATTTCGTCCATTTCCATCAACATTGACCTGATGACTAACATAACCACCGTGAGTAATAACTGAGGATGGAGCCGCCTGTACTGCAACTGAAAAAACAAGTGGAGCCGCCCATGTTAAATAATTAAACTTTGATTTATTCACACGACCACCTGCTTACCAGCTCTTCCAGAAACAAACAACCCAACCAAACCACTAGCAAATAACCAAACAGCTGCGGGAACAGGTACTACAGTAGTTTGCAAGTTAAAATTTCCAACTATTGCCCCGACATTAGCACCCAAATGAGCAAAGCCATCTCCTATTGCCAAATTACCTGATAACATTAAAGTATCAGCTGTTTGATCGACGACAACATTATCTAAAGTAAATATATCAGCTCTCCAAGCAACGTGATTAAATAGCGTCCACCCTGAATGGCCATTTATTTCACGACTGGCATCATATTCCATCGTAAAATCACCAATAATTGTACGATTTCCTGCTTCTTCACCATCCTGAATATTAAATGGAACATCAATACGGTATCGAAATGCTCCACCCAAACCAATAGCACCCGAGGCAGTTCCTGTAACATCAGATGGATCAAAAGTAAAATTAGTGGCTTTATTACGGCCATTAACAGTTGAACCATTCACTAATAACTCTCGCCCAACGCCTGAAATTTCTTCTGTTCCAGCTACAAAATGAGTAGTTAATAACTCTGTCGTGGATAAATATTCATATGAACTCCTATCAAAATACTCTTCAAGATAAAAAGCTGGTCTATTTGGATCTGTATCATGAATAAATGCAGCTGCTAAGGCGGCGCTATCAAAATTGATAGTCATTGCTCCGCCACTGACACTGCTAGCAAATGAAGGAAAAGAGCTAATAGCGAATAAAGCTATTGCTGTCGATGAAACTAATTTTTTAAAATAATTCATTTTTCAAGTGGGGTGGAAAAAGTAAAGAAAAGCCATTCAGACTGACGAGCTTTTGAAGCTTCTTTATAGAAATAGCTAGAGACCAATGATGTACTAGGTAATATTTTTTCAGCTCCCAAAACTCTGATCAACGAGCCTTGGAAACTGAATCAAACTTTCAACACGTAATATATTAAACTGCTTGAAGTTTCTTACGTTTACCTACACCAACCAAACCAATAAGCCCAGTACCAAATAACCATACCGCTGCTGGTACAGGCACTGCAGAGGGAGTTAAATTAAAAGAACCAACAATTGCTGAAGTATCTGCACCCAACATACCAGCCCAAGTACCTGTCATTTGAAGATCACCACTCAGTAATAATTCACCACCACCGCTTACTGACTCATTCACACTTGTTAACGTTAGGAAATCGTTACCTCCAAATGCAGTATCATAAGTACTGATATTCCAGACACCTTCAGTTTTTACCAATTTCAAATCATAAGGGGCAAGAACGCCACCAGGACCATTAATCCGCATCGCACCACTTAAACCAATTTGTCCTGTTGCTGTATTACTCACATCCATATCAGTTGCTTGAACTGTCCGCCCATAAGCACCTGCAGAAGGATAGCTAATAGTTGTTGTATTAGTATTCACCGCAAACGACATGACATTACTTCCTGTAGTGGACAATGTAGTCCCACCTGTTGCTGTTGCATCAATAGCTAGAGTATTATCAGCAGCCCCCCAGTGAGTTTCTATATAATTCCCATAGAAATTGGCAGCAGCAAAAGCTGAATTATCAATTGTAATAGTTGCATTACCAGTAACAAGTGAAGCACTTGCCGTTGTTGAAGCCATTAAACCTGTTAATGCTAATGCTCCAACAGTAAGTAATTGTTTAGCTTTAAAGCCAACTTGAGAGTTAAATCTAATAATTTTCATGTTTTCCCTTAAAAATCCAAAAGCTTTCTATATTGATTTAGCCATGTCACATCAGCATCCCCTCACTGCTTATTTATGTATAAGCAAATACTGGTGTAACGCTCCTTGCTATAAATTTAAAAAATCCGTTCTTAATAGTTAAGCCGTATGAAATGTGAAATCGATCACAAAAAAGAATGGTTTTTTATTTGCTTTCATTTTAAACCCAACAAAAATTACATATTATCAATAACTTACAAACATAACGTAGAATATATTTTAGAGAAAAAAACAGAAATCAACAGCAACGACTGCCTGAATAAAATCCATATCATCAAAATAGACCGTAATAAAAAATATAAACACAAAGGATGAATTAGCGTAATTAATGGCTAATCAATTGACAGTTTCTTTACTCAATAACGCAAAGAAAAGTTGATATAAGCAGAAAGGGGCTGACTTTGAACAAAGCGCCCACCAAAATAATTTAAACTTTCGTAAGTACGATTATTCGTTAGGTTTTTTAAAACCGCACTTATCTTAAAAGATTCAACCTGATAATTAAGCGCTGCGTCAATTGAGTACAAGCTATCGCTCTTATTGAATTGCGAATTTTCAAGATAGCCCCCTGACTGAGCATAAATACCAGCGCCGACACCTAAACCATTAAACAGAGGTTGATCAAACTGATAATTTGCCCAAATCCGCCCCGAATGTTTGGGGATATGAGGTATCGGATTACCCTTATCCGTTGTTAAAATGTGCTGAATATAAAGAGCATCTGTATATGCGTAACTTCCTAGCAAGTTTATATTTTTATTGAGCTGCCAGTTTAGATCAGCTTCAACGCCTTGTGATCGCTGTTCACCTGTCGTTTTTGACCGACGCAAAGGATCAGTATTATCTGTGATAGCAACATTACCTCGATCAATTTGATAAACCGCCATTTGCCCATTAAGTCCCATGGAAAAATCAAACTTTATTCCAGCCTCTAATTGCTGGGACGTTTCAGCTTCAGGACTTGCAACAAAATTAACAAAGGGCTGCCCTCTCATACCTTCGCTGTAACTGACAAACCCTGACACACTGTTTGTTAGGTCAAAAGTTGCACCAATTCTAGGTAAAATTTTTGTTTCCTGAGTCTGGGCTGTCGTTTTAAATCCAGGCGACTCATTCTTATAATCAATATTGACATAACCTAGTCGAACACCCGTTAATAAATGTAAACGATCATAAAATGTACTTTGTAATTGTAAATAACCTCCATACGTTGTATTAACTACAAAAATATTATTTATTCCTGCGCCTGGTTTACGGTAAGGTGAATTAAATGATATTTTGTTCAAATCAACAGCCCCTACAGAAGCTGACTCAATAAACCCTTCGTCTTCATACTGACTATAATCAGCCCCCATCAATAATTTATTATCCACTGGTCCTAAAGAAAACTTTGCCAATATACTGCCAACAAAGCTTAATTCTTGCTGTTGTTGATAAAGCTCGGTATTAAACAAAGCCCAGGTTGATGGATTCGAAAAAGCTTGATCAGCCTGAATACCATCTGCGCCAAAAATAGTCTGAATTTTCTGATCAAACTTTGATTCTGCATACCTTGCTTTTAACGTTAAGGATAAATGATCATTAAACGCATGATCAAATGCACCCCAGATACCATAAAATTTTGCATAACTAGGTTCAATATCTTCGGGACCAATATATGTTTCTGGGTGAATAGAAAAGTCGCCTGTTACCGAGCCTTGTGCTGGCAAACCTTGATAGTCTACTTGCTCCCAGCTTGATATTTTCCCTTGCAATTTAAATGAAGTATTGTCGTTATTTGTTATTGTTAATGCAGGGTTAATATTAAACCTCTCCGTCTCAATCACATCAAGGTAACTCTCGGAATAAGTATATTCCCCCGTTACCCGAAACAATATCTGATCATTGATAGGCTGATTCAGGTCAAAATAAGGCTGATAATATTGGTAGCTTCCATATTTAATACCTGCTTCTATCATGCTTCGCTCTATAGGTGCTTTAGATACAATATTAACCAACCCTCCAGCAGGAGAACCTGACCCACCGCTATAAAGCAATGCATTTGAGCCTTTTAAAACCTCAATACGCTCAATATTAGCCAAACTTTCTCGATCACCTGCATTGTAATATTGAGTAAAACCATCGAGTAATTGTTCTGCTCTAAAACCTCTAATTTGAGTAAAATCAAAACTGGGTGTCAACTGAGTATGCCCAACCGTTACTCCGCTAATATTTTTCAACGCATCACTAACCCCTAGGTTGCCTTGGTCATCAATTAAAGAGCGTGTTACCACTTGAATTGATTGCGGCACTGACTTAATAGCTGTTGCCGTTCTCGTTGCACTTGTTGTCTCTAAAGTTCTATACGGTCTGGAGAGCCTTTGCCTTCTGTTATCTGCAGATAGCTGACCCATAACAGTTAAAGGTTGTAACACTTTAATTGAGTTTTTTTGATTAGAAGAAGCTAGAGAGTCTTTTACAACTGAAGGACTAGTTTTTGAATCAGCATGAGGCACTAAAGTGACAGTATTCTGGTCAATAAAATGATATTGATAGCCACTGCTTTGTAGAAGATTGCTCAATCCCTGCTGAACAGTCATTCGACCTTTTAAAGCTTTACAATTAAGCCCTCGTATTTTATCAACAGGAAAAATTAAATTTAGATCGGCTTCTGCAGCAAATTGAACTAATCCATTATTAAGTGATTGAGCCGGAATATCATAATCATGTAATGTCTCAGCTAACAAGGTGCTGCTCATAAATAAAGCAAGTAACAAACTCGCGTATATTTTGCTTACCTTATAGCTAACATTGGACTTTCTTTTCCTAGTGCTGGGTATTATTAACATTCCTTTTAATATTCAAACTGTACTATCGAAATTCATTTAACACAATTATTTGCGATGCACGACACTCCACCACTTAGCCAATCGAGTCTCTTCTAGATTTAACACCTGACAAATTGACTTTAAAACAGTATCTGGATTTTCTAAAGAAAAGACCCCTGTGATACGTAATTTTTTAAGTTCATCATCAGCAAAAAAAACACGCCCATTGCGGTAACGTTGTAATTCTGTGATTAAATCACCTAAGGGCTGATCATTTATAATCAGCTTTTTCAGTTGCCATGCTGTTGCTTGCACTAGCGCTACAGTTTCGGGCTTTAACAAGGAGTGACCAGATAGATACCTTAATTGCTGCCCTGTTTTTACCTTCAGAGTAGTACCTAACCCATCATTCAATGTCTCGCTAACATCTACCGCATGCTCCTGAACTATCACTTTAACGCTATCATTTTCATCTTTATAGACTTGAAAAATAGTCCCTAAAGCCTTAATTTTAAGACTATCCGTATCAACTACAAATGGACGTTCTTTATCCTTAGCGACATTGAAGCTCACTTGGCCATAATGTAAAACAATGGCTCTATTACTATCCGTATAGTCAACTGAAACAGCGCTATTAGTATTTAACATTAAGCGGCTACCATCAGAGAGTTGAATCTCACGTACCTCCCCTGTTTTTGTATAAAAATCACTATTCCAATTATCTAACAACCGTATTTGCTGCGGTAAAAACAAATTAATAACAAGTAATGCTAGAGCAGCAACAGCTAATGCTGGCGTCATCCAATAAAAAAACTTTGTTTGCTTACGGTTTTTATTTGGCGTGTTTTGTCTTGTAGTGCGTTGAGGGACTGACTGAATATGGACTTCTGGTTTTGCAGCTAAAGCCATTTGATCAAATAATATCTCTGCCTCAGAAAATGCTTCAGAATGAGCATGATCCTGAGCTAACCAATCGGCAAATTCAATTAACTCATCATCTTCCATTTCATCAGAGCGCAACTTAACTAACCAGTCAATAGCCTTCTGTTTCTGCTCTGATATTTCTGCTCTGCTCGATTTATTAGCCATGAGTTAAAACCGTTAATAATATTTTACTAATATACTTACTATATATAACGTTTAGACAATAAAGATGACTACCTTTTTGTAAAAATAAATTCATAGCATCTCTATTTTTCAAGCCGTACAGCACAATGAGTCATAGCTTGTGACAATAACTTATTAACCATTGATTTAGAAATACCCATCCGCTCAGCAATTTCAGCATACTTTAATCCATCAACACTATGCAGATAAAAAGCGGTTCGACTATTGACAGGTAATTCATCTAAAGCCTTTTTCATCAAAGCCAGTTGTTGCTGAGCTATTAAAGATTTGTCGGGCTCAGTCGCTTGATTTGAGGAAATCTCAATCGCAGTATCAAAAGCCATATCTGATGAGTATTTATTTCTCACCATTGCTTTACGTTGATAATCCACAGCCAAGTTCATTGCAATTCTAAAAGCCAATGCCCTTGCATTATCTGGTGGGCTTTCTTTAACTTTACGATCCAATCGTAAATAAGTTTCATGAGTAAGGTCCGCGGCAGCTTCCGCACATCTTAATCGACTAGTCAAAAAGCTCTGAAGGTCCTTAGCAAGGACTTCATTCCAAAACAGAGCATTATTAGGCTGATCTAAACTAGTCATTTAATCATTCAAAACTATCGTTAATAACAACAAAAAAATTTATTAAGGGTAAAGCGCGACCGTTTCTAAACCTTGCTTTTCATCAAGCCCGCACATAATATTCATATTTTGCACCGCTTGCCCTGCCGCCCCTTTTACTAGATTATCTATCACCGATAAAATAACTAAAGTATCACTACCCTGTGGCTGATGAATAGCAATCTGACAATTATTACTGCCTCTTACATTGCGTGTATCAGGGTGTTGTCCTTGCGGTAATACATCAACAAAAAATTCATTCTTATATTTTTGCTCATACATGCTTTGTACCTGACTAATATCACCCGTAATTTTCCCATACATGGTGGCATGAATGCCCCGAATCATTGGGGTTAAATGAGGAACAAAGGTTAAGCCTACTGGTTTTTTGGCTGCAATTTCTAAGCCTTGCGTTATTTCTGGCAAATGACGGTGTCCATTTACCGCATAAGCTTTAAAACTTTCTCCTGTCTCACTCATTAATGCAGACACTTGAGCCTTACGTCCCGCGCCACTAACACCTGATTTAACATCAGCTATTAAATGGGACACATCAATTAAATCATTTTCAATTAACGGTAAAAAACCTAATTGAACAGCAGTTGGATAGCAACCAGGGCATGCTAACAAAGATGTATTTTTAATTGCTTCACGATTAACTTCAGGTAAGCCATAAACAGCCTCCTTAATTAAATCAGGACATGCATGGTCCATTCCATACCATTTAGACCATTCTTTATCATCTTTAATACGGAAGTCTGCTGATAGATCTATCACCTTAACGTTACGCGCTAACAACTGCTCTGTCATCAACATTGCAGTACCATTAGGTGTTGCAAAAAAGACTACATCACATTCAGCTAAAGTATTAACATCAGGTTCCGTAAATAATACATCACACAGGCCTCTCAAACTTGGGTAGGCAGCATCTACACGTTGCCCAGCATCTGATCGAGAAGTTACTACACACACATCTATTTCAGGATGCAAAACCAGAATACGTAGTAACTCTACCCCTGTATATCCTGTCCCTCCAACTATTCCCGCACGAATCATCTTGTTTTTAACCTATTTAATACTGATAAACTTTGCATATAATACCTGTTATGACATTTCACTCTTAATATTTTTTACAGATATTTATATGCTAGCAATTGAAATAAACAACCATTGCCTTCAAAGTACTGATAGAGCAATACCTCTAATATCTGAAAATGAAGTATTAATTAAAGTTGCCGCTGCAGGTATCAATCGACCAGATATTATGCAAAGACAAGGACTATACCCAGCCCCCAAAGGTGCCTCGGATATACCTGGGCTTGAGATATCAGGAGTTATTCTCAAAATTGGTAGTAACGTAACTCATCTAAAAGAGGGCGACAAAGTCTGCGCACTTGTGACAGGTGGTGGCTATGCCGAGTATTGCACAGCCCATGCGGATTTATGCCTCCCCATTCCCTCGAACTATGACTTTATTCAAGCAGCAGCTTTACCTGAAACTTTTTTCACTGTCTGGAGTAACCTTTTTGATAGGGCTCGGTTAGAAAAAGGCGAAACATTATTGATTCACGGTGGTAGTAGTGGAATTGGGACAACTGCAATTCAACTAGCCAAAGCTTTTTCTGCCAATATCATTATTACTGCGGGAACAGATCAAAAATGCGATTTTTGTACTAAACTTGGAGCTGATACGACAATAAACTATAAAACCCACGACTTTGTTAATGAAATAATGGATATTACCCAAGGTCAAGGCGTTGATGTTATTTTAGATATTATTGGTGGAGACTACTTCTCGCGCAATTTAAAATGCATGGGGTTTGATGGGCGATTGATTCAAATAGCCATTCAAAATGGAGCAAAGACGGAAATTAACCTTCTACCTATTATGCTAAAACGCTTAACTATTACAGGCTCAACGTTAAGGGCTCGTAGTAATATATTTAAACGCAAAATTGCCAACCAATTATTAAAACAGGTCTGGCCATTATTAGAGTCAGGAAAAATTAAACCTGTTATCTCAAATACATTTGCCCTTAAAGATGCAGAAAAAGCTCATCAGCTAATGGAAAGCAGCCAACATATTGGAAAAATAATTTTAACTGTATAAATCATGACTTACACAACTCTTATTTCAGCAGATACATTAGCCCAACATATTAATGATTCTAACTTAATCATTATTGATTGCCGATTTTCCTTAGCTGACTCTGAAGCAGGTTTTAAAGCTTATCGTATGGGACATATTAAAAATGCACGTTATGCCCACCTTGATAATGATTTAGCATCCACAATAACGAACACAACAGGACGCCATCCTCTACCCAATTTTAATACCTTAGTTAAAAAACTAGGCCAATGGGGCATATCAAATACTAGCCAAGTCATCGTCTATGATGATGCAAACGGTGCTTTTGCTAGTCGACTCTGGTGGTTATTACGTTGCTTAGGGCATGAAGCTGTTGCCGTTCTTGATGGAGGTATAAAACATTTGCAACATTCATTAACAACTACCCTACCTAAAATTACACCAAAAATATTTAGGCCTTATCTTGATCAATCAAACTGGCTATCAGCCATAGAAATTAGTAATAAACTTGCGGCTCAATCTATTCAACTAATTGATGCCAGAACACCTGAACGCTTTAAAGGTGAGCAAGAACCTATCGACCCCATTGCCGGACATATTCCTTGTGCAATCAATCGAGCATTTCAGTTAAATCTAAATACAAACGGCCTATTTCTTCAGCAGGATAAATTACGAGATCAGTTTATTGCTCTTATAGGATCATATACACCTGAACAGACAGTTCATATGTGTGGCTCTGGAGTAACCGCCTGTCATAATTTATTAGCAATGGAATATGCTGGCTTATCAGGCTCAAAGCTTTATGCAGGATCTTGGAGTGAATGGATTAGCAATCAAAATCACCCTATTGCCACTCATGTACAATAAGCTACAAAAATATAATATTAAAGCAGACCCAATACTAGCTTTATCACAAAATAAATAAAAGGTTTAAATATCATGGCAGAACATGACAACAAACATAAAACGTTACAAAAAGCCTTAGAAATCAATCTAGACAACTGTAAATATGGCACTATCGTAGAAATAGGTGCAGGACAAGAAGTTGCACGAAACTTTTTCCGCGCAGGCGGAGCTGCAGGCACTGTTGCAAAAACGATGTCTGCTTACGATATGCAAGTAAGTGATGATGTTTATGGTGCCGAAGAATCTGGTCGTTACGTTAGCCGAAGTCGTTTATTAAAAATGCTGGAAAAAGAGTTTACCGGAACTAAAGATTTATTAACGCCAACACGCCCTAAAAACACCACGTTCTTTTCATACGCAGCAACGGTAACAGCAAAAAGTTACTTACAAAAAAATGAATGTCATGGTTGGATAGGCATCCGTCTACAACTATATAGAGAAGCAGCTCCAAGCAATATTATTTTACATGTTCGCATGTTAGACAATGATGGCAGTTTGCAACAAGAAGCTTTAGGCGTTATTGGTGTTAATTTAATTCATGCAGCATACACTTACTTCACCAACCCCAAAAAGGTCATTGAATCTTTACTAGATGATTTGGAACCTGGTCGACTTGAAGTTGATATGATTGATTTTTCAGGCCCTTATTTTGAAGAAACTGAAAATAGGCTGATGAATTTGCATTTAGTGCATAGCAATTTAACTCATGCCGTTATGTTTAACCCTAATGGCGAAGTGCATATCCCGGCTGAGTTGCTATACAAAAAAAATATTTTAATCACTCGTGGAGCTTTTACGCCATTAACTAAAGTTCATACCGATATGACCCGCTGTGGCCAGCAACATTTCAATGAAATAGAATCGATTGATGCAGATAAAACTGTCGTACTTGCAGAACTATCTATGGCAAGCTTGACGGTTGGGGATAAAGTGAATGAAGCGGATTTTCTTTCCCGCGTCGACATGCTTGTTACTCAAGGGTATACTGTTATGGTTTCTAATTATTTACGTTACTTTCGTTTACGTGAATATTTTAGACGCTATACCAAACAGCAAATTGGTATGATTCTAGGTATCTCTAATCTAGACCTGATATTTCAGGAAGAATACTATGAAGGTCTTGAGGGAGGCATTTTAGAAGCTTTTGCAAAACTATTTCCAGATAACACTCGTCTGTATATTTATCCTTATAAAAGCTCAAGTCAAGACGAATTAGTTACTGTTAAAAATTTTAAGCCTTCAAAAAACTTACAACATCTTTATACCCATTTATTAGAAAATGGCTATTTAGTTGGCTTAGAAAATGAAGATGAAAAATTACTAGGCATTAGCCCTGCTGAGGTGCTTGCTGGCATTAAAAAAGGAAGAGGTGACTGGGAAAAGAATGTTCCAGAAGCTATTGCAGAAATGATTGTTAGTAAAAAACTTCTTGGCTTTGGAAGAGGCTAATAGCTCTAGCCTTCTATCTACCCCCACTCTAAAATAAGCAAATATATTAGAGTGGGGGTTTACTTCCTAGCTAAAAATAAACTAGATCTGCTTAAAGAAATCTTTAGGGGCGCCACAAATAGGACAAGACCAGTCATCAGGTAAATCTGCCCAAAGAGTTCCAGGAGAAAACCCTCTATCTGGCTCCCCTTTTTCTTCATCATAGATATATTCACATTCCAGACAACGGTATTTTTTAAATTCAGCCATGATAGTTCTCCACAGTTTGTACAAGACAGGAACGTCTACCCTAAATAAGCTTATTAAGTAGGTAACTATATTTATTCTAACATTTGGAAGTGAGGCTTTAGCCTCGCAAGGTTCAGGCGAGGCTAAAGCCTCACTTCCAAAATATTTTAAATTGTTAGGATAATTTTAAACATTTACTTAGTTGCTATTGCTTAGCGACGAAATAGATAATCAAAAACCAATCCTACAAAAACAGCTAAACCAAAATAGTTACTATTTAAAAAAGCTTTAAAGCATAAAACTTTATCTCGGTTAAAAATCAATTTTTGCTGATAAACAGACAATATTAATGCGACGGCAACGCCAGCATAATAAAACCCACCTAACTGTTGCATTTGCCCAATCCAAACCAACAAAGCAATAATAATAAGCTGTAATACCGCCATAATCTCTCGGTCTCTATCGCCAAATAAAATAGCTGTTGATTTAACGCCTATTTTTAAATCATCGTCTTTATCGACCATAGCATACATGGTGTCATAAACTAATGCCCATAACATAACAGCAAGATACATGATCCATGCGACCAGTGGAATTTCATTTATTTGTGCGCTAAATGACATAGGGACAGCAAAACCAAAAGCGATTCCTAAATATGCTTGAGGCAATTGCGTATATCGCTTCATAAAGGGATAACTTGCCGCTAAAAATGCTGCAACAAATGACAACATAATCGTCATTAAGTTAAGCTGAAGAACCAGTACAAAAGCAGTTAGACACAAAACCACAAATAGAATTAAAGCTTCTTTTGGGCTCACTTTACCTGCTGCAATCGGTCTTTGTTTGGTTCTTTCTACATGAGGATCAAAATCTCTGTCAGCATAATCATTAATGACACAGCCAGCAGCTCTCATTAAAACTACGCCAGAGCAAATGATAAATAATACAAATAAATCAGGCTCGCCATTACTAGCCACCCATAATGCCCATAATGCTGGCCATAATAAAATCAGAATACCGATAGGCTTATCAAAACGCGCTAATAACCAATATTGTTGTAACCTATCTTTAATCAAAGAACTATTCACTGTCATTACTTCTGATGGATTTAATAATTGATGTGGTTGAATGGCCTTCAAAAAGAGATAACATTTTGACTTCTCCACCATTAGCTAAAACACTTTCATGTCCTGCAATAGAGGTAACATCGGTGTAATCGCCACCTTTTGCTAAAATATCTGGTAATAAGTAATCAATTTCATCTTTTGGAGTATCACCTTCAAAAGGTAAAACCCAGTCAACACACTCCAGTGCGGCTAACATTTCCATTCTATATTGCAAGTCATTCAAGGGACGCTCAGGGCCTTTAAGTCGTTTAACAGAAGCATCACTATTGACCAGAATAATTAACCTATCACCCAATGCTTTAGCTTGTTGCATATAGCGAATATGCCCAGGATGTAAAATATCAAAACAACCATTAGTTAGTACAATTTTTTCGCCTTCAGCTTTTGCTGCTTGCATCGCCTGCTTGATAATTTCTAATGACCCAACACCTCGATGATGTGCTCGTTGCCCTTGCAATGCATAAGACAACTCTTCTGTATTTACCGTAGCTGTACCAATTTTACCAACGACAATACCTGCGCCCATATTAGCCAATATAGTTGATTCTGCCAGTGACTTTTTGGCAGCCAAACTAGCGGCTAAAACTGAAATAACTGTATCACCCGCACCTGTTACATCGAATACTTCTCTAGCGTGTGTTGGCAAATGTAAAGGGGCTTCATCTTTAGTTAATAAAGTCATCCCCTGCTCACCTTGCGTAACTAACAACGCGCTAAAATCCATTTCATCTAATAGATTCATACCTTTTTCGACCAATTGCTGCTGATCTTTACAATGTCCCACCACCGCTTCAAATTCAGTGAGATTAGGTGTAATTAATGTTGCCTGTTTATATTTAGTAAAGTCACTGCCTTTGGGGTCAATCAATACAGGTTTATTTAATTTCTTTGCTAGGTCAATAAAAGGTTCAATAGGATTTAATGTACCTTTGCCGTAATCAGATAAGACTATCGTATCTGCTTGCATCATTTCTGCATGATATTGATGTAACAATTGTTCATTATTAACAGCATGAAACCCGTCTTCAAAATCCAGCCGAATCAATTGTTGATGTCGACTCATTACCCTCAATTTGGTAATGGTTGGGTAATCATTTAAAGCTTCAAACAAACACAAAACACCTGCATCCTGTAGCAACAACTTTAATGATTCAGCAGGTTCATCCTGACCAACAAAGCCCATCACAGATACTTTGCCACCTAATGCTGCAATATTTAAGGCTACATTGCCTGCACCGCCTGCACGTTGTTCATCATCATTAACATGTACAACTGGGACAGGGGCTTCTGGAGATATTCTGGAAGTTGAGCCATGCCAGTATCTATCCAGCATTAAGTCCCCAATAACAAGAACACGGCCTGTAGAATAATTAGGTAATTGCATAGGTTTAAACGCAGTTTATAAAACAAAATGATATTATACCCTTTTCTACCTTTTCCAAAGAGCGTAACCATGAGCGTAAAGATTTATCACAACCCTCGTTGCAGCAAATCCAGACAAACTTTGCAATTACTGCAAGAAAAAAACGTTGATGTAGAAATTATAGAATACTTAAAAACACCACCTACTTCCGCTGAGTTAAGTGATATTTTAAACAAGTTAAATATAGAGCCTCGTGCTTTAATGCGTAAAAACGAAGCCGAATATAAAGCAACGGGCATGGATAATACTGATCTAAGTCAGGATGAATTAATTGCGGGTATGGTTGCCAGCCCAAAATTAATTGAACGCCCTATCGTTTTAGCTAATGATAAAGCCGCTATAGGCCGCCCTCCTGAAAGTGTTTTAGATATTATCTAAGCTTTTAATTATGACTAAAATTTTAATACTTTATTACAGTCGCAATGGCAGCACTGAGAAAATGGCAAATCAAATTGCTAGAGGTGTTGAGTCAATAGAAGGTGTTGATGCGGTATTAAGAACGGTGCCTGAAATTTCGACAGTTTGTGAACAATCTGAAGCATCAATACCCACAACAGGTGCGCCTTATGCAAGTCTTGAAGATTTAAAGTCTTGTGATGGATTGGCCTTAGGTAGCCCCACTCATTTTGGTAATATGGCCGGCGCTCTTAAACACTTTATTGATAATACTACTGAAATTTGGTTTCCAGGTACTTTATCAGGCAAGCCTGCTGGAGTTTTTACCTCAACAGGCAGTATGCATAGTGGACATGAAAGCACGCTTTTATCCATGATGTTACCGCTGATGCATCACGGTATGTTAATTATGAGTATACCAAGTAATGAAATCGCATTAAAAGAAACCTCTACTGGCGGCACACCCTATGGCCCTAGCCATCTTACATCATCAGGTTGTGAATTAAGTGCTGATGAGAAAACCATCTGCCGAGCATTGGGTAGTCGCTTAGCAAAAACGGCTAAAGCCCTTAAAAATATCTGATGAAAAGAATTTATTACTACTATCTAGCATTAACAGGTTTTTTTGGTTTATTTGTACTACTAATGCTGTGGAATACGGTATTAGTCCCCTCAAAGCATTTACCAATATCTCTGGTGCTTTTCGCCATTATTACGCCTTTATTAATACCTTTTAGAGGACTATTAAATGCCAACCTAAAAAGTTGCACATGGATGAGTTATATCAGCCTGTTTTATTTTACCCACGGCGTTGCTGAAGCTTTTAACTCACCTGATGAAATCTACTACGCTCTATTAGAGGTGTTTTTCAGCCTACTTCTTTGTGGTGGCTGTGCCTTTTATGTTTATAAAGCAGAAAAAATAAAATAATCTCGTGCCAAAACAACTGCCCTTAGAATTTGAATTTCAATCAAACCAAAGTTTTAATACTTTTTATCCTGGAAATAATGCAGAGGTTATCAACCACTTACAGCATTTTTTTAGCCACGATGAACAACAAATTTTTTTATGGGGTGAAACAGGGACAGGCAAAACTCATTTACTACAAGCCGCTTGCCAAGAAAGCATTCAACACAATAAAACCTGCTTTTATTTTTCCTTTGACGGCAAGCAGTTACCAGATACTGAAATGCTAATTGGGCTAGAAAGTTTTGACGTTGTTTGCTTTGATAATATTGAAAAGATTGTTGGAAATACAGATTGGGAACATGCTTTTTTTAACTTCTTTAACTTACATAGAGATAATAATAAACAACTTATTTTAGCCGCCAATTGCCCACCCAAATATTTAACCATTCAACTTCCAGATCTTAAAACCAGAATGAGCTGGGGGCTGACCTTAAAAATAATCCCTCTATCAGATGAACAGCAACTTGATGCTCTGATATACAAAGCTAATGACCTAGGTTTTGAAATACCAGTCAATGTTGGTAAATTTTTAATGTCACACTATGCCAGAGACTTACCTTCAATTTGGGTACTACTTGATAGGATAAATCACGCAACTTTGGCGGCTAAACGCAAACTTACCATCCCTTTTTTAAAACAAATTATGGATGAGCAAGAACAAAATGATGCAAGATAAAATACTAATTATTGGCGCTGGAGCTATTGGTAGTTTTTATGGCGCTATATTAAGTAAAGCAGGAGCTGATGTATCTGTTGTCTGCCGCTCAGACTATCAAATTGTTAAACAACAAGGTTACAGTATTAAAAGTGATGAGTTAGGTAGCTGGTCGTTTATACCTAGCCAAGTGATTAAAAATGCAGTGGAGTACCAAGGTGCTGCTGACTATATTATCCTCTGCACAAAAATAACCTCAGATAGCCATAGAATAAAACTGATTAAAGATGCCATTAATCCAAATACTTGTATAGTTTTTATCCAAAATGGGGTAGAAATAGAACAAGAACTGATTGATGCTTTTCCCAATAATGAAATTATTAGTGGCTTAGCATTTATTTGCTGCAATAGATTAGAACCAGCGGTCACCCATCACTTAGCTTATGGTAAATTAACATTAGGCTCAGTTAATAAAATCGATACACCATTAAATAGAGCTCAACACTTAGCTGATTTAATTAGCAGCACAGGCATTGAGACTTTAGTAACCGATGAAATCATCGCAGGTCGCTGGTTAAAATGTCTTTGGAATGCCGCCTTTAATCCTTTATCTGTATTATCTGACGGCCTTTCAACCGAAAAAATACTCAGTAGCCAAGAAGCTCTTATTAGAACCATCATGCAAGAAGTGGTGGATATTGCCCAAGCCTGTGGATATTGTTTAGATCACTCAAGCATTGATACCAATATTAAGCATACTTATGCTATGCCACCTTATAAAACAAGTATGTTATTGGATTATGAAAGCAATAAACCTATGGAAACAGAGGTCATTCTTGGCAATACCATAAGAGCTGCAAAAAGAGAGCATATTAAATGTCCAACATTAGATAGCTTGTACGCTTTAATGAAACTAAAAGAATTAAAAGCACAACAATAAAGTAATTTTTTCACAGTATAAATCTACTTTTTTATAGTTTTGGTATAGAATAGGAGGATTTTCGAAGTATAAAATATATTTTTAACTTTGATGACTAAAAACAAGCGCTTTATTTATCGCCTTAAGCAAGTTAGACCAATCACTGGAACGACTCGCCCAAGAAGTATAAATGCCTTTTAATGTAAAACATAATGGTTTACATGCAAAGGTTTACAGTTTTTTTATTTCAATTTTTAGAGTACAAACATGACAGATCTAGCTCTCTACAGAAACATCGGCATATTCGCCCACGTTGATGCTGGTAAAACAACAACAACAGAACGGATTTTAAAGCTTACAGGTAAAATCCATAAATTAGGCGAAGTACATGATGGCGCTGCTACAACCGACTTCATGGAACAAGAGCAAGAGCGTGGTATTACTATCCAGTCTGCTGCTACATCTTGTTTCTGGGATAACCATCGTTTCAACATTATTGACACACCGGGACACGTTGACTTCACAATTGAAGTATACCGTTCTTTAAAAGTATTAGATGGTGGTGTTGGTGTATTCTGTGGATCAGGTGGTGTTGAACCTCAATCTGAAACTAACTGGCGCTATGCGAACGACTCAGAAGTTGCTCGTATCATCTTAGTAAACAAACTAGACCGCTTAGGTGCTGACTTCTACCGCGTTGTTAAACAAGTAGAAGATGTTTTGGGTGCAAATCCACTAGTTATGGTTTTACCAATCGGTGAAGAAGATGACTTCGTCGGTGTTGTTGATTTATTAACACGTAAAGCATGGGTATGGGATAACACTGGTGACCCAACAAACTATGAAATTCAGGACGTTCCTGCTGACATGGTGGACACTGTTGAAGAATGGCGTGAAAAACTAATTGAAACCGCTGTTGAACAAAATGACGATGCAATGGAAAAATATCTGGATGGTGAAGAGCCGGATATGGAAACTATCAAAGCTTGTATTCGTAAAGGAACTATCAGCCTTGATTTTTTCCCTACATACTGTGGCTCAGCATTTAAAAACAAAGGCATTCAATTAGTATTAAATGCTGTTGTTGACTACCTACCATCACCTACTGAAGTAAAACCACAACCAGAAGTTGACGAAGAAGGTGAAGAGACAGGCGAACTTGCTATTGTTGATGTTGATCGCCCTTTCCGTGCATTAGCATTCAAAATTATGGATGACCGTTATGGCGCCCTAACCTTTATCAGAATTTACTCAGGTAAATTAAACAAAGGTGATAGTGTCATGAATAGCTTCACAGGTAAATCTGAGCGTATTGGCCGTATGGTTGAAATGCATGCCGATGAACGTATCGAACTAGATCACGCTCAAGCCGGTGATATCATTGCTGTTGTAGGCATGAAAAATGTAAAAACAGGTCACACATTATGTGATCCTAAGTCTCCTGCAACACTTGAGCCTATGGTTTTCCCTGATCCTGTAATCTCAATTGCAGTTTCACCAAAAGACAAAGCCGGTTCAGAAAAAATGGGTATCGCTATCGGCAAGATGGTTGCTGAAGACCCATCATTCCGTGTTGAAACTGATGAAGATTCAGGCGAAACCATCCTAAGAGGAATGGGTGAACTGCATTTAGATATTAAAGTTGATATCTTAAAACGTACCCACGGTATTGATGTTGAAGTTGGTAAGCCTCAAGTAGCTTACCGTGAAACTATCACTAAGAGCATTGAAGATAGCTATACTCACAAAAAGCAATCTGGTGGTTCTGGGCAATACGGTAAAATTGATTACCTAATCGAGCCTGGTGAACCTGGTTCTGGTTTTGTATTTGAATCAAAAGTAACTGGTGGTAACGTACCAAGAGAATTCTGGCCTGCTGTAGAAAAGGGCTTCAAGAACAGTGTCGATGTTGGTGTACTAGCTGGATTTCCATGCTTAGACTTTAAAGTCACGCTACTAGATGGTGGATTCCACGCAGTTGATTCATCAGCAGTTGCTTTTGAAATTGCTGCAAAAGCTGCATACCGTCAATCAATCCCTAAAGCTGGCCCTCAATTAATTGAGCCAATCATGCACGTAGACGTATTTACACCAGAAGATCACGTAGGTGATGTTATTGGTGACCTTAACCGTCGTCGTGGAATGATCAAATCTCAAGAAGCTGGTGTAACAGGTGTTCGAATTAAAGCTGACGTTGCCTTGAGTGAAATGTTTGGTTACATTGGTGACCTACGTACAATGACTTCAGGTCGCGGACAATTCTCTATGGAATTTTCACACTACACTGCTTGTCCTAAAAACGTAGCTGAAGAAGTTATCAAAGAAGTTCAAGAGCGCAACAAAAAATAATAGGCTTTAACCGCCAAGTTATTTAAGGCTCTTATAAAAAACCCACTTAATTTATTAAGTGGGTTTTTTGTACCTACAGAATATGCAAGACACAAAAAAGCCGCAACTCCCAAAAAGGAGTTGCGGCTTTAAATTATTAACTTAAAAATTAAGCCGAATAATTAGCAGAAGCAAATTCCCAGTTAACTAAAGCCCAAAAAGCTTCTAGATATTTAGGACGTGCATTACGATAATCAATATAATAAGCATGCTCCCATACATCACAAGTCAAAAGAGGAGTTTGATCACCAGTCAATGGAGTAGCAGCATTACTCGTACTTACTAGCTCAATACTTCCATCAGCATTTTTTACCAACCAAGCCCAACCAGAACCAAAAGTTGTAACAGCACACTTTGTAAATTCTGCTTTAAACTCATCAAAAGAACCAAATTTTGCATTAATAGCATCAGCCAATGCGCCAGTAGGAGCCCCACCACCATTTGGAGACAAACTGTTCCAGTAAAAAGTGTGATTCCATATTTGTGCAGCATTATTAAACATGCCACCTTCAGAACGCTCAACAATAGACTCTAAAGATGCATCTTCAAAAGAAGTACCAGCAATTAAGTTATTTAGATTAGTAACATAAGTCTGGTGATGTTTACCATAATGAAACTCAAGCGTTTCTTCAGAAATGTGAGGCGCTAACGCGTCTTTAGCATATGGTAAAGCAGGTAATTCAATAGCCATCAATGTCTCCATAAAGAGTTTAGAATAAAAGAATAATATAAGGCAAAAATAAATACCTAGTAATTCTCTAAGTATTTATACTTTATCATTGCTGATTAATTAAATAAAGTAAAATAAAGCACTTAAACCCTCAATAAGCTTGTCTACAACAAAAACATCATGGCAAAAGAAATAGAGCATAAATTTTTATTAAAAAACGATGCCTGGAGAACTCAAACCACAAGATCATCACTATATAAACAAGGCTATATGGTAAGTGATAACAGCCGCTCTGTTAGAATTAGAGTATCGGGTGATACAGCCTGGCTTAATATTAAAAGCGCTACGATAGGAACCCTAAGGCAAGAGTTTGAGTATGAAATTCCTATAGAAGATGGAATTGAAATTCTTAATACTTTATGTCAAAAACCAATTATTGAAAAAACACGGCATCTTGTTACATATAAACAACATACTTGGGAAATAGATGAATTCACTGGTGACAATGACAAACTAATAGTTGCCGAAATTGAACTTAGCGAAGTTGGCGAACACTTTGAAAAACCAAGCTGGATAGGGCAAGAAGTGACCACAGATATTAGATATTACAACAACAGTCTTTGTAAAAACCCTTACAAAAATTGGAAATAAACTAAAGAAATAATATTTGTAATACAGTTAAATATGCTATATATTTAACTGTATGAAAAAAACAACCATTGTTGCATTTTTACTACTAACAAGCAGCAAGCTACTTGCTAGCGGTGTTGACAGTCAGATAGATCAACTGGAATCTGAGTGGGCAAAAATATACTATTCAGAAAATAGCGAACAACACAACCGCTACCCTCACCTTATTAAGAAAGCAACGAAAATTTGTGAAGAACACCCACATGCTGTTGAAGCCATCATCTGGCAGGCAATTATAATTGCCACCAATGCCGCCTACGAATCACCATTCAAAGCCCTTTCATCAATTGAAACAGCAAAAGAGCTATTGGAACAAAGCATTAAAACCCAGCCTGAAGCACTTGAAGGAGCTGCTTTTGTTGTTTTAGCAACTTTGTACTACATGAGCCCTGGCTGGCCAATATCTTTTGGCAATCAAAACAGAGCAGAACTGTTATTTAAAGAAGCACTAAAAATTAATCCATCGAGTATCGACTCAAATTATTTCTATGCTGACTACCTACTTAGCAAGGATGAAGTTAAGGATGCACAAACTTACTTCAAGCGCGCTATTAGCGCCCCTGTAAGGCACAATCAAGTTTATGCAGACACGCAACTACAAGAAGAAGCACGCACAGCACTCATCAACACCCAACAAAGAACACTAGATAAAGGAAGAAATAAATTCCTATCTTTATTTACCAGCGCCAACGCAGAATAACCCTACCTTACAATTTACCGATTTGCTTAAAAACTCTCTTCATAGCAGTATCTTTCTGATATTATATGCTTACTTTTTTAGAACGAACTGGATAGAACCATGACTTTTGTCGTCACAGAAAACTGTATCAAATGTAAATTCACCGATTGTGTTGATGTATGCCCTGTAGATTGCTTTCACGAAGGCCCTAACTTTTTGGTAATTGATCCAGACGAGTGTATTGACTGCACATTATGCGAGCCTGAGTGCCCAGCTAACGCTATTTTTGCTGAAGATGAACTTCCTGAAGGCCAAGAAGAGTATATCGCTATTAATGAAGAACTTGCAAAATCATGGCCTGTTATCACAGAAGTGAAGGAAGCAGCTTCAGACGCTGAAGATTGGAATGGAAAAACAGGAAAAACTGAACTTTTAGAAAGATAACATATAAAAATAACCCTCCGCTAATAGCAACACCATCTTTACATTAGCAGCTTGCACATCCACACAAACACTTTCTTTTTCATCAAATAGAAGAAGAACAGAAACACGAAATTATTCTTACCCCAACCCTTTCCAACTAGAGAGGGTGCAAGAGAGATAAAAGCTATTTTTTATGGCTATGTCACCGTTAAGTGTGGATTTTGTTAGCTCTTAAGCCCTCTCTTGCTGGACGCCTGCATGGATGCAGAAGGTAGAGTAACGCAGGAGCAGTTACCGAGAGGGTTTGGGTGAGGAGAAAACTAACAGTATGTAATTCAAATTTCCTTTTATCTCTTGATTTATAAGAACGCATTAAAGAAGAAGAGAATTATTTAAATTTCTCCTCACCCCTCCCTCTCCATCAGGAGAGACTTTTAAGAGCGACTTCACTTTTTCAACACTTAACGGTGACATAGCCTTTTTTATAGACTACAACAAACCTAAGCAGATACTTACACATTAGCTGGGGCAAATACATAATACCAATCACAATAAGCTTTTATCTTAATCGCCTCATTCCAACCTTCTCCAGCAGGAGAAGAAATAAAAGACGAAATTATTGGAATCAGTATAGCTACACAGTAGCAATTAAAATAAACACCTAAATAAATATTTACACCACCCAAAACCTTCAGGCATAAAAAAACCGGTATTAAACCGGTTTTTTTATGCCTGAAATAACAGTAACTTTAATCTTCGTCAGCCACTTCTATTTCTGGTCTATCTACTAATTCAACATAAGCCATAGGAGCTTGATCACCAGTTCTGAAACCACACTTGATGATTCTTACATAACCACCAGGACGCTCTTTATAGCGAGGCCCCAATTCGTTGAATAACTTAGTAACTACATCACGATCACGCAATTTAGAAAATGCCATTCTTCTTTTAGCTACAGAATCTTCTTTAGATAAAGTAATTAAAGGTTCAGCAAATCCGCGCAATTCCTTAGCTTTTGGCAGAGTTGTTCTAATCAACTCATGTTCAAATAAAGAAGTAGCCATATTACTAAACATAGCCTTACGATGACTACTATTTCTATTTAACTGTCTACCAGTTTTACGATGTCTCATTTCATTTGACCTTTTAAATTAAATACCAGTTTGACCTTGATCAATCAAGTTCTCAGGAGGCCAATTTTCAAGACGCATTCCCAATGACAAACCCTTTAATGCTAATATATCTTTTATCTCAGTAAGAGATTTCTTACCAAGATTAGGTGTTTTTAATAACTCAACTTCTGTACGCTGAATTAAATCACCAATATAGAATATGTTCTCAGCCTTTAAACAATTTGCAGATCTAACTGTCAACTCTAAATCATCAACTGGTCTTAATAACACAGGATCAAATTCAGGCTCTTCAGGAACAACTTCTTCTATAACTTTATCATTTACTTTTTCAAAGTCAACGAATACAGATAACTGATCATGTAAAATAGTAGCTGCTAATTTAACTGTCTCTTCAGGATCAACAGTTCCATTAGTTTCTAATTCAATAATAAGTTTATCTAAGTTTGTACGCTGCTCCACTCTAGTGCTCTCAACTGAATATGCAACCCTAACAATCGGGCTAAATGCAGCATCAATATGTAAAACACCTACAGGTGAGCTAGAGTTTTCCTCTTTACGAACACTTGCAGGGATATACCCTCTATTACGCTCAACTTTTAACTTCATATTAAGCGAACCTGTGCCTGTCAAATGCGCTAATTCCAAATCTGGATTAACGATTTCAACATCATGTGGCAAAGTAATATCCGCAGCAGTAACAACACCAGCACCAGATTTAGTAAGCGTTAACTCAACCTCGTCTTTAGAATGCATGATAATTGCAAGATTTTTAATATTCAATAAGATATCAATAACATCTTCTTGAACACCATCTATCGTAGTGTATTCGTGCTGAACACCTTCGATTTCAACTTCAGTTACTGCACAACCAGCAATAGATGAGAGCATTACGCGTCTCAAAGCATTGCCTAGCGAGTGTCCAAAACCTCTTTCGAATGGCTCAATTACAATTCTAGAGTGGTTTACGTTATGACTGACAACCTCAACCAACTTAGGCTTTAGTAAACCAGCAATAGTATTCTGCATAATTTATTTCTCAGTAAGAATTATTTCGAGTACAGCTCAACAACTAACTGCTCATTCATATCTGCACCTAACTCTTCTCTATCAGGATAAGATTTGAAAGTACCTGTCATGCCTTTAGAATTTACTTCCAACCAAGAAGGAAACCCATATTGCTCAGTAACAGAAAGCGCATCAACAATACGCTGTTGTTTTTTAGCTTTTTCACGAATTGTAATTTCATCACCAACGTTAACTTGAAAAGAAGCCACATTAGTTATTTGGTCATTTACCAAGATTGATTTATGAGATACCAACTGACGAGCTTCAGCTCTAGTTGATGCATATCCCATCCTATAAACAACATTGTCCAATCTACATTCTAGAAGGTTCAACAGATTTACACCTGTAGCACCTTTCTTAAGATCAGCAGCTTTATAGTAGTTTCTGAATTGCTTCTCTAAAACACCATAAATTCTTCTAATTCTTTGCTTTGCACGTAACTGCAATGCGTAGTCAGAGTTTCTTGTTCTAGCACTACCGTGCTGACCAGGTCTCTGATCTAATTTACATTTACCTTCTAGAGACTTACCTCTACCTTTTAATAAAAGGTCAGTACCTTCTCTACGACTTAATTTACAAGTTGGGCCAAGATATCTTGCCATAACACACTACTCCAAAATTTTAAACGCGGCGTTTTTTAGGTGGACGACAACCATTATGAGGAATAGGTGTAACATCAACGATATTGCTAATCTTGAAACCTAAATTATTTAATGATCTAACTGCAGATTCACGACCAGGCCCTGGACCTTTGATCATAACATCTAAATTTTTCATTCCGTACTCAAGAGCCACGTTCCCAGCTCTTTCAGCTGCAACCTGAGCAGCAAAAGGGGTACTTTTACGAGACCCTCTAAAACCAGAACCACCAGCAGTTGCCCAAGAAAGAGCATTACCTTTACGGTCAGTTATGGTTACAATTGTATTGTTAAAAGTAGCATGTACATGAGCTATGCCATCTGCTATTTCTTTTTTTATACGCTTTTTAACACGTTTTTGTTGAGTTGCCATTTTTAAGCCTTGAATATCTTATTTTCTGATTGGTTTACGAGGACCTTTACGCGTACGAGCGTTTGTTCTTGTACGTTGCCCTCTTAATGGCAAACCTCTCCGATGTCTTATTCCACGATAACACCCTAAATCCATCAAACGCTTAATGTTCATAGACACTTCACGTCGAAGATCACCTTCTACTGTCAACTCACCAACTGCTTGACGAATTGATTCAAGTTGATCTTCTGATAGCTCTTTAATTTTAACTGCAGGTTCTATATTAACCTTCTCGCATATTTCGCTAGCAGTTTGACGACCAACACCATAGATTGCTGTTAAAGCAATAACTGTGTGCTTATGGTCTGCTACATTGATTCCGGCAATACGTGCCATCTAGATACTCCTACTACGGTATTCTAAAGTTAAGCGCGCAATTATAGCATGAGAGCTTTAATATGCGCAACAAAATTATCCTTGGCGTTGTTTGTGACGCCCGTCTTTACAAATGACGCGTAAAACGCCATTTCTTTTTACTACTTTGCAATTTCTACAAATTTTCTTTACAGATGCCCGTACTTTCACAGCACTTACCTCTTATTTATATTTAATTAAATTATTTCTTAAGATTTGCTTTCTTCATCAATCCATCATATTGCTGAGACATCATATGCGTTTGAAGTTGAGAAATAAAATCCATAACAACAACCACGATGATTAGCAACGACGTACCACCAAAATAAAATGGCACATTCCAGTATACAATCATAAACTCAGGTAGTAAACAAACCAAGGTAATATAGAAAGCTCCAACTAAAGTTAATCTAGTCATAACTTTATCTATATAAGACGTTGTTTGAACACCCGGTCTAATTCCTGGTAAAAAAGCACCAGATCTTTTTAAGTTTTCTGAAGTTTCTTTAGAATTAAAAACCAAAGCCGTATAGAAAAAACAGAAGAAAATAATTGCAGCCGCATAAAACAATACGTATATAGGCTGACCAGGAGATAACATAGTAGATACATCCTGCAACCATCCAAAACCTTCATTACTACTAAACCAGCCAGCAATAGTTGATGGAAATAGAATTATACTTGATGCAAAAATTGGTGGTATCACACCCGCCATATTAATTTTTAATGGTAAGAAGCTGCTTTGACCAGCCATCATCTTACGACCTTGCTGTCTTTTAGGATAATTAATAATAATCCTACGTTGACCTCTCTCAACAAAAACAACTAAAGCTGTTACCGCAATGGCAACTAAAAATAATAGAACAATAAAGGCACCATTCATTTCGCCAGTTCTAGCAAGCTCAAGAGTTCCACCGATTGCCGAAGGCAAACCAGAAACAATACCTGCGAAGATTATTAGCGAGATACCATTACCGATACCCCTCTCAGTAACCTGCTCTCCAAGCCACATAAGAAAGATAGTCCCAGTAACAAGAGTTACTGCGGTAATAAATACAAAAGTCGTACCAGGGTTAATAACAACACCTAAACCGCCAGCAGTTTGATTCTGCAACGCCATTGATATACCAATAGCTTGGAACGTAGCCAGAACAACAGTTCCATAACGCGTATATTGCGATATTTTTCTACGTCCCGACTCACCTTCTTTCTTAATTTGCTCCATAGCCGGAACAACAACCGTCATCAACTGCATAATAATTGATGCAGAGATGTAGGGCATAATCCCAAGAGCAAAAAGACTAAGACGCATTAACGCCCCACCAGAAAACATATTGAACATGTCAAGTATTGAACCACTTTGCTGTTCAAACATGACAGCCAATGCTTTTGGATCTATCCCAGGAACTGGAATATGCGCACCAACACGGTAGACTACCAAAGCACCAAGAACAAACAACAATCTTGATTTAAGCTCTGAAAAATCACCCATTTTACTTGCCATTTCCGCTCTTGAAGTACTCACTTAAACCTCGACTTTTCCACCAGCAGCTTCAATAGAAACCTTAGCTCCAGCAGTAACTTTCAGACCTTTAACAGTAACTGATTTAGTGATTTCGCCAGACTGGATAACCTTTACTGTTTTAGAAAAAACAGGAACAAGATCAGCAGCAACCAAAGCTTGAATATCAACTACATCAACATCTAATGAACCAAGCTCAAATAAAGTAACTTGTGCAGAATACTTTTTAACACGAGAAGAGAAACCCACTTTAGGAAGTCTACGTTGCAAAGGCATTTGACCACCTTCAAAACCGACTTTAGGCATTCCACCACTACGTGACTTTTGACCTTTATGTCCACGTCCACATGTTTTCCCTAGAGTTGAGCCTATACCACGACCAACTCTTTTACGAACTTTACGGGATCCATATGCAGACTGTATCGTATTTAAATACATTACAATTCCTCAACTTTCAGCATATAAGATACTTTATTGATCATTCCACGATTTTCTGGAGTATCAATAACTTCAACTGTGTGACGTATCTTTCTTAACCCTAGACCTTTTAAGCAAGCCTGGTGACTTTTAAGTCTACCAATCTTACTTTTTGTCATAGTTACACTTAATTTTTTATCAGCCATGATGACTACCCAGTAATTTGTTCAACTGACAAACCGCGTTTAGCAGCAATTTGTTCAGCATTATTCATTTCAGACAACCCTTTAATGGTTGCTCTAACAACGTTAATTGGGTTATTTGTTCCGATGCATTTAGCAAGAACATTATGAACACCAACAACTTCAAATACCGCACGCATCGCACCACCAGCAATTACACCAGTACCTTCAGAAGCTGGCTGCATGTAAACTTTAGCAGCACCAGTTTCACCAGTAACAGTATATTGTAAAGTACCATCTTTCAATTGCACTTTACGCATATTTTTTCTTGCTTGTTCTAGTGACTTTTGTATAGCTATAGGTACTTCTTTAGCTTTACTTACGCCATACCCAACACGACCGTTTCCATCACCAACTACTGTTAATGCAGCGAATCCGAAAACTCTACCACCTTTAACAACTTTAGCAACACGACGTACTGAAACTAATTTTTCTTGCAAGCCATCTGCACTTGCTTGACCTTGAGGTCCTGATGTAGCCATTATATTCTCCTAGAACTTCAAACCAGCTTCACGTGCCGCATCAGCTAACGCTTTAACTCGACCATGATATTTAAATCCAGAACGATCAAAAGCCACGTCAGAAACGCCTGCTTCAATTGCTCTTTTTGCTACAAGCGTACCAACAAGGGTAGCAGCATCAGAATTACCACTGCTTTTAGCATTGGCTTTTACTTCTGAATCTAATGTAGATGCACTTGCAATTGTTGCAGTACCTTCTTCATTCATTACTTGCGCATATATATGCTGTGAAGTTCTATGTACAGTTAATTTATTAACACCTAACTGTTTTATCTTACAGCGCTGTCTTAGTGCTCGCTTTAAACGAGCTGCTTTCTTATCCATTATCTTAACCTACTTCTTCTTGGCTTCTTTTCTAGCAACATACTCATCAGTATATCTGACACCTTTACCTTTATAAGGCTCTGGTGGTCTGAATGCTCTGATTTCTGAAGCTACCTGTCCGACTTTCTGCTTATCAGAACCCTTAACCAACAATTCTGTTTGGCTAGTTGCCTCAACAGAAATACCTTCAGGAATTTGATATTCGACAGGGTTAGAAAAACCTAAAGCAAGTGTAAGGGCATTACCTTTAACAGATGCTCTGTAACCAACACCGATTAAAGTAAGCTTTTTCTCAAAACCTTGAGAAACACCTACAATCATGTTGTTGATAGATGCTCTTGCTGTACCAGCTTGTGCATTAGCTTTTTTGATTGCATTATCCCATTTAACCTGGATAACATCTCCATCAACCTCAACACTTACATCATTATGAATTTTATACGATAACTGACCACCTTTTCCTTTGATGGTCATATCGCTTCCGTCTATTTTAACATCCACACCACCAGGAATGGTGACAGGTGCATTTGCTACTCTTGACATAAACTAAACCTACTACTTAGCAAACTGTGCAAATAACTTCGCCGCCATGCCCAATAGCACGAGCTGCACGATCTGTCATTACACCATTTGAAGTTGAAACTATTGCGATACCTAGACCAGCTAGTACTTTCGGCAACTCATCCTTAGACTTATATATTCTAAGACCAGGTCTACTGATTCTTTTTACTTTCTCAATAACCGGCTGACCTTTGAAATATTTTAAGTCGATAGTCATTTCAGTGTGACTACCAGTTGTTTCAACCTTATAGTCAGTTATATAACCTTCTTCTTTTAAAACATTTACTATTGCTACTTTCAATTTAGATGAAGGCAATTTTACATTTTTCTTTCCTGCAGCTTGACCATTTCTAACCCTGGTCAACATATCTGCAATTGGATCACTCATACTCATATTATATCTCCAAAAACTTCTTAAGCCTGTTACCAGCTTGCTTTAGATAAACCAGGAACATCACCGCGCATGGTTGCTTCTCTTAGCATGTTACGGCTAAGACCGAATTTACGGTAAACACCATGTGGACGACCAGTAAGCTGACAACGATTACGTCCTCTGCTTGGGCTGGAATCTCTAGGAAGTTTTTGCAATTTAATACTTGCATCTTCTTTATCTTCAAATGAAGCTTCTGGATCATTAAGAACAGCTTTTAATGCTTTTCTTTTTGCTTCAAATTTACCGACTAGCTTAGTACGTTTTGCTTCACGTGCTATCATCGATTTTTTAGCCATTTCTACGCCCTTTAGTTCTTAAATGGAAAATTGAAAAGCTTCATTAGTGCAAGCCCTTCTTCATTTGTTCCCGCTGTGGTTGTGATAGAAATATCCATACCACGAAGTGTGTCAATTTTGTCATAATCAATCTCAGGAAAGATTATTTGCTCTGTCACACCCATTGAATAATTTCCACGACCATCAAAGCTTTTAGGACTCATTCCACGAAAATCACGAATCCGTGGAATTGCAATACTAATCAATCTGTCTAAAAACTCGTACATTTTGTCACTACGAAGAGTAACTTTACAGCCAATCGGCATGTCATCACGAATTTTAAAACCAGCAATTGATTTTCTTGACAATGTTACAACAGGCTTCTGTCCAGAGATTTTCTCCATATCAGAAAGCGCTGCTTGTAATACTTTTTTATCTGCTACTGCTGCACCAACACCCATATTGAGTGTTATTTTAGTAAGTTTGGGTACTTGCATTACTGATTTGTAACCAAATTCTTTCTGCAAAGCAGGGATAATTTTTTCTTTATATTCTGTTTCTAGTCTAGCCATGATTTTTTATACCTTATGCATCAACTACTTCATTAGTAGATTTAAAATATCTGACTTTTTTTCCATCTTCTAGAAACCTGAAGCCAACTCTATCAGCCTTTTTTGTTTCGGGATTATACAAAGCAACATTTGAAATGCTGACTGGCATATCCTTCTCAATTATTCCGCCTTGAACTCCAGCATTTGGATTTCCTTTAGTATGTTTCTTTGCGCGGTTTACACCCTCAACAAGAACCTTACCATTCTCAAGAACGCTCAGAATTTTACCTTGTTTACCTTTATCTTTACCGATAAGGATGATGACTTCGTCACCTTTTTTTAATTTTTGCATTTGAACCTACCTTATAATACTTCAGGAGCAAGTGAGATAATCTTCATATACTTCTCACCTCTCAATTCGCGAGTTACTGGCCCAAATATGCGTGTTCCAACTGGCTGTAAATTGGCATTTAAAATAACAGCAGCATTCGTATCAAAACGGATCACAGAGCCATCAGCTCTACGAACACCTTTACGAGTTCTTACTACCAATGCATTATAAACCTCGCCTTTTTTTACTTTTCCGCGAGGAATTACATCTTTAATACTCACTTTAATAATATCACCAATACCTGCGTAACGTCTATGCGAGCCGCCCAATACTTTGATACACATGACCCTTTTAGCACCGCTGTTGTCAGCGATATCAAGGCTAGTTTGCATCTGAATCATTGTTAAATCCCAATTATTTCAATTAATTTGTAAAACTAAATTAGCCAGCTATTTAAAGAACAGAAACTAATTTATGTGTTTTATTTTTTGACAAAGGTCTGCAAGATGCAATAGTAACAACATCACCCTCTTTAGCTTCATTATTTTCATCATGAGCTAAGAATTTTGTTGATCTCTTTACATATTTCCCATAAATAGGAAATTTAACTAGACGCTCAACCAATACAGTAACAGTCTTGTCCATTTTATCGCTTACAACTCGACCTGTTACAGTACGTATTTTTGCTTGATTATCACTCATGCTTATGCACTCGCCATTTCATTTATTATCGTGTGAATACGAGCAATATCTCTTCTAACCTTTTTCACTTGATCAGGTTTAGATAACTGCCCCGTACCTTTTTGCATTCTTAGATTAAACTGCTCTTTACCTTTTTCAAGTAACATTGCATTTAATTCTTCTATTGTCTTTTGACGTAGTTCGCTAGCTATCATTACATTATAGTCCGTGCTACAAAGGTTGTTTTAACAGGTAATTTAGCAGCAGCTAGTGTAAAAGCCTCACGCGCTAACTCTTCAGGTACACCCTGAATCTCATATAACATAGTTCCTGGCTTAACATTAGCTACCCAGAATTCTACACTACCTTTACCTTTACCCATCCGTACTTCAAGAGGCTTTTTAGTAATAGGAATATCAGGAAAGATTCTAATCCACATCTTTCCTTGCCTTTTTACTTGACGCGTAATTGTTCTACGCGCAGCTTCAATTTGACGGGCAGTAATTCTACCACGACTTGTAGACTTAAGTCCATACTCACCAAAACTTACTGATGATCCACGAACTGCAACACCGTTATTTCTACCTTTGTGCTGCTTACGAAATTTTGTTCTTTTAGGTTGAAGCATGTTATTTCCCCTTCAACTATTTCTTAGAGTTAGATTTAGTAGATGCAGCTGTATGCGCATCCATGTCAAATACTTCACCTTTAAAGATCCAGACTTTAATTCCTATGATCCCGTAAGTAGTATTTGCTTCTGCTGTACCATAATCAATATCAGCTCTTAAAGTATGCAAAGGCACTCGACCTTCACGATACCATTCGCCACGGGCAATTTCTGCACCATTTAGACGACCAGCAACATTGATTTTTATCCCTTCCGCACCTAGTCGCATTGTATTTGTTACAGCACGCTTCATTGCACGACGATACATAATTCTTTTTTCAAGCTGCTGAGCAATTCCCTCAGCTACAAGCTTCGCATCAAGTTCAGGCTTTCTAATTTCCTCAACATTGATTTTGACAGGAACACCCATCATCTTCGAAACTTCCACTTTCAACTTATCAATATCTTCACCTTTCTTACCGATGACGATACCAGGACGAGCAGTATGCACTGTTATTTGCGCATTGTTTGCTGGTCTGTTGATTTGAATTCTACTAACTGATGCATGTGATAACTTTTGCTTAAGATATTCACGTACCTTTAAGTCTTGTAACAATAACACAGGATAGTTTTGGCTATTTGCATACCATCTTGATGTCCAATCTTTTACGATCCCAAGACGTATGCCTGTTGGATGTACCTTCTGACCCATTTTAACCTCTACTCGTATTCTGAGACTTTAACTGTTATGTGGCATGTTCTTTTAAGGATGTGATTTGCACGTCCTTTTGCTCTCGCACGAACCCTTTTTAACGTAGAACCTTCATTTATAAAGACTGTTGAAACAAACAACTCATCAATATCAGCACTTTCATTATGCTCAGCATTTGCAACTGCAGACTCTAAAACCTTAACCATTATCGTTGCAGCTTTCTTAGTGCTGAATTTTAATGTGTTAAGAGCTTTTTCAACTGGTAAACCACGAATCTGATCACCAACTAATCTTGCTTTTTGGGCAGATAAAGGAGCATTACTTAATTTTGCAGAAATTTCCATTACCATTACCTCTTAGATTTCTTGTCGACAATATGGCCTCTATAAGTACGAGTTGGTGAAAACTCACCTAACTTGTGACCAACCATATTCTCAGAAATCAACACAGGAATATGCTGACGACCATTATGAACAGCTATAGTCAGACCTAACATGTCAGGACTAATCATAGATCTTCTTGACCAGGTTTTAATTGGTTTCCGATTATTCGTCTCAACGGCTACTTCAACTTTCTTAAGTAGATGATGATCAATAAATGGACCTTTTTTAATTGAACGTGGCACTATTTACACCCCTTATTTCTTATCACGGCGTCTGACAATCATCTTATCAGTACGTTTATTTTTTCGAGTTTTATAACCTTTAGCAGGTGTTCCCCATGGAGACACAGGATGCCTACCACCAGAAGTACGACCTTCACCACCACCATGCGGATGATCTACTGGGTTCATAGCTACACCACGAACAGTAGGTCTAATACCCCTATGTCTAGATGCACCTGCTTTACCAAGTGAGATTAGGTTATGTTCAGAGTTTGAAACTTCACCAATAACAGCTCTACAATCAGCTAATACTTTACGCATTTCACCAGAACGCAAACGTACAGTTACGTGCGCTCCGTCTTTAGCAACTAATTGAGCAGATGTACCAGCACTTCTTGCTACTTGTGCACCTTTACCTGGCTTTAATTCAATACAATGTACTGTTGAACCAAGAGGCATATTACGTAAAGGCATACAGTTTCCAGCTTTAACAGGAACTGTATCTGAAGATATTAGTTCTTGCCCTACTTTTATTCCTGTAGGAGCAATAATATATCTACGCTCACCGTCTTTGAATAATAGCAATGCAATATTTGCAGTTCTATTTGGATCGTATTCAATCGTTTCAACTACAGCTGGTATATCAGTTTTATTTCTTTTGAAATCAATCACTCGATAATGCTGCTTATGCCCACCACCGATATGACGAGTAGTAATTCTACCCTGATTATTCCTACCACCCGTTTTACTTTTCTTCTCTAATAGAGGTGCAAATGGCTTACCCTTATGTAATTCGTCGTTTTTTACACGAATTACAAATCGCGAGCCTGGGGAAGTCGGTTTAGATTTTAGAATAGCCATTGCTTTCTACCGTTATATATAATTATGTTATTTATGCCGAAGCAAAATCAATGTCTTGCCCTGGTTTAAGCTTTACATAAGCTTTCTTCCAGTCAGACCTTTTACCTAGAGTACGTCCAAAACGTTTAACTTTTCCCTTAACGTTAAGTACTTGAACCGTATCAACTTCGACGTCAAACATTAATTCAACGGCTTTTTTGATCTCTAGCTTTGTCGCAACTTTCTGTACTTTAAATACAAAACGATTACTTTCTTCAGCAGCAATTGTGCTTTTTTCAGACACAACAGGTGCTAACAAGACATTAGCTAATTTGTTATTTTCTAGACTCATGCTAAACGCTCCTCAATCTGTTTAACTGCAGCTGAAGTTACGATAACTTTATCAGCAGAAACCAAAGTAACAGGATTTAACCCGCCAACAGTAGCAACTTCAACATAAGGAATGTTTCTTGAAGCAAGAATCAAATTATCAGTCAACTCTTCAGCCAAAATCAATACGCGCTTAGCATCAACACCTGATAACTTAGCTACCATATCTTTTGTTTTTGGCGAACCTGGAAGTATTTCATCACTTACAACCAATCTATCTTGACGTAATAATTCAGAAAATATTGAGCGGATACCCACTTTATACATCTTCTTATTTATTTTTTGAGCAAAAGATCTAGGTTGCGCAGCAAAAGTAGTACCACCTGAGCGCCAAATTGGACTGCTCATTGTACCAGCTCTTGCACGTCCTGTCCCTTTTTGTCTCCAAGGTTTCGCTCCACCACCAGCAACAGCAGATCTATTCTTCTGTGCCTTAGTCCCAGCGCGACCTCCAGCTAGGTGTCTTACAACCAACTGATGAACTAGTGTTTCATTAAATTCTTGACCAAATACTTGTTCAGCAACTTCTACTGCCGAACCTTGATCATTAATTGCAGGTATTTGCAAAGTCATAACTTAACCTTTATTTCGCATTTTCACAGCAGGAGTGATAACCACATCACCGCCTTTAGCACCCGGAACAGCACCCGATACTAAAATTAAATTTCTTTCGACGTCTATTGAGTGAATTGTTAAATTCTGAACAGTACGCTTTACTGCACCCATGTGACCCGACATTTTCTTGCCCTTGAAAACACGACCTGGCGTTTGACACATACCGATAGATCCGTTTGATCTATGCGATATTGAGTTACCATGTGTCGCATCTTGCATACCAAAGTTATGACGCTTAATACCACCCTGAAAACCCTTACCGATACTTGTACCAGAAGCGTCTACAACCTGACCTTCACTAAACATATCCAAAGCAAGCTCGGACCCAGCAGATAATCCCTCGCCCTCACCGTCGTCCAACCTAAATTCAACCAAATCCCGACCAGCTGTTACATTTGCAGAAGCGTAATGCCCTGCTAGTGCTTTTCCTACTTTTGAAGATTTTTTATCACCGACAGCAACTTGTATTGCTCGATAACCATCATTATCTACATTTTTCACCTGAACAACTCTATTAGAGTTGATTTCAAGAACGGTTACAGCTACTGAAGCACCATCTTCAGTAAAAACTCGGGTCATACCACATTTACGACCAATAAGACCTATTGACATCTGCCAATTCCTCGTACTTACAAATACCCTTACGAGTATTTTATTTTAATTTAATTTGAACATCGACCCCAGCTGCAAGATCGATTTTCATCAATGCATCTACGGTTTTATCGGTTGGCTCAACAATATCAAGCAACCTTTTATATGTCCTTAACTCATATTGATCTCGCGCATCTTTATTTACGTGCGGAGATATCAAAATGGTAAAACGTTCTTTTTTAGTAGGCAATGGAATGGGCCCTTTAACTCTAGCTCCCGTTCTTTTTGCTGTTTCTACTATCTCACCAGCTGACTGATCGATTAATTTATGATCAAAAGCTTTTAAGCGAATTCTGATAGTTTGATTTGACATTTAGATTACTCAATAATTGAAGCAACAACACCAGCACCTACTGTGCGACCACCTTCACGTACCGCGAAGCGTAAACCTTCATCCATAGCGATAGGGTTAATTAAAGTAACCTCTACAGTTACGTTATCACCAGGCATTACCATCTCAACACCATCCTGAAGCTCTACAGCACCAGTAATATCTGTTGTTCTGAAATAGAACTGTGGACGATAACCATTGAAGAAAGGAGTATGACGACCACCCTCATCTTTAGATAAAACATAAATTTCAGCTTTAAATTTTGAATGTGGGTTTACAGAACCAGGATGAGCCAATACTTGACCACGCTCTACTTCTTCACGTTTTGTACCACGTAAAAGAACACCTACGTTATCACCAGCTTCACCTTGATCTAGTAATTTGCGGAACATTTCCACACCAGTACAAGTTGTTTTCGCTGTTTCTTTGATGCCGATAATCTCTAACTCTTCACCAACCTTAACAACACCACGTTCAATACGACCAGTTACAACCGTACCACGACCTGAAATTGAGAATACATCTTCAACAGGCATAATAAATGCACCGTCAATAGCACGCTCAGGAAGAGGAATATAGCTATCTAATGCTTCAACAAGCTTTAATACAGCTGGAACACCAACTTCAGATGTATCGCCTTCAAGAGCTTTTAATGCTGACCCAACAATAATTGGAGTGTCATCACCAGGGAATTCGTACTGATCTAACAATTCACGAAGTTCCATCTCAACTAATTCTAGCATTTCATCATACTCTTCAGTATGTAAACCACCACAATCGTCAGCTAGAATATCAGCTTTGTTTAAGAATACAACAATATATGGAACACCTACTTGCTTTGACAACAAGATATGTTCTCTTGTTTGAGGCATTGGACCATCAGTTGCACCACAAACCAAAATAGCACCATCCATTTGAGCAGCACCAGTAATCATGTTTTTCACATAATCGGCGTGACCTGGACAGTCAACGTGTGCGTAGTGACGCGCATCTGATTCATATTCTACGTGAGACGTAGCAATAGTAATACCACGCTCTCTTTCTTCAGGTGCATTATCAATTTCATCAAATGCTTTTACTTCGCCACCCATTGCTTCAGCCATAACTTTCGTTAGCGCTGCTGTCAATGTTGTTTTCCCGTGATCAACGTGTCCAATTGTACCAACGTTTACATGGGGTTTATTTCTTTCAAATTTTTCTTTAGCCATGAGTCATTACCTTTAGTCTTTTAACTTTATAATTCTTTATAAAACTTTATTAATAATAGCTTCCGCAATTTTTGCAGGTGCTTCGCCATATTTTTCAAACTGCATACTGTATGTTGCCCGCCCTTGTGTAGCAGAACGTAAATCAGTTGCATATCCAAACATTTCTGCCAGTGGAACTTCGCATTCAACCGTTGTTCCAGCTGGAGAATCATCCATCCCTAGCACTGTTCCGCGACGTCTATTGATGTCGCCAACAACATCCCCCAAATAATCTTGAGGAGTAACCACTTCAACCTTCATTAAAGGCTCAAGTAACACAGGATTTGCAGTTATCGTTCCATCCCTGAAACCTATAGATCCTGCTATTTTGAAAGCCATTTCATTCGAATCGACATCATGATATGACCCATCGAACAAAGTAACTTTTACATCTACAACCGGAAAGCCTGCTTTAACACCGCTCTCCATTTGATCTTGTATTCCATTATCAATTGCTGGTATATATTCCTTTGGTACCACTCCATCAGCAATTTCATTTACAAACTGATAACCAGAACCTCTTTCTGCCGGCTCTAATTTTAAACAGACATGACCATATTGCCCACGGCCACCGATCTCTTTAATAAACTTTCCTTCACACTCTACTGCTTTTGCAATAGATTCGCGGTATGCAACCTGCGGATCACCAACATTTGCATCAACACCAAATTCTCTTTTTAAACGATCTACTATTATTTCTAAATGTAACTCACCCATTCCAGAAATAATTGTTTGACCCGAATCCTCATCCGCATCAACCTTAAAAGACGGATCTTCTTGAGCCAACCTTTCAAACCCTAAAGCCATCTTATCCTGATCAGCCAAGGTTTTTGGTTCCACAGCAATTGATATTACAGGTGCCGGAAACTCCATTTTTTCCAGTAAAATCGGAGACTTTAAATCACTTAAAGTATCACCTGTCATAACAAGCTTTAAGCCAATAGCTGCCGCTATATCACCAGCCCTTACCTCTTTAACTTCCTCACGACTATTTGCATGCATCTGAACGATACGTCCTACTCGCTCTCTCTTTCCTTTTGAAGCGTTAAAAACAACACTTCCAGTTTGCAAAATACCCGAATAAACTCTAAAAAACGCCAGTGAACCAACAAAAGGGTCAGTTGCGATTTTAAATGCTAAAGCCGAAAATGGCTCATCATCAGTTGCATGCCTAAGCTGCCCCTCTGATTCAGCAACACCTTGAATAGAGTCAACATCTGTTGGTGCAGGCAAATAATCTATCACCGCATCCAGCAACGACTGAACACCCTTATTCTTAAAAGCAGAACCACAAAAAGCAGGAACCACTTTACTATTTAATACTTGAGAGCGAATACCAAACTTTATCTCATCATTAGTCAAAACACCTTCTTCTAGGTATTTCTCCATCAAATCATCATTTGCATCTGCCGCAACTTCTACCATATTCTCTCGCCATTCCTCAGCAAGAGTCATCATATCAGCCGGAATTGCCTTTTCTTCAAAAGCCATCCCCATATTTTCTTCTTCCCAGTAGATAGCCTTCATTTTTACCAGGTCTACAACACCCTCAAAATTATCTTCAGCTCCTATTGGCAATTGCATAGGAACAGGAGAAGCATGAAGCCTTTCTTTCATCTGTTCGATAACTCGAAAGAAATCTGCACCTGAGCGATCCATCTTATTGATAAATGCAACTCGAGGCACTTTATACTTATTAGCTTGGCGCCAAACTGTTTCTGACTGAGGCTCAACACCTCCAACAGCACAAAAAACCGCACAAGCTCCATCAAGGACCCGTAAAGATCGCTCAACTTCAATTGTAAAATCCACATGCCCTGGTGTATCAATAATATTGATACGATGTTGAGGGAATTGCTTTTCCATCCCCGACCAAAAACACGTAGTGGCAGCAGAAGTTATGGTTATACCTCTCTCCTGCTCCTGCTCCATCCAATCCATTGTTGCAGCACCGTCATGCACCTCACCTATTTTATGAGATACACCGGTATAATACAAAATCCTTTCTGTTGTGGTTGTCTTCCCCGCATCAATATGCGCCATAATCCCTATATTTCTATAACGATCAATTGGTGTTTCTCGAACCACAACAATATTCCTTTTATAGCGTAAATCTTACCAACGGTAATGTGAGAACGCTTTGTTTGCATCAGCCATTTTATGAACATCTTCACGCTTTTTGTTAGCCGCTCCGCGACCTTCAAAAGCATCCAACAATTCACCAGCTAACTTAGCCGACATTGTTCTTTCGTTTCTTTTGCGAGCCGCATCAATCAACCACCTCATTGCTAAAGCAACTCGTCTTGCTGGACGAACTTCAACAGGCACTTGATATGTTGCACCACCAACACGTCGAGACTTAACTTCAACTCTAGGCTGAACATTCTCTAATGCTTTTGACAACACTTCTAAAGGCTCTTCATGCCCTTTAGTACCAATAACATCCAAAGCACCATAAACAATACCTTCAGCTACTGATTTTTTTCCGCTCAACATTAGCAAATTCATGAACTTGGTAAGCATTTCGCTACCAAATCTTGGATCAGGAATTACACTTCGTTTTATCGCCGCTCTTCTTCTAGACATCTTTTAAACTCCTATTTTATGACTTAGGCTTCTTAGTACCGTATTTAGAACGGCCAGCTCTTCTACCGTCAACACCAGAAGTATCTAGACTTCCTCGAACAACATGATAACGAACACCAGGTAAATCTTTAACCCTTCCGCCTCTGATCAAGACCACGGAATGCTCTTGTAAGTTGTGACCTTCACCACCAATATAGCTACTTACTTCGTAACCACTTGTTAGCCTTACTCTTGCAACTTTACGCATTGCCGAGTTTGGCTTTTTAGGTGTAGTCGTATAAACACGAGTACAAACTCCACGTCTTTGAGGACAAGCCTTCAACGCAGGAACCTTACTTTTCTCTACTTTTTTAGCACGGGGCTTACGAACCAACTGGTTGATCGTTGCCATATCAATTTACTCCGATATACATATATTAATTGTCAGCCAATAAAAGAACCGCCATACATAAATGCAAAGCGGTCTGTTAGCATTCATTTATTTCTGACCAAGCTATTAGCTCATGTGAGCCGTGTATCTTAATGGTTAAACACTAGCTAGGTCAAGTTTTTTTTACTATTAACTCTCTTCTACGTTCAATGCTTGCTTCAAAGCCTCTTCAACATTGTCTGCATCCACAACTGCAGGCTCTGTTACAGAGCTAGCTACAAGCTTGTTTTGCAATTTTTTCTTTCTTTGTTCGTGATAAGCCAAACCAGTACCTGCTGGAATTAATCGACCAACAATTACGTTTTCCTTCAAACCATTTAGACCATCACTAATCCCTCTTACAGCCGCATCAGTCAACACCCTAGTTGTCTCCTGGAACGACGCCGCAGAAATAAATGACTCGGTTGCTAGCGATGCCTTAGTAATACCTAATAACACAGGCTCATAACTTGCAGGAATTTTTCCATCTTTTTCCATTTGGTCATTCACTTCATTAAGATAACTTCTCTCAACTTGCTCACCTTTAACGAAATCAGTTCCACCTGAAGCTGTGATATCAACTTTTCTTAACATCTGTCTAATAATAGCTTCAATGTGCTTGTCATTAATTCCCACACCTTGCAAGCGATAAACATCTTGAATTTCTTTTACCAAGTAATCAGCCAGCTCTTCCACACCCCTTAATCTAAGAATGTCATGCGGCGTTAACTCACCTTCGGCGATTGTTTCACCCTTCTCAACAAACTCACCCTCAAAGACGGTAATGTGACGCCATTTAGGAATCAACGTTTCATACTGCTCCCCTTCAGAATCAGTAATTACCACACGCTGCTTACCCTTAGTCTCCTTACCAAAAGAAACCATACCTGTTGCTTCAGCTAAAATTGCAGGATCTTTAGTCTTACGCGCTTCAAACAAGTCAGCTACTCGTGGTAAACCACCCGTAATATCTCTTGTTTTACTAGATTCTTGCGGAATTCTAGCCAATACATCACCAACTCGTACTTCACCACCATCTTTAATGCCTGCAATAGCACCCGCTGGAAGAAAGTATTGAGCTGGAATCTCTGTTCCGGAAAGGTTAATCGACTCACCCTGCTCATCAACCAATCTAACCATAGGCCGCAATTCTTTACCTGCCGCACTACGTTGTTTAGGATCAGTAACCACCCTAGAAGTTAAACCTGTAACCTCATCTGATTGTTCTTGAACAGTAACACCATCAACGAAATCAATTAATTGAATCAATCCGTTTACCTCTGTTACAACCGGATGCGTATGCGGATCCCAAGTAACAATAATATCACCTGTCTCTACAGTACCACCCTCAACAACCGTTAAGACCGAACCATAAGGTATTTTATAGCGCTCACGCTCACGACCATACGAATCAACAACACCAACCTCACCAGAACGAGAAACAGCAACTAGATGCCCATCCTTGTTCTTGACTGTTTTCATATTACTTAGCTTGATAGTACCTGCCGACTTAACCTGAACATTACTAATTGCAGCAGATCTAGATGCAGCTCCACCAATATGGAACGTACGCATTGTTAACTGTGTTCCTGGCTCACCAATTGACTGGGCAGCCACAACACCTACCGCCTCACCAAGATTAACCATATGCCCACGACCCAAATCTCGGCCATAACATTTTGCACAAACACCTTGACGAGCATCACAGGTAATAATTGATCTAACCAAAAGGCGATCCACATTATTATCTTCTAAAACTGAAACCATAGACTCATCAATCATTGTCCCACTTGGAATCAAGATTTCATCATCTTCTTGTCTTAGAACATCGTTAACAACAACTCGTCCTAATACTCTTTCTGCCAATGGCTCAACAACATCACCACCTTCAATAATTGGCGTCATTGTTAAACCATTTGTGGTTCCACAATCTTCTTTAAGAACAACTAAATCCTGCGCCACATCAACCAATCTACGAGTTAAATAACCTGAGTTAGCTGTTTTTAACGCGGTATCAGCAAGACCTTTACGAGCACCATGTGTAGAAATAAAGTACTGCAATACATCTAAGCCCTCACGGAAGTTAGCTGTAATTGGTGTCTCAATAATTGAGCCATCAGGTTTAGCCATCAAACCACGCATACCAGCAAGCTGACGTATCTGTGCTGCTGAACCCCTAGCGCCCGACTCTGCCATCATAAAGATAGAGTTAAAAGATCGCTCCATCACTTTCTCACCAGCAGCATTAACGGTTTCATCTTCTCCCAAACCGTCCATCATTACTTTAGCAACTTGTTCGTTAGCATGAGACCAAATATCTACTACCTTATTATATCTCTCACCATCCGTTACCAAACCAGATGCATACTGACTCTGAATTTCTTTAACTTCAATTTCAGCCGTGTCTAAAATCCCACCTTTCTTTTCTGGAATTTCCATATCTTCAATACCGACAGACACACCAGATCGAGTAGCATACTTAAAACCCAAGTACATAATTTGGTCAGCTAGCATTACTGTATCTTTGTTTCCTAGATGACGATAACTGTAGTTAATTAATCTTGATATATTCTTTTTAGTCATATCAACATTAACAACATCAAAAGGCATTCCTTCCGGTACGATCGCCCATATTAGAGCCCGCCCCACAGTTGTTTCACGCCTTTCAACTGTTACTACTTTTTCGCCATCATCAGCTATTTTTGTTTCCTTTACACGAAGCTGGATTTTAGTTTGTAGCTCAACAGACTTACTATCTAAAGCTTTTTGAACCTCATCTAAATCTACAAAGATACTTCCTTCACCCTTTGCATTGATTTTTTCACGCGTAATAAAGTACAAACCAATTACCACATCCTGAGATGGGTTAATAACTGGCTCACCATTCGCAGGTGATAAAATATTATTGGTTGCCATCATCAAGATTCTAGCTTCAAGCTGAGCCTCTATTGATAACGGAACGTGGACAGCCATTTGATCGCCATCAAAGTCAGCGTTGAACGCACTACAAACCAAAGGATGCAATTGAATTGCCTTTCCCTCAATCAAAGTAGGTTCAAATGCTTGAATACCTAATCTATGTAATGTTGGCGCACGGTTTAACATGATTGGATGCTCTCGGATAACTTCTTCAAGAATATCCCAAACTTCAGCACCCTCTCTTTCAACCATTTTCTTTGCAGCTTTAATAGTTGTTGCTAAACCTCTAAGCTGCAATTTACTAAAAATAAACGGCTTAAATAATTCTAGCGCCATTTTTTTAGGTAATCCACACTGATGTAGCTTTAGTGTTGGACCAACAACAATTACAGAACGACCTGAATAATCAACACGCTTACCTAACAAGTTCTGTCTAAAACGTCCTTGCTTACCTTTAATCATATCCGCTAATGATTTTAGCGGTCTTCTGTTAGTCCCTGTAATCGCTCTACCACGACGACCATTATCTAATAACGCATCAACAGACTCTTGCAACATACGTTTTTCATTTCGTACGATGATATCTGGTGCATTTAAATCCAATAAACGTCTAAGACGGTTATTTCTATTAATAACTCGACGATACAAATCATTTAAATCAGAAGTTGCAAACCGACCACCATCCAGAGGAACCAATGGACGCAACTCTGGCGGCAATACTGGTAAAACAGTCATAATCATCCATTCTGGACGATTATTTGACTGTACTAATGACTCAATAACCTTAAGACGCTTAGAGAACTTCTTAATTTTTGTTTCTGAGTTTGTTGAATTGATTTCCTCACGAAGAATATTTACCTCTTCTTTTAAGTCAATAGACTTTAGAAGATCAAATACCGCTTCCGCACCCATCTTTGCATCAAACTCATCACCATGCTCTTCAACTGCATCAAGAAACTCTTCATCAGTTAAAAGCTGTCCACGCTCTAAAGGAGTCATACCTGGGTCTAAAACTACAAAAGACTCAAAATATAGAACACGCTCAATACCACGCAAAGTCATATCTAATAACAATGCAATTCTTGAAGGTAACGATTTTAAAAACCAAATATGCGCAACAGGGCTAGCTAAATCAATATGCCCCATTCTTTCACGTCTAACTTTAGAAATTGTGACTTCTACACCACACTTCTCACAAATCACACCGCGATGCTTTAATCTTTTATATTTTCCACACAAACACTCATAGTCACTTACTGGACCAAAAATCTTTGCACAAAACAAACCATCACGCTCAGGCTTGAATGTACGATAGTTAATTGTCTCTGGTTTTTTTACTTCCCCATACGACCATGAACGAATCATATTGGGTGAAGATAAACCAATACGTATGCCATCAAAATCATCTGTACGACCTTGACGCTTTAGGAAATTCATTAAATCTTTCAAGAGCTTGTCCTCTTTATTTTACCTGGCTTCCACAGACTGATAGCAACTGCAATCTGTGTAAAATTAATCAATTATTAAAGTTTATCCATAATAAGCAGTTTATTTAACATTCAATAAACTGCTTATTACTATTCTATATTTTTAACTTAAATAACCTCTAAATACTGTCCTATTATCGAATTATTACTCTAACTCAATATTTACAGCCAACGACCGTATTTCTTTAATCAATACATTAAACGACTCAGGCATACCTGGATCCATCGTATGATTACCATCAACAATATTTTTATACATTTTAGTTCGGCCATTTACATCATCTGACTTCACCGTCAACATTTCTTGTAATGTATATGCTGCGCCGTACGCTTCAAGAGCCCAAACTTCCATCTCTCCAAAACGCTGACCACCAAACTGAGCTTTACCACCTAATGGTTGCTGCGTTACTAAACTATAAGGCCCTGTTGATCTTGCATGCATTTTGTCATCAACTAAATGGTTTAGTTTCAACATATACATATAACCTACTGTTATTTTACGCTCGAATGGTTCGCCGGTTAATCCATCATATAAAGTAGTTTGACCACTTTCTGGCAAATCAGCTAAACGCAACATAGCTTTAATTTCTTTTTCTGAAGCTCCATCGAAAACAGGCGTAGCCATAGGAACACCACGAACCAAATTACCTGCCATTTCAATAACTTCCAGATCAGAAAAAGAATCAAGATCTTCTTTCTTACCACTCTGGTTATAGATTTTATCCAGGAAGCCACGAATTTCAACAACCTTCGCCTGTGCTTCTAGCATTTTGCCTATTTTTACACCTAAACCACTAGCAGCCCAACCAAGATGAGTCTCTAGAACCTGCCCCACGTTCATCCGGGAAGGTACACCTAATGGATTTAATAAAATATCAATAGGATTACCATCTTCGGTATATGGCATATCTTCGACAGGAACAATTTGAGAGATAACCCCCTTATTACCATGTCGACCGGCCATTTTATCACCGGGCTGAATGCGTTTTTTAACAGCCAAATAAACTTTAACCATTTTAAGTACGCCAGGTGCTAAATCATCACCCATTGTAATTTTGGTACGCTTTGACTCAAATCGTGCATCAAAATCTTTACGCTGCTGTTCAATTTGGCCTGCAATTGATTCAAGCTGAACATTAACATCTTCTTCTTGAATTTTTACTTTTAACCAATCGGACTTAGGCATTTCATTAAGAAGGTCTTGAGTTATCTCAGTTCCTTTCTTAAGATCACCAATACCTACATCAGTTTTTTGGCCAACAAGCATAACCGCTATACGATCAAAAATATCTTGCTCAATAATTTTAAGCTGATCATCTAAATCTTTTCTGTAGCGCTTAATTTCAGCTTCTTCAATCTCTAAAGCACGCTTATCTTTGCCTACACCATCACGTGTAAAGACCTGAACATCAATGACCGTTGCACGAATACTGCCAGGAACTCTTAATGAAGTATCCTTAACATCCGCAGCTTTTTCACCAAAGATTGCACGCAGAAGTTTTTCCTCTGGTGTTAGCTGGGTTTCACCTTTTGGTGTAACTTTACCAACTAAAATATCACCACCCTTAACTTCAGCACCTACATAAACGATACCTGACTCATCTAATTTAGATAAAGCTTCTTCACTTACATTAGGAATATCCGCTGTAATTTCTTCAGGGCTATGCTTAGTTTCACGAGCAACACATGTTTTTTCTTCAATGTGAATAGTTGTAAAACGATCTTCCTTAACAACTCTTTCAGAGACTAATATAGAATCCTCAAAGTTGTAGCCATTCCAAGGCATAAAGGCAATACGCATATTTTGACCTAAAGCCAACTCACCAATATCTGTAGAAGGGCCATCAGCTAAAATATCACCAGAATTTACCGTATCACCAGGCATTACCAATGGTTTTTGGTTAATACAAGTATTTTGGTTTGAACGTGTGTATTTAGTTAGATTATAAATATCTACACTTGGAACACCTTCAATAGTTTCACTTTCGCTTACTTTTACAACTACACGCGCAGCATCAACTGTTTCAATAATACCTCCACGCTTAGCAACAACCGAAACCCCTGAATCTTTTGCTACAACACGCTCCATACCCGTACCAACTAAAGGCTTCTCAGCTCTTAATGTTGGAACCGCTTGACGTTGCATGTTTGAACCCATTAGAGCTCTGTTCGCATCATCATGCTCTAAAAATGGAATAATTGAAGCCGCTACCGATACAATCTGTTTAGACGATACATCCATATATTGAACAGATTCAGAAGAAGCTAGGGTAAACTCATCTTTATATCTAGCAGCTACTAAACCTTCTTCTAGTCGACCATCAGCGTTAATCGCAACACTTGACTGAGCAATAACAAAATCACCCTCTTCAATTGCTGATAAATAATCGACCTGATCCGTTACTACACCATTATCAATTTTTCTGTAAGGCGTTTCTAAAAAGCCATAAGAATTTGTACGTGAATAAACAGATAATGAGTTAATCAAACCAATATTTGGACCCTCTGGTGTTTCAATTGGACATACACGACCATAGTGAGTTGTATGTACATCTCGCACCTCAAAACCAGCCCTTTCTCTAGCAAGACCGCCAGGCCCTAAAGCAGAAACACGTCGTTTATGCGTTACTTGAGACAATGGATTGTTCTGATCCATAAACTGTGACAATTGGCTTGAACCAAAAAATTCTTTTACAGCGGCTGAAACAGGTTTTGCATTGATAATTTCTTGAGGCATGTAACCCTCAGAATCAGCTAGTGTCAATCTTTCTCTAACTGCTCTTTCAACACGCACCAAACCAACTCTAAATTGATTTTCAATCATCTCACCAACAGAACGTACACGTCTGTTACCTAGATGATCAATATCATCAACCACACCATTACCATTACGAATAGCAATCAGTTCTTTTAATACATCAACAATATCATCATTGCTTAATGTACCTTCACCTTCTGACTCATCACGGCCTAGGCGACGGTTAAATTTCATTCGCCCTACTGCAGATAAATCATATCGATCTGAAGTAAAAAACAAGTTAGCAAACAAGTTCTCTGCTGAATCTTTTGTTGGTGGCTCACCTGGGCGCATCATACGATAGATTTCAACCAATGCTTCTAATCTATTAGTTGAGGCATCCAACTTCATAGCATTAGAAATATAAGCACCTCGATCTAAGTCATTTACATACAAGACTTCGATATCTGAAATACTTGCATCCAGTAAAGCTTGTACTAGCTCTTCTGTTAACTCATCATTAACATTTGCAACTAGTTCACCTGTTGATTCATCAACAATATTATGACTAAGAATCTTGCCGTATAAATATTCCTTAGGCACTTCAATCTCAGTCACATTAGCTTTAGTCATCTTTCTAATATGCTTAGCTGTGACTCGACGCCCTTCTTCTATAGCAACTTCACCATCATACTTGATGTCGAATACTGCCATTTCTCCACGTAATCTTTCAGGAATAACGTGATACTTAATACTGTCTGGACTTAAGGTAAATTTATTTGTTTCGAAGAACATTTTGATCATTTCTTCGTTGTCATACCCTAATGCACGCAATAAAATTGTTGCAGGTATTTTACGCCTTCTATCAATTCTGACAAAAACAGCGTCTTTATGGTCAAATTCAAAATCCAACCATGAACCACGGTAAGGAATTACCCTGGCATTAAATAATAATTTTCCAGATGAATGTGTTTTACCTTTGTCGTGATCAAAGAAAACACCTGGAGATCTATGTAATTGAGATACGATAACTCGCTCAGTACCATTAATTACAAAAGTTCCGTTCTCCGTCATTAATGGAAGCTCACCCATGTAAACTTCTTGCTCACGAATATCTTTAACAACCTTAGCTGTTACAGGAGCATCTTTATCATAAATAACTAAACGAACTAATACTCTTAGAGGTGCAGCAAATGTTGCTCCACGCTGCTGACATTCCCTGACGTCAAAAGTAGGCTCACCTAATCTATATTTCACGTATTCAAGTACAGCATAGCCAGAGTGGCTTACTATAGGAAATACACTAGAAAATGCTCCGTGCAACCCTTTTTCCAACCTCTTCTTAGGTTGAATGCCATCTTGCAAAAAGCTAGCATATGAGTTTATTTGAGTCGCTAATAAGTAGGGTACATCTAAAACTTCATCAGCTTTCCCAAAGTTTTTACGAATACGTTTTTTTTCGGTAAAAGAATAGGCCATATTTTCCATACCTTTCATCAAGGATTGTTTAACATTACGACCAAAACCGGCTCTGGCTGAGCGGTTTAGGTATGACTTCCTGCAAACAGTAAAAGGCCGATGACATTAATGCCATCAGCCCTACTTTTGCAAAACTTTAATAACTGAAATACTTGTCAATAATCAAAGTCTTTTATCGATCAAAAATTATTTGATCTCAGCAGAAGCACCAGCTTCTTCAAGTGTTTTTACAACTTCATCTGCGTCAGCTTTGCTTACGCCTTCTTTGATAGCTGTTGGAGCGCCTTCTACAGCACCTTTTGCTTCTTTAAGGCCTAATCCTGTAATAGCACGTACTGCTTTAATTACAGAAACTTTGTTAGCACCAAAAGATGTCAACATAACATCAAATTCTGTTTGCTCTGCGCCACCAGCAGCTTCACCGCCTGCAGCAGGAGCAGCAGCAGCAACAGCTGCAGTTACACCAAATTTTTCTTCCATCGCTGAAATTAAGTCAACGATTTCCATAACAGTCATGTTAGATACTGCTTCTAAAATATCTTCTTGTGAGATAGCCATTGTATGATATTCCTATAAATAATAGATTTTAAATTGGTTAATTAAGCTTAGCTTATGCAGCTTCTGCTTCTTGCTTCTGGTCTCTAACAGCAGCTATAGTACGCGCTAGTTTGCCTACTGGTGCTTTCATTACAGCCATGATCAAGCTAATACCTTCGTCGCGAGTCGGCATACTTGCCAAACGAGCTAATTCAGATACATCAAGTGATTGACCATCAAAGCCAATTACTTTAGGAACCAATTTATCATTGGTTTTTGCAAAATCATTGATTAATCGTGCAGCTGCACCAGGCGCTTCCATTGAAAATGCAAGAATTAAAGGTCCTTTAAAACCTTCTTGCATACATTCAAATTCAGTCCCTGCAACTGCTCGTTTAGCTAATGAGTTTTTAACAACTCTTAAGTAAACGTTAGCTTCTCTCGCAGACTTACGCAGTTCTGTTAATTCAGATACTGTTAAGCCACGATATTCAGCAGCTACTGCAGATAATGCTTTAGCAGCATACTGAGCAACTTCATCAACAACTACCTTTTTGCTATCTAGGTTTAATGCCACAGATTACCTCCGGTAATTTATCCAGACTTTCGCCTGAATTTAATTAAACACACCTCTTCAGGTGCACCTTACGGTCCCTCACCAATTCCTGGTAAAGCTCCCGCCTACGCTGGCCTATAAAACATATAGATTACGCCTTCCAACACCAACGGTCTTTGACGGTTGCTAGTTAACCAGCAACCCAAAGTTCTTTTTATACTTCAATACTACTTTGATCGATCGTTAAACCTGGACCCATCGTAGAAGAAATTGCTATCTTCTTTAAATACACACCTTTTGCAGAAGATGGCTTACCTTTCTTCAAATCAGCGATAAGAAATTCTAAATTTTCTTTTATAGCTTTCTCATCAAATGAAACTTTGCCGATTGAACAATGGACAATCCCACCTTTTTCTGTACGGTAACGAACCTGCCCTGATTTTGCATTTTTTACTGCTGTCGCAACATCTGGAGTTACAGTACCTACTTTAGGGTTAGGCATTAAGCCACGAGGACCTAATATCTGACCCAATTGACCTACTACGCGCATTGCATCAGGAGAAGCAATAACCACATCAAAGTCCATTTCGCCTTTCTTTACTTCTGCAGCCAAGTCATCCATACCAATAACATCAGCACCAGCTTCTTTTGCTGCATCAGCATTTGGGCCTTGTGTAAACACAGCAACCCTTACTGTTTTACCTGTTCCATGAGGCAGTACAGAAGCACCACGAACATTTTGATCTGATTTTCTTGGATCTATGCCTAAAACAACACTTACATCAATAGACTCATCAAAATTAGAATTAGCAAATTCTTTTAGTAATGAAACACTTTCTGTAATTGTGTATTGATTGACTTTATCAACTTTAGCTTCAATTAATTTTGCTTTTTTAGATAACTTAGCCATTTTATAGACCCTCCACATTTAGGCCCATGCTACGCGCACTACCTGCAATAATTCTTATAGCTGCATCCATATCTGCCGCATTAAGATCTTGCATTTTAGTTGTTGCAATTTCTTCTAGCTGAGCTTTAGTTACTGTGCCTACTTTTTCAGTATTTGGAGTACCACTACCTTTTTGGATGCCAGCAGCTTTCATTAATAAAACAGCCGCAGGCGGTGTTTTTGTAACAAAAGTAAAGCTTCTATCCGAATAAACAGTAATAACAACTGGAATTGGAAGACCTTTTTCAACATCTGAAGTTTTCGCATTAAATGCTTTACAAAACTCCATAATATTAACACCATGCTGACCTAACGCAGGACCAACTGGTGGACTAGGATTCGCTTCACCTGCTTTTACTTGCAGCTTGATATATGCTTGTATTTTTTTAGCCATTTTTCTCTCCAAATGGGTGCAAACGCTTTTCAGCTCCCCAAGATACAAAAATCCCTACCCTTATAAAAGAGTAGAGATTCATTTTAAATTCTTTATATTTCTTAAAGTTTTTCTACTTGACCAAACTCTAATTCAACAGGTGTTGAGCGCCCAAAGATTAACACCGAGACTTTCAATCTACTCTTCTCGTAATTAACTTCTTCAATGTTCCCATTAAAATCTTTAAAAGGCCCATCTATTACGCGAAGTGTTTCACCCACTTCAAATAGAACTTTTGGTCTTGGTTTATTAACACCCTCTTCGACTCTATTTAAAATAGCATCTGCCTCTTTATCAGAAATAGGTGCTGGTCGATCCGAAGTACCACCAATAAAACCCAAAACTCTAGGTATATTTCTTACCAAATGCCATGTTTCGTCTGTTAAATCCATTTGAACCAAAACATAACCTGGAAAAAACTTTCTTTCGCTTTTCCGTTGCTGACCCATACGCATTTCAACAACTTCTTCAGTCGGAACCAAGATCTTTCCAAAATGATCTTGCAAACCTTCTAATTCAATCTTTTCTTCTAACGCTAATTTTACTTTATTCTCAAAGTTCGAATAAGCATGTACCACATACCACCTAAGCGCCATTTTTAGCTCCCTTGACCCGTTAACGCTTTAATCGCTTCAAACAAACCCCAGTCTAAAAGCCACAAAAGCAAACCAACAATAAAAACCATACCAAAAACTAACAGAGTAGTTCTCATGGTTTCTTCTCTGGTAGGCCAAACTACCTTTCTTACTTCTTGCTTTGATTCTAAAGCAAATTCCCAAACCATTCGACCTGCATCAGTCGTAAACATCACAGCTATAGCAGCCAAGATAATAGCAACCAGTACCAAAACCCTATATAACAGTGTAAAACCTGGTACATCCGATAAATAATAAAAACCAGCCACACCTGCCACTACTAGTACAAGTGACAAGCCATACTTTACAACATCAAATGCTTTTGATGTTTCTTCTGCCTGTGCATTCATTTGAAAAATTGGGAAATAAAATTATTGAGTAGTTTTCTGAATGGCAGGCCAGGAGGGACTCGAACCCACAACCTGCGGTTTTGGAGACCGCTGCTCTACCAATTGAGCCACTGACCTATTCAGAAACCGTAAAGAACTGATGATTGTACCGCATAAAACAAAACAATACAATTTATTTGTGCAATTTTCATACACTATTACCAAACGCTTTTACCAGCTACTATAACTGGAGCTCATAACCGGATTTGAACCGGTGACCTCTTCCTTACCAAGGAAGTGCTCTACCGACTGAGCTATATGAGCGCTCGATATTTTATTTGGAATTGGAGCGGGTGATGGGAATCGAACCCACATAATCAGCTTGGAAGGCTGGAGTTCTACCACTGAACTACACCCGCATTTTTCCCAAGGGAAAGATGGTGGAGGGGGGAGGATTCGAACCTCCGAAGGCTGAGCCGTCAGATTTACAGTCTGATCCCTTTGGCCGCTCGGGAACCCCTCCTGAACTTCGTATTATGAAGATATGCCGAATGATAGTCAAGTATTTTTTAAAAATACTTGAATAAATTTATTACACAACACACCAACCACACAAAAACACTTTATTACCTCTTACTTCTTATTTAATTCATTCATTGCTGCCGCCATACCACCCTTAACCAATAAAGACATTACTAAGTCAACCCTAGCATAAGCATCATCCATATCACACATCTCTTGCTTTGAAGAATTGGACAAAACAAAATCAACAACCTTCTTTCCTGGTGAGGGGCGACCTATACCAAACCTTAAGCGACAAAACTCCCTATCACCTAAATTTGCAATAATATCCCTCAAGCCATTATGCCCAGCATGCCCGCCGCCTTTTTTTAATTTGACAACACCCGCAACTAGATCAAGCTCATCGTGAACCACTAAAACCTCATCTATATCGAACTTGTAATACCTAGCAACAGCCCCCACAGACAAACCACTTCGATTCATAAAGGTTTGCGGTTTCAATAAAATAACTTTATTTCCACCAATATGGCAATTCGCCACTAGCCCGTGAAACTTCGACTCATTTGACCACAAAGCACTTCCTGCTAGGTAGTCCAAAAACAAAAACCCGGCGTTATGCCGGGTTTTTTCGTACTGCTGACCTGGATTACCCAGACCAACTATAAGCTTTATCATTGGAAAGACCTATAAGACCTTACTCTTCTTCTGGAGACTCAGCAGCATCATCAGCCACAACTTCATCTTCAACTTCAGCTTTAACTTTTGTCTTCATAGCCTGAGCGACTGGATGATCATGATCATCACCTTGAGCCAACACTGGTATCACAACGCCCTCAGGCAAAATCAAGTCACTCAAATGAACTGACTGACCAATATCCAGCGCAGCCAAATCAACCTCAATAAACTCAGGCAACATTGCAGGTAAACACGAAACTTCAACATCAACCATTGCATGAGTTACCACTCCACCAGCTTTTACACCAGCACAAGTATCTTCATTGATAAAATGCAATGGTACGTGAACTTTTAACTCCTGATTTTCATCAATACGCAAAAAATCCATATGCAATATTTGAGCTCTTGCAGGATGACGCTGAAGACCCTTCAGAATTACTTTTTCTGACTTTCCATCAACCTTTAAATCTAAAACATGCGAATAAACCGCTTCATGCTCTAGATGCTTAGATACATCATTATGATCTAAAACAATAGATTGAGGAGCAACTTCACCACCGTATACTACAGCAGGAACATTCCCACCACGACGTGACGCTCTTGCTGCAGTCTTACCTAACAGATCACGACTCTCAGCAACAAATTCAAACACACTAGACATCTCTTTCTCCAAACTTGCTTTCAAGCAATTCTATATAAATAATCAATCAACATAAAGCGAACTTACTGATTCGCTCTCAGCAATTCGTCTAATTGTTTCAGCCAACATTTCAGCAACACTTAACTGCCTTATCTTATCGATAGACAGCAATTCTTCATTTAACGGAATCGTATCCGTCACCACTAATTCATCCAAAACCGAATTGCGCACATTATCTGCAGCCCCACCCGATAGAACTGGATGAGTACAATAAGCAACAACTTTTATTGCACCATTCGCCTTCAAAGCCTTCGCCGCATGACACAGAGTTCCGGCAGTATCCACCAGATCATCTACCATCACACAAGTTCGCCCAGCAACATCACCAATAATATGCATGATTTCTGAAACGTTTGCTTTAGGCCTTCTTTTATCAATAATTGCTAAATCTGCATCCCCCAGCCGTTTTGCCAAAGCCCTAGCCCTAACAACACCACCAACATCAGGAGAAACAACAATCAAATTCTCATATTTTTGACGCCAAACATCACCCAACAATAATGGTGACGCATAAACGTTATCCACAGGAATATCAAAAAAACCTTGAATTTGATCAGCATGTAAATCTACTGTCAAAACCCGGTCTGCTCCCGCAGTATCCAGCATATTAGCTACTAACTTTGCAGTAATAGGCACCCTTGCTGATCGGGACCGCCTATCTTGACGAGCATATCCATAATAAGGAATAACAGCTGTTATTCGAGATGCCGAAGCCCTTTTAAGAGCATCAATCATCACCAACAATTCCATTAGATGTTCGTCAGCAGGAGAACAAGTTGGCTGAATGATAAAAACATCCCTCCCCCTTACATTCTCTTCAATTTCTACTGCAATCTCCCCATCACTAAACCGCGTAACAGTTGCCATGCCCAAGCGCATGTTCAGCTTCCGTACTATACCTTCAGATAAAGCTCTATTAGCATTACCAGAAAATACCATCATAGAAGTATCTTGCATTTAAGCACTCCGCTAGATTTTATAATTGGAGATAGAATTGGCTGGGCTGCCAGGATTCGAACCTGGGTATGCGGAGATCAAAACCCCGTGCCTTACCGCTTGGCGACAGCCCAATAATTGATTAAACCATTTTATCCTTTAACGGCGATGTATTTAAGCCTCTAGCCAAATATACCTGCCACTTATTCGTCAACTTGCTATAAGCATCCTCAGCCAACTCTTTCGAATCAAACTGAGCAAACACACAAGCCCCCGTCCCAGTCAACCTTGCTTCAGAAAAAACAGCGAGATCAGTTAAAGCATTTTTTACTGGTTCATATTTCTTACAGACCACATCCAAACAATCGTTTTGATGTTGCCCTGCAATAAAGTCAGCTATTTTGATCGATTTGCTGTCCCTTGTCAAATCTTTTATTGAAAATACTTCTTTGGTATCAACATGACAATCAGGTTTTATAATTACAAGCCATTTTTCTTCGGGCTCTATTTTCTCTAATTTTTCCCCCACACCCTCAGCCCATGCGGCATAGCCATATACAAAAACAGGAACATCAGCACCTAATTGCAAACCGAGCTGCCTTAATTTATTTTCTGATAAGTTTAAATCCCACAAGTGATTTAACGCAACTAATGTCGTCGCAGCATCAGAACTCCCCCCACCTAGACCACCACCCATGGGTAGGTTCTTTTCTACCTCTATTAGTACGCCTTGCTTACTTCCTGTTTCTTTCTTTAGTAAGTTAGCCGCCCGAATAGTTAAGTCCGTATCTTCTGGCACACCAGGGATTGGAGTTTTTAGCCCAACCTTATCATCATCAACATGATGAAAGATCAACCAATCACACAGATCTGTCAATTGAAAGACCGTTTGTAGCAAATGATACCCATCATCTCTCTGGCCCGTTATTCTTAACATCAAGTTTAACTTTGCGGGTGCCGGCCACTTCTCTCCCCAGCCTTTTTTTTCTTTATTCATAAGGTTCTTTTAAAAACTCAACAACCAAACTTCGCGTAAAGCAGGTGAGCTATATTTCCCATTGGTTTACTATTAACTTTAATTTAGCTGAACCTTGCTCAACTCTGATTTTTCGTGGCAATTCATTTCCATTGTCAACTTGCATTTGCAAATACGTCACCAGCCAACCATGCTGCTCAAAACCCTTATCATTTACTACAAAAGAAGCACTGGGATCTACCACACCCAAAACCCAAAACTTTAATGCTGTTACTGGAATACGAACCCCAAGCTCTGAATGCACAATATCACTCGCATTTCCATAATATACCGATCGCTTCCCAGCTGACTCGATTTCTACCCGCCCTTTTTCCAGTATTATCCTAGATTTACCCATTCCAAACAAACCAGACAACACTATATTTTCCTTATCTTGTAAGCGCTCCCACGCTATATTTGCTGATACAGCCTCATCCTTGCTAACTATTGCTATTCGCCCCTTAAACGACCATTCTGTTTTGGCATATAAAAGATCTCGACCTGACAAATCAAATAAAGCAGCTGACTTTTCTGGCACGCTCGCACAAGAAATCAACTGCAGCATTAGAGCGACAACAAGAAAACATCTAATCATTTAATTTCTGGAAAACGCTGCTTAAATTTTAATAAATATTCATCTTTAGGTGTTTTTTCAACTGCTTTGTTGATTAGTTCTGCAGCTTCCTTATCCCTACCTAAAACAAGAAGCACTTCCGCTAAATGAATAGCTATCTCATTTTCTGCTTGCTTTGTATAAGCAGCTTTTAGCAATACCAGTGACGCCTCCATTTGCCCCTGCTTAAACCTCAACCAGCCCATACTATCCATAATTAGCGCATTACCTGGACTTAACTCCAAAGCTTTCGCTAAATATTCTTCAGCCTCACTATACCGCCCCGTTCTATCGACCAAGGTGTAACCTAAAGCATTTAAAACAGCCACATCCTTTGGGTTTTTTAGCAGAATTTTCTTTAAATCACTTTCCAGAATAGCCAGTCTATCTATTTTTTCAGCTATTAACGCCCTACCATATAATAAATCTCTATGATCAGGAAATGATTTTAAACCCTCAGTTAAAACATCAAATGTCTTTTGATATTTCTTCTGTTTGGTATAAACCTCGGCCTCTAAAAGCAATATTTGTATTTTCTTTTGTGGAAAATTACGACTTAACTCTGATACCCTTAACTCTACATCATCAAAGTTACTTTGCTCCAACAATACTGAAACAGCAGCCACCGATGCTTCATATCTATAGGGGCCTTGCGTTACTTTATCAAACCAAGTTAATGATTCATCTAGTTGTGAGTTATTAAATGCTATCCGCCCTAAATAAAAACTAGCTTGCGCATCCCAGCCTCGCTTATTAACTAGTTTCTTTAAATAACCTTCAGCCTTTTGTTCCTTTTTTTGCTGCAAAGAAATTAAAGCAAGAGCAAACTGACTTTCGCCATCTTCCTCTTCAGCCTGTAATATCTGCTGATAAACTTCCTCGGCTCGATCCAACTTTCCCATCTTCATTAGCACTTGCCCTAACAATTTTCTTACCTTGTTATTATCTGGCGATTGCATCAAAACCTTCTCCAATCCAATTCTTGCTGAATCGAATTGTCTATTTTGTGCAAATAATTGTGCTTGTAAAATAAGCGCTTTATCCCAATCTGGCTGTAAAATTAATGCTTGATTAACTTTACCCCTTGCCACCTCACCTCTGTTTAACTGCCCCGCCAACATGGATTGCACAAAGAATACTACTGCTTGATCGGGACGCTTAGCAGCAACATCATCCAGCACATCAAAAACAAAACCAGCTTGCCCTTCTTTTGCCATTAACCGAACCAACTCAAGCAAAGTCTCTTCAAACCCTGCCGGATCATCCTCTAGCATTTTTATTAAATGCTTAACGGCTAATTCTTTATCACTACCCTTTAAGGCTGATAACACAGCAATTTTTCTTGCCGTTAAATTACTTCCATCCTGATCTAACCAAATCGAAACAGCTTCTGAGGTTCTTTCATTATCTTTTAAATAAAGGCCAATCTTTGCAGCTCTTTCAGCCACTCTTACATCCTCAACCCGCTTCGCCACCTCTAAATAACCATCTAACGCTACGCCATAACGATTTCTTTGCCCTGCAATTTCTGCAGTCATTAGCAAATACAATACCTCTGGCGAAATTTCTGTCACTTTCTCCGCACTAACTGTCTCTTCAGCCTTTTCAGCTTCGACAATTACTTCCAAATCATTACCTTTCTTATCTGAAGTGCCTGCACACCCCACCAAATTAAAAAATATTAGCCCAACTATCAACTTAATAATTAACACTGATCTTCCCTATAATATCTCTATTAAACATCCCTATAGAGTAGCAGAAAATCATTTTAAATTAGACTAGGAATTTATTCTATTAGGATAAAAACCGTATATTATTTAGAATATACGGTTTTACTAATCATTTTAGCCATATTCAATGACTCTTCTTGCCGTCGGGATAAATTACAATACAGCGCCTGTTTCCGTTCGTGAGCGCCTTGCATTCCCTGCGGACTCCCTTGAATCCTCTCTTAAAACGCTTTGGAGTAGTCAAAAAATAAATGGGGCAGCCATTTTATCTACTTGCAATAGAACCGAATTCTATTGCCATACTGAAGATACAAACCCAAAAACTTTAATTGAATGGGTTGCAGACACTAAAAAGATTTCAACAAAGGAATTTACCCCTTATCTATATAGTCACACAGATAGCCAATCCATTCGCCACATGTTTCGTGTTGCTTGTGGTTTAGATTCTATGGTTTTAGGTGAACCCCAAATTTTAGGGCAAATGAAAACTGCCTACCAAGCTGCATACGAAGCCGGCACACTAGGCAAACATTTAGGCAAACTCTTTCACCATACTTTTTCTGCGGCAAAAAAAGTAAGAACGGATACAGCTATTGGCTCCAGCCCTGTTTCAGTCGCTTTTGCTGCCGTACAACTATCTCAACAAATATTTAATTCACTGAGCGACCAGACTGCTTTATTAATTGGCGCAGGTGAAACAATTGAATTAACAGCGCGCCACCTATTCCAAAATAATATCGGTCGTATCATTATTGCCAATAGAACTTACGATAAAGCACACGCTCTGGCCTCCCAATTTAATGGCTATGCCATTGATTTATCTGAGTTACCAACGCATTTAGCCGAAGCTGATATTGTGGTTTCTTCAACTGCCAGCCAACTACCTATTTTGGGTAAAGGCCGGGTAGAAAGCGCAATAAAAAAACGAAAACACAAACCCATGTTTATGGTCGACCTTGCTGTTCCTCGTGATATTGAGGCAGAAGTTGCTCAACTTAGTGATGTTTATTTATACACTGTTGACGACTTACAAAACACTATTGATGAAAATATGGATTCGCGGCGTAAAGCAGCCGAACAAGCCGAAGAAATTATTGACACCCAAGTTGAACATTTTTTATCTTGGATGCGATCCCAAGGTGCCCAGACAGTTATTACAGACTACCGCCAACAAGCTGCATTAACACGCGATCAGGCCTTATTAAAAGCCATGTCTGAACTTAACAAAGGGCGTAATGCAGAAGATGTTTTAAATTTTTTAGCCCACAGCTTAACCAATAAGCTTATACATACGCCTAGCGCTCAAATTAGAGATGCTGGAGAAAATGACAGACACGACCTAGTCGCGGCTGCCAGAGAAATATTTAAACTACCCTAACAATAAAATGCCACGGATGCGTTAAAAATACCGTGCTCCATCCGCGCTAATCCCGTGGCTAATTAAGAATTATCTAGCTAGTTACCAATAATGAAAGCATCAATCCAAATAAAACTTGAAAATCTTAGCGAACGCTTTGAAGAAATAGCAGCACTTCTTTCTCAACCCGAGGTGCAAAGTGACCAAAATAAATTCCGCGCTCTGAGTCAGGAATACTCCCAAATCGACCCTATCGTCTCCTGTTACACTCAATACCAAGAAAATGAAGACGAACTTGAAGCAGCCATAGAAATGTCAAAAGACTCAGACCCTGAGTTACGAGAAATGGCTAAAGAAGAGCAACAAGACGCGGAAACTAAAAAACAGCAACTACAGCAGCATCTACAAATTTTATTGCTCCCTAAAGACCCCAATGATAATAGAAATATATTCTTAGAGGTTAGAGCTGGGACTGGAGGTGATGAAGCCTCTATTTTTTCGGGTGACTTAGCAAAAATGTATCAACGTTTTGCAGAAAAAAGAAACTGGCAAAGTGAAATTATCACAGAAAACCGTGGCGATCATGGCGGCTATAAAGAGATCATCTTACGCATCAGTGGACAAGATGTTTATTCTCAACTTAAGTTTGAATCTGGTGTTCATCGCGTACAACGCGTACCAGAAACAGAGTCCCAAGGCAGAGTGCACACATCCGCATGCACTGTGGCTATTATGCCTGAGGTTGACAGTATTGATGAATATGAAATCAAATCATCTGACCTACGAGTAGATACTTTTAGAGCTTCTGGCTCCGGTGGCCAGCACGTTAACAAAACAGATTCGGCTATCCGTTTAACTCATTTACCTACGGGTGTTGTTGTGGAATGCCAGGATGAACGTTCTCAGCATAAAAATAGAGCACGAGCCATGTCTCTTTTACAGTCTCGCCTATTAACAGCAGAGCAAGACAAGCAACATGCCGCTCAGTCAGAAGAAAGAAAATCACAAGTGGGTTCTGGAGATCGCTCCGAGCGAATTAGAACCTACAATTATCCTCAAGGAAGAATGACAGATCATCGAATCAACTTAACTCTGTATAAATTAGATGAAATTATGCAAGGTGGTTTAGATCACGTTATCAGCCCATTAATCCACGAACACCAAGCGGATTTACTGACCCAACTCGGTAATGACTGATATTCAAGCCAATCTAACTAAGGCATCAAACCTGCTTGTTGAGTCATCAGACTCAGCTTTACTTGATGCCGAAGTTATACTTTGTTATGTGTTAGATAAACCACGCTCCCATCTTAGAGCTTGGCCTGAAAAAGAATTATCGAACGATCAACAAATTCAATTTTTATCGCTAATCAAACAACGTCAACAAGGTACACCTGTCTCCTATATAACAGGGGATAGAGAATTTTGGTCAAGAAACTTTAAAGTGACATCCGATGTTTTAATACCAAGACCTGACACTGAATTATTAATTGAATTAAGCTTAGATATACTGGCAACAAAATCAAAAGCAGATATTATTGATTTAGGGACTGGCTCGGGTATTATCGCGATAACATTAGCGGCTGAATGCCCTGATATAACAGTTATTGCAACTGATCTTAGCCAACAAGCTTTAGATATAGCCAAACAAAATGCAACGACCCACAAAACACATACAGTTCAGTTTATTAAATCTAGTTGGTTTGAAAATATTCCAGATTCTAAATTTGATTTAGTGGTTAGCAACCCACCCTATATTGATTGCAATGATATTCATTTAAGTCAAGGCGACGTTCGTTTTGAACCTGATAGCGCATTAATTGCAGATGAAAATGGCCTTAAAGACATTAAAAACATAGCAGATAATGCGCGCCACTATCTAAAACAAAATGGCATCCTGCTTATCGAACATGGCTTTGACCAACAAGTCGCTGTTCAGGCTATTTTTAAAACATATAAATATAGCAAAATCCAAACTCACACCGACCTTTCTGGAAATCCCAGAGTAACAAGCGCACAATGGAACGTAAAATGAAGGCAACAGAAATCCAATTAAGTAGAAAAATTACCACCCAACTACTACATGAAGCAGTACTATCCCCAGATCAAGAAGTATGTGGCTTAGTTGGCTCCAAAGACGGAGTAGCTCATAGTTGCTACCCTATCAAAAATATTGCCGATCAGCCTGAAACACGTTTTCAATTGGATGAAAAACAGCAAATTAGCGCCATGGCCTCAATGCGTGATAATAATGAATCATTTTTTGCTATATATCACTCCCACCCAAGTTCGCCCGCTGTACCTTCGGCAACAGATATAAAATTGGCAAATTACCCTGATGCAATCCATTTAATTATTTCACTTAATACTAAAGGCGTTCTTGAGATTAGAGGATTTACTATTATTGATCAATCAGTTGAAGAAATTTTACTGACTATGTCACCTAATTAAGACTTAAAAGAGATATACCTTGTTCAAATTTTTTAGGGTCACATTTTTACTACTTGTTTTTGTTGCATTGGCTTTTTATACAAAAACTCAGAAGCTAAAATCACGCAATTGGACAAGCCCTCTTGATGTAGTAATTTACCCAATGAATAGTGAAAATAGCCCTATTGTTGAAGATTATATTACTCGACTTAATAGCTCATCATTCAAGGAAATAGATGTTTTTTTTGAACAAGAAGCTGAGCATTATCAACTTATTATTCAACAGCCTATAAAAACCACTTTGGGTAACACGCTACAAACATTTCCACCCGCAGCACCCACACCACCTTTCGGCTTTATAGAAGCGGCCTGGTGGAGCATGAAACTTCGTTACTGGGCGTATAACAATACACCTGACGACAAATCAAATTTGCATCGTGTTAGAGTTTTTGTTCATTACCACGAAACGGTTGATAACAAACGTTTAGATCACTCTCTAGGGTTGGATAAGGGCTTATTGTCCGTTGTCCACGCATTTGCCTCTAAAGACCAAGAGCAACAAAATAACATCGTTATTGCCCATGAGTTGTTACATACAGTTGGAGCAACGGATAAATACGATAGAAATAACCAGCCTGTTTTTCCTGATGGTTATGCAGACCCTGAACAACTACCACTATTTCCTCAGTCACAAGCTGAAATCATGACGGCTAAAATTCCCTTATCACAACTTGATTCTGAGATGGCTGAAAGTCTAAATTATTGCATTATAGGTCAGACTACAGCTAAGGAAATTAATTGGCTGGAAAGTAACTCTGAATAGCTATCTGTATTGACTCAGATACCGCTTATTTTGATTTAATTTGTACCTACCCCTCAATGCCATTAAGTTAAGCTGATGAAGTTGCTTGGGGCGCAGTGCTTTAGCCTGCTTTTTGCTGAACATTGCAGGCTAAAGCACTGCGCCCCAACGGCTAATTCCTTAACTTAAGGCAGTGACCTGCCCCCTGCTATCTCTCAGGACTACTTTCCCAATAAACTCAAGCCATTTATACTACTCATTAAACCGTTTAGATTTGGCGCTAAGGTCAGTAATATAAAGGACACAATACATGTACGAATTAAAAGTAAAAAAAGCATCCGCTTCGAAAATTTCTAGTGAAGATTTAGACAATCTTATTGCTGATTTCATTGGCACCATTGAAACTAGCTTATCTGAGGATTCACGCATTAAGGGCAATAAAAAACGCATTGTGATAGAAACAACAATGACCGAAAAAGAAATTAATGACTGCGTAAAACCCGTACTACATTATTTTAGTGATGACATTCAACTTCATTCACTTACGCAGCGCTAATTTATTTGCTAGTGGGTTAAATGTGTTTTTCTGCATGGATATCCCTGCCAAATTCCACCTTATACCAATCCCAATAAGTTCGTCTGTTATTCCTTCTCCTGCTGGAGAAGGCTAGGATGAGGAGGTTAAAATAAAAATTTATTGTGATTGGTATTATTTATCAGCAATCCAATCACAATATCATAGATTTTTTCTAGCTTAGAAAAGCAACCCTACCCCGTTATTTTTCGTATGTAATACGAAATAATGTACTTTTATCTGTATGTTCGAAATAATTTATTAGGTCAGGATTCAGTTTTATTCAATTTCTTAATAAGACTCAAACCTTTTTTTCGCTGAGAAGATAAAACATCAAGCTTTCTTTGAATATCCAGACACTTGTCTGTATCTTTTTCATTTTCCAGTTTTTCTTTTAACAATCTCTTCTTTTTTTTCAGCTCTTTAAGAATCACTTTGAGAGACTCTATCTCATCAATTTGTTCCTTCTTAACATTATCAATAAGCTGTTGAGCTATTTTCACTAGTGCTTTAGTTTTCATTACAACTCCTAAACGCTATGCATCTGCTTCATATCCATAATTTCATCAATATCATCACTATTAAGCATGATAGATCGCTCAGCTTTTTTCATTGAAAAATCACCCTTGGCAAATAAGGCCTCCGCCATTTGTACTAAGTTTTTAGTCACATCATAAACATATGCAGAGTCATTCATTAACGATGTAGCCATCAGTGGCGTAATTCGCCCTTCACGAATCAGAATTTCAAGCATACCATTTGTTGTAGTATCGTTTTCTTTCATTTCCAACTTAATAGTGTCAAGCGAGAGCACGCTAAGATTTTCATCCTTGTTATATTCCATCTCCGCAATTTGACGTAAAACAGATCCTAAGAAAATGCGTATTTTATTGTATTCGGCACGAATATCTTCATTTTCTGATGCAATATAATGAGACATATTTTTATGTAAATGCTTAGTGTCTTTTATCGCTTCAACAATATCTCGACAAGCAGCACGTAAAACAAAAAGTTCTTCATTTTGCTCAGCTGTCATTATCATGACCGCCCTACTGATATAAGCAATGATTTCACCATATAAATATTTAATATTAGTGTTGTACTGTTCATCAATATCAATTTCAATCGCGCGTCTATTTTTTACAATGATCTGCTCAAGGTCATTTTCAGACAAGATATCGTGACGATGCAAACTAAGGCCGTGGGCAATAATAGCAAAGGCATTATCATAAAGATGAACTGACTCTTTGCGCACAGCCTCTATTGCTGTATCAGGTAACTCAAGGGCTGATCCGTTAAGGAATATAGGCTCAGTTGTATGAATTTTCCTTTCTGGCACTAGGGTAGAAACCAACTTTATCAATTGTTTTATCATGGGCACCATGATAATGACACCAGATACATTAAATATAGTATGGAAAATTGCCAGTTTTAAAGTGTAGTCATCTTCAGCCAAACCAAGATAAGTAGCAATCGTGCTAACCAATTCCATAATTGGGTTCATTAAAATGATAAAAACTATACCTGCGGCTACTTTAAACAACACGTCAGCCAAGGCCAGACGCTTGCCGTTGGTATTAGAGGTTATTGACCCCATGATTGCTGTAATTGTAGTTCCTACATTAGCTCCTATAACTAAAGCCAGTGCATTACCATAGGTAATTTGACTAACAGAAAGAGCGGTAATCACTAACACAAGTGTAGCGTGGCTAGACTGCATAATAATTGTGGCTAATATTCCAATAAGGGTAAAAACCAAAACACCTGACAAACCTTCCATTGCATAATCAGTTAAGTTGATTTGATTTTGAAAGGTTTCAAAGCCTTCCTTCATATAATGAATACCTAAAAAGAGAAAACCCAAGCCAGCTAAGATATAGCCTACTCCTTTTAAAGATTTTGATTTTTGAAAGATTAGAACCACACCAAACACTAGCATCGGCATGGCATAGGCAGAAATTTTCACCTTCAATCCAAAGCCTGCAATCAACCAGGCCCCTGTTGTTGTACCAACATTCGCCCCAAAAAGAATCCCCATACCCTCTACTAAACCAATCAATCCAGAACTTAAAAAAGAAATGGTAATCACTGACACAAGAGAACTAGATTGCATTACCGTAGCTGCGGTAAAACCAAAACTCAGGCTTTTCCACATTTTATTAGTACTCTTACGCAATATTTTTTCTAAAGCTCCACCAGTAAATGCAGCAAAACCTTCTTGCAAGGCAAACATCCCAAACAAAAATATCGCCACCCCCGCTGATATTTCTTTAAAATCAGGACTAATCCAAAACCCATAGGCTAAAAAGGCGAGTATCGTCGGTAACAGTATTTTTCTAAGCATGTAATCTATTAGTTTTTAACGTAACAATATTGTCATATTTTTGTAACACTATTGTAATACAGCTGACACATTACTGTAATATTGTTGTAGTATTAACTTCTTAATTACTAATATTAAAACAAACCTAAATTGGTAAGACTTTGGTTAATCACAAAGACTTTTTACTCTTCATAATCCTCATTAGATAATTGCTAATTTTTCTATTGATTCCTTTTTATTTTGGCCCTTAAAGGGATATAAATCAAAGACACGACCCCATCGACCTTCCTCCAAAATTTTAAATAGATGGAACGAATTACTTTTAAGCCAACGCAAAAAAACTAGAAACAAACAGGGAGAAGTTGAACAGCCTTTTTACTACGCTCTTTAACCACTAAATGATCTTCAAAAACTCGGACGACTGTTTTTTTACGTCAATTTTATTACTAGCAACTTTCAACCCCACTTTGTTTCTAATTGCCTATGCTCACTTGCACAATCTCTAAGATAGAGGTTAATTAAACTCTGATAAGGAATCCCTTTATCTTCTGCCATATCTTTAAAGTAAGAAATAGTTTCCTCATCAATACGGATAGTTATTTGTTTTTTAAACCGTTTTGCATAAGGATTCTTGACCGATTTTGAGAAATCATATGATTCACGCATGACTATATCCCTCGTATTGTTTGCATTCAAATTTATCAGCCTTTCTTGCTGAAATAATACGAATAGTATCTAAACCTCTTTCACAGTGACAAACTGTTAGTAAGCTATGCTGAGAGCTTATCCCCATAAGAATAAAACGCTCTTCACCTTCAGAATGATCAGGGTCATGAATTAATCGACCAAGCTCATCAGAAAATACAGTTTTAGCTTCCTCAAATGACACACCATGTTTTTTCTGGTTTGAAATATTTTTATTCTCATCCCATTCGAATTTCAAACTATTCATGGGTCAAATATAATTACATTGTAGTTATAAGTCAATATCCTCTATACACAGGGCAGTCGGACTTAAAAAGGGTAGTAAATATAATTTAGGAGAAGATATTAAAGCTATCATTCTAGTTTTACTTTCCTTCTGCCATTTCAAGCTGGCTGACCCCATGGTCACTGTTGTTGTACCAACATTCGCCCCAAAAAGAATCCCCATACCCTCTACTAAACCAATCAATCCAGAACTTAAAAAAGAAATGGTAATCACTGACACAAGAGAACTAGATTGCATTACCGTAGCTGCGGTAAAACCAAAACTCAGGCTTTTCCACATTTTATTAGTACTCTTACGCAATATTTTTTCTAAAGCTCCACCAGTAAATGCAGCAAAACCTTCTTGCAAGGCAAACATCCCAAACAAAAATATCGCCACCCCCGCTGATATTTCTTTAAAATCAGGACTAATCCAAAACCCATAGGCTAAAAAGGCGAGTATCGTCGGTAACAGTATTTTTCTAAGCATGTAATCTATTAGTTTTTAACGTAACAATATTGTCATATTTTTGTAACACTATTGTAATACAGCTGACACATTACTGTAATATTGTTGTAGTATTAACTTCTTAATTACTAATATTAAAACAAACCTAAATTGGTAAGACTTTGGTTAATCACAAAGACTTTTTACTCTTCATAATCCTCATTAGATAATTGCTAATTTTTCTATTGATTCCTTTTTATTTTGGCCCTTAAAGGGATATAAATCAAAGACACGACCCCATCTACCCGACCCCATCTACCTTTTGATAGATATCTTATTTTACTTCCTTATTGCCATTTCAAGCTGACTGACCCCCATGATCATTTACCCGATTATGTCTTTATGCCACAACATTAAAATTTTCAAATATGAATTGATTTAATGATGTACACCAGCCACATAATAAGAATTCAGAATTTGATTTAGCTTTATAACATTTAGCAGCGTTACTAAACGTACTCAACGCAGCCTTAACATCACTTTCAGTTTTTAGTTGAAATACTAAAATTTTAAAATCTGAATCAGCTTGTAATAACTTATTAAAATCGTATTTGATGCCTTTTTCGTTCATTTCAGAGACTTCAATTTCCATCGTCAGAACAACACGAACTAAATTATCCTCTGCATCAAATTCTCTCCACACAAAATCATAAAGCCATTCTCCTGCACCTGAAATATAGGAAGGTCTAGACTTATAACCTAACTTAAAACCTTCATCTCTAAACCTACGTTTGATAGCTTTATTTTTTTCAGGGCTTTTCCAGATTTCTTTTCTCCACTGAGATACATCTCCCTTTTTTTGGGCTTTACTATGTTTTTCAGCAAGAGCCTCTACTTCAATTTCTTTTATCCATTTTTTAAAATCCTTAATCATGTAACCATTCCTATTAGACATAACAAGTGATTGTCTCAGGGCGACTTAACATACCCTCTAACTTCTACATTAGGGCAGTAAACACCATGAACACCAGTATTACTAAACGAATTAACATGCTGTAATACAAGATAAGTAGATCTGAATAAAATTCAGCAATCAGCCATTCCCAAAGTGATACAACACTAAGAAACCATTTTTAAAGCACTCAAGCCATTAGGCTTTTTACTCATCTCAATCTGGGTTTTAATCCTTTTTTGAACACCTTCCACATGAGAAATAACGCCTACGACCTTACCATGTGTTTGTAGGTTTTCTAACGCTGTCATCGCTAAGTACAGTGACTCTGCATCTAAATTACCAAAACCTTCATCTAGAAACAAAGAATCTACCGCATGACCATTATTAGACATTTCTGCCAAGCCTAATGCCAAAGAAAGACTCACAATAAAGCTTTCCCCTCCCGACAATGTTTTAGGTAATCGACGAACATTTTGCTGTTTCGTATCTTCTATCTCTAGTGCCAAGCCGTGCTCGCTTTCTACTTTTCGTACATAATAGCGGCCACTAATTTTTTCTAGTATCTGGTTTGTTTGCCCCATCAACTTATCAGAAATAATTTGTTGCACTTTACGTCTAAAGTCCATATTACCTTCTGATGAAACTGAATTTCTATCTGCTTCACACACAGCTAATTCAACTTTCTGGTCAGCAATTTTATCGACAAGACCCTGTTGTTTTTGCTGCAAACTATCTTGCTTATCCAGTTTATTCTGTATTGTTAAAACTTCTTGCTTAGCAATATCTAACTTTCGTTTAACAACACTTTTCTTGCCTGTCAGGTCATATTCTGTTTCTGTGGTTACTGCAAGCTCTTGCTCTACTTTTAACTGTGTCGCTAATTCATCCTGCTTATTATTCAGTTCAAGCAGCTTTTCAGTTAGCTGTTGATGCTTTTTCTGTAGAGCATCCTCACTACGAACAAAGTTCAATGTCTCTCTTAAGGCTGATAAATCAATTGCCGCAGTTTGCTTAACCTTCTCTTGCAAGCTTTGCTTAAAAGCATCTAACTCACTTTCTTGCTGATTAAAGGCGACTTCTTTATCTGCAATTAATTTTTGCTTTTCTGTTAAAGCCAGGTGTGCTCCTGCACCTTCTTGTTGCTGGACATCACTTGAGTATTTTTGAATATCCTTATTAAAGCTGTTTATTTTTTCAGAACTTGTTTTTATCGCTTCATCTAACTTTTTGATCTCTTCTGTTAAAGGCGCCAAAGCTTGAGTCTGTTTAAGGTACTCTTGTTTACGATCATTTAACAACTTAAAAAAAGCTTCTTCTTTTGATTTTTTGGGCATTTTTTCACCCAACAATTCCAATTGTTTCTCTACCTTATCTGACAAGGCTTTTTCTCGCTCAGCTACTTCCTTATAAGTCTTTTCGATCTCATCAGTATCTTTTGGACGGTTTTCCCACTCGGCCGTTAAACCTTCCAATTCTTTAGCTGTTCTTTCTATCGATGCTTCATTTGTAGCAATAGTCCCTTTTGCATCAGTACCTGTTGCCTGTAGCTTAGACGTCCTTTTTAGCAGATTAGTAATATCATTAAGTTCTTTCTTTTCTGTTTTAACTAGGTTTTTCATTAAAGAAAGGTTCTCAATGGTTAAATCTAAACTAAAAGCATTTAACCTATTTGCTAAAGCATTCCATTGAGCACATACATTTTTTAATTTATCGTCTTTTTGCTCACTTTGCACCACTTGTTTCTTAGCCAAGACAATTTGTTTACTTAAAGCTATCTCATCAACAACTAAGGATTTTATTTTCTTTTGCTGATCTTTTAAAATCTGTTTTGAATTTGATACCGCTGGCGTATGTTTCGCATAAGGGTGTTCCAGTGCGCCACATAAGGGACAAGCCTTTCCATCAATTAACTTGGTTCTGTCTGCCTCCATCTTTTTTAACAATGCTTCATTAGAAACAGCGGCTTCTAATGTTGTAATGAGGTTTTTCTCACGACCTATTTCCAGCTGTAATAGCTCATGCTCTTTTTTTAGCAGAGCTTCTTCTTTATCTTCATTTTTAGAGCCAAAAAACTGTCCAAAGAAACCTTTTTTGCCTAACTTGCTGTTAACAGCAGCTAAATCAAGTAACTCTTGGTAATCAAGAACTCGCTGTTGTTGCTCCGCTTTTAATTCTTTTAATTCTTCCAAAGAATTGCCATCTGCAAGCACTTTAAATGATGTTTCATTTTCTGCTATATCAATTTTTAATTGCTCACCTTTCTGCTTTAAAGCTTTAACTTCCTTTTTCTTATTCTCTAAAGTCTTAGTTATATTGCTTATGTATTTTGAGCTTGAACTTTGTTTTTCCGTGGCTTCCGACAACTCACTTCTTACTTCTCTTAGTTTTGCTATTTCTGGAAAGTTGTCTAATAATGTTTTATCCGCAGCATGTGTTTGAATCCATGACTCTAATTGCACTAAGGCGGTACTTTGTTGCTCTTTTTGTTGTTCTAATGATTGCAATAATGTGCTTTCTTTTGGCAAAGAATATTTTAGCTCGCCTAACTTAATATTTAGCTGATCAATTTCTGCTTTTTGCTGTGAAATAGTAAGCGATGTATTAGCAGTTTTCTCATCAAAAGGAGAGGACTTAAGCTGCGTTTGCAGCATTTCCACTTCACCCCGATAAGAATCCAAGGTTTTTTCGCTTTGCTTTATCGCTTCCGATTTTTTATCTAGGGTTGCGAGGTCTTCTTCAAAAACCAATATGTTTTTTGAGACTTTAACTTTATCAAGGTTTTTTTCGTTATCACCTTGTTGCCCCTCTATATCTTTTTGCTGCTTTTCTAAAGATACGGCCTGCTTTTCCAAGCTAGAAATATTTTGCACCCAATTAAGTTTTTGCTCAATTTCGTCTTGCTCAGTTATTAACTCAGTTTGCTGTTCTTTAAAGTCTTCTAAATCATGCTGACTAGCTTCTATTCCTACTTGATCCATCACAGGTGTAGCCGAAAGGTCTTGTTCTAATTGCTGTAAACGTATTTGTGCCTGGCTATATTTTTCTTCCGCTTGCTGGGCATATTCCTGATAAATATCGTTACCACTGATTTTTTCCAATATATCCATGCGTTCACTATCCAAGGCATTTAAAAAGGCTGCAAAATCACCTTGCGCCAATACCATCGACTTACTGAACTTATGAAAATCCATGCCTGTTAATTCAAGCATTTTTTCTCGCACTTTTTGTACGTTCTCTTCTAAAACTGTCTCTGATCCATTTAAATGGATCAATTTCATTTCAGCAGGTAGCAGCTCTCCACTGGCATTTCCATCTGCTCTAGCAACACGCCACGTTGCCTTATATTTGTCTTTGGCTAATTCAAACTCAACTTCAGCAAAACTGTCTGCAGTAGACTTAGTCATTACATGTTCAGCAGGTCTGTCAAAACGAAAGGTTTCACCATACAGGCCTAAGGTAATAGCATCTAAAACACTAGATTTCCCCGATCCATTTGGCCCTGTAATTGCAAAAACACCGCCATCAACTATTGGAGCTTTATCAAAATGAATTCGGCTTTCTCCTTCAAGCGAATTTATATTTTTGAAATAAATATTAAGTATTTTCATAAGGCACTAGTTTTAAAGCAAATAAATGAATATAGCCACATTAATCACTATCTTGTTTTGATATTGAATACAGAGCTTAAATAACGCGATTAATCATTATAAATGAAAAAACATAACTACTTTAATCATTCCCTTTTTTAAACCTTAGATAGATCATCAATTTTTAATCAATTCATCCAATGCCAATTGATTTTTGGGATTAAGAGCAGGCTAAAGAGATTGTGAAAGTATTAGCTTTTAGCTCCCCTCTTTGGAAAAGAGGGGTTGGGGGAGGTTTTATTATAAAAACAATATGTTTTGTAAAAGCCCTCTCCTGCTGGAGCAGGGAGGGGTGATGCCTACAGGGGTGTAGGTAAGTAGAGCAATGCAGGAGCAATTGTCGAGGAGAAATTTAAATAATTCTCTTCTTCTTTAATATCTTCTTATAAATCAAAAGATAAAATAAAATTTGAATTACATACTGTTTGTTTTCTCCTCACCCAAACCCTCTCCAGCAAGAGAGGGCTTAAGAGCTAACAAAACCAACATTTAACGGTGACATAGCCTTTCCAAAGGAGGAAGTCAAAAGCGGTAGCTTTAGGACAAAGGAGCACTATTTACCTTTATTGTCACTTTATGGATAAAGTTTTTATCAACCCTTCTATCTTCTCATCCATTTTGGCATCAGCATCAAACAGGGAAGAACTTTGTTCTTTTGCATGCTTTAACAGTCCTTTAAAGTACTCTTCTTGCTCTAGATCCAAATCCATATTAATAAAGGCCCAATCAACACTGGTTTCTAAATCATTTAATATGGCTGTATTTTTTTGTTCATTTTCTTTATGAGCAACTTCAATATCACCTAAAACATCTCGTGTAGTATTAATCAATTTAACTAAAGAGGATGCCATCTCAATACCAACAATTCGTGAATCAGCTCCTTCTATTAACATTCCAGTAACATCATTCAATCGCCCATACTTATCTGAATCAGCTATAGGCATATTTTTAATTATTACTGAGATATTTTTAAAATTAATAATGGTACGCTTACCAAAATGAATAAAGCGATCCCCCTCTCTAACAATACCCATCACCTCTTTTTCACGGTCGCTAACAACGCCCGATGAAGAAAAGAAAAAATCTTGCTCATCAACAGTCATTCGTATAGTTGCATTTAATTCAAATTGACGTAATGACTCCAATGTTCTTTTTGATAATGCTTCTAAAGTTTCACAATGATAACTATCACGAGTAAATTGCATAACCTCGCCCATTTCACTCGCTTGAGTCATTGCTGTCATCGCCATACTCATCGCATCACTAGACCCTTGTTGCAATGATTTTCTTTCTTGTTTACTTGCTAGAGTTAGCTGTATTTTTACCAGTAACTCTTCCTCTTCAAAGGGTTTGATTATATAGTCATCCCCTCCAGCTTTATATCCCTTCATGCGTTCTTCGGGGAGTCCTAGGGCTGAAACAAAAATAACAGGGATTTCATCGGTGTCAAAATCTGCTTTTAATTGTTCACAAACTTCAATACCTGACATACCAGGCATATTAACATCTAATAATATAAGATCTGGTGCTAAGTCTTTTAGTTTATCTATACATTGCACACCTGTTTCAGCAAATTCCAGCTGATACTCTTCAGCCAGCAACTCCCCTATTATTTCAAGGTTCATCGGCTCATCATCTACAACTAAAAGCAAAGGTTTGTCTGTCATATTTTTATCTTCCATAATACATATTTATTTTGCCAGCAAAATTAGCCTTATCTTTCAGGGCAAAACGATTCGTACTGGTAATCTAAGTAATTGCTTTTAATAATAGTTGATAAAATATAGTTAAAAAAGCAAAATAACAAATAATTAATTGAACACTGTTTAATTTAAGTTTATAGTAAACTCCTCATATCTGCTAAGCTGGTTTCAGGAGAGATTAATATGCTAAAAAAAATACTACATTTTCTACTTACTTTAATTTATAAAGTTGAAGTTGAAGGCCTGGATAATTATAAAAATGCTGGTGATAGAGTTCTTATCATATCCAACCACACTTCTTTTTTAGACCCCTTATTGCTTGGCGTGTTCTTGCCCGACAATATTACCTTTGCAATTAACACTCAAATATCTGAACGTTGGTGGATAAAACCTTTTCTTGGGCTTTCTACAGTTTTCCCCATGAATCCCACTCAGCCACTGTCGTTAAAAGCACTTATCCATCATTTACAAAGTAATACCAAAACAGTTATTTTCCCTGAAGGGCGTATTACGGTAACAGGGTCATTGATGAAAATTTATGATGGTACTGGCATGGTAGCTGATAAATCAGGAGCATCAATTTTACCCGTTAGAATACATGGCGCAGAATACACCCACTTTTCTAAGCTAAGAAATATTGTACGTTTACGCTGGTTTCCTAAAATCACCATTAAAATTCTGCCACATACCACGATTAAAGCTAATCAGGAATTAAGAGGAAAATCACGTCGTAAATTTTGTGGTCATATTTTGGCTGATTTAATGAGTGAAATGGTTTTTTCAACCAGTCATTATAAGCAAACTCTTTTTTCTGGGCTTTTAGAGGCACGCAAAATTCACGGCGGCAAACATACTGTTGCTGAGGACTTAGAAAGAGAGCCACTATCTTATGATGCTTTAATCACCCGAACCATCGCTATTGGTAATGCTATAAAAGGTATGACTCAAGCGGCTGAGAATGTAGGTGTGTTTCTACCAAACTCTACCAAAACATTAAATGTTGTTTTAGGTTTACAGTTATATGGCCGCGTTCCTGCAATGCTCAATTATTCGACAGGTTCAAAAGGTATGACTTCGGCTTGTAGAACGGCTACTATTAAAACCGTACTAACCTCTCGTCGTTTTATTGATTTAGCCAAATTAAATGCTGATGCTGATGCCTTAGCAGAACAAGTAAACTTGGTTTATTTAGAAGATTTAGCTGAATCAATTACTACCACAGATAAATTAAAGGCAGCCTTTCAAGCTAAAACAGCTGATTATTGGTATAAACACCAACAATACAGTCCTGATAGCCCTGCTGTTGTGTTATTTACTTCTGGGTCAGAAGGTGAACCTAAAGGCGTGGTTTTATCACATGCCAATATTTTAGCGAATCACAACCAATTAAGAGCACGGATAAATTTTAATGCTCAAGATGTAGTCTTAAACTTTTTACCCATGTTTCATTCCTTTGGATTCACAGTCGGAACTATGTTGCCCGTTTTAAATGGAATGACAACATTCTTTTATCCATCGCCGTTACATTTTAGTGTTATACCTGAAATGGCATACGACACAGGTGCAACCATCATGTTTGGCACCAATACTTTTCTAGCTGCATACGCTAAAAAAGCACATGCTTATGATTTTTATAATATGCGCTATGTGGTGGCAGGTGCTGAAAAATTACAAGAGAGTACTCGTGATATATGGGCTGAAAAGTTTGGCATTCGTATATTAGAAGGTTACGGCGCAACAGAAACAGCACCTGTAGCTTCAGTGAACACTCCCATGGATTTTAAATCAGGTTCTGTAGGTCGTCTAATGCCCGATATGCATTACCGATTAGAAGAAGTACCAGGTATTAAAGATGCTGGAAAACTACACCTTTATGGCCCTAACATTATGCAAGGCTATCTATTACCTAATAAACCAGGAGTATTAATTCCACCAAAATCAATCTACGGAGAAGGCTGGTACGACACGGGTGACATTGTAAATATTGATGATCAAGGTTTTGTTAGTATTCGAGGCCGTAGCAAACGTTTTGCAAAAGTCAGTGGGGAAATGGTTTCCCTAACAGCTGTTGAACAAATAGCTTCAAACACTTGGCCCGATGCACAACATGCTTCAACAAGCTTGCCTGATCCTAGAAAAGGCGAGCAAGTTATTTTGTTAACAACGCAAAAAGAAGCAACACTGAAACAACTGATCGCTAACTCAGAAGGTGTTAATGCTATTAGCCTACCCAAAAAAGTTATCGTGGTAGACGCTATACCCGTTTTGGCGACAGGTAAAACTAATTACCCTGAAGTGACCAAGTTAGTGGAAACTCTAGTCTAGTCATCATTTAAAGTACGGCAATTTTAGGCTCACCTTATGAATAAACAGATTTACCCCTTACTTATTGCTCAGTTTCTTTCAGCCTTTGCAGATAATGCTATTTTATTCACCATTATCGCTTTAGTGATGCAATCTGCTGAATTAGCAACCTGGTATGTACCTGCTTTACAAAGTGTATTTTTAATTGCTTTTATCGTTTTAGCTCCTTGGGTCGGCTCTTTTGCAGATACCCATGCAAAACCCAACATACTGATTATTGCCAATTTAATTAAAGCCTTAGGCACGGGGTTATTATTGTTAAATGTTGAGCCTCTTATCGCTTATTGTATCGTCGGCATGGGAGCCGCTATTTACAGCCCAGCAAAATACGGCATATTGCCTGAGTTAGCAGATAACGATACTTTAGTTAAAGCAAATAGCTGGATAGAAGGCTCAACTATTTTTGCCATTTTATTGGGCATGATTATTGGTGCAAAAGTGGCTGACTATTCTATCCAATGGGCATTAATTGGTACGATTATTCTTTTTGTTATTTCAGCCTTAGTTAGTTTATTGTTACCTAAAAAAATAACTAAAAAAACTGAAGCTGGGTTTAAAGTAGTTGTATTTTATCGCCAAGCACGACTTTTTTTTACCACACCTCGCTCACGTTTTGCCATTTTAGGTGCCTCATTATTTTGGGCCGCAGCAGCCACAGTCAGAGTCATTATTATTGCCTGGGCACCCATCGTATTAATGACCCAAAATGCCAGTGACATTGCTGAACTTACTTTATTTTTAGCCATTGGTATTATCGTGGGTTCCGCCTTAGTCCCTAAACTAATCCCTTTAGAATTATTAAGCAGAGCTCGAATCCCTGCTTATTTCGTTGCTATTTTTATTATTTCTTTAAGTTTTACTGAGACTGTATGGACGGCTAGGGCGGCATTATTTGCTATAGGTGTAGCGGGAGGCATGTTTATAGTACCTATTAATGCAGCATTGCAAGAATTAGGTCAGGATAGCATTGGTAGTGGGTCTGCTGTCGCCTTACAAGGGTTTTTCCAGAATTTAACCATGTTAATTGCGGTAGGTAGTTATACTTATGCAGCCTCTCAACAGGTTGATCCTGTTATTGCATTATTATGCTTAGGTTCTATGGTTTTTGTTGCTACCTTTCTAATTTCTTTACATTTACCACTGCCACCGCTGAAGAAGAGTAAATAGTTTTACCACTCATTTTGTAGCCTTAATGCAACAAAGTGTAATCAAGGTTTATCTAAAACCCTCCCTTGATTTCGTTTCACTGCATCAAGGCTACATGCTATTAGGGAGCTGGAAATAAATAATTGTCCAATATTGGGCAGGATTTTTGTTTGTATTCAATCGAGTAGCAATAGGCGCATAGCTGGCTACGTAACTGTTGCTACTCGATTGAAGACGGACCAAAAGACCAGTAAGATTGGATGATTATTTTTTTCATCTCCCTTAGCCACGACCAAAACAATATCAAGAACAATCGCGGCCAATAGGCCCCTCACCGGTTATTAACTTTGCTTCCAACCAGCAATAAAGCTTTCGACTAATAATACAACCGTATCGTCAATACTATCCACACCTAATAAGTCTAACTTTCCTGTTAGCGATAAAGTACAAATACCATGAACACCACTCCATAATGCTCTTGCTGCTTGCTTACTTTGCTCATCAGTATGTGTCGATGATAATTGTTCAAACTCAGTTTCTACCATTCTAAATATCTGATTTACTTTTTGCTGATACCAATCGGGGACTTCTTCATTCTCTGCAAGTTGATGTTCAAAAATCATCCGCCAGCGATTAAAGTTATTACAAGCAAATAATAAATAAGTTTTAGCCAACAAAACAATCTTCTGCTCTGCTGAATCGGTAGTATCAATTGTATTTAATTGCGTTGCTATATCATCTAAGGTTCGGCCTTTAATATTCATAATTAAATCAGCCATATTATCAAAGACCATATAAATACTGCCTACGGTATAACCAATATCCAAAGCTATTTTCCGCACTTTTAATTTATCAAACCCCTCTTCTACCACTATAGTCTCAGCGGCATTTAAAACCATGTCTTTTATTTCTTGCTGACTGTGTTCACTTCTTCTTGCCATCGTGTAAACTATTTTAGTTATTGATATCTGTTACCTTACCACGACAAAAGCTTAGGAATCGACTTTAACTTATGAATATAGAATACCTCTCTGTTGTTGATAAAAACGACCAAGTTATTAACTCACTAGCAAGATCTGAAATTCATGCCTTAGGATTACGTCACCGTGCCGTTCATATTCTAATCTTTAATGATCAAGGGCAGCTTTTTCTGCAAAAAAGGTCCATGAAAAAAGACTTAAATAAAGGTCTTTGGGATACATCAGCTGCTGGCCATGTAGATGAAGGTGAAGAGTACACAATCAGTGCTATCAGAGAAACTTCAGAAGAATTGGGGATTAATATTGAATCAAGCTTACAGTCCTTATTTAAACTTTCCCCTACGCCACAACTAGGTATGGAATTTATTCAAGTTTATCGTGCATATCACAATGGACCTTTTTCACTTAATGCTGATGAAATAGACGAGGGCGAATGGTTATCAATCGAAGATATATCAAACCGCGTAGAAAATAACGATACGACACTAACAGAGACATTTAAAGTTATTTGGCGCCAATATGGAGTTATGAATAAATGATTACTCAACAACAGTTAGCCGACTTTTTCAACAAACTGCTTAAACCGAATAGTTATGAAGATTATTGTCCTAATGGTTTACAAATTGAGGGCGCTAGCCAAATAAAGAAGATTGCATTTGCCGTATCAGCAACAAAAGACTCTATAGAACAAGCTATTGAACAAAATGCTGATGCCTTAGTTGTACATCATGGTCTATTCTGGAAGTTTCATGGTCCAAAAACATTAACCGGCCCTTTTGCAAAAAGAGTTTTCCCTTTAGTCAAAAATGATATTAACTTATACTCCTATCATTTACCTTTAGACGGGCACCCAGAAGTGGGTAATGCCGCTACTTTAGGAAAATTACTAGGCTGCATCAATCAGCAAGCTTTTGGTGACTTTAAAGGCTCTGCTACAGGTATAAAAGGCAATATAGAGCCGGCGATAAGCGCAACAGCGTTGGCAAAAAAACTAGAAGGAATTTTAGATCACTCTGTTATGCTCGCTTCTGAAGATAGCTCTCAACTAATTAATACGGTAGGTATTATTACAGGCGGTGCAAATAGCGAATGGGCATTAGCAAAAAAACAAGGTTTGGATGCTTATATTACCGGAGAAATGAGTGAGCATGATTGGCATGACAGCCAAGAAAGTGGAATACATATGTTTGCAGGCGGCCACAATGCAACAGAACAATTTGGGATAAAAGCCTTAATGATAAAAACTCAGCAGCAGTTTGATTTGCCATGTGTTTTTATCAGCAGTGAGAACCCTGCTTAATGGTTAGATGTCTTTGGCGGAGCGGACGGGACTCGAACCCGCGACCCCCGGCGTGACAGGCCGGTATTCTAACCAACTGAACTACCGCTCCGCAAAGAAGGCGTAGTTTAGGTATATTTCATTTTTTCGTCAAGTTCTTTTTTGATTTTTTCAAAAAAAAAGTTAAACTATAGACTTAATTTGTTAACGCATAGAGCTTCTAATTCAAAATATTATGAAAACAGAGCACCATAAAATCACCATCACCAAAAAAGCAGAAATATCATCTACTTGGTTAATTCCTGATGAATATCAATCTGTTCTAATTATCGCGCATGGTGCAGGGCACGATATGGACTCTGTTTTTATGTCTCAAATTCATGAAGGCATAGCAAAACATAATATTTTAACGGTTAAATTTAACTTTCCTTATATGGAGCAAGGCTTAAAGGCACCTAATACGCCTCATGTTCTGGAAGAAACTTGGCAGCAGGTAATTAATACTGTTATTGAAAAAACCGGCGTTACTCGTAAACAAATATTTCTTTCGGGTAAAAGCATGGGAGGTCGTTATGCAACGATCTTAACTTCGAAAGAAGATTTATATGCAGGTATTATATTATTTGGCTATCCACTTCACGCGCCAGGAAAACCAGATAAACCTCGTTTTAATCATTTAAAAGTTATTCACGAACCTATGTTGTTTTTTCAAGGAACGCGAGACTCTTTATGTCAATTAAAGGTTTTTGAACCCTTACTTGAGACCTTATCTCCAAAGCCCGTTTTACATATTATTGAAGGCGGCGATCATTCATTTAAATTATTAAAGCGTATTGATCGAACAGAGCAATCTGTTTTTGATGAAATAGTTAAAGTAAGTGCTGACTGGATCAATCAAAAGAGCTAATTTAACTCCATTTAAAAACTTTTCAAGATATTTAAGCCTTTGTTAATAGCAGTTTAAATATCCATATTATTAATTTAGTTTAGGTATTTGTGTGGAAAATTTCACCCCACTCTCCGCTTTACTTGGCGGCGCTTTAATTGGCCTTAGTGTCACAATTCTTTTATTGTTTAATGGTCGCATGGCGGGCATTAGCGGCATAATGAATGGCCTTTTCCATTCGCCAAAAAATGAAGTTGTTTGGCGATTTGTATTTCTTTTGGGCTTAATAATTGGGGCCATTATTTTTAATTTTATCTCACCTGACTTTTTTACCCCTCGACAAGGCTACCCTATTTGGCTAGTGGCTATTGGTGGGTTTTTAGTTGGAATAGGTACTCGTTTAGGCAATGGCTGTACTAGCGGTCATGGCATCTGTGGGATTGCAAATTTATCTAAACGCTCTATTTTTGCCACTCTCACGTTTATGGCAACAGGCATGATCACGGTTTATATTATTAGGCACTTACTATGAAACAAGTACTTATCGCACTAGTAAGTGGAATTATTTTTGGGATAGGGCTTTCCCTATCGCAAATGATAAACCCGAATAAAGTTATCAATTTCTTAGATATTTCTGGGCAATGGGATCCAAGCTTGGCATTTGTAATGATGGGCGCTCTAATAGTTACTTTCATTTCTTTTAGGATAATCCTAAAGAAACCAGACCCTATTTTAGAAGAGAGCTTTCACTTATCTAAACGCACCGATATTGATAAAGCGCTATTAGCTGGAGCTGCTATTTTTGGTATTGGCTGGGGAATGAGTGGATACTGCCCAGGCCCTGCTGTTGCAAGTATAGGATCAGGTAGTATAGAAGCTATTGTGATGGTTATTTCTATTTATGCTGGTTTCTTTTTTCAGAAATGGCTGTCTAATAGATCATAAAAACAATCATTTATTGGGGCGCAGGCTTTTAGCCTGCTGAATACAGCTTAAAACCTACGCCCCAAAAGACATTTACTTGTTGATGGTTAATTTATCCCCCTCTACATCAACCTTAATCACATCTCCTGCAATAAAATTTCCCGCCAATATTTCATTCGCCAATGGGTTTTCCAGTTGATTTTGGATTGCACGTTTTAGCGGTCTTGCTCCATAAACAGGATCAAACCCTGCTTCACCCAATAAATCTAGTGCTTGCTCACTAATTTCAAAACCTACATCTCTATCTTGTAAGCGATCTTTTAAATAAACAATCTGGTTTTTAGCAATGGCTCTAATCTGCTCTTGTCCCAAGGGATGAAACACAACAGACTCATCAATTCTATTGATAAACTCAGGTCTAAAATGAGTTGAAACAATATCCATCACTGCCGATTTCATTGCATCATAGTTTTCAGTCCCTGATAACATCTGTATTTGTTCTGAGCCTAAATTAGAAGTCATGACAATAACTGAATTTCTAAAATCAACAGTGCGACCTTGTCCATCTGTTAAACGTCCATCATCCAAAACTTGTAGCAAAATATTAAATACATCAGCATGCGCTTTTTCGACTTCATCCAATAAAATCACTGAATAAGGCTTTCTTCTCACCGCTTCTGTTAAATAACCACCCTCTTCATAGCCGACATAACCAGGAGGCGCTCCAATCAACCGCGCAACCGAGTGTTTTTCCATAAACTCTGACATATCAATACGCACCATAGCCTCTTCGGTATCGAACATAAATTCAGCCAATGCTTTACATAACTCTGTTTTACCAACCCCTGTTGGCCCTAAAAATAAAAAGGATCCATTAGGCCGGTTAGGGTCTGACAAACCAGCTCTTGAGCGACGAATAGCATTACTGACAGCTTTTAACGCTTCTTGTTGACCGATAACTCGCTCACCCAACTCACTCTCCATCCTTAGCAGCTTATCTCGCTCACCTTCCATCATTTTAGAGACTGGGATTCCTGTCCATTTAGAGACAACTTCTGCAATTTCTTCTTCTGTTACTTTATTTCGTAACAAAGTCATATCTTGCATTTCAGCCTGTGAAGCTAGATCTAATTCTTTTTCCAGCTTGGGAATTTCACCATACTGAAGTTCAGACATTTTTGCCAAGTCGTTAGATCGACTTGCAGCCTCTAATTGAAACCTTGCTTGCTCTAGCTTTTCTTTAATTGAAGCAGAGCCTTGTAAAGCCGCTTTTTCTGCTTTCCATATTTCTTCTAAATCAGAATACTCTTTTTCTAATTCAAGAATAGCCGCTTCCAATGTTTTTAATCTTTTCTTGGACGCTTTATCAGAATCCTTTTTCATTGCTTCACGTTCAATTTTTAATTGAATCAAACGTCTATCCAACTTATCCATTACCTCGGGTTTAGAATCCATTTCCATACGAATCCGACTGCCCGCCTCGTCAATCAAATCAATCGCTTTATCGGGTAATTGTCTATCAGAAATATAGCGATGAGATAATGTCGCTGCGGCAACAATGGCTGGATCAGAAATATCCACACTATGATGTACTTCGTAACGCTCTTTTAACCCACGTAAAATAGCAATGGTATCTTCTACCGTAGGCTCATTCACTTGGACTTTTTGGAAGCGCCTTTCTAAGGCTGCATCTTTTTCTATATATTGGCGGTATTCATCTAAAGTAGTTGCACCTACGCAATGCAATTCTCCACGCGCCAACGCTGGCTTTAACATATTACCGGCATCCATTGCCCCTTCGCCTTTACCTGCACCAACCATGGTATGCAATTCATCTATAAACAGGATAACTTGACCTTCCTGCTTAGAAACATCATTTAGCACCGCTTTTAGACGCTCTTCAAATTCACCCCGAAATTTTGCACCAGCAATCAAAGCCGCCATATCTAACGATAAAAGTTGCTTACCTTTAATACCTTCTGGCACTTCACCATTAACAATACGTTGCGCTAAACCTTCAACAATGGCTGTTTTACCAACACCGGGCTCACCAATTAATACGGGATTATTTTTGGTTCTACGTTGCAATACTTGAATCGTCCGACGAATCTCATCATCTCGCCCAATAACAGGATCTAACTTACCCTGTTCAGCTCTTTCAGTTAGGTTAGTAGTATATTTCTTTAACGCTTGGCGTTGATCTTCAGCATTAGGGTCATCCACGGATTGCCCTCCTCTCATATTATCAATCGCTTGCTCTATTGCTTTTTTATTAACAGCATATTTATTTAATAATGATTTTAAAGCACCTTTAGCATCACAAGCCGCTAATAAAAAAAGCTCACTGGAAATAAAATTATCTTGGCGCTTTTGAGCAAATTTATCAGTTAAATTAAGCATCCGTGACAGATCATTGGAAATTTGAACATCCCCTCCTGCTCCTGATACTGTGGCAAATTTTTCAATCTCTTGCACAATATCAGCACGCATAGCACTGACATTAACCGCCGTTTGAATTAATAATGGTTTTATACTTCCACCGTCTTGATCAAGAAGTGCAAGCATGACATGAAATGGTTCAATAAATTGCTGGTCTTTACCAACCGCCAGGCTTTGTGCATCACTTAATGCTTGCTGGAATTTACTGGTTAATTTATCCATTCTCATAATGGTATCCCCTTCAATAAATTTTTTAATTACCTTTAATATGGGGGAGACAGAAGAGTTTTCAAGTTTGGGCTAAGAGCTGAGCTACTATCTCCCCTTAAAGAAATTCAGTGAAATAAAGCTTTATAACTGATTAGTCTTGATCAAAAAACTAGAAATCAATCCCATTCAAAGACCTTCCATTGATTAATGTTCATACCTTTCTCTAAATCACTTTTTCTTACATCCATATTTCCATCACCATCGGTATCAATTAGATAATAAGATGGGCCAACGGCTGGAACAATTTTTACCATATAAAGATTGCCATTTTTTCGATATTCCTGAATCGTTTTTTTGCCTTTGCGGATAATGGTAATATCTGGCTCCATTATTTCCCCACTTTGCACAGGCATGGGTAATTCAGGCGGCTCTAGCTCTACAGCAAAAGAAGTACTTGAAAAAAAGATTAAAGCTAAAACTATGTACTTTTGCATGATACTACCCTCTATCATCGATTAAGATTTTTATAATATTACAATTAGCTTAGTTTAACCTATTTAAGCCTAGTTTTACGGCAGACTAAATAACTAAACCCTTATATTTAAACAATAGAATAACTTGTCTTTTAAAAACAAAAGTCCCCATGGAAAAATATGTTAGACTAAATTTGAGTTTTTTACTTGGTGAGGAGAAAGCAAAATGACTAGAACCACTGTATATTTCGCAACTAATCGCAACCCGAACAAAAAAAGTCCAACTAATTTTGGTAAAGGTTTTTCTCGTGATAACCTTGGTGATGTTAGGTTTGGGCTAGCTAATGTAATTGATGGCGACATTGATAAATCTAGTATAAAAGTTTTACCTAATAAGCCCAAACAGGGATCACAAGAAATTTTTAACAATCTAAGAAAAGACATGAAAAAGAACCTCGTTGATTCTCTGGTTTTTATTCACGGCTTTAATGTCTCTTTTTCTGAAGCAATTGAATCTGCCGCAAAAATGGCAGAAAAATATGCAGAGAAAGGCTATAAACCCAATGTTTTTGTATTTTCTTGGCCTTCTGATGGCAAAACGACTAACTACTTTAATGATCGTCATGATGCCGAAGCTTCAGGCTATGCCTTTGCTAGAGGACTGATAAAACTCTCTAGCTTTTTTAAAGACTGTAAACCTAACGAGGTTTGTAATCAAAAAGTACACCTAATCGCTCATAGTATGGGGAATTATGTATTAACTCATGCACTTCAACAAGCCCAAAAAATACCAGATGCGCCCTCTTTAACCCGTATTTTTGATGAGATTATTCTAACTGCTGCCGATGAAGATAATGATGCATTTGAGCATGACTATAAACTAGCTAAATTACCGCATTTAGCCCAGCGTATTACTATTTATTTCAACAGTGGTGATTTAGCACTAAAAATATCAGACGTTGCCAAAGGGAACCCTGATCGACTTGGTCATGATGGCCCTAATAAACCGCATGAAGTCTCAGCAAAAATAGTCCTTGTTGATGCCAGCAGTGTCGTTGGTGGTATAGCTGAACATTCTTATCATCAAGAAGAAGATATTGTGATTAAGGATATTGTTGCCGTACTAAAAGGCGAAGGTTCAGAAGATATTAATGGGCGAACTTATATCAATCATGCCAATAAATTCAAGCTGTAGATTCGTAGAAATACTGGGAGCATTCTAATTTCGACCAAGAAAAAAGTATCAGAATAAATAATTTATTATTTATTCTGATACTTCCGAGAAACTAACTTTGGTGATATGCCAAAAAATTTGACGAATGCTGCACTAAAATTACTGGCATGACCATAACCAACATGATCAGCAGCAACACTCACTTGACACTGAGAGGATTCTAATAATTGATAGGCTATATTCATCCGTATATCTAATAAAAGCCCATAAGGCGTAGTATTAAAAAAGTGATGGAATAGTTTTTTTAATTTAAGCTGATTTGTTCCTGCTCGTTTTGACAAGACTTCAACAGAAGGTGGATTTTTAAACTCAGCATATAAAATATCTCTTGCCGTTTTAGCTATTTCTTTATCAAGCTGAGTATACCTTTCTAACTTTTCCTCTCCGTTATTAAATAACACACTTAATTCCGATGCCAATAAAGACAAAGCTTGCCCGTGCATAAAAATATTTTGCGTTTCCTTTTGAGTATTATTTGCCAATAATTGTTGAACAGACAATAACCCTTGCGGCGTTATGGGTTGATAACTTAAATTGTGAACACCTTGTTCTTTAAAAAATAATAAAGATTTTTTTTCACCAAAATATCGACTTAAATATTCTTTTGAAAGTGAAAAACGCAACTGTAAAAGATCTTCTCCAGCTTCGTATTGACGCTCTCCCAAGCTGGAGTTAAAACTGGTTATTGTTGTATAGCCTTCATTGAAAAAAACATCTTCCCCTTTCTGAGTAACAAATCGTGAACGTCCTTTAATTCCTAAAGACACCACCAATCGCGATTCCACATTATCTATTTGGCTTAATAAACTCAAATCTTGTTCAGGTCTATATTTAGTTTCAATATAATTAAGGTCTTGTCCTAATTTAAAAAAATGGGAATACCCTTTCCCCGCATCTTTAGGCAATACCTGTTTTAAATAATTAGTGTGTTGCTGCATACTTAAATCAGCTGTATTTATACTCCACCGCCTTCTATTTTGTTGATTTTGTTTCATATTTATTTTAGAAAGAGATAAAAGGATTTTAATAGCTTAAAAAGTAAATCTGCATATCAAGCATAGTACAAAGCCAAATTCATACATTCTCAATTTTTAAGAGCTAACTCATAGTTTTTTATAATAAATTTTCTATCTAAATACTTTTAGCATACAAAGTAATACTTTTAACATACAAATACAGATGGGATCAATTCTTATTATCAGTTACCATTATTACCTGTTATGAATCTAATCGTTCATAACATTTGGGATAGTTGAGGGGGCTATCAATTTACATTGACGTAAACTGAGAATAGCTAATGAAAAACAATCATTCCTTTTTTAAACCTAATTTAATATTGGCTTCAATTTTAGCAAGCCAAGCATTAAGTTTTAACGCTTTAGCTGACACCGGCCCAAAATGTCGTGTTTATAAAGCAGCAAGAATTTTTGATGGTGATATGCTACATACAGATTCATCCATCATGACGAAGAAAGGCAAAGTTAAACAAGTTGGTAGCATTAATGAGTTTGATGGTCTTTGCGCAAAAGAAATGGATTTAGGAGATTCCACTATTTTGCCAGGCTTTATTGAATCTCATGCACATGTTACTTTCCAAAATGTATCTAAAGATGTTGTTCTTAAACATGGTGTAACGACTGTTCGTGATACTGGTGGAGCGCTTCATTTTCCAGAAGGTGGAAAAGGTCAATTACGCCTATTAAGTTCTGGGCCTATTCTTCAAGCAACAGGCGGTTATCCAAATAACTTGTTCGGTGGCGGTGATGGAGATAGTCACCATGCGACTGATATTGTTGCCTTTGAAGCTGACACTCCTGCAGAAGGCATCCATTTAGTTAATCATTTTGCTGAAGCGGGAGCTGTTGTTATTAAAGTTGCTTTAGAGCCAGGTGGTGAACATGGAGCACCTTGGTCATCAGGCGGACATGGACATGACACAGGTTCTGATACACCATGGCCAATAATGGAGCAAGATACTGTTAATGCCATTGTTGAACAAGCTCATGCCTTAGGTTTAAAAGTTACTGCTCATGTTGGTGAAAATACTGGGGTTGAACGCGCATTAGACGCTAACGTAGATGAGTTTGCCCACCTTCCTTGTGCAGAAATTGATCCAGCTTTATTACAAAGAGCGGTAGATCAAGGCGTAAAAATGGTAACAACATTGGATACGCTTTCTGATTGTCATGGAATAGATGTTAATACTCATATTCTGACTCATAAAGGAGCTGACTTTATTTATGGCTCAGAAATTGGTCATAATGATGTGCCATGGGGAATTAATGCTGAAGAAATGCATCGCATCTTACATTTAACAAGCGGCGAATCTATCGATTTTAATGACGTGCTAAATGTTTTTAGATCAGCAACATCAAAAGCGGGTGAAAACCTTGGGATTCCAGGACTAGGTACTTTAACTGAAGGTGCACCAGCCGATATTATCGCGGTAAAAGGCAATCCTTTTGTAAAATTTAAACCTCTTGAATATCCTGATTTAGTTATTTCTGGCGGAAAAGTTGTAGTAAATAACTTTAAATAAGCTCTATTATTAATCGATCCATAAATTCTGACCGTATTATTTAGAGCTGTAGAGACAAGACAAGGCATGCCTTGTCTCTACTTTAGGTAGGCCCCAGATAAAAACTAAAAATGATTAGCTGTCAAAATTTATTAAACAGCGATATATTATTGCTGCTCCATTAGCTCAATAATTTTCTCAAAATTAAATTGCTCTACCAAGTCTTTTAAGCGTTCTGCAATAACAGGTTCTGACTCTTGAATTGTGGCAATGAGTTCTAAGCTTAACTCTACATCTAAGCTATTTGCTGCCGCTGTTAACTCGCGCCGCCATGCATCAGCTAAATGACTGATTTGTGCTGCAGTTATCTCAATAGCTATTGGAGTCTCTGTGTCTATTTCTTCAATTTTATACTGATATTCGATGTCTAAGTATCTAGCCATGCAGTTAAAAATATCTTCATCGCGAAATGGTTTATTTACAATTTCATTAACCCCAGCGTGCAAAAGTGCATAACGCTCTTGTTCAAAAACCGAAGCTGTAACGGCAACAATGGGGATATTTTTACCTTCGGCCAACTCTCTAATTTTATAGGTTGCGGTAATGCCATCCATAATAGGCATGCGCCTATCCATCCAAACAAAATCTGGTGTACATTGTTTAAATTGTTCTAAGCCTTGCTGTCCATTGATCGCCTCAATCACTTGAAAGCCGGCGGTTTCTAATATACGGCGTAATAATAAACGGTTTTCCATTTGATCTTCAACGATCAGAACTCGGTAGCTAGCTTGTCCTGGTGCTAGGCCTATAATTTTATGGTTGTCTTGTGGCGTAATATTTAATAGGTTTTGCTCATCGAGCTTAATAATCGGGATAGCAACTTTAAAAATAGTGCCTTTGCCTAGTTCACTGCTAACAGAAATATGGCCTTTTAACAGCTCAACAAACTGCTGGGTAATTGCTAAGCCAAGACCTGTACCTGTTTGCTCTGCTTGCTCCCCGACTTGAATAAATGCACTAAAAATCAGCGGCAATTGTTCTTTGCTAATTCCACGCCCAGTATCTTCCACTTCAAAGCAAATAACAGGCTGATCTAAATTATCTTCATAAGTACTTAAGCGTAACAATACATGTCCACTATCTGTGCATTTGATGGCATTACTCAACAAATTAACTAAGATTTGGCGTATTTTCCCTGCATCACTATCAATGGCACGCGGAAAGGATGAGGATTGATCTAAGAATAAATCAATGCCTTTTGATTCGGCACGCTCATGCATCATATCAATAATATCACGCATCAATAGAGCTAAATCAAAAGGCTCATGCTCCATTTGCATGCGGCCTGATTCGATTTTAGCCATATCCAAAATATCATTAATCAAGTTAAGTAAATGATTACCGCTACGATTAATAATATCCAGGTTTTCTTTTTGTTCTGACGTTATGTTTGGGTCATCTAACATTAAGCGAGAAAAACCAAGGACAGCATTCATAGGTGTGCGTAATTCATGGCTCATATTGGCCAAAAAGATACTTTTTGATTTATTGGATGATTCCGCCGCATTTTTTGCTTGCTCTAATGCCGAGCTTGTTTCTTGTAATTGTAAATTGCTTTTCTCTAGATCGGTTGTTCGATCTGCTACTCTCGACTCGAGATTTTCATTTAATTGGATGAGTTCGGCTTTTGACGCTTCTAATGAAATAATTGCTTCGTCACGCTCCTGCCCACGTAATTTGATATTTTTACGCATATTCTCAAAGCCATTAGCTAATTGACCAATCTCATCCTTGCTGTTATTTTTTAAAGAAGTCTCATAGTTTCCTTTAGCCAGCTCTAGCACAGCAAGGGAAATAGCCTGTAAAGGGTTTAGGACATTCCAAGTTAAAACCAACCCTAAGAATAGGACAATTAAAATAATCAACACTGCGGTACTTATAAGATTATTAATAAGGTCTTGCTTGAGACGCTCGGTGACTAAGTGATTGCTTAAAGCTATTTTTAGTTCACCAATTTCCTCATCGTTACGTAATATTTTAGCCTGCTTTACTAAGATTCCTTCGGCTGCTATAGCATCTGTCACTTGAGCAACCACTTGCCAGTTTTGATCGCGTACCAATGCTTCTTCTAGATCTCCGGCTCCAGTAACACTAATGGCATACACTTCCTTATCAACCATTTCTGTCTGTAATATTTTATAGACCCAATCTTCATCCAATTCCCATAAAGGCAAAACCAAATTTTCTTCAAGGCGCTGTAACTTACGTGCAGCGCGTAACTCAAGCTCAGCATATAAAGCTTGCTGTGTTTGATAGTAATGATAAGCGGCTGAAGCGCCTAGAACAGAAATGACGACTAATAAAAGACTGATAATGATTTTTGATTTTATACTCACGTTATTTTTATTCGTCTAGGTCAAAATTATAGAGGCGGTCATAGCGCGCCAATTCCTCATACCAATTATTAGGCATAGCTATGCCTTGGTAATATTTTGCTAATATTGCTTGATAACGCCCGTTGGCAATAATATTTTTCAAAGCATCTCGGTAGCGCAGCGCTATTTGTTTTGCACCGGGCGTTTCTTCATTAATCATGATGGCAATAGCCTCCGGTTTATGAGTAATACTGATGTGTGCAAAATCTTGTCGCTGCATTGGGTAAAGTTGCTTAATCATTTGTTCGGCAATGAAATCTATTTCTATCGCTAAATCAATCCGGCCTAATTTCAGTTTTTTAAAAATAGAGGCTTGGCTATAGCTGGTTTCAAACTGAATATCAGCGCGCTCAAAAGCTTGTTGATCAATTAAAGATCCACTCAATATGCCAATTTTGTATTGTTTTAAGTCCGCGAGCGAGCCTATGGTTATTTTGTTTGAATGATTCGACTGATAGTAATAAAACGAAGCTTGATATAGGGCGATAGGAATAATGCCAGCAAAATCTTGTTCCTTAATATAAAAAACAGGGTTGCCGAGATCATTATTATGCGCATCTTCAATTAAGCGTTTTAGCGGTTTAAAAGTGACTTCTGCATTCAACCCCGCTTCTGCAGAAAGTGCTTGTAAAATCTCTCCGCACATACCTTGTTGATCCATGCTGAATGACCAATAAGGTGGGCTTTCATTAGCACCAAAATGAATGGTTTCTGCTGCACTCGCCCACGAAGCTAGATATAAACAAAGGCACAGTAAACTGGTTAAATGAGATTTAAGGTTCATTATCAACTAAATAATTATTGTATACGCTTGATAAGTTCATCGGCAGCAATATCAGTACCTAAATGTTTGTGTAAAATTGTTTGGTACTGGCCACTTCTAATCAGTTTTTTCAAGCCTGCTTTAAATTTTTTAGCCGCTTGCAGGCCTTCAGAATGGTTTTTATTAAAGGTAATACCCATAAGCATCTTACCTGCTTTAACTGTCATTTTAATAAACGAAACCGCTTGCTCTGAGCGATATTGCTTGCTTAAATCGTTAAAGGTAGCTTCAGGCATAGCAATGAAGTCGACTTTTCCTTGCAGTAACTGTTTTACTAAGGCCGGTGTTCTGGCGTACTTTATATTGATGCCAGCTTGCTTATAGGCAGTGACATCCTCGCCTTTGTTAGCGCCATAGGTTTTACCGTTTAAATTTTTCAGTTTACCTGACCAATCTAAAGCCTTCGCTTCATCTTTTTGATAAGCATAATAATATTTATCTAAACTTAAAACAGCAATAAAAGTCGCTTTTCTGTTTGCAGCTTTAGACAGTTTGAAGTCAGGACCAATAATTGCCAAAGGCATTTCTTGGCTAAAATAATATTGCACCATACTTTGGGTCGGTAAAATATTAACAGTACCCACTATGCCTTCTGCTTTTAGTACGCTGTTGATAAGCTCCATTAATAAGCCTTGTTGTTCATTTGTATTGCTAATAAAAGGTGCATATTCCTGTGCATACATGATGTTTTTGTCAGTCACAAATAAACTCGGCGCAACTCTAGGTCCAGTAGCAAAACTATTAGCCGAGAATAATAAAAGAGCTAAACTACAAAGACTGATAAATTTATTAGTTAATGTCATGATTTGCTCTCCGTGTTAATCAGCAATGGCAGAAGTAGATAGGGCAGTAACTTTGTCCCATAAACCAAAATGAGCGCCAAAGGGTGAAGTTTGTGAAAGGAAAATAGTGATGCTTTGTTCTTTTGGATTTACGCTGAAACGGGTTGAGTAATAACCAGCCCACTCAAATACGCCCACATCGCCGCTATCAACATTGTGACTACGGTCTTCTTGTATGGCAAAACCTAAGCCAAACTTCCAACCGTGGCTATGTAATAAAGTCGCGTCATGCTCTCCAATATGATTAGTTGCGGTCATTAATTCAACTGTTTTTCGACTTAATAAACGCACCCCATCCAACTCGCCTTTATTTAACATCATTTGTGCAAAACGATAATAATCATAGGCAGTGGATAAAACACTGGCTCCACCGGATAAATACTTACCCGAAGTTGCATAAGCATCGTTAGGGCATAAAGCTAAATCACCATCAATTAATGGCCCTGTTACGCGCTCTAAAGAACCTTTCCAATCAGAATTCCAGTCAGCTGATATGCGGCTTAATTTGTTTTCTGGAATATAAAAGTGGCTGTCTTGCATTTTTAACGGGTCAAAAATTTGGGTCTGCACGAATTGATCAAACTTCATGCCTGAAACGACTTCAACTAAATAACCCAAAACATCTGCAGAAAGCCCGTATTCCCATTCTTCACCAGGTTGTGCATATAAAGGCAATTTAGCTAGGCGTTTAACCATATCCCCTATGGTTTCATCGGGGCGGCAAAAGCCATCGGTAATGCCAGCTTCACGATAAAAGCTGACAACTTGTTCGCGCTTGTCATTTGGAAACCAGCCGGTTGAGGCTAAATATAAGATGCCAGAGGTATGGGTTAATAAATCATGAATAGTCACATCGCGTTTAACGGGCACTAATTTATAAGGAAATTCACTGCCTTTAGGATTCATTTCCAGAACTTTCTGGTTTTGAAATTCAGGAATATATTTTGCAACTGGATCAGATGGGAGAAGCTTGCCTTGTTCGTACAGAAGCATGATCGCAGTACTTGTCAGCGGCTTAGTCATTGATACTATTCTGAAAATAGTATCTGCCTGCATAGGCTTATCAATATCAGCCAAACCACTAGGCCGCAAATAAGCAATTTTACCTTTACGGGCGACAAGAGTGACCGCGCCAGCTATTTTTTTCTGCTCGATATGCTGATCTATCACTTGGCTTAATCGATCTAAACGCATACTTGATAAGCCGACCGACTCTGGTTTTACTGGTTCAACAGCTAAAGCCAAACTGCTATAAGCAAGACTTAAGCCTACTAATAAATGATATACTTTTTTCATAAAACACCTTCATCCAATGAGGAAGTTTATAATTAAACATGCTTAGGAGTGAGAATTCAATAATACCCGAGTCTGACTTGCCTTTTGACTCCACAACCGCACTAGAAAAGCAGTTGCGTAGCCAGCTATGCGCCTGCTTTTCTAGCACGGCTGTGATGCCAAAATCCTGCGTCATACTTTCGGGTATTATTAAATCCTCACTCCTTATTAACTTTCCACAGATTTATAAAAAATCAGAAATTTCCCTTGATTTCGTTTTACTACATCAAGGCTACATTTTTTATTCTCTTTAACCTCTGGTTAAGTAATAGCCATATAAATAAGGGACTTACCTAAACTAAAACAGTGACTATGTATAAGTGCAATTTTAATCGCGTTGGCTAGATAAACTCATAGCTACCAATAAACTTTGTTCAAATTAATGTATGCCTATTATTCATCTGGGTGCTGTTCCTCATATTTTTGGCCAATGGCTAAAAATTGATCTATTGAAGCAAGCATTAAATCGACTAGTTCAGGGTCAAAGTGTTTGCCGCGCTGTTCTTTGAATAAATTAAGTATCTCCTCTAAAGGCCAGGCTTTTTTATAACAGCGCGGATGCCCTAGTGCATCATAAACATCTGCAATTGCAGTAACTCGTCCGGCAAAGCTAATTTCTTTGCCTTTTAATCCACGCGGGTAACCAGTGCCATCCCACTTTTCATGATGTTCATGAGCAATGGTGGCCGCAGTTTTTAGTAAGGGCCGATGTGAAACGGATAGCATTTTGTAGCCTAGCTCACTATGTGTTTGCATAACGCGCCACTCGTCGGCATCTAATTTTCCAGGTTTATGTAAGATATGATCAGCAATCCCAACTTTACCAATATCATGCATAGGCGAGGCTTGTTTAATGATCCACGCATCCTCACTACCTGCTAAATGCGCGAGTAAATAACAATATTCAGCGACACGTTTTATATGCAAGCCAGTTTCATGGGAGCGCGTTTCACAGATTTCCCCCATAGTCATAATAGCTTCACGCTGTGTTTCAATGATTTCTTGGGTTAGTGTTTCTGCTTTTTCTACGCCTAATTCAATTTTAGCCTCCATATCGTCCTGATAAGCTTTTAATTGAATATGAGTCGAGACTCGGGCTTTGACCTCTTCAAATTGGAAAGGTTTACTTATATAGTCTAGGCCGCCCACTTGAAAAGCTTTTAACTTATCTTCAAGGTCGCTTAAGGCACTGATAAAAAGTACCGGAATATCTTTAGTCGTATGCTGACTTTTTAATATGCGGCAGACCTCATAGCCATCCATCTCAGGCATTTTAATATCTAATAAAATAAGATCAGGTAATTGGTGTTCAACCGCTTTTAAGGCTAACTTACCACTTGAGGCGGGACGCACTTTATAGCCGGTTTCTTTGAGAATACTTGACAGCAACTGAAGATTTTCAAGAGTATCATCTACAATTAAAATATTAGCTGGCTGAGTAGAGGTGATCATGTTACTAATATCCTTTTAGATCCTAGGGTAATACAATAATTATAGCCCTAATTTAAGAGTTTATTCTATATTATTTTTAGGATTTCTAGGGTGTGTATGTTAAAAAATAACTTACACTTTTTTTTAATATCCAATATTGATTTCACAGCTGTTCTGTTAGCGATTCACCTTTTGTATTGTTATAAGTCAGCGGCCCGCTTCAGCAATGATTTAAATTAATCCACGTTAGTGATATGGTAGAGCCAAAATCAACTAAGGAGTAGCAATAATGGCGCTAGTTTCACTTCGACAACTTTTGGATTATGCAGCAGAACATAACTTTGCTGTTCCCGCATTTAATGCCAGTAATATGGAGCAAGTACAAGCAATCATGCAAGCAGCAGATGCCTGTAACAGCCCCGTTATTATTCAAGGTTCTGCTGGTGCCAATAAATATGCAGGCGAAGTATTTTTACGTCATTTAATTCTTGCCGCAGTAGAACAATATCCACATATTCCAGTGGTAATGCATCGAGACCACGGCCCATCTCCAAAAATATGCGCGCAAGCCATTCAATCTGGTTTTAGCTCAGTCATGATGGATGGTTCTTTATTAGAAGATATGAAAACACCTTCTACCTTTGAATATAATGTAAAAGTAACCCGTACCGTTGTTGATATGGCGCATGCTTGTGGAGTCTCGGTTGAAGGTGAAATTGGTTGCTTAGGTGCATTAGAAAATGTAGCTAAGAAAAGTAAATTATTAACAGACCCTGATGAAGCCGTTGAATTTGTTAATCAAACACAAGTTGATGCTTTAGCCGTTGCCATTGGAACAAGTCATGGTGCTTATAAATTTAGTAAGCCACCAACGGGTGAGGTATTAGTTATAGATTTGTTAAAAACTTTACAACAGAAACTACCTAACACACACTTTGTTATGCATGGTTCAAGCTCTGTTCCACAGGATTGGTTAAAAACTATCAATGAGCATGGTGGTGAAATCCCTCAAACCTATGGAGTCCCTGTTAATGAAATTGTTGAAGGTATTAAATACGGTGTTCGAAAGGTAAATATTGATACTGACCTACGCATGGCCTCAACGGGAGCTATTCGCCAATTTATAGCTCAACAAGAAAATGTAGCAGAACTAGATTCACGTAAAATTTATAAAGCAGCCAGAGATGCTATGCAAGCTCTTTGTCAGTCACGCTATGAAGCTTTTGGTAGTGCTGGGCATGCTAGCAAAATCACGGCAATTCCATTGGCTAAAATGGTGAATCGTTATAGCTAACAATAGATAAAGACCGGTTCATGAAAAATCAATTTATGACTTCTCATGAGCCTTCCCTCATTCAATTTTCACAAAATTATTAACAACCACTTTTCCTCCTGAAATAACCAAGTCAGGATGTTCTAAATATTTAAAGTTTTCTAAAGCATTACCTTTAACAGCGATAATATCTGCAGGAGCCCCTACCTGCAATGTACCCAACTTTGGTATATTTAAGTGTTTCCCTGCTTTTGCTGTGGCTGTGGATAAAACCTCTAATGCTGACATTTTCATTTTATGCTTCATATACATAAGTTCTTGCCCATCGACTCCCCAAGGGATATCTGGGTGAGCAATTTCAGCACCATATAAAAAATCAGCCCCCAGGTGAGTCAAAACCTCAATATTTTGCATAATCCCCGAGCACTTAGATAAAGTATCAATAGTCGTGACTATTTTAACTTTTTGCTCAACTGCTTTTTTTAACAAAGGAACAGGTATTTTTGCACAAGGAAGGTGCGCCCATTCATCTACACCTGCATTAATAGCTATTTCTGCACCTGTTACCTCACCAATATGTGCTGTAACTTTCCTATTCAGTTTATGTGCTTCATCAACAATAACTTTTACTATATCTGTTGAGAGTAATGGCCATAATGAGGGCACGTTTTTATGATGATTGTGGTTTTGCTGGGAGACATGATGTTGTGTTCCATGTCCATGATGACTAGACCATGGGGCTCCTGATTCACCACCCGGTTCCAAAGCAACTTTAATGACAACAGCACCGCCTTTAACTAATCGCTGAACGGCTTGTCTCGCCTGTTTTTCTGTTTCAACAGCAATAGCGATGTTTTTTGCCCCTAAACTAGGAATTGGATAACCCCCTACTGCTGTGATTATCGGGCCCGAAGTAAGTATCCGTAAATCACCCTTTCCAGCAACAGGTGGATGCACTGGGCCACCTAGATCTCGAATTGTGGTGATGCCATGTTTTAAAACTGTTTGTGCTGGAATATTTTTATACTTTAAATGAGCATGTAACTCTATAATTCCAGGCAAAACAGTTGCATCATCTAAATTAATGACTCGGCTTATTCCAGTTTTAAAAGCATCTGGAGTATCAATTTGAGCAATTTTTCCATCAACTATCAATATCGACCTATTTTTAATGATTTTATAACCATCAAAAAAACTCTTAGCATGTATTAGTATGGAGTCTTGTGGAAAATCATTATTCCTTAAGTGTTGTTTGCTACATCCACTTACAACAAATAACAAGGCAATCAATAAATTGCTTTTAAAAATGATGTTAATCATAAAGGCTGGTTTGATAATCTTAAGTGATTTAACTCTTGGCTACAGAAAGCCTAAAGAAAACTATTTTAGGAAGGAGAAATGAATATTTATCCACCCTACAGAAAATAATTTACTGCAGGATGGATAAAAGAAAATTTAGAAGCTAGCAGATATACCTATTTGCCCCCAAATACCGGGCATTTTATAACCTGGACGATATTCATAATCACGATCTAAAAGGTTTTCACCAGAGATAAACACTTCACCTTTTTCTCCTAGTTCAGGAATAGGATAGCCTGCTCTGGCATTTAGAACGATTAAAGAACTAACACTATTACCACTTCCTACACCTTTTTTACGTGATGCATTATTAAAGGTCATTGTTTCTGATTGGTACTGCGCATCTATGGCAAGATTTACTTTGGAAATTTTCCCGTTTATACCACCAGTAACCGCAGTTTTAGGCACATAAGGAAGATCGTTGATGCTAGGATCTAGCATGGTTAAGCCACCAAAAACACTCCAGTCATCAGTAATACCTTGTTGGATAGATACTTCAAACCCACGCATAGTGTACTTACCAAAATTAACAAACTGTAACCCTGGGTTAAATTCAAAAACATAGCGATTTTTAATTCTGTCATTAAAGAAGCTAACATCTATTTGAGTTGACTCAAATGGAGTTGCTTTAAAACCGATCTCTCCATGTTCAACTTGTTCAGGAGCAGCATTTCCCCAGATACTTGAACTATCTGAACCAGATATAAATTTAGATAATGTTGCTATTTCTAAACCTGGGTAATTAATACCCCTAGAAATATTCGCATAAAAAGTTAATTTTTCTGAAACCAATGAGATACCAGCATGAGGACTAATTTGCTCTTCAAATTCACTATGATTGTAATAACGAATACCCGCAGAAGGCACTATTGACCATGTATCATTAAGGTCAAATACTTGTGTTATTGATAAATAAGGAGATGTTAAACGAAAAGTTGGGGTTTCATAATTACCCTGAGATGAAGCCAGTCCTACATTATCTTCAACCTCTCCCATTAACCAATCACTATCAACTCCAATAGTAATAGTTCCACCATCCCATGGCATTACTTGCTCTTGCCAGCGTAAACCATAGGTTTCAAAGCTACTTAATGTATCTGTTGGTGTAAAGTCACCTTGAGAGGGATTGTTTGGGTGGTCATACCAATTACCTTCACCCTGCGTTGTATAAAGCTTTAAATGACCTTTAACGTTTTCATACTCATGTGATAGATTGATTGAAACGACACCTGCCTCACTAGTGTATTCAGGATTAAATGAATTAGGCGCATTACTGTTTCCTGGGTCTTTAGCTGAATTATTACTATATATAAAGCTAGCACCAACGGACCAGTTAGTATTTAATTGGTAATTTAAACTACCCATAACATTTTTTAACTCACCATCTGCATTGTCACGATGACCATCAGATGTTGCATAACCTTGAGCTAAAGAAAAGTCTAAATCACCATACTTTCCAGCAATATCAGCTTTCTCAATAATGGTGCCATAAATACCACCTGAAACGCTTACACTACCATGGAGTCCATCTTCAACAGCGCGCTTAGTGCTTAGATTAATTGATGAAAAGTTATTCCCATTTATTTGTGGTTGAGGCCCTTTGTAAACCGTTATAGATTCCATACCATTAATTGGCAACATATCAAGAACAGGATGCCCCCAGACACCCATATATAAAGGCACACCATCTACATAAGTTTTAATTTCACTACCTGGACGACTAGTTCCCATACCTCGAATAAAAACACCATCACCACCATCTCCACTAAATGTGCCTACAGGGTTAAACCGTGTAATTTGTACGCCTGGGGTACGACGAAGTGCAGATGCTAAATCCACAGCATTTTGATCTCTAAGCTGATCTTCAGTAACAACGGATGAGATACTTGAAAATAAATCAAGATGGTTTTCTTCAATAACAGGGTTAGCAATGACATCAAGTGGAGATAATTGATACGCCAAATCATCTTTAGCCAATGCGGCATGGCTTCCAGTAACAGCTATAGCAAGCGTTATGGAATAAGCAAGTTGCTTGCGACCCATAGGAGGATTAATGTGAATATATTTCATAAGGTAAAATTTCCAATGATTGCGCTTAAAATTATCTGTTGCTCATCCCCAACAACAGTTGGTGTTTTGATAATAATAGCGCTTATTGAAAACGATTCCCAATTGCATTTATATGCTTAACGTACTTTTTTTTATGCTAAACGTATCTGGGTAATTAATTAAAAAACATGGCTATTAACAAACCACAGGTTGAAGCAATTGTAGGGCGGACTTCAGTCCGCTATGCAGGCAATAATGTCTTATTTATAGCGGACTGAAGTCCGCCCTACAATAAATTATCCTAACTCAACCTGTGGTTTGTATAGAGCCATGTTAAAAAATATACACCTTAAACTATTTACCACTCATTCTCAGATAAGAAATCCTCTAAAGGTCTGGCTTTAGCCCAGTTTTCTAATTCTAACATTGGCTGAGGATAGAACTCAGCTACATGCCCTAAACATAGAATTGCGATAGGGCGACTGCCTTTAGGCATTTTTAATAATTCAGCTAAGGTATTTGGCTCAAATAATGAAACCCAGCCCATACCCAAGCCTTCTGCTCTGGCTGCTAACCACATATTTTGTATTGCACAGGCAGTTGATGCTAAATCCATTTCTGGTAATGTTCTTCGGCCAAAAATATGTTGCTCACGCTTATCTGGCAAGGCCACAACAATTAATTCAGCACACTCCCTAATCCCTTCAACTTTAAGCTTCATAAACTCATCTTCACGTTCAGCTAAAGCTTGAGCGGTCTTTTTTCTTTCCTGTTCAACAATTTGATATATTTGGCTACGACGTTGTTTATCTGTAATACGAATAAAACGCCAAGGCTGCATAAGCCCTACACTTCCTGCCTGATGTGCTGCTTGTAATAGCTTTTTTAAAACATCTGGATCGACAGGATCAGATAAAAAATGACGCATATCTCTACGCTCAGCAATTGCTCTATATACTCCAGCTAATTCTGCGTCATTAAACTTATGCTGACTCATATTATTGCACCCAATAAAACACCAACCTCAACCAATTCAACAGCCGCGCCATAGACATCACCTGTTACACCCCCCAACCTATTTTTAGCTTGGTATGCAATAAGAAATAAGATTAATAACATAAACCCAATAGCTAACCCCCCAAGATAATAAAGACCTATTAGCATACAAACTAAAGATAAAAAATATGCCTTTGATCGTGGTAAATTTTCAACCAGTTTTTCGGCCATTCCACCCGTTCTAATGTAATTAGTTGAGAGCATCAGAAGTAAAATAGAAAGCCTCCCTACCATCGGCGTTATCAGTAAAACTATAAAATTCTGCTGTTCTAATAAATGACTAATAATAGCCCATTTTAATAGTAGAACTAAAATCAGAATAACAACGGCTATTGGCCCTGATGCAGGGTCTTTCATTATCTCTAAACTACGCTGTTTACTCGCCAAACCACCGACCCATGCGTCTGCACAATCAGCAAGTCCATCAAGATGTAAGCCGCCAGTTAGCAATACCCATAACATTAAAATAACGACAGCTTGAATTTGTACGGGAATACTTGCTAAAACCACCGAGGCAATAGCTAAAGTGCCACCAATAAATAAACCAATAAGGGGGTAATATAGACTTGAATAGCCCAACTGTTTGTCACTAGCAATATAGCTATGTGAAATGGGAATAATAGTTAAAAGCTGGAATGCTAGTAGGAAGGAGTTCATTACACTGGAGGGTAGTTGAATTTGTTGATAACGCTATTTTAACAATTTTCCCATTATTGGGGCGCAGGCTTTAGAGACTGTGAAAGTATTCCGTTTTTGATCTCCCCCTTTGGAAAAGGGGGATAGAGGGGGATTTTATAAAAATACAACACATTGATATTAAACATCTTATTTTTATAATAAAATCTCCCCCAACCCCTCTTTTCCAAAGAGGGGAGCTAAAAGCTAATACTTTCACAGTCTCTTTAGCCTGCTCTTGTACTAAAGAATGCAGGTTAAAACCTGCACCCCAAAAGACTATTATTAATACGACAAACTTAGCCCACTAGCTTATTTTAAAGGACGGCCTTTTGCATCTTGATTCATATGCCCAGTTAATAATAAAACACCTTCAACCACTCCCCATACAACGCCATAACCGCCACTTAAATAAGTAACCGCTATTTGCAAAATCCCTAGCCAGTAAAAACCTAAATAAAAACGGTGCATCCCAACAAGGCCTAGAATAAGCCCTAAAGCTGCTGCAATATAATGATTTTTAACGGCACGAATATCTTGTAAATAGGCTCCTACAGGCCCTACATTTGTTGCACTTCCATCCTCTTCCGGCATAAAGTCAACATCATCCCCTACTTTAGGTGAGCCATCGAACTCCCAGTCATCTATGTGAAACTCAAAGAACTCTTCATCACATTTAATTGCGCCAGTTTGCAATTCTTCATCATAACTTTCAATATGCCCAATCATTTACTCTTTACCTTTTATAATTATTTTAATTTACTGTAATTTTAGCTTGTTCAAATGTTGCCATTTCATTATGTAAGTTACACGCCATTTGTAATAAAGGTACAGCTACAACCGCTCCACTACCTTCACCTAATCTCATACTTAAATCCAATAATGGCTTTGCTTTTAAATACTCTAAAACAAACTGATGGCCTTTTTCTTGTGATTGATGCGCGAAAAAAAACCACTGCTGACTCTGAGAATTAATGTTAACTGCTAATAATGCCGCAACACTGCTAATAAAGCCATCAATTAATATTGCAATGCCTTGTTGAGCCGCAAAAATATAAGCCCCAACTAAAGCAGCAATTTCAAACCCACCTATATGTTGCAAGATATTTAAAGGAGAAGATATGTGCTTTTGATGTAATAGCAATGCGTTTTGTATCACTTGAGACTTATGCTGTATTTCTTTAGAGCTTAAGCCTGTGCCCGCCCCTGTTAATTGATCTACCGATAAACCTGTTATGGCACAAGCAATAGCTGTTGCACTACTTGTATTTGCAATTCCCATTTCACCGCCAATAAACAACTGGGTATTATGCTCTATAGCCCGTTCTACAGCAGATTTCCCTGCCAATAAAGCCTTTGTCAGCTGTTTTTCTGTCATTGCCCCTTGTTGAGTAAAATTGGCTGTTCCATTACCCGCTCTATTTACAATAAGCTTATTTAATTCAACAGGCTTAAGCAAGCCAACATCTATAACTTCAAACTGAGCTTTTACATAACGGGATAACACATTAACTGCCGCACCCTCGTTAACAAAATTCTTAACCATTTCAGTGGTAACAATTTGCGGAAAAGCGGACACACCCTCTTCGGCAACACCGTGATCTGCTGCAAAGATAGACACCCATACTCGATCAATAGACGGATTAGAGGATTTTTGCATCGCAGCTAAACGAACAGCAATGTCTTCTAATGCTCCTAAAGAACCAATAGGCTTAGTAAGTTGTTGTTGTTTAGATAAAGCTTGTTGATAATACGATTTATCAGGTGCTTTAATTTGTTTGTTTAACCAATCCATTATTATTTTAAAACTTGGGGAAGCCCTGCAGTTACTAACACCACTTTATCACTTAAAGTGGCTATTTTTTGATGTAAAAGCCCTGCTTCATCAACAAATCGTCGTGTCATTTTATCCATAGCAATGACACCTAAACCCAATTCATTACTGACTAAAATAATTTGCCCTGAAAACTGAGCCAAGCTATCAAAAAGTGCCGTTGTTTCATTATCAAACACTGTTTGCTGTAATTCGCCCTTTTTATCAAACAAGATATTACTCAGCCATAAAGTAAGACAATCAACTAATAGGCAGCTATTTTGTTGGTCATACTTATTAATTACAGAGGCAAGTTTTATGGGTTCTTCAACAGTTACCCAATGCTGTGGTCTACTTTGTTGATGTAGACCAATTCGAGCTTTCATTTCATCATCTCGGGCTTCAGCAGTCGCAATATAAATGACCTCTTTACCCGACTCAATTGCTTGCTGTTCTGCATACCTACTTTTACCCGATCGCGCGCCACCCAATACCAGCTCAATCATTCTTTATTCGTACCGCCAATACATCACATTGAGCATGATGCAATACGCCATTTGCAGTTGAACCAAGTAACAAGGCAAAACCATGTCGACCATGAGACCCTACTACAATTAAATCCACATCATTTTCTTCGGCAATTCGCACTATTTCAAGCTTAGGACTACCTACTTCTAGCCATTGTTTAGCTTCAACAATACCCAGTTTCTCAGCAATTTTAGACAATCTCTTTTTTGCTGCATCCATTATTTGTTGGGATAAATCTCCATCAAAAGGGATAATTGGCCCATAGGTAGCATCGGTAATAGGCAGGTTGTCTACAATATGCACAATACTCAATTCTGCCTGATTTGCGATTGCTAATTCTTTTGCTTTATCAGCAACTTCACTCCCATGATCGGTAAAATCAGCTGCTAATAATATATGCTTATAATGTCCCATAACCGTACTCCATTTTGCGATAATTATTTCAGAGAAAGCAAACTTTCATCTGATAAGAAAATAATATACCTTTGCTAATAAAATTACGAGTCTTTCTCAGTTTTAACAAAGCTCATACTCTGCATGGCAATTTCCATCTCTTCATCGGTTGGAATCACCAAAATACTAAGTGTTGATTGACTGCCCTTAATATCTTTAATTTCCCCATCCCGTATTTCATTCTTATTTGGATCAATTGATATACCAAACAATTCCAAACCATCACATATTTTTGCTCTAACCCGACTATCATTTTCACCAATTCCACCTGTAAAAACCAAAGCATCAACACGACCTAAAACAGCAAAATAGGCTCCGATATACTTTTTTATCCGATAACAATACATATCCAGCGCTCGTTCTGCACTTTTATCACCAGCATCTGCCATTGCATGTATAGCGCGCATATCATTTTCACCACAGATACCTTTTAAGCCACTATTTTTATTGAGCATATTATTAATATCCTCGTTTGACATCGCTTTATTCTGGTTTAGATAATAAGGGATTGCTGGATCAATATCGCCACTACGTGTACCCATTATCAATCCTTCTAAGGGTGTCATCCCCATTGAAGTATCAATACTTTCTCCCTGCTTTATAGCCGTAACACTGCCTCCATTTCCTAAATGCAAAGTGATTAGATTAAGCGTTTCTAACGGTTTATCCAGAGTCTTAGCTGCTTGTTTGGCAACATAATAATGTGAGGTTCCGTGAAAACCATATCGCCGAATACTTTCTTGCTCATATAGTTCTATAGGGATCGCATAGAGATAAGCATGCTCAGGTATAGATTGATGATAAGCGGTATCAAACACAGCCACTTGCGGTACATTGTCAGCAAACTGCATCATTAACTCAATCCCGGTTAAATTAGCAGGATTATGTAAGGGGGCTAATGGAATCATTTTCCTAATCTCACTCAACACATTTTCATCTATCAATGTTGGCTGATGAAATTTTTCACCACCATGAACAACTCTGTGTCCCACTGCCGATAAATCAGTCGCATGTGCAAGCACTTTAGATTGCTGCATTTGCTGAATAATATTTTTTAATCCGTACTGATGATCGGCTATAGATTGTGACTCAACCATCTCCTTAATATTGCCATCAATATGCCTTATACAGTATTTATGCAGGCTTTGTATTTCACCAATTTTCTCAACCATTCCAGAAGCCAATACACGTAAATCAAGCATATCAAACAGAGAATATTTTATAGATGAGCTACCTGAATTAAGTACTAGAATTTTCATTCACAACTCCATTCATTTGCGCTTGTACTGCTGTAATTGCCACTGTATTAACAATATCCGTTACCGTACAGCCTCGGCTCAAATCATTAACAGGTTTATTTAAACCCTGTAAGACAGGGCCAATAGCAACCGCGCCCGATGTTCTTTGAACCGCTTTATAAGTATTGTTACCTGTATTTAAATCTGGAAAAATAAATACATTAGCCAAGCCTGCGACGTCACTGTCAGGTAATTTTGTTTTGGCCACTCCAACATCAATTGCCGCATCATACTGAATAGGGCCTTCCAATTTAAGATCAGGCCGTTGCTCTTTGGATAATCTCACAGCTTCACGCACCTTATTAACTGCCTCACCTTTACCTGATGCCCCTGTAGAATAAGACAACATAGCAAGGCGTGGATTAACATGGAACAAAGTGGCTGTATCAGCTGAACTGGCTGCTATATCAGCTAATTGCTGAGCATTAGGGTTAGGATTAACGGCACAATCGCCATAAACTAAAACCCTATCTTCCAAGCACATAAAAAATACACTAGAGACAATAGAGGTTCCGGGCTTGGTTTTAATAATCTGGAATGCAGGTCGAATAGTATGCTGAGTTGTATGAACAGCGCCAGAAACCATGCCATCAGCATCTTCCAAATGAACCATCATGGTACCAAAATAACTGTTATCCGCTAAGGTGTCATAAGCCATTTCATAAGTTACACCTTTATGCTGGCGTAATTGAAAATAATTTTCAGCGTAGCGTTTCCGCAATGGAGATTGCAATGGATCAATAATATTCACGTCATCAAGCTGCAAGCCTAATGACTGAATTTTCTGCCTTATTAACTCTTCATCACCTAATAAGGTTAATTTAACGACCCCCCTTAAAACCAAAATTTCTGCTGCCCGTAAAATCCGCTCCTCTTTACCCTCTGGCAACACAATATGTTGTGGCTGCGCTTTAGCTCTTTGAATCAGCTCATATTCAAACATCATAGGCGTAACACGCGTACTATACGTTGAAGCCATTCTTTCTTTTAGATCCGGTATATCAATACTCTTTTCTACAACACCCAATGCTGTCGCTATTTTTCGTTCATTTTCTGGGTCTACAATTGCTTTTATCTCAGTGACAGCAATTGCCGTGGTAAAGGTATCACTAGCAACAGCTAAAATAGTAAAGGGTGCCTTACTTATTCCTGAAATTAATTTAGTTATCTGCGGATCAGGCTCTTGCTGACCACTAAGCAATAAGCCTGCAATTTGGGGAAAGCTAGAAGATTTATGTGCCATTAAGCTAGCGAGAATAATATCTGAACGATCTCCCGGTGTAATAATCAAATCACCTTCTTCAAGATGATCTAAAAAATGGGGCACTTGCATAGCAGCCACTTTATAGTTCAATACATTACGCTTTAAGGTTGCATGATCTCCACTTAAAACTTTAGCTTTTAAAGCACTTGCAATATCACCAACAGTAGGTTTTTCCAGAGCTGCAACGGTAGGAACTAAATAAACAGGATGTTTAGCACCTTGATGTATAAAATAATCTTTTAAATCATCAATATATTGTTCATCAATACCATTAATAAAAGTGGCTAAAAGATCACAGTCATGTTCTTTTAATGACTGCCTATAACTGGCTGCAGTATCTATAATCTCTTCAATACTACGGCCATAGCCTTGTAGAATCGGCATCAATAAACAACCTAAATTATTAGCAACATCGGCATTAAAGTCATCTTCTATTGCTACCTGAGCGTCGCTCAAACTAGTGCCTACACATAAAACACGATCGCACTGTCTCTCTAAATTTTTATATTTAATGAGAATGATTTTCAGTAGTTCATCATAACGGTTTGATGCTAATAGCTCCCTAGCTGTTTCTATCTTGCATCCATACATTGATTCATAGGGTATATCTAAATGGTAACGGTTAACAACAAGGTTAATCAGTCGATCTGCTTCTACATCACCATGAACCACAGGTCTAAAAAAACCCAGTTTTGAGGTTTCTCCTGATAATAATTCCATTAATGTAAGAACAATTGCAGATTTACCACTGCGCTTCTCTACACCTGCCACATAAATACTTTGAGCCATTGTTATTCCTTTAAATACACCGTCTTAATCTAAATTATAGACTTATCTACACTTTCTTCAGTTGTTATGTTGACACAATAATTTCAGGAAACAGTAAAGCCATTACTTGATAAGCAAGCAAAATATACAATAAAGCAATACCTAAACCAACGCTTAAATGCTTCTCTAATGCCTGACTAAAAATATGCCCAGATACAGCCCAATGCCAAAGCATCAACAAAGTAATTGCAATAATTGAATTTGCCGAGCCTTGGTTAATAAGCGTTGCCATAACTGGAATTGCTGCAAAACTAACGATACTATCCGTTGCAATTAATGCATTTGCTGTTTGCTGATAACGATCAGATTTATTTGCAAGAAACAAAATAATCTTAGCCGAGATAAGCACAAAGGCAATTTCAACAATAATTTTTAAAATTGCATTAATAGCATCTGTCGTTAAAATTAATATCAAAAAACTTATACCCGCATATATAGGGATTAACAGAAACAACAACCATTTAGAAACTGGTACATCTTGAGGGCCTTTTTTAAAAAGACAAATATCAAAAAACAATGTTAGTAATGAGTACATTTTATGGGTTTAAAGTTAGCTATATTTTACAAATATACGTTGCAGCCTTATGAATGTCCAATAGCCTTTTCATTCAAGAAAAAATAACTTTTCTATCTCAATAACGCAGGGTTTGAGTTTGACTATTACTAAGTTGTTCGCCATACTTTTAACACAGTATTTTTTGCAAAATATACCCTTCAATACCAGTAACCTATACCGAAATATGGAGACTCATCAATGAAAACATCAAGATTAAAACAAACTTTATTAGCTCTAGCATTAAGTGCAACTGCTTTTTCTGCCTCAGCAGATTGGAATTTAAATAATGCAGATTCATCACTCAATTTTATTTCTATAAAAAAGTTGTCTATTGGTGAGGTACATTCCTTCAAAACTATCAATGGGTCACTAAAAGAAAATGGGGATGCTCAGGTAAATGTTACTTTAAGTAGCGTGGAAACTAATATTCCTAAGCGTGATGCAAGAATGAAAAAAGAACTATTTGAAATAGTTAAATTCCCACAAGCAAGCGTTACAACAAAATTAGATATTAAACGTATTAATGCCTTACAAGTTGGTGAATCTTTTACTCAAGCACTTGAGTTGACTTTATCTATTCACGGTCAAAAAGAAGAAGTAGAAGCAACTATGCGCATCACTTCTCTTGCAGGTAACAAATTATTAGCGTCAACCATTAAGCCACTTATTATTAATGCTAAAGACTTTAAACTTGTAAAAGGCATTGAAATTTTACGTACCCTAGCAAAACTACCGTCTATTAGCACTGCTATACCAGTAAGCGCTGACTTTATATTTGAAAAATAAAATCTTCACGTTTATTTGTATCAATCAAAAGGGCTACAAACCAGCCCTTTTGATCCATGACCACGACCATTCACAAATACAACACTTCTTAAAAGCAAATAATCAACTAGACTTATAGAGCCTTTTAAATTTCAATAAAAGCACCTTAGCTCTTTCCTTCCAAAACCTCTTCTAATCAATAGGGAGAATTTTATGCCTTTTATTAAAGCCTATATCAAACAAATTATTATTGTTATCGTGGTGCTTATTTTAATTCCCTCCTTATTTGGGCTTAACAATGCCGGCCAACGCACCTTAATTCAATACCCCAACGGAACTCTAGTCGTACAATTTGACCCAGGCATCTATTTAAAGCTATTTGGTAAAACCACCATCTACAATGATGTGATTACTTATGATTTTGATAAATCAGACTCTATTGGTGGAGCCAGCATTGATCAAAAAGGAATTTCTGTTCGCTATCAGGATGGCGGTACTGGAACCATCTACGGAAAAGCACGGTTAAATTTACCAAATGATGAACAAACCATGATTAGCTCGCATAAAGCTTTTCGTAATAATGAAGGTATCGCTCATAAACTCATTAAAGCAGTAACCGAAGAAAGCATGAACTTAACGGCTGGCTTAATGACATCTGAAGAAGCTTATACCGAAAAAAGAGGAACTTATATAGAGTGGTCTAAAGATCAATTACAAAATGGTAAATATAAAACAGAGCTAAAACAGGTTGTTCTCTCAGAAGAAGCCACGGGGAAAAAGATTGTTCGCAATATCCCTGTCATTTCTTTTAATAAGCTGGGACTTGCTATTCATTTAGACAGTGATTTAAAAGCCTATGGTGTAAATGTTTCAGGTTTTCAAATTACTGATTGGAATTTTGAAGCAAAGACTTTAAAACAGATTTCTGCAAAACGTGAAGCGACGATGGCAATTATTACTGCAAAAGCACAGGCAGAACAAGCTAAGCAAGAAGCAATAACCGCAGAAGAAAAAGGTAAAGCAGCGGTAATCAAAGCAAAATTTGAAAAAGAAGTAGAAAAACAACGTGCCGTGACTGATGCTGAAAAGAAAAAAGAAGTAGCTGTTATTTCTGCTTCTCAAAAGGTTGAAGTAGCCATGCAACAAAAACTGGAAGCTGAGCAGAAAAAATTTGCTGCCTTTGAATACAAGAAAGAGCAAATACTCAGAGGTGAAGGTGATGCGGGTTATAAAAAACTGGTTATGACAGCTGATGGAGCCTTGTCACAAAAGCTAGAAGCCTGGGTAAGAGTTAATCAACGCTATGCTGATGCAATCGGCAAACAAAAATGGGTGCCTGAAATTCAAATGAATGGTAATTCAAGTAGTAAAGGTAACTCGGCTAATGATTTATTAAGTTTATTTTTAGCTAAAACTGCTAAAGATATTAATTTAGATATGCGTGTTCCAAATAAAAAATAGTTAATGGATATATCAACTCAAGAACAACCATTAAGCCGATTAGATTCGGCTTTTTCCAATTTTTTAACGCAAAGATCCTCTATTGATTCTAAACAAGAACCCGTATTAGAGGCTTTACTTGCAAAACTATCTTTTGAACAGTCTCAAGGACATAGTTGCATTAAACTTAATGCTTCTGAAAAAAAATCAATTGTTGATTCAGGACTCATCTCAGATAATGAAATAGCCCCTCTAAAGTTAGAGGATGATCGTTTATATTTGTATCGATACTGGTCTTATGAGAATAGATTAGCAGAACAAATTAAAGCGTTATTAACATCAAAAACACCTAGCCATAACAGTGAATCACTTATTAATCGTTATTTTATTGAGTTAATAGACGAAACGGACTGGCAAAGAGAAGCAGCTATAAAAGCAATAAACCAGTCATTTACCATTATTACTGGTGGGCCAGGAACAGGTAAAACCACAACGGTGGTTAAAATTTTAGCTCTGTTACAAGAACTAGCAGCTACCAACCATCATTCATTACATATTGCTTTAGCAGCACCCACAGGTAAAGCCGCTATGCGATTACAAGAATCTATTGGCTTTAGCAAAAGCGCCTTGCCCTGCTCAGAAAAAATTAAACAGCAAATACCTGAAACGGTCACCACCTTACATCGTTTATTAGGCGCAAAACCACCCTCTCCTTATTTTAAACACGATTCATCTCAGCCTTTGGCTTATGATCTTGTGGTCGTGGATGAAGCGTCGATGGTTGATTTAGCTTTAATGAGTAAATTAGTCGATGCCTTAAAGCCTGGATCTAGGCTTATTTTATTGGGTGATAAAGATCAGCTTGCTTCCGTTGAGTCTGGAGCTGTTTTAGCCGATTTAACAACAGCGCTTCCTTTAAATACCGTTAAACTTAAAAAATCACACCGATTTAAAGGTGAAATAAAAGATTTAGCCGTTGCAGTAAACTCTCAATCATTTGATATTGCTTGGAAACTACTCAATCAAAATACACAACAAATTGGCTTACTAGCAGACGATTTAATTAGCTATATCACTCAGCAATATTCCACATATTTAGCTAAAGTACACGATAAAGCTGATTTTAAAGAAATATATGCTGAATTTGGTCGTTTTCAGGTGTTATGTTCAAACAGGCAAGGTGAACATGGCGTAGTGGAAATTAATCACAAAGTAGAAGCTTCTTTTCAACAGCAAAATGCTATCCATATTTCAGGGCAATGGTATATCGGTCGCCCCATCATGGTCATGCAAAACAATGCCAATCTACAGTTATACAATGGTGATATAGGTATTTGTTTATTCGACAAAGACTCAGAACGATTAGCCGTTTATTTTTTACGCCCCGATGGTAGCGTAAAAAAAGTATTGCCCAGTCGAGTGCCTGCGCATGAAACAGTTTTTGCCATGACTATCCATAAAAGCCAAGGTTCTGAGTTTGATAACTGTTTATGTGTATTACCAGCAACTATAAATCCAGTTTTAACAAAGGAATTAATTTATACGGCCATTACTCGCGCAAAAACTTCACTAAAAATTTCAAGCAGTTATGCTGTTTTTAGTCAGGCTTTACAACAACGAGTTGAGCGAACGGGGGGATTGTTTGAAAAGCTGGCTAATGACTATTAACCTTTTATCGTTATAAATCGGGGTCTTGCAAATAAAAGCAGGTGGAGCCTATTGGCCCCTCCTACCAATCAAAATATTATTTAATGATCTCTTTGTACTGAAAATTTAGCCAGTGCAATTAAAGCATCTTTAGATTCAGAGTCTTGCAAACAATCCAAAGCCGTAATTGCTTTTTGTGCCGCTTGATCCGCACATTTTTCAGTATATTCAATGGCATTTGTTGCAATAACAATATCATAGACTTCACTAAAGGCATCTCTTGAGCCTTGCTTAATAGCTTCAATAATAACTTGCGCCTGACTTTCTGTACCATGAGAAATGGCATAAATTAAAGGTAATGTTGGCTTACCTTCAGCTAAATCATCGCCTAAGTTTTTGCCTAAATCTTCTGTTGTTGATTTGTAATCTAAGGCATCGTCAATTAATTGAAAAGCAACGCCAAGCTGTTGTCCATACACAGCTAGAGCTTCTTCAACTTTTTCATCCGCATCTGATAACACTGCTGCTAAACGTGTTGCAGCACTAAATAAAATAGCTGTTTTTCTAGCAATAACTTCAAGGTATTTTTCTTCCGTGGTATCCGGGTTATTACAATTTAATAATTGTAATACCTCACCCTCAGCAATTGCTGTTGTGGTAGTGGAAAGAATTTCCATTACACGCATATTATTAGTGCGAACCATCATTTGAAAGGCGCTAGAATAAAGATAATCCCCCACTAAAACACTAGCAGCATTCCCCCAAACGGCATTTGCACTCTCTTTACCTCGCCTTAAATCAGACTCATCAACCACATCATCATGTAATAAAGTTGCAGTATGAATAAATTCAATAACAGCCGCTAAAACCAAATGATTATCTTTTACCTCACCTAAAGATTTTGCCGCTAATAAAAGCAACATAGGCCTAAGTCTTTTACCTCCACTACCAATAATATAGTGGCTCATTTGATTAATAAGAATAACGTCCGAGCTGAGTTCATTAACAATCAACTGATCAACAGCCTTCATTTCTTTCACTGTTAAATTTTTTATTACTTCAAAATCAATAGCTTCCGAAGAATTTTCTATACCTTGTGTTGTCATTCTTATTTAACTTGTATATGTCTTAAGAGAATCAACCGACCATGCTATTGAATAATATAGGGTGGTGTCAATAGCTTTCTTATGTTAATTTATGCCTACCCTTATGAGGCGAGTTAAATAGATGTTGACGCGCCTTGATTTTAAACATATAATTCTCTGTTCACTTTTAACAGATTAAATGCTTGGAGCTTACGCAGATGTACGCGGTAATTCAAACAGGTGGTAAACAGTACCGAGTTGAAGAAGGTACGACACTAAAAATAGAAAAACTTGAACTTGGTGCCGGCGACAGCGTAGAGTTTGATAAAGTATTAATGATTCAGTCTGACAGCGAAACTAAAATTGGCCAACCTTACGTTGAGTCAGGAAAAGTTACTGCAGAAGTTGTCTCACAAGGTAGACACAAGAAAGTAAAAATCATTAAATTTAAAAGACGTAAGCACCACATGAAACAAATGGGGCATCGTCAATACTTCACAGAAATCCAGATTACTGGCATTTCTGCTTAATAAAGAGGAGTAAACAATGGCTCATAAGAAAGCGGGTGGCAGTACTAGAAACGGTCGTGACTCCAATGCCAAGCGCCTTGGCGTTAAGCGTTACGGCGGCCAAGAAGTTTCAGCAGGAAGCATACTAATTCGTCAACGTGGAACTCAATTCCACGCAGGTGATAACGTAGGCATGGGTAAAGATCATACTTTATTCGCAAAAGCTGACGGCAAGGTTCTTTTCGCAGAAAAAGGCCCTAAAAACCGTAGATTTATTAGTATCGTAGCTGCAGCATAAAGCTCGATCATTAATAAACACAAAGAGCCTCGTCATTGACGGGGCTTTTTTGTTTGTGGTCACTAATAATACAAAAGCGAGACAACCTCCTTTTTGTATTAAATGGGTAAATCAAACTTGACTCACCCATACATTCAAGAAAAAAGATGAGATTTGTAGACGAAGCTGAAATTCGTGTGGAAGCTGGTACAGGCGGTAGCGGTGTTGCCACTTTTCGTAGAGAGAAATACATTCCTATGGGCGGCCCCGATGGCGGTGATGGCGGTGATGGCGGAAGCGTTTACCTTGTTGCCACAGAGAACGTCAACACCCTTGCAGATTTTAGATACCACTCATTACATAAAGCCCAACGCGGACAAAATGGTATGGGCGGCAACTGCACAGGACGAAAAGGCGACCACCTATACATCCCCGTCCCCCCCGGCACAATAGTCTTCGAAACAAATACCGATGAAAAGATTGGTGACCTAATTAAAGAGGGTGACACTCTATTAGTTGCCAAAGGTGGTTTTCATGGCCTGGGCAATACACGTTTTAAAAGCAGCGTAAACAGAACTCCTCAGCAATTTTCCAAAGGCCAAGCGGGTGAACTTAGAACCCTAAAGCTTGAATTAATGGTTATTGCTGACGTTGGATTACTCGGCTTACCTAATGCGGGAAAATCCAGCTTAATTCGCTCAGTCTCATCAGCAAAACCAAAAGTAGCCGACTACCCTTTCACCACACTACACCCAAACTTAGGCGTTGTTCGTGTAGATGATTTACGTAGTTTTGTTATTGCCGATATTCCTGGTGTTATTGAAGGCGCTGCTGAAGGTGCTGGCTTAGGCTTACAATTCTTAAGACATTTATCACGTACCGGCCTTCTACTACACATTATTGACGTACAACCTTACGAATCTGATGACACCCCTGTTGAAGCAGCAAGAAAGATCACCAATGAAATTGAAAAATGGAGTGATGATCTTGCAAATAAACCTCGATGGTTAGTATTAAATAAAATCGACCGTCTTTTTGAAGACAGTGAAGCTCATTGCCAAGCTATTGTCGATGAGCTTGAGTGGAAAGGCCCCGTGTTTGAAATTTCAGCCCTAAAAAAACAAGGTGTTCAAAAGCTAATGTACGCCATTATGGATTTCTTAGACCAATCACGCCAGGAACAAGAAAGTGAGTAGGAATGATTTTTCCAATGCAAAACGCATTGTTGTAAAAATTGGCAGCTCTCTTTTAACCAACGGCGGCCTAGGTTTAGACAAACCAGCGATTGCTGCATGGGTTGAGCAAATGGCTCAAGTAAGCTCACAAAATAGAGACATAATACTGGTTTCCTCAGGTTCTGTAGCCGAAGGTCTAAGCCGCTTAGGCTTAAAGAAACGCCCAACAACACTACACGAACTACAAGCTGCCGCATCTGTTGGACAAATGGGGCTGGTCAGAACTTTTGAAGACAACTTTCAAAAATATGACTTACATTCAGCCCAAGTACTGCTTACTCACGAAGACTTATCAAACCGCCAACGCTACTTAAACGCAAGAAGCACACTACTTACCTTACTTAACTTTGGCGTTGTCCCCGTTATTAACGAAAATGATGCTGTTGCAACCGAAGAAATTCGCTTTGGTGATAACGACACCCTAGCCGCACTGGTTGCTAATTTGGTTGAAGCTGATTTATTAATCATTCTAACCGACCAAGCGGGCTTGCTTGACTCCGACCCCGGCATAAACCCTGAGGCAAAACTGATATCATCAGCAAGTGTTGACGACCCCATTTTAGATGAAGTTGCCGGAGAAAGCCGTAGCGGTCTTGGGCGAGGCGGCATGTTCACAAAAATTAGAGCCGCTCGCCTTGCTGCTCGCTCTGGCGCAGCCACTGTTATCGTATCAGGCGCAGAAAAAGATGTTATTAGCAAAGTAATATCAGGCCAAACCCTCGGCACTTATTTAGAACCTAACATAGCGCCTTTAGCCGCAAGAAAACAATGGCTAGCAGGACAGTTACAATTAAAAGGCTCCCTTACTCTTGATGATGGCGCAGTAAATAGCCTAAAAAACGCTGGAAAAAGCTTACTTTCAGTTGGCGTATGCTCTGCAAAAGGGAAATTTCAACGTGGCGACCTAGTATCATGCCTAACAAAGAATGGCGATGAAATAGCACGCGGCCTTATTAACTATGGCTCTACAGATAGCCAAAAAATATTAGGTAAAACAAGCTCAGAATTCGAAGCTTTACTAGGCTATTCCGATGACGATGAACTCATCCACAGAGATAACCTAGTTATACTTTAAATAGCTTTATAAGAAAACATCAACACGTACACCCACGCCAATAGAAAAAACACCCCACCTATTGGCGTAATCATTCCCAACCACTTAACACTCAAAATTGCCAACAAATACAAGCTTCCAGAAAACAGCAGAATACCTCCTAGCATTAACCATCCAGCCTTCTCTAGGTATTTATCTTCTGGAAACTGCTGCCTAAAAATTGCAATCACACCCAAGCCTAAAGCATGCCACATCTGATAGTCTACTGCGGTTTTATACACAGCCAACATTTCGGCACTCAAAACAGCCTTCAAACCATGAGCACCAAACGCCCCCATAGCAACCCCCGTAAAACCACATAGCGCACTAAAAAACAAGAAATTAGATTTAATTGGCATTACACTTCCTTTAATCGCGGCATCAACTGCACCAAATTACAGGGTTTAGTTCTTGAGTCTAACTGAGCTTTAATCAAATCATCCCACGCTGTTTTACAAGCTCCCGACGAACCCGGCAAACAAAAAACATAAGTACCATTTGCAACACCTGCAACCGCTCGCGACTGCATGGTAGAGGTTTTTATATCGTGGTATGAGAGCATTCTAAACACTTCACCAAAACCATCCAACACTTTATCTAAAAGCGGTGTTACTGCTTCTGGTGTACCATCCCTACCTGTTACACCAGTCCCCCCTGTAGTAATAACTGCATCAACCTTATTTTCTACAATCCAATTAGAGAGGACAGCCCGGATATGATAAATATCATCAGGGACTATTCTTTTTTCAAAGACTTGGTGCCCCGCTTCCATCACTCGCTCAGCAAGCACTTTCCCCGAAATATCATCTTCCTCAGTCCGAGTATCAGAAATGGTAAGTACTGCTATATTTAATGCTAAAAACTGCTTTTCAATTGCCACTTTAAGTCCTTACTTTAATACGAGAAAAAAGGCTTCAGAGCCACGCTGGATATTAATTAACAACGCACGCCTAGGATCTATAACTTGCTTAAACTGCTTAATATTTCTCACACGATACCTATTCGCAGATACAATTACATCTCCTGACCTTAGCCCACTTCGCCAAGCATACGATGTTTTCTCAATTTTTGAAAACACAACACCCTCAATTTGCCCCTTAGCTGCCGCTGTTAACTCTACTCCACTCAAAACCCTGTGTAACTTTTCACCACTGACCATAATTATTTGTGGCTTAGCAATTGTGGCAACTACGGTTTTAAATTTTCGACCCCGAACCAGCTCAATTTCGACTTTTTCACCAACTTGGAGCAAACCAATAATATTCCTAATTTGATGACTGCCTTTAACTTCCTTACCATTCAAGGCAACAAAAATGTCACCTGCTTCAATTCCAGCCAGATCTGCAGCAGAGCCTTTATCCACCTTGCTAACCACGGCTCCTTGTGAATTTCTTAAATCAAAAGCCTTTACCAACTCAGGCGTTAAATCCTGCGTAACAACACCCAACAAACCCCTTCTAACCTTTCCATGCTTCACTAATGCCTTTTTAAGCGTCATAGCCATATTAGATGGAATTGCAAAACCAATACCGACATTACCTCCACTAGGCGCAAGGATTGCTGTATTCATTCCAACAAACTCCCCCCTTAAATTAACCAATGCCCCACCAGAATTCCCAGGATTAATTGAAGCATCTGTTTGAATAAAGTCTTCATACCCCTCAATCCCTAGTCCTGTTCGACCTAAGGCACTAACAATCCCTGATGTTACAGTCTGTCCCAATCCAAAAGGATTACCAATCGCAACAACAAAATCCCCCACCTTCAAATCATTTGAATTAGCAATGGGCAACTCCGTCAAGTCATTTGCTGGAATCTGAATAACAGCCACATCAGCCTCAGGATCTGCCCCCAATAATGTTGCACTAAAATTGCGACCATCACTCAATGTCACCATTATCCTGTCCGCCTTATCAATGACATGATGATTAGTCAGGACATAACCCTTCTCTTTATCAATAATGACACCAGAGCCTAAACTATTTTTTTGCTGTTGCTGTTTTGGCACTTTAAAAAAATGTCTAAAAAACGGATCTCGCAATAAAGGATTATCTCTAAGCTGAACATTTTTTGAGGTTGATATATTAACCACTGCTGGCATACTTTTTTCCAGCATTGGCGCCAAAGAAGGCAAGGCCTGCCCGTCAACATTAACAGGTAATCCTGCATGAACGAGCCTTACACCAGACAAGCAAAACAAAAGTACTAAAAATACATTTAAAACCTTAAAGTATTTTTTCTTCATTATATTTCCATGGTTAGTTTTTTGAGACATAGACAACATTTATTGCAAAATGTTTAATCTACCATTTAATCTACTATAATAAATATATCAACATCCGTTAACAGTATCGTTGCACGAATTATAAGCATGCTTTAATATGGAATTTAACAAGCTTCTAATTGTCACACAATTAACATATGTCCTATATTTTAAGTTATCTCCACCCCTTAAATTAAACATATATTAGGCTCACCCAATTTATAAATGACTGTAGACTCTCAATCTAAAGAAGGACAAGCCATACGTCAACTGATCCCGTTATCAACGAGGTCAAGCGACCAATTTGAAGCCATTTGCAACAAAATATCAGTTGAAACAGCTGAACCCAATACCTTTTTATTTAAAAAAAACGATACCGAAGATAATCTAGTTTATTTAATCCAAGGATCTGTCAGACTTCAATCTGACAACCTTACTGTGGAAAGCATTAGTTCAGATAGCGAATCATCAAAATTCGCCTTAGCACACCAAATACCTAGAAAAATCGACGCTTTTACTTTAAGCAAAGTTTCTTTTATAAAATTAGCCCCGAGTACACTAAATACTCTAGCAAGCATTTATCCAAAACAAGAGGAAAATAGTGATATGGCCATTGATGAGCCCGAAGAAGCAGGCAGTGACAATGATGACTGGATGACAACATTGTTAAAGTCTCCCATTTTTAGGGCACTACCTCCTGCCAACCTACAACAAATAGTAATGGCACTTACCGAAGTTAACTTCCAAAAAGGCGAGCTTATTATTAAACAAGGTGATCCTGGTGACTTTTACTATTTAATAAAAAAAGGAGATTGCCTAATATCACGCAAACCTTCAGCCAATGCTAAAGAAATTAAACTTGCCCAACTACATACCCAAGACACTTTTGGAGAAGACTCTTTACTTTCAGGAAAACCTAGAAATGTATCAGTTACTGCGCTTACAGATATTTCTTTAATTTGTTTAAGTAAAGATAAATTCATATCCCTCATTAAAGAACCTTCACTGAAATTTATCAATCACACCCAAATTCCAGACGAACTAGCCAAAGGCACCGCTTTAATTGATGTTCGCTCAGCTGATGAATACAACAAACAGCACCTAGCTCACAGCGTCAACACTCCCTTCTTCTCACTTAGAATGTACATTAAATCACTTAACAAAACCAAACCCGTTATTGTTATTTGTAAAAATGGAAAAACTAGCGAAGCCGCCGCGTTCTTACTACTCCGCAATAAGTTTTCAGCAACAATCGTTGAAGGTGGAATAGAAAACATACCCGAAGAAGAACTAGAAACCGCTGCAACGTTTGGTATTGACAATATCACTGACACACCGACAACAGGAACAGTAATTAAGCCCGGAGAGGCAATAGAAGACACTTCATTAAGCCTTGAATTAGAACCTACTGGAACGACTGAGAATGAAACTTCATTATATGAAGAGAATAAACAGTTAAAACTAACGGTTCAATCACTTAAAGAAGATAAAGAAAATTTAGAGCAGAAGTATCGTATGCTATATAAACAAACTGAAAAACTGAAAGCTGTTTTGGATACTTTAAAGAAATAACTAAAAGGGCAGGATAGAACAAAGCTTTCTTTACTGAGCCCAAACTGAGCTCAGTAAAGTTAAAACCATTATTTGATTTTAGCTTCTTTGTACATTACATGCTTACGAGCAACAGGATCATATTTTTTGATCTCCATTTTCTCAGGCATTGTTCTTTTGTTTTTTGTTGTTGTATAAAAGTGACCGTTTCCTTCACTAGATACTAATTTAATTTTATCGCGCATTTGTTACTCCCCTTAAACTTTTTGACCTGATTTGCGGATATCCGCAAGAACAACATCAATACCTTTTTTATCGATGATACGCATACCTTTAGCAGAAACTCTTAGGCGGACCCATTTGTTTTCGCTTTCCACCCAAAATCTATGGTGATGAAGGTTAGGGTTGAAACGTCTTTTTGTTCTATTATTCGCGTGCGATACGTTATTTCCAGAAACAGGTCGTTTACCTGTTACTTGACATATTTTTGACATGATTACCTCAGCCGAGCCTATTTTTGAAAGTTAGCCCACCTTTATACCAAAAAATATTACAAAGGTAAATAACATTGTTAAAATAAATTTGTTAGAATCATCACAATCATAAACTTATCCGAGCAATTCAATGACAATTAAACTTGGCATGGTGATGGACTCCATCGACCACATTAACATTAAAAAAGACACCAGCTTTGCTATGTTATTAGAGGCTCAAGCGCGTGGGTGGGAACCCCATTATATAGAACTAAATGATTTATATTTAAGTTGCGGGCAACCATTTGCTCGCACACGAACACTTAAGGTTCAAAGAGACGAATCATGCTGGTATCAATTTATCTCCGAACAAGATGTTCCTTTAAATGAATTAGACAGTATCATTATTCGTAAAGACCCGCCCTTTGATCAAGAATACGTTTATGCAACCCATATTTTAGAACAGGCAGAAGCATTAGGCTGTTATGTCGTTAATAAACCTCAATCACTTAGAGATGCCAACGAAAAACTATACACCTCTTGGTTCCCTCAGTGCTGTGCTGATAGCATCGTTGCTCGAGACCCTGCTCGTTTCAAATCTTTTCTAAAGCAACACAAAGAAATGATTTTAAAACCTCTAGATGGTATGGGCGGCACCTCTATTTTTCATATTCGCGAAAACGATCCAAACCTAAATGTTGTTCTTGAGGTAATGACAGAATACTCAACTCGCTATATTATGGCTCAACGCTATATTCCAGAGATTAAAGACGGTGACAAACGTATTCTTTTAGTGAATGGAGAGCCAGTCCCTTATGCTTTAGCTCGCATCCCAACAAAAGGGGAAACACGTGGTAACCTTGCGGCAGGCGGTCGTGCAGAAGGAAGAGAGCTGACAGACAGAGATTTATGGATTGCCCAACAAGTTGGCCCCACCTTAAAAAAGAAAGGACTGGTTTTTGTAGGTATTGATGTTATTGGTGACTATTTAACTGAAATTAATGTAACAAGCCCAACTTGCGTTCAAGAATTAGACAATCAATTTGGTCTTAATATTAGTGGTCAATTAATGGATCATATTGAAAACACCTTAGACAAGTCGTAAAATCCTGCTATGACTTCACCTTTATTATCTCAGCCCTCAGCCTCATCAAGTGACACCTTGTTGTTAGCTTTATTTGTGGCTGCTGTTATTCATGCTTTTATTTTATTGGGGATTAATTTTACAATCCCCCATCCACCTAAAGTAAACAAGCAAATTGAAATCACACTGGCCAGCACTCCGGTCAAAAAAGCACCTAAAAAAGCCAGCTTTCTAGCGCAAGATAATCAAGTAGGTGCAGGAAAGAAAAAACTTAAGCCGACACCGCCAAAACAAAAACTACCTAGCCAGGGAAATAGTAACAATAAGCCACCGAGCCAGCAAAAGACACAAATAGCAAGTAAACCAAAAACCAAACAAAAAATAGTTACTCAGAAAAAAGCTGAACAAAAAATAGTTGCTACAAAAAAACAAGTCCCAACTCCTGTTACTACTATTGATCGCCCAAAATTATCTGTTGATGCCTTACGCCAACAAATTGCTCAGCTAGGCGCAAAAATTCGCCATAGCCAGCAATCATCAGAATTAACAAAAATTAAATTTGTTAACTCTGTTAGCACACATAAATACATGGCAGCCCAATACGTTTCGGACTGGGAACAAAAAATCGAAAAAGTAGGAAACCTTAATTACCCTGAAGTTGCTAGAAAAAAAGGCTTTTCTGGCACACTAACAACGGATGTTGGCATTTACCCTAACGGCTCTATATATAGTATTCGCATCACCAAATCCTCTGGGATTAAAGCACTTGATGATGCAGCCAAGCGTATCATTCGACTTAGCGCGCCCTTTGCTACCTTACCCAAAGAAATACTTCAAGAACTTGATGTTTTAGTTATCACTAGAGTGTGGAGATTTTCTGATGAAACAGGCATGACCACTCGATAAATTTACTTATGACCACATCTCAATATCTAAACAACCAACTTTTAATCGCCATGCCAGCATTGGCCGATTCTAACTTTTCTCACACCGTCAGCTATTTATGCCAACATAATGAGGATGGAGCGCTAGCAATCGTTATTAATCGTCCAACAGGAATGACTTTAGCTGATATTTTTGAACAAATGGGCATTGAATCCTCATCCCAAGAGATACAACAAACGCCTGTTTTTTTAGGTGGCCCTGTACAGCAAGAAAGAGGGTTTATCATTCATAGCAAACAGTCTACAGAATGGGAAGCATCTATCCCTGTATCAGATGACATTATGCTTACTAGCTCTCGAGATATTTTAGAAGCTATTGCTAATAATGAAGGTCCCGAACACTATTTAGTAGCATTAGGTTATGCAGGATGGGGCGAAGGTCAGCTAGAAAAAGAAATTCTCAGTAACGCGTGGTTAAATACGCCCTTTCAATCTGAGATTTTGTTTAACACCCCAGTCAAGCAACGCTGGGTAGCGGCTGCAAATCAATTAGGCATTGATATTAATAAACTTTCTGCTGTCGCGGGGCATGGTTAAAATGCTCAAAAAAGACCCACTAGCGAGTAAATTAAATGCTGATACTTATCTTGGATTTGATTTTGGTAATAAAAAAATTGGTACTGCGGTAGGGCAATCAACAACAGCACTTGCAAGCCCGTTAAAAACAATTCGCTCAATCAACCAGCAACCTAACTGGGAACTCATCTCTCAGCTTGTTACAGAATGGAACCCTGCCGGCCTTATCGTTGGCATTTCTAAACAATCTGATGGCTCTGATAATATAATCACCCCTAGGATGCATAAGTTCTGTCGGCAATTAGAAGGTCGCTACAATATTCCTGTCTATACAATTGACGAAGCTTTCTCTACTTTTGAAGCAAAGCAAATGTTATATGACGACCTAAAAGTAAGTGCAGGCAAACTTTGGGACGTTCAAGATCAACTTGCAGCCCAGCTTATTTTACAAAGCTGGCTAAATTTAAAAACCTCATGACAAACAACAATCTTGAAATACCTTCACTACTTACTAATCTAGAAACAGAGCTTAAAAGCCTTATTCTAACAAAAGAACTTAAAGACCCATTAATGATAGGGATTCATAGTGGTGGAGCTTGGGTAGCAGAACAATTACATCAACGTCTAAATATCCAATCACCTTTAGCTTTAATGGATATTTCGTTTTATCGTGATGATTTTTCTCAAATGAGCACTCATCCAAAAGTACAACCCAGCCAATTACCTATTGATATGGAAAACAGGGATATTATTCTTATTGACGATGTTTTTTACACTGGCAGAACAGTTAGAGCAGCTCTAAATGAAATTTTTGATTTTGGTAGACCAAATAAAGTTATATTAGGTGTACTGATTGAAAGAGATGGCAGACAAATCCCATTACAACCAGACTGCGTAGGTTGCTCTATCACGCTTCCCGCAGGACAAAGAATAAAGTTAACAGGGCCAAGCCCTTTAGGTATTCATATTCAATCTTTTTCTACTGAACAAACGGCTGCTTAGTTATGAAAAATCTGCAACTCAATACAGAAGGCAAACTAAAACATTTTCTAAGCATTGACGGGCTTAGTAAAGAAATTCTGACGGAAATACTCGATACTGCTGAGTCATTTTCCAGTATGTCAGAAAAACAAGTAAAAAAAGTACCTCTGCTGCGAGGGAAAACCATTGTAAATTTGTTTTTTGAGAACAGTACCCGAACTCGTACTACCTTTGAGCTTGCTGCAACACGTTTATCAGCCGATGTACTCAGTATAAATATTGCCACCTCTGCAACCTCAAAAGGGGAAAGTTTACTGGACACCATCCGAAACTTAGAAGCTATGCATGTTGATATGTTTATAGTTAGACATGCTATTAGTGGCGCTGGACATTTTATTGCTCAAAATACCGCCCCTCATATTAGCGTTATTAATGCAGGCGATGGCCAACATGCTCATCCGACACAAGCAATGCTGGATATGTTTACTATCCGTCAATACAAACATGACTTTAGCCAACTTAAAGTTGCAATTATTGGCGATATTTTACATTCTCGAGTGGCTCGCTCACAAATTCAAGCTCTCAATACATTAGGATGCAAAGAGGTCAGAGTTATTGCACCCAAAACACTACTCCCCTCACACGTTGAAAGTTTAGGTGTTACCGCCTTTAACTGTATTGAAGAAGGCCTTGAGGATGTTGATGTAATCATAATGCTTCGCTTACAAAAGGAACGTATGACATCTGCACTGCTACCCAGTGAAAGAGAATACTTCAAATGCTTTGGACTAACAGAAGAACGACTAAAACTAGCTAAAGGCAATGCCATTGTAATGCACCCTGGCCCTATCAACCGAGGCGTAGAAATAGAATCAAGCATTGCTGATGGACCTCAATCTGTCATTCTTAAACAAGTCAGTAACGGTATTATTGTACGTATGGCGATTATGTCTCTAACCCTACAAAATAATGGAGAGGCATAATGAAAAAAATCTTAATTTCTAATGGCCATATTATTGATCCAGCAAATAAAATAGATCAAATAGGTTCAGTTTATATTGCAGATGGAAAAACACTTGCCGTTAATGAACAGGTTTCTGGTTTTACTGCCGACTTAACAATTGATGCTACTGATAATGTTGTTTGCCCAGGGTTTATCGATCTAAGTGCTAGACTTCGCGATCCTGGTCAGTCATACAAAGGAACCATATTAAGTGAGACAACCGCAGCAGCTAGCGCGGGTATTACCTCTTTATGCTTACCTCCAGATACCAGCCCTGTTATTGATACACAAGCGGTAACAGAATTAATTGCCGACAAATCTGAAAAAGCAAATTACCCTCAAGTTTTCCCTATTGGCGCTTTAACTCACAAATTAGCAGGGGCTGAACTTAGCTCAATGTCTGCTCTAAAGCAGGCGGGTTGTATTGCCGTAAGCAATGCCACTGCAGCATTAACAAGCTTATTAGTTTTACGACGCGCCATGGAATATGCCAGTAGTCATGACTTATTGGTTATGTACCACCCAGACATCCCATCACTTAGTAATAACGGCTGTGTCCACGAAGGTGCTTTTGCTACTCGCTATGGCTTACCAAGTATTCCTGAAGCATCTGAGGCTATAGCCGTCGCTCAATGTTTGGAATTGGCAGAACTTACAGGCTGTCGCTTACACTTTAGTCAAATTAGCTGTAAACGCTCAGCCATTAAGATTCAGCAGGCGAAAAAATATGGTCTTAAAGTAACCGCCGATGTAGCTATCCATCAGTTACATTTAACTGATGAGGACATTGAACCTTTTAATAGTTCTTTTCATGTTCTCCCCCCCTTTCGCACAAAAAAAGACAAACAAAGCTTAAGGGAAAGCCTTGCCAACGGCACTATTGATATCATCTGTTCCGATCATCAACCCCATGATTTGGATGCAAAACTAGGCGCATTTCCTGAAACAGAGCCAGGCATATCATCCTTAGAAACGCTATTACCTTTAGCCTTACGTTTAGTTGAAGATAATGCTGTCACCTTATATCAAGGCATTGCAGCACTTACTCAGAACCCTGCTAATACACTGGCAATAGAAAGTGGCGCTCTTACTCCAGGCTTTGCTGCCGATATTTGTATTTTTGACCCAAACCTTAGTTGGACAGTTAATCAAGATACCTGGAAAAGTGAAGGCCGTAACACTCCTTTTTGGGGGCAGACTTTAAAAGGTCGAGTGACACATACCTTACAGGCTGGAAAAATAATTTATACTTTATAATAAATTAACAAAGATACAGACCTAGATATAGCTTCTATTTTCATAAAAAGAGATAAGCCATGAATTGTAAAAATAATAATACTAATAACAATATTGAAGACCTTCAAGAAGCTCAATCATGGCGTATTTTTAGAATTATCAGTGAATTTACTGAAGGCTTTGATCGTCTATCAGGGCTATGTGATGCTATTTCTGTTTTTGGCTCAGCACGCTTAGCACCGGAACACCCTTATTATCAAAAAACAGTAGAACTCGCTGAATTATTAGCGAAAAATAACTTTGCCATTATTAGTGGTGGTGGCCCAGGTATTATGGAAGCAGCCAATAAAGGTGCACACATACAAAAGCAACTATCAATTGGTCTAAACATAACACTCCCTAAGGAACAGTCGCCTAACCCTTATCAAGATATTTCAATAGATTTTCGTTACTTCTTTGTCCGTAAAGTAATGTTTGTTAAATACTCAATGGGCTATGTCTGTATGCCTGGTGGCTTCGGTACCTTAGATGAATTCTTTGAAGCACTTACCTTAAGACAAACGGATAAAATCTACCCTATCCCCATTATTCTATTTGGCTCTCATTTTTGGCAAGGACTGGTAGATTGGATGAAAACAACTTTAGTTGAATACGAAACTATCTCTAAAAAAGATTTAGATTTAATTACCATCACAGATGATCCTGAAGAAGTTTTACAAATTATGCTAAATCACCGTGAATGGAAAATACAACAACGCCAAATCAATACAAACGAAAAAATATAATCAGTTATTTATCTCCCCTAACCGAAAGGAAGATAAATAAAATTAAGCATGGGTCAAAAGTAATTATTTTTTATTCACCGTCTTAAATGGAATCAGTAATAGTTGAAAAAAACCCAACTCTTGCTGATCTCTATATTCAGGCAGTCCTATATCTAAAGTCGTTTGTGTTTCCTCTGGTTCTGCCGTATAGGTTTTAAACATTCTATCCCAAAGAGAAATAGAAAAACCATAATTACTGTCTGTTTCTGACCGAACAGTAGAATGATGAATACGGTGTACATCGGGTGTAATTAAAACCCAACGCAAAATCTTGTCTACTTTAAGCGGCAGATTAATATTACTGTGATTAAAAGTTGCCGTTGCATTAAGCATAATTTCAAAAGCAATAACGGCTAGAGGATTCGCGCCAATAATATAAATAACTGCAACCTTATAAATCATGGAAATTATAATTTCCAAAGGATGAAACCGTACCGCTGTGCTTGCATCAATCTCTATATCTGTATGATGGATTTGGTGTAATCGCCAAAGTAGCTTCCATTTATGTGAGATAACATGCTGACAATAAATAGCAAGATCCAACAAAAGAATGGTAACAACAATACTTAAGCCATTAGGTATTGGAAATTGATTTAACAAGCCCCAAGACTGTTCACCCGCATTAACAGCACTTAAATAAGCAATACCACCAACACTAAATCGCATTATTAACATATTAAAAACAGCCAAGCCTATATTAATTGGCCAGCGTTTTATGCGTGATGTTTTTTGCTGCCTTCTTGGACTAAAATATTCCCAACAAACCATCAGAGTAAAAACACCTAGGGCAACAGATAACCGAATTATTGATTCCAAAATAGACCTCTTGAACAATGTGAAATATGCCTACCGGTTATCTTACAATATTATTAACAGCTAATATACTCTATTTTGCCACTCAGTTTTATATCGAAACGCCCCCTATTATTATCAGCCGAGTTAATTCAATCAAAAGCTTGTTTGGGGCGCTGGCTTTAGCCTGCTCTTATGTTAAAGAATGCAGGTTAAAGCCAGCACCCCAAAAAGCCGTTACTAATGCCAATATCAATTTAACGGTTTAAATAACTCAGTTAAATCATCTGACGTAAGTTTTAATGATTGTTCTTTCTTACCGCCATTATAAATACTCTCTGCTAATGCCTTTTTCTTTTCCTGCATTGCCAGGATTTTTTCTTCTACTGTATTTTCTGTCATTAGCTTATACACAAACACTGGTTTATCTTGACCAATACGATGCGCCCTATCTGCAGCTTGCATTTCGGCAGCGGGGTTCCACCAAGGGTCATACATAATGACAGTATCAGCTTCAGTTAAATTTAACCCTACCCCACCCGCTTTTAAACTGATTAAAAACACATCAGCTTCGCCACTTTTAAATCGCTCGATTGCCTCATCACGTTTTTTTGTTTGACCTGTGAGTTTACTATATTCAATTTTTCTTGCAGTAAGCTCTTTCTCTATTAAACCAATCATTTTAGTAAATTGAGAAAATACTAAAATACGTCGCCCTTCTTCCAATTGCTCTGGCAACATTTCCATCAACAAATCCAGCTTAGCTGATTCATTAACTTTCTGAGCTTCTTTTAATGATAAGGTTCGAGGATCACAACAGGTTTGCCTTAATTTTAATAAGGCATCTAAAATAGTGATATGACTACGCGCCAATCCTTTATTGGCAATTGCATCACGTACTTTTTTCTCCATAGTAATACGGATAGATTCATAAAGTGCTGCTTGCTTATCATACAAAGGAACTGATCGAATAATTTCAGTTTTAGGTGGCAATTCAGTAGCAACTTCTTGCTTAGTACGCCGCAACATGAAGGGTTGTAGACGTTTAGATAGACGTTCCCGCTGCTGTGCATCGCCATGTACTTCAATTGGCGTTCGATAAAACTTCTTAAAAAAAGCATTGTCCCCCAAAAAACCTGGCATTAAAAAATCAAACTGCGCCCATAGCTCACCCAAATGATTTTCCATGGGGGTCCCTGTTAAACAAAGACGATGCGTCGTTTTAATTTCTCTTACTGTTCGTGCTGCTTGAGATTTAGGGTTTTTAATAATTTGAGCTTCATCTAACACCAGATAATGATAATCGACAGAAAGCAATGTCTCTTTATCACGCGGCAACAATGGATAAGTGGTTAAAACTAAATCAGCCTCTTTGATTTGATCAAAATACTGCTTACGATCAGCCCCTTGCAAGGTAAGCACCTTTAAATCTGGAGTAAATCGTTCAGCTTCTCTACGCCAATTACCCATCAGACTGGTTGGAGCAATAATCAAACACGGTTGAGTCATTCGCCCCACTTCTTTTTCTAATAATAAATGAGCCAGTGTTTGAACAGTCTTACCCAAACCCATATCATCAGCCAGAATACCTGCAAAATTATATTCTCGTAGAAACTGTAACCAATTAAAACCTTGTTGCTGATAATCTCTTAATGAAGCATTAAGTCCTGTTGGTACTGCAGTATCAGCAATGCCCTTAAAATTCTTTAATTTTTTTCCGGTTTCTAGTAACTTTTTCCCACCCTTAATGCTAAAAATACCATAATTACCTGAGTCTATTTCAGCCAAGGCAGCGGCATTAAAACGAGATAAAGTTAAGGAGCCATTTTCATTTATTTCTGATTGATCAAACAACTCATAAACAATATCAAGAAACGGCTTTAGTTGACTGGAAGGTATGCTGATATAGTCATGCTCACCTGCAGGAATACTTAAAATTTCAGGTAAGTCATTAAGATCATAATTTTCTATTACTGGCATAATTAAAGGTAGCAATGCGATGGACTGACCATTTACATTGACCTTAAAATTCATTTCAAACCAGTCATTATCACTTTCCTCAATATCCGTTTCCCAATCTTCAGCTGTTTGAAAATTCAACTTAAAATCATCATTAATTTCAATTAGCCAACCCAATGTTTCCAACTGAGACTTGGTATTTTGGATAAAATCAGCCCAGCGACTTGCACTATTAATAACAGATCCATCATCGGCGGGACTAAAAAATATTAATTCCTTATAGTTATTCAGTTCTGTAGCTGTAAAACCCAAATCAATTATTTTATTAAAAATTATACTTTCAGCTTCAAGGTCTCTTTTAATTCGAAAAAGACCTTGCTCATTTTGAACGGTACCAAAAGGCCCTGGCTTGTATGCCGAAATAGTTTTGTCATCATAATTAAAATTTAACTGGATAAAATGGGCATACTGAGTGGGGTTAATTTGTGCACCAAACAAAGTCAGTTTTGGCACAGGAGCAAAACCATTCAACTCTGTTAGTTCAATTTTTTTAGGGGCAGGGATAGGGATAGAAGGAAAGTCTATCGTTAAGCGTTGGCTAAACTCATCAACATATTTTTCTGGGACAGTCGGCACTGAAAGTATTTTTTCTAACTGTTCAGACGAAACATCTAAGGCTTTAAGTGCGCCTAATAAAAATTTTTGCTCATCAATATACAAAGGAGGTTCAGTCAGCACTAAACTAGCTTCAGGGTCTATCATTGCATTTAGCTGATAATCCTTATTTTCCTTTTTCCATACGAATTCAAGCGTTCGCTCACCCCCTGCTTGTATTGCTGGTGATTGATGCGTTTGCCAAAACAACCGACCTGTTTTCAGAATTTTAGATAATGCGATAAACCCTGTACTGCCAGAAATTTCAAACTCACTTTGATAATTGCTTTTTAAAGACGATAATAATTGAGCGATTTCTTCATCAACGGGCTGAATATAATCAGTGTAACTATAGCTATACCGTAAATTATTTAATGTGGTTTTTCGACCTTTGTTAAGCCCACCCTTTTTATTTTCTTTAGTAATAAAAAAGTCGAAGGTAAATCCAACGCTTGTTGGAATAGGCTTCAATATATAAGCAATAAATTCTGCTTTTTTATCATCAGACGTGACAGGCTCATCAAAACCATTTAACCACTCAAAACAAGAAGGTAGAGCATCACTAGCTTCCAATACTTGAGAAGATGCATTCATATACTCTAAACAAGCCGCTGCAATATGCTTACAATTAAATTCCATAGGGCAACTACAATCACCATCAATGGAAACAGCGGAATAATCTTTACGCCAATCCAAACGTACAGACTGCTCATAAAGATTACTTCCACTCCCTTCAATAACCGTTTCAAAAATAGTATATAAAGCTTTATCTTCTTTTATAGATAGCTCAAACACTCTTCCTTCATCATAATAACTTTTCCCCCTAGAAAAATAAGTATCACCACAGGCATAACGAATATCAGAGAGAAGGATTTTTTTTTGCTTAATCATTATTACTTATACAAATATGGCTGAACAGCATCGTTAAGTTAAAATTTTGTAGCCTTGATGCAACAGAGTGGAATCAAGGTTTATTTATAACCGTCCTTGATTACGTTTCACTACATCAAGGCTACATTTTTTAAAATCTTAGCTTAACAAGATAGGGAGGAATAACTTATTTGATACTAATGCTTTCTTAACTGTTTTAAAAAAATGAAACTTATAAATAGTAATAAAAAAACTGAAATAATAACTAAGACTAATGCGAATGGTACGCCTACAAAAAAGCTAAACTGTTGCTCAGTAATTTTGCCATCAGCCGCATGTAAACGTAGCTTTATGGCATAAATATCCCTAGCTTGGATATCATCTTCAATTGAAACAACCTGTTTAGAAAAATATTGAATAGGTAATTGTTTAACCACAGAATAGGCATCGTCTGAATTTGTTAGCAAGCCCATCCACGAATTTCGTTTTAATAGCGTTATCTCCAAGCCCATATCTGTCAAATCTGTTGAGCTTGAATCAAGTTTAAGAATTGTTTGCCCTAGATGAGGGAAATGACGGCAATAATGTTTATCGGGGTTTTTACCTTTAAATTGATAACCATTTAACCTAAGTTCTACATCTCCTACCGCAATAAGGCATTCCTCATTGCCGTGAGCTCCATCATGGGCAAATGTAACTGTAGAAACAAACATCATCAAACAACCAATAACTATGACTTTTAACACGCTAATTTTTCTCATTTAATCAATAACTATGCGTATTATACTTTACCTCTATATATTATATAGGGGTGATACTTCGACTATTTTTTAGTATCCAGCATTTTCTCTAACTGATCACAATAAGCCTTTAAAACCTTAATACGCGCATATTTTTTATCATTAGCTTCCACCATAATCCAAGGATTCTGTTGAGTGCTAGTTCTGGTAACCATTTCATTAACCGCAATATTATATTCATCCCATTTTTCACGGTTACGATAATCTTCCTCAGTAATTTTGTGTTTTTTATAACTAATCTGCTCTCGGGCTTTAAATCGTTTTAATTGCTCATCTTTATCTATATGTAACCAAAATTTTAATAATAGAGTACCGTGATTAGACATTGCCTCTTCAAAATCAACAATTTCAGAATATGATTTTTGCCATTCATGAACCTTAGCAAATTCTTCAACGCGTTCAACCAGTACTCTGCCATACCAGCTTCTATCATAAATAGTGGTCTGGCCTGCTCTAGGAATATGTCGCCAAAACCGCCACAAATAATGATGTAACTTTTCTTCATCCGTGGGTGCGGCTACTGGAATAACCTGATAGTTTCTTGCATCTATGGCATGAGTCAGTCGTCTAATTGCCCCCCCCTTTCCACCTGCGTCCCAGCCTTCAAAAACCAAAACACTCGAACGCTTCATTTGATGTGCCTGACGAGACAGTTTATTTAACTTACCTTGATAATTTGATAATTTAGCGTTGTATTCCTTTTTATCTAATTTTAAAGATAAATCGAGAGAATCTAATAAATTCTGCTGAAACAAATTTGCTTGCGGTTGATTAACTAGAGGCTGATTCTGTTTTGAATACTCCCGATGATGAATATGCTGCTCAATTCGACTTAAAATGTGTTGACCAACAGTCAAGCTGCTATATCGAAGATCAGAACCATCAACTATTAACCAAGGCGAATCACCAGTACTGGTTTCAGCTAATACATTTTCAGCCACTTTTACAAAATCATCATACATTTCCAGGTGTTTTTTATCCCTAGCTGTTACCTGCCATTTAGTTTCAGGATTTTTCTCCAAGGTTTTTAGTCTATTTTTTTGTTCACTCTTTTTTAAATGTAACCAGCATTTAATAATTAAAGTACCGTTATCAATTAACTCTTGCTCTAATTGTCGGATCTGCACTAGCTCTAACTGCAACTGACTATCATCAATATTGTCATAAACACGATCTGACAATGGATTGCTATACCATGAGCCGACATAAATACCTACAGCTCCCTTAGCAGGTAATGTTCGCCAATAGCGCCAAAACTTTGGACGCTCTTTTTCCTCATCAGAAGGCGAACCAAAAGCAATTGTCCTCATATAGCGTGGGTCCATCCATTCATTAAGTAAATTGATGACATCCCCTTTACCTCCACCATCTACCCCTGAGATCAAAATAATGACTGAAAAGTCACTATTCTTGATTTTTTCTTGAGCCATTAACAATTGTGTTCTTAATTCTGGGACTTTATCGTTATAAACTGACTTCTTTACGGCATGCCCTAACTCTGCAATTTCAAACATTTGCTCTTTCTCCCTTACTTTAGCTTACTATTAAAAATAGCATTTTTCCCAATAAAAACAAGACCTAACATTCAAAAAACCACATTGTTCACAAAAAAGAAACAATTAATTTTAAAAAAAAGCATAATTGTTTTGACATTAACTTCCCTTGATGTTCAAATAGACCCGTCGAAAGAATAAAAACAAATATCGATAAGCAGCTTTCATAGAATATTGGCTGCACCCCCTTTGAGGAAAGGGACATAAAAATAAAACAACACTTAAATATAGGAATTATAAAATGGCTGAAGAAAAAGACAGTGGTAACTCTACAAAAGTACTAATCGTAATGACAATAATTGCCGTTACTTTAGTTTTAGTACTAAAAGCTGATGAAACTAAGCATTTAACATTGGCTGGCGCATCAACTACACTTGAAGGTAATGCTGAAGCATTACAAAATGTAAAAAGATACGACAACAACTTCGAATAAGATCTTCAGACCTTTCATCATCCTTGATGAAAGGTCTTTAATTCTACCCCTCCAGCAACATCTTTTCTTATTTACTCTATTTTTCTAACAAAGAAAGTTAGTAAAGTCTTATTTTATTCTGTAAGCTTATAGCATTATCTCCGACTTATATAGTGCAAGGTTAAACAAACCAAGCTTTCAAAAATAATTTATTTTGCTTAAGAAAAGGAAAATCCATGAAAAAATCAAATAAAACACCTTTAGCGATTGCTATCGGAAGCACACTTGTTTCTGGCTTAGCATCAACAGCAGTACAAGCTGAACCCTCTTTAAATATAGACACTAACCCTTTTGCAATGACAGACCTTGCAACTGGATACATGCAAACTGCAGAAAGTGACTCAGACAAGATGAAAGACGGCTCTTGCGGTGAAGGCAAATGTGGCGGTGCAATGCAAAAAGGCTCAGAAGAAAAAACAGCTGAAGGAAGTTGCGCAGGTAACAAACCAATGCCAAAATCAAACTCCTCAGATAAAAATAAAGAAGCTAAGTGTGGCGAAGGTAAATGCGGCGCCTCAATGTCAATGTAAAATAGAACGCTCGGGGCTTACAATCTATTTAAGCCCCTTTTATTCAAAATAACCTTCCTGCATTTTAAGAGCTTAAAATCATTTCGACTACCTACAGCAAAACACCCTCAACAGAGTATATTTCATAAAATGACTACCCAGGCTTGCCTTTACAATTACTATTATTAAACTCTCTTAATTTGTATAAAATAGAGATAAAATAAAACTACCCCTATCAGCTACAAGCCTAATATTTTAATGCCCCCTGTTAATTGTCAGTAGTTCAAGAAAAACAATGAATACAGTTATATTCACCAGTAAAACACTTACCCTTATCTATTTATTACTTAGCTTGGGATTATTTATTTTTCAGCGTGATTTGTTATATCACCCCTCAGTAAAAATAGATCACCCCTATCAAGAACAAACTTTTTATAATGATAAGGAATCAATTAAAGTCATAGTCCTTAATCCAGATCAACAGAACAGCATCATCCTTTTTGGAGGCAATGCCCAAATCATTGCAAATAGAGCACCTAGTTACATTGAAAACTTCCCTAATCATACCGTTTATTTAGTTAATTACAGAGGTTATGGCGGCAGTACCGGCATGCCCGAAGAGCAAGGGTTGTATTCAGATGCTTTACATATTTACGATAAAATAAAAGCCAGACATAACACTGTTTCGGTTATAGGCCGTAGTTTAGGCACTGGCGTTGCCAGCTATGTAGCCTCTAAAAGAGATATCACTAAATTAGTTCTAATAACACCTTACGATAGCATTGAAAATATCGCCAAGTTTCGTTATCCCATATTCCCAATCTCTTTTATTCTGGAAGATAAATTTGACTCAGTAGCTCGGGTCAACACAATAAAAGCCAACACCTTAGTAATTCTTGCAGAAAATGACCAAATCATCCCTCTAAAAAACTCACAAAAATTAATCAATCTTTTTCCCGCATCACAAATAATAGTAGAGACGATTAACAATACAAACCATATCACTCTGTCGGACACCATAAAGTTCTACACAATATTAAAACAATTTTTACGGTAGGAGGGGCCTCTGGCCGCGACCGAAAAAAGATCAAGATCAATCGCGGCCAGAGGCCCCTCCTACCAAAACATCCTATTCAAAGAAAAGCATGCAAAATTACGGCACATTAGACGCATCATTCAAAGCCGCTGGTGAAGAAACAGGCGTTAGAAAACTTGTTGATGAGTTTTACCACCAAATGGAAACCCAGCAAAGAGGCCAACATATCCGCGCCATGCACAAAGATGATCTAGTACTTATCAAAGATAAATTATCGTTATTTTTAATCGGGTGGTTAGGCGGCCCAAAAAACTATGGTGCAAAATATGGCAGCATATCTATTCCCATGGTTCATCAACACTTGCTTATTGGGGAAGAAGAACGAGATGCCTGGCTATTTTGCATGACCGAAGCATTAAAGCAACAAAATTACACCGCTGAATTTAAACAGTATTTAATAGAACAACTAGCATTTCCCGCTGAAAGAATTAGGCAGGTTTCTCAAATGGCGCATGGGTAACAAATTACTTATGAATAATGGGCCGCTGTGCTTTAGTCGGCTTAGTACTGCAAACCCGATGGTAACTCTATGGTTATTGAAAAACTGAAATAATTCTTATCATTAATAAAAAGGGACAAAGCTTTATTTGCAACTATTTTAGTAACGTATAATATCAACAATAGTTTTTTGACCCTCGATAATTGATCTTTTAGAGGTATCCTGATGTATTATTAATAGCAGTGGCTACATGCAATAGCACATGATTCACCTCTTTTTAGGAAACTGACCAGGGCAAAAAAGAAGTTATTTTTAAGATTATGAAAGGCCTGCTCTTTGTTATAAAGCTGTTTGATATCAGAAATACTTATGGATTAAAAAAATAGGAAAGGTGCTAAATGGGATGTAAGCTTAACTTGTATAAAGGTTTGATTCTTGGCGATGGCAGTAGAGCTATTTCGATAGAAAAAGTAAATGCTGAAAATATTTATGTGAGATTGCAAAGTGATTCTCAGCGCAGAATAATCCCCACTCAATTGATTGTGGATTTATTACCGCATCTTCATAGTAAAAAAATTTCAATTGAAGATTTTAATAGAAAATACCGTAAAGAGCAGGGACTTCCTCATTTATTTACATTTCTTAATTTAGATTATGAGAAATTCATACTGGGATATGAGGCAACAATTAGTAAGCTTTGTGAATATGAATTAAATCAAAAACAAGATGATTTAATACGCCCTAAGTTAGCACCCTCAACGCAAATACCCAAACCATTCATTCTTCTATCAGGCATATCTGGCACGGGTAAAACCCGCTTCGTAAAACAACAAGCCCAATATTCCAGAACTGATGGATCAAATTATCAGTTAATTCCTGTGCGCCCTGACTGGCATGAACCCTCTGATTTATTAGGTTATATTTCCCGCTTGGGTGGTCATGGTGCAGAATATATTGTTACTGATTTCTTAGTGTTTATTGTCGCAGCATGGAAAGAAATAACGGAAAGTATCAGCGAGGGTGAGATTAATTTTAAGACAGATTGTGTGCCTTACTGGCTGTGTCTGGATGAGATGAACCTTGCACCCGTTGAGCAGTACTTCGCTGATTACTTATCGATTATTGAAACCAGAAAATGGGAGCAGGGACAATACAGCTGTGATGCTTTGCTTAATGCCAGTGTATTTAAACAATTAGCTAACTTAGATAGCTTGAAAGCAAGTTTAAATCTTGATGATGGAGACAGTGACTTGTGGGCGTATTTTTTATCTAATGGTATTAGTATACCTCCGAATCTAATTGTCGCTGGAACGGTCAATATGGATGAAACTACTCATGGCTTTTCCCGTAAAGTGATTGATCGTGCTTTTACCTTAGATTTTGGTGAATTTTTTCCTAATAACTATCAGCACTATTTTGAGCCTGTAACACAGGTTAAGCCATTTAGTTTTCCTCGCTTTTCACAAGTTAATTTGGATCTTATGTCTACAATAGACATAGATAAAGATGCGAAGAAAAGTATTGGCTTTTTAGAATCCATTAATCAGGAGCTAAAAAGCACACCATTTGAACTGGCTTACCGCGCATTGAATGAACTGCTTATTGCCGTGGTGTGTATTAATCCTAGTGATGATATTGCTCTACAAGCAGTATGGGATGATTTTTTAATGACTAAGGTTTTGCCAAGGATTGAGGGTGATAGTGAAAAATTACAGGATGATGGTGAACAGAGTTTACTGAATAAATTAGAGAGTATTCTTGCTAATCAGCTAGATAAAATATGGGGTGATGATGAAAAACGTCCTGATTTATTAAGAGAGAATATTAGTGGGGATGAGCTTCTGGTTCAATGCCGCTCTAAAAAGAAAATTAACTGGATGCAAAAGAGACTGAATGATAGTGGCTTTACTTCTTTTTGGCCATAAGCCAGCTTGTTGATTTATCATGCCTGAATTACTTAAACTGGAAACGCTGCATTGGCGTCTGGTTGTTTGGAGTAAGGATATTAGCCAGTCACAAAAACAGCTAACCCAAACATTACACGCCAGAAATAAAACAACCCCCTCAACCGTTTTACGTTTTAACCCGTCATTATATTTTGCTGATTTAGATTGTAGAGAAAATGAATACTGCATAGACGGTAATCCTCTTTTTTTCGAAAATAAATTGTATGAGTTTGATTTTCAATTTCTGGCGGGGCGAATTTCTGGTGAGCCCATTATTAAACATCGTTTGCAAACGGTAGAAGATGCTTTTCATTATTCAGGAAACTCATTAAGAGGCAGTGTTAATTTTGGTAATCATATTGGTTGGTTTAAATTACTATTAAACTATCAGTCAAACGGGAAAAATATTGAGCAAGCCATTTCTTTTGAAGTATTGCCCACTAAAATGGATGTTAGTACCGATTTGGCGAATATCCAGCAAATTATTGATGCCCAGTACCCCCTTTTGCATTTCTCTTTTGCTCAAAAAACGGAACAAGAATTGGGGCGTTCTCGAAAAGCTCATGAACGATTTGCATTGCTATGGTTGTCTCAATTTGAAAGCTTACGATTGGAGCTGGAAAAGGGCGTTAAGAAAATTCTACAAGCCCCGCATTCTCGTTTACTTCCCAGAACCAGAAAGTTAAGAGCTGAACAGTTAAAAGGACGCATCCCCGCAAAACTAGAAGAAAGGGTATGCTCTGCTTTGGCTAATAAAGGAATAGCTAGACGATATAAAATTGATAGCAAAGTGTTGTCCGTTAATACACCAGAAAATAGATTTATTAAAATGGTATTAACACAATGTGTCCGAGAATTATCAGCCTTTGTTTATCGTGTAAAACAAAATGATGCAGCGCCTGAAAACAGTCGACTATCGAGCTACTTTTTTGAACAAATTAACAGCTGGAAAATCCCTTTAGAACGTTATTTAAATCGCCCTTTTTTTCGGGAGATTGGTGATTATCATGGTTTAAATGGCGAGTCGTTAGTTCTGCACCAAAAAGCAGGGTATGCCAATGTTTACCGTGTATGGCAGCAATTAAAATTGTATTTGGATGTGTTTTCTCAACATGCCAGTATTTCTATAAAGTCTGTTGCAGAATTATATGAGGTTTGGTGTATTTTAGAATTGCGACGGATTTTAATCGATGATTTGGGGTTTGTAGAGGTGAAATCTCGAAAAGCAGATTTATATAAAAAGGGGGTAGAAGTTGCATTGCATGATGGAATGGGAGCTGCCTTTAATTTACAGCGAGGCGGTATAAAAATTCGCTTAGCGCATGAGCCACTGTTTAAATCAACAAACAATCCCAAAGTTGGGCGTATCTATTCATGGATTACCAGTCAAAAGCCCGATATTTTATTAGAAGCTGAATTTGATAATGGTGACAAAATACGTTGGATTTTTGATGCTAAATACCGAATTGCTACGGATGAACATACTGTTGATTATGCACCAGATGATGCCATTAATCAGATGCACCGTTATCGAGATGCTTTGATTCATTTTCATCAGGCTGAAAATGGCTGGCAAGAAAAAACAAGACCTATTTTTGGTGCATTTGTTTTATACCCTGGTTGGTTTAATAACCATGAGAATCAGAGCCCTTATGAGGAACCGATTAAAGAAATTGGAATTGGGGCATTTCCTTTATTACCTCATTCAAAAAAACACTGGTTACGTGATTTTTTAATTGATCAGTTTGGTTGCATGGGTAATAAACACGATGAATATAAAAATAGGTCAGCAGATCATTTTTATGTACAGGAGCCTGCTAGAATAAGTTATACAGGTATGGAGCAGTTAAAATACAAAGACTTATCTTTAGTTGTTGCTTTAGGGGGCGATAGAAATAAAACTTACTTAAATAACTTTAAGCAAGGTAAGGCAGAATGGTATCACACACCTTTAAAAACGACAGTCGCAAAAAAAATACAATTATCAGCAATGCAGGAAGTCAAATATTGTGCTTTTGTTGTTTATTGCTCGGATACTAAACAGCGTCGAATAGATTATGTTTATGAAGTTATTTCTGTTCAATTGGTTGAACGTAAAGATATCAACAGTAATCAGGCGGGAGTGCCAGTTAAAAATGTTAATGATAAATATTGGCTCTTTAACCTAGGGCGATCTAATAAAATGCTATTGTCTATTGATGTTTCAGGCTCAAGAGATTTTAAATTCCAACTCGTAAAAATTGATGAGTTAGTGAAGGCAACAACCTGGGATGAGCTACCTAGTCATTATGCTTTTTTATCTGAGTAAATATAATAAACCCATTGTAGGAGGGGCCTCTGGCCGCGATTGCTCTTGATCTTGTTTCGGTCGCGGCCAGAGCCCCCTCCTACAGCCATATTGCATCCCATAAGGGATAGTCTCCGATCGTTTTTACTATATTGGCTCTTAATGGATTGGCGACTATATATCGCGCCATTTTCTGTAAATCCTCTTCCTTTCTTATTGCATGGTCATAGTATCCATCTTGCCATAAAGGTTGATTCCCTGTTATTTCACTTTGTTTTCTACGTATTTTTTGTATTTTATAGGCTGATCGGCCTTTTACATTTTGCATAATCTCAGCCAAACTTTTGTTGTTTTGCAAGACAAATAACCAGTGGATGTGATCTGGCATTATTACAAAGGCTAGGCTGTTTATATTTTGTTGTTGATGCTGCTCTTTCATACTCTGAACAACAATCCTTCCTAGCGTAAAATTGCTGAATATTTTTTGTCTTTGGTGGGTAACTGTGGTGATTAGATATATCTGCTTGTTTTCAGAATAACGGCCTTTTCTTAAGTCTTTGGCATGTGGTGGTTTTTTGGTTGTCATGCATTAACTTTAGAGGATTATGGCTTTAATTCAATTTAGGTGTGTACTATTTCCTTGGTTTTGTTTCGGTCGCGACCAGAGGTCCCTCCTACTTTTTTGTGAACCATTTATATAGGGCTGGGATTACTAATAGGGTTAATAGTGTTGAGGTAACCAAGCCCCCTACCACTACTGTTGCTAATGGTTTTTGTACTTCTGATCCTGTTCCTGAGGATAATAACAACGGAATTAATCCTAACGCCGTTGTTATTGCTGTCATGAATATCGGTTACCATCCAGGTAGATATCCCAAACTGTCAAAAATACTATTAAAAACTTCAATACGTAGCTAAAGCTTTAGCTACGTATCTATATGTAAGTTAAAGATTGTGATATCCAGTTTCTTCATGCAATACAATATCTAACCCTTCAACTTCTTCGTCTTCTGAAACACGCAGACCAATAATCATATCAATCACTTTCAAGATGGCATAACTAAAAACAGCACTCCAAGCTGCAGTAACTGCAATTGCTAAAGCTTGCACACCGACTTGATCAATAATTGAAACACCTTCAGGTAAACCTAAGCCGCCTAAACTGCTCGCTGCAAAGACACCTGTTAATAATGAGCCCGTAATTCCACCGATCCCATGTACTGGAAATACATCTAATGAATCATCTATTTTTAATGATCTCTTAATATATTGAGTCGCATAAAAACAAACAATACCTGCTGTTATGCCAATGGCTAATGCTCCCGCTGGGCCAACAAAACCAGAAGCTGGAGTTATTGTTCCTAAACCTGCAACCATACCTGTCACAATACCTAAAACACTTGGCTTACCAAATTTAATCCATTCGATAAACATCCAAGTTAGTGACCCTGCTGCTGCACCTATATGTGTTACTAACATTGCCATACCAGCTGCACCGTCGGCTGTTAATGCACTGCCTGCATTAAAGCCAAACCATCCGACCCATAACATACCTGCACCTGTAACTACCATCGGCATATTATGTGGAGGCATTGGTGTCGTTGGGAAACCTTTTCTGTTTCCTAATACTAGTGCTGTTACTAAAGCTGCGACACCGGCATTTACATGGATAACAATTCCGCCTGCAAAATCCATCGCGCCTAGGTCAGCTAACCATCCACCGCCCCATATCCAGTGACATACGGGCATATAAACGATAATAAGCCATGCCGTAGTAAACCAAAGCATAGCTGAGAACTTCATCCTTTCTGCAAAACCACCCACAATCAAAGCTGGGGTAATAATGGCAAAAGTCATTTGAAACATAAAAAATACTGATTCAGGTATATCACCAGTCAGACTAGCTGTACCCAAATCTGGCATAAATACTTTAGAAGCACCGCCAATAAATTTCTGTAGATCACCACCGTCAGCAAAAATAAAACTATATACGCCAGCCAACCATAAAATTGAGACGATACAGGTAATTGCAAAACACTGCATTAAAATAGACAGTACATTTTTACTTCTAACTAAACCGGCATAGAATAGTGATAAGCCAGGTAGCGTCATAAACAAAACTAACGCTGTTGAGGTTAAAATCCATGCTGTATTGGCCTGATTTAACTCTTCCGCACTTGCTATAGTCGGCAAGAACATCAAGCACAATAATAATTTATAATTATTTTTAAAATTCATTTGTTTATATTTTGAAACTTAATCTTTAATAATGGATGAATCACAATAGCACCAACCCAATCTATTGCTTCTTACTCTTGCAATTTAAATAGCATCAACCCCAGTTTCCCCTGTTCTAATTCTTACTACCTGCTCTAAAGAAGAAACAAATATTTTTCCATCGCCAATTTTTCCTGTATTTGCTGCATTTACAATAACTTCAACAGCTTTATCTACGCTTTCTTCATCAACAGCAATTTCTAATTTAACTTTTGGTAAGAAATCTACAACATATTCAGCACCTCTATAAAGTTCTGTATGTCCTTTTTGTCTTCCAAAGCCTTTAACTTCCGTTACCGTTACGCCTGATACACCTATTTCAGAAAGAGCTTCTCTAACATCATCTAATTTAAATGGTTTTATTATTGCTGTTACTAATTTCATCTTTATTCCTAGTCGACATTAAAAGAACCCCTTAATTGAGGCCATTAGTACAATCATAATAAATTATGCCCCAACATACAATTGTCAGACCCCATTTTAGTGCATTGCACTATTAAATAGCTTAGTTAATTAGCTATGAACCTTAATAAGCCTATCTTGCAAAAACATCTATTATTCTACAAAGCATGCAGAGGCTTGCTAATAACAGTATAAGTTTTCATATTAAAATCATTTTAAAGGCGATTAAAAACAGTACGATTGAAAAATATCTTTTTAATTGTTTAGCTGGTAACTTATTTGCCAGTTTTGCACCTATAGGTGCGGTAAACACACTGCATATTATTATTCCGGCCAATGCCGGAGAATAGATATATCCCAAACTCCATTCGGGTAATAAATCCACAGTCCTGCCCAGCACTATATAAGAAACAGTACTTGAGATAGCAATAGGCAAGCCACACACACTTGAAACTGCCACTGCATTTTTCATCGCCAGTTTTCTTGATAGCAAGAAAGGAACTGTTAATGTACCTCCACCAATTCCTAAAAGTGAGGATAAAAAACCAATTCCCAGCGCTACAAAATAATCGATCCTGCTTCTTATTTTTCCGACCACTTTTACTTTATTATTTTTCGGCCAAGCCATTCTAATGCTCACATAAAGCAAATAGGCTACAAAAAAATATTTTAAAATATCAGCTTCAATATAATCTGCAACAATGGCTCCAAAACCAGCCCCTAATAATATGCCTGGGCTAAGTCTTTTAACGCTATCCCATTTTATTGCGCCTAATTTGTGATGGGTCAATATTGAGGCTACTGAAGTAAAGACAATGGTTGATAACGAGGTCGCGACTGCCATAATCATAATTATAGCTTCTGGGAAATTATGCGAGGAAAATATCCAAACTAGCATGGGTACAATAATCACTCCACCACCTAAACCAAACAAACCTGCTAATAGTCCCGCAATAAGACCTAATAGCATACTTAATAAAAATATCTCAATCATTGTTTTACCCTGTTAAAATCCTACTCTTATATTTTAAATGTGATTTGTAATGAAAACATTTTTAGTTGGTGGAGCAGTAAGAGACTCTTTATTAAATTATCCAGTCAAAGAAAGAGACTGGGTTGTGCTTGGTGAAACGCCTCAATCTATGATTGATCAGGGTTTTCAGCCTGTCGGAAAAGATTTCCCCGTTTTTTTACACCCAAAAACGCATGATGAATATGCGCTTGCCCGAACTGAACGTAAATCTGCACCTGGTTACAAAGGATTTATTGTTCATTCATCACCTGAAATCACTTTAGAAGAAGACCTTATTCGCAGGGATTTAACCATCAATGCCATGGCTATGGATGAGCAAGGTAATATTACCGACCCTTATAATGGCCAACAGGACTTAGAGCAACGTATTTTTCGCCACGTTTCTCCTGCATTTTGTGAAGACCCCGTTAGAATATTACGTATTGCTCGTTTTGCTGCGCGATACTCTCACCTTGGCTTTACTATAGCCGATGAAACACTTAGTTTAATGAAACACATGGTTGCTAATGGTGAAACTGATTATTTAGTGGCTGAACGTGTTTGGGCCGAACTGGTTAAAGCTTTATCTGAAAAAACACCCTCTGCATTTTTTTACACTTTAAAAGAATGCAATGCTTTGCAATCAATATTTCCTGAAATTGACCAGCTTTTTGGCGTTCCTCAACCAGAAAAGTATCATCCTGAGATTGATACGGGCATTCACAGTTTACTAAGCTTAGAACAAGCCTGCCTATTAAGCCCTAAACCTGAAGTTCGTTTAGCGGCACTATTACATGACTTAGGTAAAGCCACAACTAACAAAAGTAAATGGCCCAGTCATCATGGTCACGAACAAAGCGGATTGCCCCTTCTTGAACAGTTTTGTCAGCGCTTGCGAGTTCCTAAATCATTTAAAACACTTGCTATGTTAGTCATGAACTATCACACACATTCTCATCGTTGTTTTGAATTAAAAGCGTCAACCCTTACTGATATGTTAAGTGCGCTTGGGGCATTTAAAATAAGCAATAGCACATTATTTGACTTTGTATTAGCTTGTGAGGCTGACAGTAAAGGCCGAACAGGTTTAGAGAACAAACCTTACCCACAAGCAAATTATTTAATTAAAGCAGCTGAAGCTTCTAGAGATATTGATACATCAGCTATTCTAAAGGGTGAATTACAAGGCCCAAAAATTGGTGAGGCAATCCGTAGACTTAGAATTTCAGCAGTAAGTCATTATATTAAATCGGTATAAAGGCCGTTGCTATTGCTTGAATCACATTTTTAACTTGTCTATGTGTTCTATCTGCCATAATCTGAGCAATCATATCCTGAGCATTTATTATTTTTCCAAATAAACGCTCAAAACTCAGGTTCATTTCATCAGAGCCTGCCGTACTCAATAAAAATAACTCGCCCTTTTCATTGTATTTTGTACGTAGTAACCACGAGGCAAGTTCAATATTTCTGGCGCTATCATATAATTTTTGTGCCTCTAACATATTATGTAGATAAAAAGACCTGTGCCCATCGTAAGAAGCTAAGATCATGGCTTCCATCCCCAGTATTAAGGACTTTACTCTATCACCCTGATAATTTTCATCAAAAGTCATTCGTATCTCTTCTATACTATTCTTTCCCTTAATTTCAGGAAATGGATCTGCAGTAATAGCATTTACAGCAGCATCTAAAGACTCATAACCTCCTTTTCGCCACTCATGGGGGTTTCGCTTATATAGTTTGACAGCTAAGTCTTTTAGAGTAGCAAAAACTACACGCTGATGTGTTTCTGATACTAAATCAATATCATTTTTTACTACCGAAGAAAATTCAAATCCTCGTCCCTTTACATCCCCTTTAGATGAACAGCCCATGCTAGACAAAGCAATGGAGCAACAAAAAAACAGTACTAAATATTTATCTATAATTTCTTTCACAGTTATTCCAATAAAATGCATTGAATATTATCTTGAACAGAATTATAGTTACATTTTTCTTATTTACACTAAATAAATACAATGCCATCATTTGATATTGTTTCTGAATATGACGCTCACGAAGTTCATAATGCTGTTGACCAAGCCAACAAAGAAGTCAGTACTCGTTTTGACTTTAAAGGCTCTAATGCCGAGTTTGAATTACAGGAAAATAGCATTTTAATGAAAGCTGAATCTACTTTTCAGTTACAACAAATGCTTCCTATTCTTTTTTCAAAAATGACTAAGCGTAAAATCGATATTGCTTGCATGGAAACGGGAAAAATAACAGATACTGGAAAAAATGCTCAACAACCTATCACCTTGAACCAAGGCATTGAAACACCCATCGCTAAAAAAATTGTTAAGCTAATTAAAGATAAAAAGCTTAAAGTGCAAACAGCAATTCAAGGTGAGAAACTAAGAGTGACAGGTAAAAAAAGGGATGATTTACAGCAAGTTATTGCTATGCTTAGAGCTGAGGATTCTATTGAACTTCCATTACAGTTTGAGAATTTTAGAGATTAATATCTTACGTTTGGCGGACTGAAGTCCGCCCTACAAATACTACCCAGCAACTGATTTATATTTTTTCCAAATAAAATAGCCTAGAACTAATGCCGATAACCATCCGGCAACCAGCCACCCAACCACACCATCATAATAATCACTAACTAGATAATAATAATCTGATTCTGAATTAGTATCAAAATAGTCCTTACCTAGCTTTATTTGCCAAACCCAAGCGGCATGACAGCCGATACAAATACCAATGCTATTGGCTATTTGGGTTCGAATAGTCACTAAAAACAAGCCTACAACTAACAAAGCAATAAAAGCCGACAATATTTCAGGGTTTAATATATTGGCAAAAGCTTCTGCCATTAATTGAAAGCCACTAGCAAGTGTTAACTCATCATAAGGAATATCTGTTTTGGTTTTTACAAAATGAAAGGCTGAATAATAGCTAGCACTTACTAAACAAGCCAAGCCAACTGCCATTTTTTTCCTTAAACCTGCTAATAAAATACCACTAAAAATAGGTTCTTCACCTAACGAGATCAATGTAGCTAACAATAAAGCCAAAGATGCTCGCTTTGCTACCGCAGCCACTGTCCATTCTCTACTCTGGTCAACAACACTAATATCTAAACTATACAAAACCAGCATCACAGGCATCAGGCTAAATAACCCTAGCAATAAGCCTTGCTTCACTTGTTTAAAAAACAAGGAGCGTTTTGCAAAACCAATATCTGCCCAGCTCAACTTTAAATAATGTCTTAAGGGAAAAATACTGAGTAACAAAAAGATCTGTGCGGCTTTACTCACCAACTTTCGCATTGATAACACATCACCCATTACCATTAATATGATGTAACTCAATACTGCGGCAAGTGCAGCAAAAAACAGTAAAATTAATAAAGGAACTAAAGCATAATATATTTTCTTTAGCCAACTTTCCTCGTCTAAAAGTTTACACATCAAACAAAATCCCCCCATAGCATTTGTACTGCTGACAATGCTGCTAGTGCTGCTGTCTCTGTTCTTAACACTCTAGCACCTAATCGCACAGGAATAAATCCAGCATCAACCGCAAGATCTCTTTCTTGATCACTAAAGCCCCCTTCAGGGCCTGTTAATAAAGTAACAGCAAGATTATCTGGCTTTAAATCAGCTAATGACTTTTCAGCATACGGGTCCAAAAATAACTTTAAATCATTTTGGTTTTTGACCCACTCATCTATGACGGTTATTTCATTAAAAACAGGTAATACTGTTCGGCCACTTTGCTCTGTTGCATGCTGGGCAATGTTTTTCCAATGCTGTAATCGCTGCTGTTTTTTATCAGCCTTAAACTTGACCACACAACGCTCTGTAATCAAAGGCGTAATATGATTAACACCTAATTCCACAGCCTTTTGTACCGCCCAGTCCATTCTATCCCCTCTTGAAATTCCCATTCCAATTGTCACTTGTAATGGAGATTCAACAGTTCGACCACTCTCTTCACCAATTAATATAACGACTCGTTTACGGCTTACTTCCTTAATAAGACACAAAAATTCCCCACCAAAACCATTGAACAAGGTGATTTGTTGATCTTTAACTAGCCGCAATACAGTTCGCACATAATGAGCATTGTCTGTCTGCAACTCAATCTGCTGGCCTTTATTTAAAGTATCTGGCGTATAAAGCCTGGAAATTCGCATAATCTATCTTATAAAGTTTTTGACATAAAAAAAGGGGCTATCAGCCCCTTTCTCTCTCATTATTGCTTATTAAAACTTAATAACGATAATGATTAGGCTTATATGGACCTTCAACAGGAACATTTATATATTTAGCTTGCTCTGCTGTCAACTCCGTTAAATTAACACCTATTTGTGCTAAATGAGATCTTGCAACTTTCTCATCTAACTTTTTAGGCAAAATATACACATCATTTTTATAATCAGAAGCATTTTCCCATAATTCTATTTGAGCTAATACCTGATTACAAAATGAATTAGACATTACAAAACTAGGATGTCCAGTCGCACAACCTAAATTAACTAAACGTCCTTCTGCCAAGATAATTAAGCGCTTACCATCTGGAAAAATAACATGATCAACTTGAGGTTTAATATTTTCCCAAGTGTATTTACGAAGAGAAGCAATTTCTATTTCTGAATCGAAATGACCAATATTACATACGATAGCGTTATTTCTCATTGCTGCCATATGATCATGAGTAATAATATTGAAGTTACCCGTTGCCGTAACAAAAATATTTGCGACTGGCGCAGCTTCTTCCATTGTTACAACTCGAAAGCCTTCCATCGATGCTTGTAATGCACAGATTGGATCAATTTCTGTTACCCATACTGTCGCACCAAGACCGCGTAATGATTGCGCACAGCCTTTACCAACATCACCATAACCACCTACAACTGCAATTTTGCCTGCAATCATCACATCAGTTGCTCGCTTAATACCATCAACTAATGATTCACGACATCCATATAAATTATCAAACTTTGATTTAGTCACTGAATCATTTACATTAAATGCAGGTACTTTTAATGAACCGTTAGCAACCATTTCATATAAACGTAAAACACCTGTTGTAGTTTCTTCAGATAAACCTTTTACATCAGCCATCAACTCTGGAAATTTATCATGCATCATAACGGTTAAGTCACCACCGTCATCCAGAATCATATTTGGGCGCCAGCCATCAGGACCAACAATTGTTTGCTCAATACACCATTCTGCTTCTTCTTCCGTTTCACCTTTCCAAGCAAATACAGGAATACCCGCTTCAGCCATCGCTGCCGCCGCGTGGTCTTGAGTTGAAAATATATTACAAGATGACCATCTAACTTCAGCACCTAATGCTGTTAAAGTTTCGATTAATACCGCTGTTTGAATTGTCATATGTAAACAGCCAGCAATTCTCGCACCTTTTAAAGGTTGCTGAGCACCAAACTCTTCACGTAACGACATTAAACCTGGCATTTCTGTTTCAGCAATCGTTGTTTCTTTACGGCCCCATTCAGCCAATGCCATATCGGCTACTTTATAATCTTGCGAACTCATATTTTTTCCAATTATTTAAAAGGTGATAGATAATCTGTTAAAGATTAGCAGCATTTCTCAACGCTTCAACTTTATCTGTTTTTTCCCAAGTAAACGAGTCTTCAGTTCGGCCAAAATGCCCATAAGCAGCTGTTTTACGATAAATAGGTCTTAATAAATCTAATTGAGCAATTAAACCTTTAGGTCTTAAATCGAAATGCTCGCGCACGATTGCTTCTAATTTATCTTCAGCAATTTTTCCTGTTCCAAAAGTTTCAATCGCAACTGATGTTGGCTCTGCTACACCAATAGCATAAGATACTTGCACTTCACAACGATCTGCTAGCTCTGCTGCAACAATATTCTTAGCAACATATCTCGCCATATAGGCTGCTGATCTATCCACTTTTGAAGGATCTTTTCCAGAAAAAGCACCACCACCATGCCTAGCCATGCCACCATAAGTATCTACAATAATTTTACGGCCTGTTAGACCACAATCACCGACTGGACCACCAATAATGAACTGACCTGTTGGGTTAATAAAATACTTAGTATCAGCATGCAACCATTCCTTAGGTAAGGTTGGTATGATGATTTCATCCATTACAGCTTCTTGTAGTTCCTTACCACCAATATCTGGCGAATGCTGTGTTGACAATACAACTGCATCAATAGCGACTGGCTTATGATTTTCGTAACGGAATGTTATTTGGCTTTTTGCATCAGGACGCAACCAAGCCAGGGTCTTATTTTTACGAATCTGCGCATGTCTCTCAACCAGGCGATGAGAAAATGTAATCGGAGCAGGCATCAATACATCTGTTTCGTTGCTTGCATAACCAAACATTAAGCCCTGATCACCCGCACCTTGCTCATGGTCATCACTATCATCAACACCCATGGCAATATCAGGTGACTGCTTGCCAATTGCATTTAATACCGCACAAGTCTTACCATCAAAACCGACCTCGCCATTATCGTAGCCAATTTCACACACTACATCTCTGACTAATTCTTCTGTATCAACCCATGCATCAGTAGTTATTTCCCCAGCAAGTATAACCATGCCTGTTTTTACCATTGTTTCACAAGCAACTCTTGAATTAGGGTCTTGTGTCAACAATGCATCAACAACAGCATCGGAGATTTGATCGGCAACTTTATCAGGGTGTCCTTCCGATACAGACTCAGATGTAAAAATAAAATTATCACTCACTATGATTTCCTCATGGCTTAATACTCAATATTCCACGCAATGATGTTAATACCACCGCACTTGTTTCATAAAAGCAAAAAGGCCGCATAAGCGACCTTTTAGATATATGGTGGGCCCTCCCAGACTCGAACTGGGGACCTGCCGATTATGAGTCGGATGCTCTAACCAACTGAGCTAAGGGCCCGAAAACTATTTAATTTTCACCATCAAGAAAACAACGTAATTGTTCTGATCTTGAAGGGTGTCTTAATTTTCGTAAAGCTTTGGCTTCAATTTGACGGATTCTCTCGCGAGTCACATCAAACTGCTTACCTACTTCTTCTAATGTATGGTCAGTATTCATATTAATACCAAAACGCATACGTAAAACTTTTGCTTCTCTTGCCGTTAAGCCACCCAATACATTCTGAGTCGACTCACAAAGACCGGCTATTGTAGCAGATTCTACTGGAGAAAGAACCTTCCCATCCTCAATAAAATCACCTAAATGTGAATCTTCATCATCACCAATAGGTGTTTCCATAGAAATAGGCTCTTTAGCTATTTTCAACACCTTACGTACCTTATCTTCTGGCATTTCCATGCGTTCTGATAATTCCTCTGGCGTTGCTTCTCTACCTTTTTCTTGCAAAATTTGTCTTGAAATACGATTAAGCTTATTAATCGTTTCAATCATATGCACAGGAATACGAATAGTTCTTGCCTGGTCAGCAATAGAACGCGTAATAGCCTGTCTAATCCACCATGTTGCATAGGTTGAGAACTTATAACCACGACGATACTCAAACTTATCAACAGCCTTCATTAATCCAATATTACCTTCTTGGATTAAATCTAAGAACTGTAAACCTCGATTTGTATATTTTTTAGCAATAGAAATAACCAGCCTTAAATTAGCCTCAATCATTTCTTTTTTAGCTCTTCGTGCCTTTGCTTCACCTACTGATAAACGACGATGAATATCTTTTAATCCGCTTACAGTTAAACCTTGAACTTTTTCTATAGCTGCTAATTCTTTCTGGGCTTTTCTAATATCGCTTTCATTAGCTTTCAATACAGCAGAAAAAGCATGTCCAGTTAAGTATTGATCCAACCACTTACTATCCACTTCATTTGAAACAAAGCTTGAAATAAATTCTTTCCTAGGCATTTTGGCCTTTCTAACGCAAATGTCTAAAATAATTTTTTCTTTACTTCGGACATCAACAATCACAGGCTTAAATTGCGCCAGCATTTTCTTTAAGTATGGAGGCGTCCACTTAAATTCAGTAAAAACCAATGAAAGCTCATCCATAGCCTTTTCTGTTTTTTCAGAGCCATAACCATTTTTAGCAACCGAGTCTGTCGCTGTTTTCAGAGCTTTTTTCAGCTCATCGACTTTAACTTTGACTTCCTCATAAGTAATGCCTTTAACTTCCTCGTCATCATCACTTGCTACCGCTGCCGCACCTGCTGTTTTCGGATCAAATTCAGGCTCATTTAGATCAACTAAGTCAGACATCAGATCACTCAATCTAACATCCGGCTCTTCATCTAAAATAGATTCAAAAGCAGTAACAAATGTTTGAACAACTCCTTTTGATCGAGCAAGTGCTTGAATAATATGACGTTGCCCTGCTTCTATTCTTTTGGCTATCTTCAACTCTTCTTGACGAGTTAATAGCTCCACAGACCCCATTTCCCGCATATACATGCGTACTGGATCAGTAGTTCGTCCAAACTCACTATCTACCGATGCAAGCGCTGCAACTTCAGCAGCTGCCTCATCATCATCAGAAGTAACCGCTGTATCAGATGTTAATAAGGAATCAGCATCAGGCGCAACTTCATGTACCTGTATACCCATATCAGAAATCATACCAATGATATCTTCAATTTGTTCAGGATCAACAATATCACTAGGCAAATGGTCATTTACTTCTGCGTAGGTTAAATAACCTTGCGCCTTACCTTTTGCTATTAATTGTTTAATTTGAGATTGTTGTTGTTCTTGATTCATTCTACGCCCACAAAATACATTAAATAGCCAGTCCAATCGAACAGGAAACTATACCACCAAAAAAACTTATTAGCCACATTATATTTTTTTAACTAATAATTGTCCCAACAAAATTCTTTCATCAGCACTCAATCCTGATGCCTTTTCTTTATTCAGTAAAACATTCAAACGCTCTTCATCTAGCTGCTGAAGCATGAGGTCAACCGCACCTACAAACTCCGCTTCTACCCCTTTATTAAGAATAAAAAAATCCCAATTTATAAGGGTATTAACTACCTTTTCGCTTTGCTTGCCTCTAAAATACTCCATTAAAACAGCTGAATTAGCTGGTTTAATTTCCGTAATTACTTGCAAAACCTCTTTCAGCACACTCAACCCAGGAAAGTCCATTTCGGACAAATCCAAATCACGCCGCTCGAAAGCATCTATTAAGTGAGGGTTTTGTAACAAATACGCCACAACAACCCGAACCGGAGATGCTTTGTATCCCGGTTTAAAAGCCCTTGACGCCTCCTGCTTTAAACTATCATTAAGCATAGCAGGCTTTTTTAAATCTTCCAGCCCCATAACAGAAGAACCTCTCGACAAACGACTAAACATCATTTCTCGAAAAAAACCTGCGGGGATTTTTTCTATGTAAGGCTTGGCTTGAGACATCACTAAAGACTGACCTTCAACCGTCTGCAAATCGACATCTTTACTGATATATTCAAAAAAATAATCCGACAACGCTTGTGCAGCCTCTATTTTCCCCTCAAAACCATCAAGTCCTTGATCTCTAATTAACGAATCAGGATCTTGCCCTTCTGGCATCATCATAATACGCACTTGTCGCCCATCCTTAAGGCAAGGAAAAACCTCTTGCACTGCCTTCCAGGCAGCCTTTTGACCAGCAGCATCACCATCAAAACAAAAAATTATCTCAGAAGTAAATCTAAACAGTAAGTCTAAATGGGTTTTTGTCGTTGCAGTTCCCAAAGCAGCTACGGAGTATGACACTCCAAACTGAGCCAGAGCCAGAACATCCATATACCCTTCCACAACCAAAATGCGTTTAGGCTTAGATTCTTTTTCCAAAAGCTCACTCAAACCGTAAAGCTCTTTACCTTTAGAAAAGACGCCAGTTTCAGGTGAGTTTAAATATTTTGGTAAAGAATCATCCAAAACTCTCGCACCAAAACCAATAACTCGTTTCCGCTTATCCCTAATTGGAAAAATTAATCGCCCTCGAAAGCGGTCATAACTTCCCCCACTCTCCTTACTAACCAGCATACCTGCATCTAGTAGCAATTTATTGTCAAACTTAGAGGCCAGCGCATCCCATTCATTCGGTGCATACCCCAAAGAAAACTCCCTAGCAACATCGCCACTCAAGCCTCTTTTCTTTAGATACTCGACAGCCACCTGCCCTTCAGGATTATTTCTTAACTGGTCGACATAAAAAACCGCAGATTGCTCAAGAACTGAATACAAAGCACTATAATCCTGCTTATCTCGTTGATACGACAAAGCCTCTCGCGGCACATCAACACCAACAAATCCAGCAAGATCTTCAATAGCCTCAACAAAATCCAAGTGACTAAATGCCATCAAAAAGCTGATAGCATTGCCTCCCGCACCACAACCAAAACAGTGATAAAACTGTTTTTTGCGATTAACCGAGAAACTAGGAGTTTTTTCAGAATGAAAAGGGCAGCGAGCAACATAATTACTCCCAGCCTTTTTTAGGGGGACATGCGAATCGACCAGATCAACGATATCGACCCGCACCAATAGATCATCAATAAATTCACGCGGAATTCTGCCAGACATATACCCAGCTCCGCTATTCAGCTTTAATCACTTAAGCGCCAAGCTTAACCTTAATGACTGAACTTACAACAGACATATCTGCACGACCTAACATTTGAGGTCGCAATATACCCATTACTTTCCCCATATCCTTAATAGACTCAGCAGAAGAGTCAGATACGGCTTTTACAACCATTTCTTCAATTTCTTCTGATGAAAGCGCTTTCGGTAAAAAGTCTTGAATAACCAAAACTTCTACTTCTTCAATCTCAGTTAAATCTGACCTTCCAGCCTCATTAAACTGCTTAATTGATTCACGTCTTTGCTTTAACATCTTATCTAGCGTGAGGACAATTCGCTCGTCATCAAGCTCAATACGCTCATCAACTTCAATCTGCTTAATAGCAGCTAAAATCATACGCACTATTTTTAAACGTTCCTTGTCTTTGGCTCTCATAGCCGCTTTCATATCATCCTTGATACGATCCTTTAATGAACTCATAACAAGCCTTTATTAAAGTTGTGGACGTCCGCGACGTAGATTTTTTAATGCATAACGCTCACGAGCCAATTTTTTCAAATGACGCTTCACTGCTGCTGCACCTTTACGTTTACGTTCTGCAGTTGGTTTTTCATAAAATTCACGACGACGAACTTCTGATAAAACACCTGCTTTTTCACATGAACGCTTAAAACGACGAATCGCAATATCAAATGGCTCGTTTTCTCTTACTTTTACTGATGGCATTATAATGACCTGATTATGTTAAAATATGTTTTTGAGTCTTGTGGTATTTACTTTTACCCACATAAGACCCTAAAGAACTCTCAATTATACTCATAAATTTGATTTAATCAAAAAACAATGTACATTTTAGGCATAGAATCTTCTTGCGACGAAACTGGAGTCGCTATTTATCACTCAACTAAAGGCTTGATTCACCATAACCTTTATAGCCAAATTGAGATGCATAATGAATACGGCGGAGTGGTACCAGAACTCGCATCACGCGACCATATTCGTAAGCTTGTTCCCTTAATCAAACAGACACTCAAAGAAAGCAACCTTAAACAATCTGATATTGATGGCATTGCATATACTGCCGGCCCAGGACTGATGGGAGCTTTATTAGTTGGCGCCACAACGGCAAAAAGCCTAGCTTGGGCCTGGCAAATTCCTGCTATTGCAGTTCACCATATGGAAGGTCACTTACTAGCCCCCATGCTAGAAGAAAATCCGCCTGCTTTTCCTTTTGTTGCATTATTGGTTTCTGGTGGTCACACTTTATTGATTCAAGTTGATGATATTGGAAAATACACCCAACTAGGCGAGTCTCTAGATGATGCAGCTGGTGAAGCATTCGACAAAACAGCAAAAATGCTAGGCCTTGGTTACCCTGGTGGGCCCAAAGTTTCAAAATTAGCAGAACAAGGAGCCGATCGCTTCAAGTTCCCACGCCCCATGACGGATAGACCAGGATTAGACTTTAGCTTTAGCGGTTTAAAAACATTCACCATGAATACAATCAATAAAACCGAAAAAACAGATCAGGACAAGGCGGATGTTGCCTATGCCTTTCAAAAAGCAACTGCGGAAACACTCAGCATTAAATGCAAAAGAGCCTTACAACAAACAGGGTTAAAAACCTTAGTAATTGCTGGCGGCGTGAGTGCAAACTCAAAAATACGTGAAGAATTACTTAAAATGACAAAAAAACAGCAAGCTACGCTGTTTTTCCCAAGACTTGAATTTTGTACTGATAATGGAGCAATGATTGCCTACGCCGGCTGCCAACGCTTATTAGCTGGTCAGACTGAAAACCTTGAAATAACATGTAAGCCACGCTGGCCCATAGAGAGTCTTATTAGTATTTAAGACCCTATTCAATTTTTATCCGGACCACTCAAAGTAGAGACAAGACATGGCTTGTTTCTACAGTCTAGGGTGATACAGAAACATTAATACCTTTCACAAAACTACTTTTCTTCACCCGCAATTAGTCTCTGAATATTACTTTTGTGTCGCCACAACAAAATAATAGAAATCAACAAAAATACCGCACTCAAATACATATCGCCAACGATATACCAAACATATACAGGCGTTAAAATAGCTGCGACCAATGCTGATAACGAAGAAATTTTACTGATTTTATAAACAATATACCAAGTACCTGAAACCACAAGGCCTAACAGCCAATCAACCCCAAGAGTAACACCGAAAGTTGTAGCAACCCCTTTCCCCCCCTTAAAACCAAAAAAGATGGGGTACAAATGTCCCAAAAAAGCTGCAAAAACCACAGAAGCCACAATTATTGATTCAACTCCCAATGTCTTTGCAATTAATACAGGGATTAATCCTTTTAGAGCATCTCCCAATAAAGTAATCCCTGCCGCTTTTTTTCCACCAATTCGCATTACATTTGTTGCTCCAGGATTTCCAGACCCATGCTCTCGCGGATCATCCAACCCCATCAATTGACAAACAATAATCGCACTTGATACCGAACCAATTAAATAAGCTGCAGGCACTAATAACCACTCAATCATTACTTTCCCTCTTAATCAAAACTTGCACACCAGTTATATTTCCCTGATATTATACTTTCTAAATTCACAACGACACTTGCAAAACAGAGAATTTTGCTAATCGCAACAATAAGCGAGTGAAGTATAATACATTTAAACAAACTATTTTAACTGGAAACCCAGATGGACATCATTTTTTTAGGCGGACTTGAAGCATCAACAATTATAGGCATCTATGATTGGGAAAGAGAAACAAAACAAACTCTTGTGCTAGATATTGAAATGGCTTTTGATATAAAAAAGGCGGCTGAAACAGATGACATTCAATATACACTGGATTATAAAACTGTTTCTGAACGCATTGTTTCTTTTGTTGAACAAAGTGAATTTTATCTAGTCGAAAAATTAATTGAAGAAATTGCCAACACTCTACTCACTGAATTTAACACGCCTTGGGTAAAAATTACTTTAAATAAGCGTGGCGCTATTAGCCGAGCAAAAGATGTTGGCATCATCATTGAACGAGGCGAAAAATAACTTATGCCTATCGGTTTTATTAGTATTGGCAGCAATATAGACAAAGAGACCCATATCCCTTCTAGTATTGCTGCGCTTCAAAAACATTTTGGAGAGACAGTTCTTTCCAGCTTTTATGAAACTGAAGCCGTTGGCTTTGAAGGTGATGAGTTTATTAACCTCATCGTCCAATTTAGCTCTGAGCTTGATGCAAAAAATGTCGCTAAACTTCTTAGACAAATAGAACTGGAACACGGAAGAACCCGCGACAGCAGAAAATATGCTGCTAGAACGTTAGATTTAGACCTAGTGCTATATGGTGATTTGGTTCTTAGTGATGGGAGGCTACAAATTCCACGTGATGAAATTGAACGCTATGCCTTTGTTTTAGAACCTTTAGCTGAGATCGCAGCTGACTTGCTACATCCTGTAAGCAAAAAAAGTTACGCTCAATTATGGGAAGAATATGACAAAAGCAATTTAAAACAAATTAAAATGCCAGCTGCAAATCTAAAATAACGGACACCTCGTTTAACAAAACAAAGTTCGCCCACCATCAACAGTGATAATTTGCCCAGTAATATAAGGTGAATCATTAACTAAAAACTTAACAGCTTTAGCTATATCACTAGGACTTCCTGTCTTTTTTAAAGCTACTCGCTGTATTATTTCAGATTTTTGTTGCTCTGACATTTCTGCTTCAGGCCACAAAACAGCACCGGGTGACACCGCATTTACTCGTATTTCAGACCCTAACTCTTTAGCTAGAACCTTAGTCATTGCAGCTAATCCAGCTTTAGCTATGCTATAAACAGGATAGCCTTTTAATCCTCGCTCAGCATGAATATCGATAATATTGACAATACAGCCCTGCTTTTCTGCCAGTAACTCAGAAAATTTTTGTGATAAAAAAAAGGGAGCCTTTAAATTACCACCCAACAATTCATCCCAATCCTGTTCCGTAACACTTTCAACTTGTTGCGGATAAAACGCAGAAGCATTATTGATCAATACATCAAGCTCGCCCCATATAGCTTTAACCTCTTCAAACAATGAAGATAACTCATCAAATTTTAACAAATCTGCTTGTACAATTTTGACAGACCCCGCCCTTATATCGTTTAATTCATCAGATAATTGCTGAGCTTCTTTCTTTGATGAACGATAGTGCAAAAAGATATCACACCCTTCTTGATGCAACATACGAGCGCACTCTGCTCCTATTCGTCTTGCCGCACCTGTAATTAAAACCTTTTTACTCACAAAGACTCTTCACTTTTTCGAACAAATAATCGAGAAAACAGCAAGCCTGTTTCAAATAACAGCCAAATAGGCACTGCTAGCAAAGTTTGGGAGATTGCATCGGGTGGCGTTAAAAACATACCAAGAATAAAGGCACCTACAATGACATAGGGGCGTTTTTCTGACAAACTTGCTGGCGTTGATAATCCTGTCCAAACAAGAATAATCGTTATAATCGGCACTTCAAACGACAAACCAAAGGCAAAAAATAAAGTAAGTACAAAATCTAGATACTTTGCGATATCTGTCATAACAGCTACGCCCTCTGGAGCAGCAGCCGTTAAAAACCCAAAAACCAAGGGGAAAACAACAAAATAGGCAAAGGCTACCCCCATGTAAAACAATCCTGTACTGGCAACTATTAAGGGTAAAACCATTCTTTTTTCATGACTATATAGTCCAGGCGCAACAAAAGCCCAAAAATGATAGAGGATAACGGGGACTGAAGCAAATATTGAAGCAACGAGTGCTAACTTAAACGGGGTAAGAAATGGAGATGCAACATCTGTTGCAATCATGGTGCTATTTTCGGGCATATGCCGAAGTAATGGCCCAGATAAAAAGGTATAAATTTCGTTTGCAAAAGGAGCTGCGCACAAGAATACAACAACAACAAATGCAACAACTCGCTTTAGGCGACTACTTAATTCAACTAAATGGCTAACAAAAGGCTGTTCATCTGTAGCGGGGTCATTTTGGCTCATCAGTTTCTTTTACTTCTTCAGATAATGATTTTATTGATGAAGTCACTTCTTTAACCGTATTAGAACTTTCTTCAAGTACATTTTTAAACTCTTCTATGCCAGACTGTTCTTTAAATATTTGGCGCATTTCTTCAGCTTGCAACTCTTCTTTTATTTCTGCTTTTACTGATGCAACCATATTTCTGGTTTTCCCTACCCAAAAACCAGCCACTCTTGCTGCTGCAGGTAACTTTTCTGGCCCAATCACAAGCAAACTAATAAGCCCAACCAAACAAAGCTCCCAGAAACCGACATCAAACATATTATTTTTCTGACTTTTCTTGTTGCTTTGAACTTACTTCAGCATCGATAGTATCACCCTCTTCTTCAGCAATACTCTTATCTTCACTTCCGTCTTTTACTGCTGATTTAAAGCCCTTGATCGCGCCACCTAAATCACCGCCTAAATTACGTAGTCGCTTAGTACCAAACAATACAACAACGATCACTAGAATAATTAATAACTGAGTTACACTAATACCCATTTTCTCGCTCCAATCTTAATTTATTACAAACTATTTACTGCGCTGAGCTTTTTCTTCTAGGCCAGACAAACCAAAACGACGCTGTAATTCTTTCAACACATCCTCAGGACCTAAACCTTGGTCAGCTAACATCACCATAGAATGAAACCATAAATCAGCCGTTTCATAAACAATCTGTTCTTTATCACCACCTTTAGCGGCAATCACGGTTTCAGTAGCTTCTTCACCCACTTTTTTAAGAATATGATCCAAGCCTTTTGCGTATAAACTAGCAACATAAGACTTATCTGCTGGTTCTTGTTTACGTTGCTCTAATATATCAGCTAATTGCTGTAAAACATCACTCATTTTTTCCACACTAAATCTATGTTACACATTAATTCATCACACAAAGCCACTGAGGTACGAAGGTAAGAGTTTCTGCTATTATTCAATAACTATCCATCTCAAAGTACGGCACTAACAATCAATCTTCCCATTAATTATTAATGTAGTCTATTCCAGTTTGCTTTTTAGCCCTCCCTTGCTGGGGAGGGTTGGGTGAGGAGGAATTAAACCACTCTCTTTTTGAAAAATGCTTTTTTCTTTATTGCTAAAAGCAAAAAGAATAAGAAAAAAAATTTTATTACCCCCTCCTCACCCAACCCTCTCCAGCAGGAGAGGGCTTCAGAACTGAACTATTTTTTATACATGTCTCGCGGATCTTTTAAAACAGCTTCTTTTGTTTGCCACTGCCCATCAACCAAGCTTCGGTAAAAGCAACTTTCTCGCCCAGTATGACAAGCAATTCCACCTTGTTGTTCAATTTTAAGCAAAATAACATCTTCATCACAATCTAGCTGAATATCAATTACTTTTTGCTGATTACCCGACTCTTCACCTTTGCGCCATAAGCGTTGACGAGAGCGAGACCAATACACTGCATAACCCTTTTCAACAGTTAGCTTTAAAGATTCTCGATTCATCCAGGCAAACATCACAACACGATTTGAATCTGCCATTTGAGCAATAACAGGGACTAGCCCCTCGTCTGTCCATTGAACTTCATCTAACCAAGTCTCAGACATTACAGTCGCACCTCAATTCCACGCGATTGCATTTTTAATTTGGCTTCTTCAATGGTATGTTCGGCAAAATGAAAAATACTGGCTGCTAAAACAGCATCAGCTTTACCCTCTATAACACCATCAGCCAGATGATCTAAATTACCCACCCCACCTGACGCAATAACAGGCACAATAACAGCCTCACTTATAGCTCTTGTTAATTCTAAATCGAAGCCTATACGTGTACCATCTCGATCCATACTGGTTAGCAAGATTTCTCCTGCGCCAAAATCAACCATTTTGATAGCCCATTCAACCGCATCAATTCCTGTTGGTTTACGGCCACCATGGGTAAAAATTTCCCATCGATTAGGTTCATTTTTCGCGCTAACTTTCTTTGCATCAATAGCAACAACAATACATTGCGATCCAAATTTTTCAGCCGCCTCTCTAACGAACTCAGGTCTAAATACTGCAGCACTATTAATACCGACTTTATCTGCCCCCGCATGTAACATACGACGAATATCATCAAGCTCTCTAATCCCGCCGCCAACAGTCAATGGAATAAAGACCTCACTCGCCACTTGCTCAACCACATGGACGATAGTATCTCTATTATCACTGGTTGCGGTAATATCTAAAAAAGTGATTTCATCAGCACCTTCTCGATCATAGCGTCTAGCCACTTCAACAGGATCACCTGCATCGCGAATATCAACAAATTTAACGCCTTTTACTACTCGGCCGTTATCAACATCCAGACAAGGAATTATTCGTTTAGCTAAGCCCATAATTTATTCGTATGTTTGTGAGATTTTTTCAGCTTCAACAAAATCAAGCGTACCTTCGTAAATAGCTCGCCCAGTAATTGCACCCATAATGCCATCAGCAGCCACTTTGCCTAAGCCATGAATATCATCCATATTTGTGATACCACCTGATGCGATGACAGGGATACTGATTGCTCGCGCCAATTTAGCCGTTGCTTCAACATTGACACCTTTCATCATGCCATCTCTAGCAATATCGGTATAAATAATAGCAACAACACCATTTGCTTCAAATTCTTTAGCTAGTTCTGTTGCGTTCTTATCTGAAACGGTTGCCCAGCCATCAATTGCAACCATACCGTCTTTTGCATCTAAGCCTACAATCACATGCCCTTCAAATTTTTGCGCCATTTCACGTACAAAGTCAGGATCACTCACCGCTTTTGAGCCAATAATGACATATTGCACACCAGCATCTAAATAGCCTTGAATCGTTTCTTCATCACGAATACCACCACCAATTTGCACAGGAACTTCTGGATAAGCTTCTACAATAGCTTTAATAATCCCTGCATTTTTAGGTTTACCCGCAAAAGCGCCATCCAAATCAACTAAATGAATACGCCTTGCGCCTTGTTCCACCCATTTTCCAGCAACCGCAACAGGGTCATCTGAAAATACAGTATTATCTTCCATTCGTCCTTGACGTAAACGAACACATTTTCCTTCTTTTAAATCAATTGCAGGTATTAGCAACATTTTCTATTTCTCGATAGTTAAATCAGGTTAGTTCATGACTTATGCCCTGAACTGTTTTTATTTTTCACAATACAAGATCAAGAGCAGTCGCGGCCAATAGGCCCCTCCTACTTTAATCGACAATTTTTATACCTTTCCATCCCAAGATAAAAAGTTCTTCAGCAATTGTAAGCCTACAGTCTGACTCTTTTCTGGGTGAAACTGTACCGCAAAAATATTATCCTTTGCTAACGCACTGGTAAAACTTTGAGGATAATCAGTCGAAGCAATAGTATCAGTCTCATTATTTGGCTTAACAAAATAGCTATGTACAAAATAAAATCGACTATTTTGTGGAATGCCCTCCCATAAAGGATGAGCTTTTTGATTCACTTGATTCCATCCCATATGAGGGATTTTTAAGCGTTCACCTTTATCATCAAGCAAATCTTTAGAAAAATGTTCGACATGACCTTGAAATACATTTAAACAAGCTGTTTGATCATTTTCTTCGCTATCTGTTAACAAAGCTTGCATGCCTAAACAAACACCTAAAAAAGGTTTTGTTTTGGCAACATCCTTAATAACTTCTGATAGCCCTGACTCATCTAAAGCCAGCATACAATCTCTTATTGCTCCCACTCCAGGAAATACGATTCGATCAGCTTGCTGAATAGCGGCTGCATCAGACACTATTTGAACATCAACTTCTGGCGCAGCATGCTGCAACGCCTTTTCAATGGAATGAAGGTTGCCCATTCCGTAATCAATAACTGCTACTGATGACATAGATATAAAAAAAGGTAAGAGTAAAAGATAAAAGGCTAATTAAAGCGAGCCTTTAGTTGATGGCATAATACCTGCCATTCGAGGATCAGCTGTTATTGCCATTCTTATCGCCCTACCTAGCGCTTTAAAAACAGTTTCAGCGATATGATGTGCATTTCTACCTTTAAGGTTATCTATATGTAAAGAAACACCTGCGTGATTAACAAAGCCTTGGAAAAATTCACGAAATAAATCAACATCAAATGAACCTATCATTCCTCTCTGATAATCCACCTCATAAAACAAACCAGGTCTACCTGAGAAGTCGATGACAACGCGAGATAAGGCTTCATCTAAAGGCACATAGGAATGACCGTAACGGACAATACCTTTTTTATCACCCAAAGCTTTAGCAAATGCTTGGCCTAAAGTAATACCAATATCTTCTACTGTATGGTGAGCATCAATTTCTAAATCACCTTTCGCATCAATATCCATATCAATCAGCCCATGCCTAGCGACTTGATCTAGCATATGATCTAAAAAAGGAACACCCGTTAGGAATTTAGCTTCGCCAGTACCATCTAAATTTATTTCAATTTTAATTTGTGTTTCAAGCGTATCTCGCTCGACTTTTGCAGTGCGCTGACTCATTACTAACCTGATTACATTTGAATTGATGATATTTTACTATAATTTTAGGATAAAACTAACCTAAAGTTATAAGCAACACAAAGATTTACACGCCTCTACACTAACCACAGGCTTATTGTCCTCTACTAAAACAAGATCAAGAGTAATCGTGACCAATAGGCCTCTCCTACTTTTGTTTTAATACTGTTAATAAAGTGATGGTATATGGCTCTGAAAGCCAATAGCCATGAAGATATAAGGTGCTTGATTCCAGACACTATCGTTTCGAAAAAACAACAGCTTACGAACAGTAATTAGCGCCTTACAAAAAGATCATCATTAACCGACTTACTTTTAAGTCGTTATTTGGCAAAATACCACCATCGCTGAAAAGAAGACGGAATTTAATGGACTTATCAGCAGGACGCTGCCAAGGACAGGATGTAACAAATGCCAACCAAGCAACTAAGCGATTGACAAAGCCTCAAGATTTTAATCTTGAGGCTTTTTTTATTTCAACTAAGCTCTAGACGCTCGTTTTCTCTCATTTTCTGTTAACAGAATTTTACGTAAGCGAATTGATTCAGGCGTAACTTCCACCAACTCATCATCACTAATAAACTCTAATGCTTGCTCTAAAGTCATTTTTTGAATTTTAGCACACGCTAAACTTTCATCTGTGCCTGAAGCACGCACGTTTGTTAATGGCTTTGGCTTAGTAGGGTTTACTGCCAGGTCATTAGTTCGCGAATGAATACCGACTAACATACCCTCATAAATTTCATCACCATTTACTACAAGTAATTCTCCACGTGCCTGTAAAGGATACAAGGAGTAATCAACAGCTTTACCTTTTGACATTGATATAAGCACACCACGAACACGCGAACCCACACTACCTTCTTTTAATGGGCCGTAATGATCAAATACGTGATAAAACAAGCCAGAACCCGATGTAGCTGTTAAGAACTCTGTTTGAAAACCCAACAAGCCACGAGAAGGAACAATATACTCTAAACGAATACGTCCTTTACCATCTGGAACCATATCTTTTAGGTCACCTTTACGGTCCCCTAATTTTTCCATAATAGTCCCTTGATGCTCTTCTTCAACCTCAATGGTTACATATTCAAAAGGTTCTGATTTAACCCCATCAATTTCTTTGATAATGACCTCAGGACGAGAAACCCCCATCTCAAAGCCTTCTCTACGCATGTTTTCAATCAAAACTGAAAGATGTAGTTCACCACGACCAGAGACTCTAAACTTATCTGGATCATCAGTTGTATCAACACGTAAAGCTACGTTATGCTGCAATTCTTTTTCTAATCGATCAAAAATTTGACGAGTGGTAATAAACTTACCTTCTTTACCAGCAAACGGTGAGTTGTTGACTTGAAAAGTCATGCTTACTGTTGGCTCATCAATTGATAATGCAGGCAATGCTTCTACATTTTCAGGATCACACAATGTTTCAGATATTTGTAGCTTTTCAATTCCACAGAAAGCAATAATGTCGCCAGCTTGAGCTTCCTCAATTTCGACACGCTCTAAACCATTAAAGCCATAAAGCTTTAACATGCGTCCGTTACGAGTCTTTCCTTCAGCATCAATCAAGGTTAATGGCATATTACGTTTTACAGAACCACGCTGAATACGCCCAACACCAATAACACCCACATAAGAATTGTAATCAAGACTGATTACTTGCATTTGGAAAGGTGCGTCAATATCAACTTTAGGTGACTCTACTTTTTCTATCACTGTTTCAAATAAAGGCGTCATATCGCCACCTGAAACATCTGCTTCCAATCCAGCATATCCATTGATAGCAGAAGCATAAATAATAGGAAAATCTAATTGCTCATCAGTTGCACCTAAGTTATCAAACAAATCAAATGTTTGATCAACAACCCAATCAGGACGAGAGCCTGGACGATCAATTTTATTAATAACGACAATAGGCTTTAAACCCAAAGCAAATGCTTTTTGCGTAACAAAACGAGTTTGAGGCATAGGGCCATCAACCGCGTCAACCAACAATAAAACAGAATCCACCATCGATAATACACGCTCAACCTCACCACCAAAGTCAGCATGTCCCGGTGTATCTACAATATTAATGTGATAGCCATTCCAGTCAATAGCAGTGTTTTTTGCCAGAATAGTAATTCCACGTTCTTTTTCAAGATCATTAGAATCCATCATTCTCTCGCCCAACTGCTCATGCTCTGAGAAAGTACCAGACTGTTCTAATAACTTATCAACCAGAGTTGTTTTACCGTGATCAACGTGAGCAATAATTGCTATATTTCTTAATTTTTCTATCACTTTAATATTTTACTTTTTAGTTTATGTTTGTTTTTTATACGCTAGCTTAGTTTTTCAATCACCATTTTAATTTAGCGATAAAACCTAAAACACTCCGTATAGCTTATTTTCACCCAGAACCTTAAAGATTCTACGGTTAACTTAAATTCTTATCCTTGCACCCAAGGCAGACCATGAAACCTCCAACCATCAATATTACCTCGATGTTGCTCATCATCCAAAGCCCCCTCAAAACCTTCCACTATATTTATTAATTTCTCAAATCCAGCGTCTTCTAAGGCTTTTGCAGCAGCAACTGAGCGCACACCACTTCTACACAAAAGTAATACAGGCACACTTTTATTAGCTACTTTTTCTTCTACCTGAGCAACAAATGCTTCATTTAATTGCATTCCTGGAAACTCTTTCCAAGCAATATGAATACTATTGGGTGGACAACCAACAAATGAATGTTCAATTGCTGTTCGTACATCGACCATCACTGCCGATGAATTATCTTGAAGCAAAGCCCAAGACTGTTTTGGATTTAAGTTTTCGATCATCTTTTTTTAACGCTTTTGGCCTACAAAAAGAGCTTCATTTCGCTCCCCACACCCTAAATCCCCAACAAGGCTATTTTCTCTATAAAACAATAGACTCATTGGGTTAAAGAGCTGTAACAATTCATTTCTAGCCAATAAAAACGCTGGATTATTAGGTCCAACAGTATCAACTTTTTCTCTGACATAAGTCTGATAAAAAAGTAAGCCATCGGGTTTTAAGGCATCCATTATCGCATTACACAGAGAACGGTCAAGAAAATGAGCCAAAACAATTACATCAAAGGTGTTTTTTGGCAAACCATTAGCTTCAATATAAAGCTGTTTTACAGATATTTTGAGTGATTGTTTTTGGGCACTTTGTTGTAGCTTTTCTAAAGCAACAGATGAAATATCCCAAGCATAAGTATCCAAACCTTTTTCAGCCAAAAACAGCGCATTTGCACCTAGACCACAAGCTAAATCTAAAGCCACTCCCCTTTTGGGTAATAAAAACTTATTCTTAACTAAAACATCAACAGGCTGAGAAGCATCACTTTTTTTATAAATACCATCCCACTTTGTTTTTATATCCTGCTGACTCACCCCATCCCCACTCGATTTGGCATCCATTCTTGCAGAAACTCCAGAAAGTCCCTTACCTTTGCCGACAAATATTTTCTATGGGGGTAAACAGCATGAATCTCCAGCGGGGCAATACTATATTGATCAAGCACGACTTTTAACTTACCTTTTTCTATATCTCGCCCAACAATATATTTAGGCAACATAATCATTCCAAGTCCATTATTAGCTGCAATACGTATAGGATCAGCAACATTTGCTTGCATCCGACCACTTACTTTCACTTCTCTCTCTCCCAGAATACCTCTAAACTTCCATCTATCTCTAGGAGGTATAGCCCAATTAACCAAACAACTATGATCAACTAAGTCTTCAGGTTCTTCTGGAGTTCCATGCTGCTCAAAGTATTCTGGCGAACCACAAACAACTAATTCAGAACTGGCCAACTTTCTGGCAACTAAACTGGTATCTTGCAGTTTCCCTAAAAAAATTGCGATATCAACCCCTTCATCAATCAAATCGACATGACTACTCTTTAATATTATTTCTACGGTTAAGTCGTCATTATCCTTTAGAAATTCTGCTAAAGCAGGGGCTATATGTGTTGCACCAATAACAGGAGGCGCACTAATTTTTAACACACCTCGAGGCTCAGCCTGCAAATGTGTGACAGCTGTTTCCATTTCAATTACATCAACCAAAACCTGCTGACAACGCTCTAAATAAGAAACGCCCACTTCAGTTAAGCTTAAACTTCGTGTTGTACGATTTAATAATCGCGTATCAAGCGTACTTTCCAAATGCATAATATGCTTTGTAGCCATTGCCCTAGAAATACCTAGATCTCTTGCCGCCCCAGCAAAACTTCCTGCTTTTGCTACTCGAACAAAAACATTCATACTCGTTAACTTATCCATTCCCCACCTTTATACTTTCATGATCTTCGCGAAGTCTACAGCCAAAAGACATTATTTACAATTAAGAAACAATATATTTAATAATACACATATTGTAAACAATTATTTTAGCTGTATAGTAACTCCCAACTTATATGAAATCTTTTTTCAGATAACTTTGACTAGACAAATGTCTCTGTCAACAAGTTTTAGCTTAGCGGCCAACTTGAAAGTTTTACTACCTCCTTGGTGTTGTAATACCAGGCAGAACCTCCTCATATTTTCTGCTTGTACTTATTACCTCTCTTTGCTTATAAGCTCTGAGAGGTTTTTTTTGCCTTGAAGAAAATTTAATACCCTCAACAACTCATTTTTCAGCTTCTTTCAACAACAAATCGCCAACCTCACTCTGCGGTACAAATCCTGAAACAGTATCTTTCAATATACCCCTAATCTCTTCAAAGTCATCATTTTCCATATTGACGGTTAATTTATCTATCCTACTTTTTAAGTCAACCCAAGGAATAACCTCCTCCTCCGCTCTCATAATTCGACAATGCGCAGTATCGGAAACATTACCACCGATCAACAATTCCTCATATAATTTTTCCCCAGGTCTTAACCCGGTATAACTAATTTCAATATCTCCATAAGGGGTATTTTCATCAAGCACTTCCAATCCACTTAACTTGACCATTCTTTTAGCCAAATCAACAATACGAATAGGCTCCCCCATATCTAAAACAAAAACGTCCCCCCCCAGTCCCATTGCGCCAGCCTGAATAACTAACTGCGCAGCCTCGAGAATTGTCATAAAATAACGAATAATTCTTGAATCTGTCACAGTAACAGGCCCTCCTCTTGCAATTTGCTCTCTAAACAGAGGAATAACAGAACCTGATGAGCCTAAAACATTACCAAACCGAACCATAGTGAATCGAGTCTTATGATTTTTTTCTAAACTCAAACCTTGCAATATTAATTCAGCAAACCGCTTTGTAGCCCCCATAGTATTAGTTGGCCTTACAGCTTTATCTGTCGATATCAGTACAAAGGTTTCAATCTCTGCATGAATTGCAGCCCGAGCAAGACTTAAAGTCCCAAGAACATTGTTTTTTATTGCTTCACAAGGGTTTTGCTCAACAAGCGGGACATGCTTATAAGCCGCCGCATGATAAATAGTTTGCACACCAAATAAGCTACAGACTTTTTTCAACCTTACCTCATCTGTAATTGATCCTAAAACAGGAATAATTTCAAAATCCAATTTTCCTTTAGACTGCGCAAGTGTATGATTCAATTCCTTATCAATTGAATAAAGAACAAATTCATTTAACTCAAAGAGAATTAGTTTCTCAGGTTTCAACTGAATTATTTGGCGACAAAGTTCCGAGCCTATTGATCCTCCAGCCCCTGTCACCATAACCACCTTTCTAGCAATATTGGTGCCAAATAAAGCCTTGTATGGAGCAATTGTATCCCTACCTAATAAATCAGCAATATCCACTTCCTGTAACTCATCAAACTTAACCTTACCTTGAGCAATATCAGTCATACCTGGAATAGTCCTTACATGCACAGAGTACGGCTCTAACAACCTAATGATGTCACTTCTACGCCCTCGAGTTGCAGAGGGAATAGCCAATAAAACCTCAGAGACTCCATACCGCTCTATTAAATAAGCCAAAGAACTCATAAGGTAAATCCTCAAGCCATTAACCTTTTGCTTTTGTAAGGTTTTATCATCATCAATAAATGCAACCGGATTGAACTCTTGACCAAAACTTAAGGCGGACGCTAGTTGTACTCCCGCACACCCTGCACCATAAATAATAACCGATTTAGCGCATCGCTCTTGTGCTACTTTTCCACCAAGTCTCGCATAAGTATCCGATAGCGTCCATCGAGCAACAAACCGACTTCCACCTACCAACAAGAGAAGAACCAACCAATTGATAAAAGGCACTGTTCTTGGGACTAGACCAACATCAGATCCAATTAAAAAGACAACAACGGTAAATAATAAAGCATAAATAGTGACTGCTTGAAAAATAGCCCATAATGCTCTCCCCCCTATATACCGAATAATTGCTCTATATAAACCAAATTTTAGAAAAACAGGCATAGCAATAGAAGGTGTGATACAAAATAAAATCCAAATATTTTTACTTGGTATATAAAATTCTCCCAAGCGCAATGAAAATGCTAACCATAAAGCAAGCATTGCAAAGACAATATCCATGCTAATTAAAATACTTGCTTTTATATGCCGAGAAAGGGCAAGAAACCAATAGGCTAATTTTTTCATCATAATTGTAATATTTCTAATAAATCTAAATTCATCACCCTCACTAAGTGAAAGAAAGTAATTAGTGGTGAGTTTTTACATTTCTTTTCTAATAAAGGAACAGTACTCTGATATTACAAGTTCACTAATTTTTTTAGGATCAAAAAGCTTACTGCAGCGTAAATTAGTTTATCCAGACCTACGTTAAAAGTATTTAAATTTACATTTTCAGACTAGATAATTACACTTCATCCCAAGAAGGAAGCCCAAAGCCATTTTTGCCTTTAAAGCCTAATTCATAACCCAATCCATCTAAAATAATATCAATTGTTTTTAAGGTAATTGAGCCTAGCGGTGCTCTTTCCAACTTACCTAATGTCACTCTGCTTATCCCTGCAATATCAGCTAATTGCTCTTGAGTTAGTCCTTTATCTTTTCTTAGCCATTTAATTTTTATTCCAGTTGCGTCTAATTTCAATGGGGCACCTCCTTATGCATTTGGTCTTCAAGCGATCAACTCCAAGTATTGATCATTCGGTAGTGGGTCGAATTTGTGGTTAAGCATGAATATCCAGACTGAATTCGACTTTTTTAATCAATAAGCCAATAACAATATCATGCATTTTTTCTGACTTTGAAAAACAAATTGTTTTTCGTGTCAGCCGCTTAATCCATGTTCTTAAGTTTAAATTCTTACGTTCAATTTTTTGAGTATTACGCTTTCCCACTTCGTGCTTATTGGGTTCAATATATCGTTCAT
>Ga0209825_1000018_pt1 | contig 190632 bp, 162 predicted proteins | sample EN8Hudsemesocosm_FD_184631 | JGI IMG/M metagenome (GOLD analysis project Ga0209825, IMG submission 184631) | Methane-oxidizing microbial communities from mesocosms in the Hudson Canyon - EN8B Hudson Canyon (SPAdes) (version 2) | ecosystem: Environmental > Aquatic > Marine > Cold seeps | place... | reverse complement strand
AGTTAACCGAAACAAAATCTCATTCGCTTTGCTTCGTTGCTGCAGGCCTTGCCTGAAGCGAGATGCGCATTCTACGCGTCTCAGTTTCGATGTCAACGTTTTATTTTAAGTTTTTTGAACTTTCTTTTTAGAAGATTCAAAATTCATTTTAAAACGTTAAGTTAACTTTTTTGAATACTATTCGAAGAGTTAACTTATCAAAACAGACCTTTCGTCGTCCTGACTCGGTCTAATAAGTATGTCCTATACAAAGTTCGTTTGGGTTGCCCCTTGGAACTGGAGCGCATTCTAGACATTTTTCGCTGGGCGTCAACCCTTTTTCGTCATTAATTTGAAATAAATGTTTGTTCGTTTATTTATTGAACAATTCAATGAATATATAGGCTAGCTTGACTAATTTCAGTGATGCGCTGAGCTTTTATTGTATGATCATCTTCATACTGATCAACAAGTATTATTCTATTTTCTATACCCGCACGCTCTGCGGCTTTTATGTCTGAGACCTTATCACCAATAAAAGCGCTATTATCTAAATCAATATTATGTTCTTTTTCAGCAAGTAGAAGCATTCCTGGTTCAGGCTTTCTGCAGTCACAAGATTTTAAGTATTTGCCAAGCCCTTTGTCTGGATGATGCGGACAATGATAAACATCAGAAATAACTACCCCTTTAGATTTAAATTTCTCTACCATCCACAAAGATAATTGTTCAAACTGATCTACCGTGTATTTCCCTCGGGCAATACCTGATTGGTTGGTAATAACGAATATTTCATAACCTTTATTTTGTGCATCTAAACAAACAGTAAAGATATCTTCGACAAACTCAAACTCCTCTTTTTTATAAACGTAACCATGATCAACATTAATAATACCATCGCGGTCTAAAAATAGTGCTTTTATCATTCTTTTCAACTTTTAGTCATTTATTCTAAAAAAGGTTTAGTTAACTGAACGGAAAAAGACGAGTAAACTCGCCCTCTTCTTTTATCTTTTGAAAAAGTACTCACGCTATTTGCATTTACATGCAAAGACCGCCATCAATTTCAACAACTCGACCAGTAAAAAATTCATTTTCAAAAATATATTTAACAGTATGAGCTATCTCATCGGGTTCGCCCAAGCGTCCTACAGGTTTCATACTCTCTAAACGGTCACGCATTTCTGGTTTCATTGCGTCGGTCATTGCTGTACGAACAACTCCAGGAGCAATTGCGCCAACACGAATACCATGACGGCCCAGCTCTCTAGCCCATGTAACAGTCATAGCAACTACGCCTGCTTTTGAAGCTGCATAATTAGTTTGTCCCATATTACCGCCTCTTGCGATAGAAGACATATTAATGATCACGCCTTTTCGCTTGCCTTCAATCATATGCACGGCAGCTTCACGACCACATAAGAAAACCCCCGTTAAATTCACATCTATAACAGATTGGAATTGTGCCAATGACATTTTTTTTGCAACTACTCCGTCTTTGGCTTTCACAAACATGCCGTCACGTAATATACCTGCATTATTAATTAAACCATCAATGCCTTCAAAGTCACTATTAATTTTAATGAAGGTAGCTTCTACTTCAGTTTCATCTGTTACGTTCGCAAGATAATATTTCGCTGAGGAACCTGCTTCTTCGATAAGCTTTACCGTTTCTTGCAAAAGTTCTTCATTTAAATCAATTAATGCTAATTTAGCGCCATGCGTTGCTAAACTTATAGCCATTGAACGACCAAGGCCTTGTCCACCACCTGTAATCACGATAGTTTTATCTGTTAAGTTCATATTTATCCTCAGTACTTATGCTTTTATTAATTTTTAAGTGTATTTATCTATTAATAGAAATAGGCCCAAAGAACCATTCTATTATTTTATTATCAACGTCATTTATATTTTTATAACGCCATTGTGGCGCTTTATCTTTGTCAACAAGGAGTGCTCTGACACCTTCTGAAAATTCTCTTTCCTGACAACAACGTAATGATAAGTTCAGTTCGCTTTCAAAACACTGTGATAAGGTATATTTTTCGCTGCGCTTCAATTGTTGATATATAAGAACGCAACTTAATGGGCTACCATTTTGCATTTTTTTTTGTGCTTGTTGAAGCCACTTATTGTCGATAGTGTCTTTATTTCCAGTCAAATCATATTCAATGATAGCTTGGTATATATCAGCAATATTATCTGCTTTTGTTAATTCAGCTATTATCGTTTGGTGCTTTACAATAAGTGATTCTGACTGCTCAATTTCTTCGCTGGATAAATATACTAATGCGTGATTAAGAAGTTGGTGATTTTTTCTTTCGCCTTCCCAATTAATATTTAATAACTTTTTTTCAATGTCATCGAATTTATCACTGTCAATAATATAGTCAGTGAGACCTAATAATTTTGCATCAACGCTATTAAACAGCGATCCCGTTAATCCTAAGAATATACCTATATTATGCGGCATTTTATTGAGGAACCAACTCGCTCCAACATCTGGATATAAACCAATAGTAACTTCAGGCATTGCCATCAAAGTTTTTTCAGTACTCACTCTATGACTAGCGCCAGCCATCAAACCAACACCTCCGCCCATAACATAGCCATTTGTCCAGGCTAAAATAGGTTTTTTATAGGCGTGTATCAGTTGATCAAGCTGATATTCATTTTGGAAAAAATCAACCGCTTGTGATGAAACAATCTTTTCGTCACTGATAGGAAAGCTTTCATTTTTAAAATGATGGTAAAGACTCACGACATCTCCACCCGCACAAAAAGCCTTATCTCCGGCGCCTTTTAAAACGACAACAGCAATATCATCATTGCTCTGCCAAATTTTTAATTGCTCGGTGAGTAAGAGTATCATCGGTAAACTTAATGCATTTAACGATTTGGGTACATTAAGTTCAGCAATGGCAATAATTTTGCCATTTGCTGTTATTTTTTTAAAAAAATTAACGGGAGATTCTTTCATAAGCTTCACTTTAAACGATTGAAAATAATGTTCATCAAATTTTAGATCTGACCAACCTTATAAGCTGCCATCAATTTCTACAACAGTTCTACCTGTAACTGTTCCGTCGACATATGCGTCGAAAGCATTAGGTAACTCAGAGAAAGGGATAGTTGTTGGTGAAATAAGTGCTAATTTAGAAGGTTTAAGGTCGGTCGCTAACCTTTTCCAACCTTGTTCTCTAACTGAAAGTGGCATTTCTACAGAATTTATACCAAGTAAGCTTACACCACGTAAAATAAATGGCATTACCGTAGTATCTAATTTATAACCACCTGCTAGACCAATGGAGGCAATATTGCCCCACACATTAGCGGTTCGTGTAAGCCAAGCTAAAGTTTCGCCGCCAACACTGTCAACTGCCCCACCCCACTGTGCGTTTTCAAGGGGCTTGTTGCCCATTTCAATATCATGGCGACTAATAAGTTCACTTGCACCTAGCTCTTTCAAATAGTTTTCTTGTTCAGACTTACCTGTAAAGGCAATAACTTTATAGCCGATATTGGACAACATATTAATGGCAAAGCTACCAACTCCACCTGTAGCACCCGTTACAACAATGGGCCCACGTTCTGGAATTTGTCCATTGTCTTCCATACGTTGAATAGCAATTGCGGCAGTATAACCCGCTGTACCCAATGCCATAACATCGCGTAAACTCATGCCATCAGGTAATGCGACAACTGAATTAGCTTTAACTCGCGCATACTCAGTGTAACCACCGTCATAAAGTTCAGACAATTGTGCACCACACACCAACACTTTATCGCCAGCTTTGAATCTATCATCAATAGAGCTAACTACAACACCTGATAAATCAATTCCACCCACTAATGGGTAAGTTCTTAAAATACGTCCTTTACCTGTTGCGGCAAGTGCATCTTTGTAATTAATATCTGAATAAGCAACCTTTATGACAACTTCACCGTCGGTTAAGTCATCAATACTGATTTCCTCAAAACCGCTAGTGATTTTTTTCTTCTCGCCTTCTTTAATTTGATGGATACGAAAGGCCGTGAATTTATCCGGTAACGCTGCTATCAATGTCGACATGTTCTTTCCTATTATAATTCATTAGAAGAAAGAAGATAAAAGCATAAGTAATGCGCTAGCACCATTATACTTTCATCTAATAAATCAATGATTCAGATAATAAATGATTTAACTACATGTTACGACGGTACTGACCGCCAGCTTCAAATAATGAACTCACTATTTGGCCTAATGAACAAACCTTACAAGCATCCATCATTAATTCGAAAATGTTTTCATGATTAATTGCTGCCGTTTGTAATGCTTTTAATAACACTTGCACTTCAACATCATTAGCTTTATTTAAACTCGCTAACATTTCAATTTGATAGGTTTTTTCTTCTTCTGTAGCACGAATAACTTCTTCAGGAACAATCGTTGGTGAACCTGTTGAACTTAAGAAAGTGTTAACGCCAATAATAGGAAATTCACCAGAATGCTTTAAATGCTCATAATGCATACTTTCTTCTTGAATTTTACCACGTTGATACATAGTTTCCATTGCGCCAAGTACACCACCACGTTCGTTAATGCGATCAAACTCTGTTAACACTGCCTCTTCAACTAAGTCTGTTAACTCTTCAATAATAAACGCACCTTGAATTGGGTTTTCATTTTTAGAAAGCCCTAATTCACGGTTGATGATCAATTGAATCGCCATCGCTCGTCGAACACTGTCTTCAGTTGGTGTAGTGATCGCTTCATCATAGGCATTAGTATGCAAAGAATTACAGTTATCGTTTATTGCGTAAAGCGCTTGTAACGTAGTACGAATATCATTGAAATCAATTTCTTGAGCATGCAATGAGCGACCTGATGTTTGAATATGATATTTAAGCATCTGAGCACGAGCATTGGCACCATATTTATTCTTCATTGCTTTCGACCAAATACGACGGGCTACTCGGCCAATTACGGCATACTCAGGATCTATACCATTTGAGAAGAAGAACGATAAGTTAGGACCAAATTCGTTAATGTCCATACCACGGCTTAAGTAATATTCTACAAAAGTAAAACCGTTCGCTAAAGTTAATGCCAACTGGGTAATTGGGTTCGCGCCAGCTTCTGCTATATGATAGCCAGAAATTGAAACTGAATAGAAATTACGCACACCTTTTTCAATAAAATATTCCTGAACATCTCCCATTAAACGCAAAGCGAATTCAGTTGAGAAAATACAGGTATTTTGCGCTTGATCTTCTTTTAAGATATCCGCTTGAACCGTACCGCGTACTAAAGTTAACGTTTTAGCTTTTATCGCTTGGTATACTTCAGGAGGTAAAACTTGATCGCCTGTCACACCAATTAACATCAAACCTAAACCGTCGTTACCTTCAGGTAATTCACCTTGGTAACTTGGGCGTTCACAGCCTTTATCTTTGTAGATTTTTTTAATCGTTGCAGCAACTTCTTTTTCTAAACCATTTTCAGTAATAAAGCGTTCACACTGTTGATCAATAGCCGCGTTCAAGAAAAAACCTAACAACATTGGTGCAGGACCATTAATGGTCATTGAAACTGAAGTCATTGCGTGCGCTAAATCAAAACCAGAATACAATTTTTTCGCATCATCTAAACAACAAATAGACACACCCGCATTACCAATTTTCCCGTATATGTCAGGACGAATAGCTGGATCGTTACCGTATAAAGTTACAGAATCGAATGCTGTTGATAAGCGTTTAGCTGGCATACCTTTAGAAACATAGTGGAAACGACGGTTAGTTCTTTCCGGGCCGCCTTCACCTGCGAACATACGTGTAGGATCTTCACCTTCACGTTTGAATGGGAATAAACCTGCGGTATACGGAAATTCTCCTGGTACGTTCTCTTGTAAATTCCATTTTAAGATATCTCCCCAACCTTGATACTTAGGCATACTAATTTTTGGAATAGCGCTACCCGATAAAGATTCCGAATGTGTTTCAATCGATAATTCTTTATCACGTACTTTAAATTTAAAATCTGGATCTTTATAACGTTGAACTTTAGACGCCCATTGCTCAAGTAATACTTTGTTTTTAGGATCTAAATCTAACTCTACATGTGCAAATAGTGTTTCAAGTTGCGTAACTAAATCTGCTGAAACTTCTGAATCAGTATCTTTTGCCGTTTCAATTGCTTTATGAATGCCATAAAGCTTTTGTGCAACGGTTGTTTGCTTTTCAACCCAAGCATCATAACCGCGATTACTTTCTGATATTTCAGACAAGTAACGAATGCGATTACCTGGTATAACGCTACTTTTATTAGCTAACGTGCCATCTGTAGAAAGAATATCACCAACGATTAATCCTGCTTTGGTGTTTAATGCTGTTATTACGGCATTATATAATTCAGTCATACCTCGGTCGTTAAATTGTGACGCGATTGTACCGTATACCGGAACTTCGTCATCACCCGCTTCAAACATGCCACGGTTACGTTTGTACTGTTTTTTCACATCGCGAAGTGCATCTAATGCTCCACGCTTATCAAATTTATTCAATGCGATGATGTCAGCAAAATCAAGCATATCGATTTTTTCTAATTGCGTTGCAGCACCATACTCTGGCGTCATAACGTATAAAGACACATCTGAATGCTCTTCAATTTCAGTGTCTGATTGACCAATACCTGATGTTTCTAGAATAATTAAATCAAAATCTGTCGCTTTTAAAATGTCTAATGTGTCATTCACATAAACAGATAATGCTAAATTTGATTGGCGCGTTGCTAATGAGCGCATGTAAACACGATCGTTATTCACAGCATTCATACGAATTCTGTCACCAAGTAGAGCACCACCGGTTTTACGTTTTGATGGATCCACAGAAACAATGGCAATTTTGCTATCTTCTGTCGCCATTAAAAAGCGACGAATTAATTCATCAACCAATGAAGATTTTCCAGCGCCGCCAGTACCGGTTATACCTAATACTGGAGTCTTGCTTGCTGAAGCAATTTTTCGAATTTTATCTAAGGCTGCTTTATTCTCTTTCGGCGCATTTTCTGCTGCAGAAATTAAACGTGCTATCGATTGCTTGTTGTTTTTCTTTAAATTAGCAACATCATCTTTTTGAATATTAATACCTGTTTTAAAATCACAGCGTTCAAGCATGTCATCTATCATGCCTAATAAACCGAGTGCACGGCCATCGTCTGGAGAATAAATGCGGGTAATACCGTAGTCTTGTAGCATTTTAATTTCGTCAGGCAATATAACGCCACCGCCACCGCCTACTATACGAATGTGTTCACAACCTCTTTCTTTAAGTAGATCGTACATATATTTGAAATATTCGTTATGCCCACCTTGATAAGATGTCATTGCAATAGCATTGGCATCTTCTTGAATAGCGGTATTAACAACTTCTTCAACACTTCGATCGTGTCCTAAATGAATAACCTCAGCACCACTTGATTGTAAAATTCGGCGCATAATATTAATCGCAGCGTCATGCCCATCAAAAAGTGATGCGGCAGTAACAATTCTAATTTTATTCTTTAGTTGGTATCTTTCAGTTGTCATTTTGAATTCTCTTTTATTAACTTACTCAAGTGTACTTGAGTAGATTTTGTGTTGAATTGCTATTTAAAATTTTTATATATCGATTACATCATAAAGAAAATGGCATTAACATTGATTTTATTGTTAATTTAATGGACTATCTTGCTATAAAAACAAAGTTAGGCAACTTAATCTTAATGCTTGAAAAATCAACCGCTACAAAGTCTATTATCCATACTCCTATCATTGATGATATTCGCTTACTTATCCCTGTATTTTTATTGCAGAAACTTCAAGTACACCCACTCACTTCAAGTCTTTACCCCGTTTCATTAGGAAAGCATTCTGAAAGTGCTTACCAAATACATAAAAATTCCAGTGATCATCACAGCCTACTTTATTGTCAATCAACTACAGGAATTCTAGACTATAAAAATAGAACCAGAGAAGTTAAATCGGGTGATCTTGTTATTATGCCTGCCAATACCAGTTTTAAATTCTCCACAGTACAAAAAGATGGTAAATCTGATGTCAAAAATAAGTCTAGTAAAATCTACTGGCTTAACTTCAAAGGTGATTTAGCCAACAATTTTACCGAACGTTTATTAATGAAAATGGATGATGGTCTTGCGCACGTAGGCAATGTAGATGAAGTTATTCAAGATTTTGACAATTTGTTAGCACTGGGCCGACGGGGTTATACCGCAACAAATGTTATTCACGCGGTACATGTTCTTCAACAAACGTTAAGTTTTTTAGCGTTACAATTACGTTTGACCGATTTTAATAATAGTTCAAAATTCGATATTGATGCTGTTGAACGCCTAATGCGTAACAACCTTCATCAAGAATTGAGTTTAGATACACTTGCGCATTACAGTGAATTATCAAAATTTCATTTTTCAAAGAAATTTAAAGAATTAACCGACACATCTCCCATACAACATTTTATTAATATGAAGATTCAACGTGCATGTTTTGACCTTGATAATAGTACAAACACTATTAAGGAAATTAGCGAAAGCTTAGGCTATGGCGATCCTTATTACTTTTCACGCCTGTTTAAAAAATCGATAGGTATGTCGCCAAAGCAATATAGAGATTCAGGACATAAATAGAAGCATGGTACATGACAGTGTTAATAGGTTGTAGTAGAATTCTCAATTAAATCATAAATTTCAACGTACTTTAAGGGAATAAACTTTAATGAAACTACGCCTACTAATGCTAGCTGTAATTGTATTAATCTCAGCATGTAAATCGACAAACAAACCAGAAAACGGAAAAAATCAAGCGACATCTAACCTAACAAAAATTTCTGAACAAGCGTCTAAAATTGCTTTATCAGAAAAAAGTGGTGGTAGTATATTTATTCAACACACTACTCCATATAATGAACATAGCGTTGTTGCTGATAAGATTAAAAGTGAATGTCATCAGCTAGGCAATCAACTATCTAATTCCCTCACTAAATACGCTACCAAATACAATCTACCATTAAAACAAGTTAACACTTCGCTTCCTGAACAAGGAAATGTTGTTAAATTAACGATAGATAATGTATTTAGCTCAGGAAATGCATTTATTGGCCATAGGAAATCTGCAACGGTTACAGCACAATTATTTGTTGATGGTAAAATGGTTTCAGAAACACAAAAAACAAGAAATTCTGCTGGCGGTTTTTTAGGTGGATTTAAAGGTTCGTGTTCAGTATTGGCTCACACCGTTAATACTTTAGGAAATGATATTGCTAAGTGGTTAAGTAAAAAAGCATAATAGTATTTGATAAAGTAGATTTTCATCAAAGCTGTGGAATTATCACATATAAAAAAAGGTGGAGCTTTATGCAGTTCCACCTTTTTTATTATTGTTCTATTTCTTATTATTTAGATATATAAATTAACTCAGTCTCAAATTACACATTTTAGTTAACCTGTTAACTGCAGTTGTGAGTTCAATCTTTAAAGAAGTAATGAAAAATCTTATAGCATTTCAACCGCTATCGCAGTCGCTTCACCGCCACCAATACAAAGTGACGCTAAACCTTTTGATAAACCTCGATTTTTCAATGCATGAACTAAAGTAACCATGATGCGAGCACCACTAGCACCTAACGGATGACCCAATGCACAGGCACCGCCATTAACATTCACTTTTTCCACATCTAACGCTAATTCTTTAATTGCCAGCATGGTAACCATGGCAAATGCTTCGTTAATTTCCCATAAATCAACATCAGCTGCTGTCCAATTAGCTTTTACTAAAACTTTATTCATCGCACCAACCGGAGCAACTGTAAATTCTTCTGGTTTTTGTGCATGTGTTGCATGAGCAACAATTTTACATAATGGTGTTAAACCACGTTTTTCTGCTTCAGACTGCTTCATCATAACTAATGCCGCAGCACCGTCTGAAATAGAACTAGAGTTTGCAGCTGTAATGGTACCGTCTCTTTTAAAAGCTGCGCGAAGTGCAGGTATTTTGTCTGGACGAGCATTACCTGGTTGTTCATCGATAGAGAATACTGAATCACCACGACGCGATTTAATGGTGACCGGTGAGATTTCATTTTCAAATGAGCCTGCGGCAATTGCTGCATTTGCGCGAGATAATGAACGAATTGCGTATTCATCCATGTCTTCACGAGTAAAACCTGCGTCATCTGCAGTTTCTTGTGCAAAACAACCCATAGCGATACCGTCGTAAGCATTTTCTAAACCATCAGTCATCATGTGGTCAAGTATTTGGCCATGTCCCATTTTTATACCGCTTCGTCCCTTAGGTAAAAGGTGTGGAGCGTTTGTCATACTTTCCATACCGCCAGCAACAGCAACATCTATAGAACCCGCCAATAATGAGTCATGCGCTTGCATTGCCGCTTTCATACCTGAACCACATACTTTGTTAATGGTGGTACAAACAGTTGATAAAGCTAAGTCAGCCGATAATGCCGCTTGGCGAGCAGGTGCCTGTTTTAAGCCCGCAGGTAGAACACAACCCATGATCACTTCATCAACTTGATCGTTCTCTATATTTGCAGCAGCAAGTGCACCACGTATAGCCGTAGCACCTAAGTCAGGTGAAGTAACAGCAGATAGTCCGCCCATAAAACCGCCCATAGGGGTTCTAGACGCTGAAACAATAACAATAGGATCTGTAGTAGACATGGAAGCTCTCCAACATAAAAATAAAAAGGGATAAATTAATGAATAATACTTTAACTTATATTTGACGTTTACGCCAACGTAAACTTTAATGATGATTATTGATAAAAAGAATAAGTGTGTATTAGAAAATTTCCATCAAGTTGTAAATAGTTAAATACATGTCTCTACTTATCCTATAGGAAAAAGGTCTAGCTTTACGTTTACGTAAACTTCCTGTAAGGTGAGTGTATAATATAAATAGTGAGTTATTCATGTCCGAATCAAAAGCACAGAACTTTTCAATCAGTGACCTTTCTAAAGAGTTTGATATAACGACTCGCAGTATTCGTTTTTACGAAGATCAAGGCTTACTCGCTCCCACACGAAAAGGGCAAACTCGAATTTATAACCAAAGAGACAAAGTTAGGCTAAAGTTAATTCTACGCGGTAAACGCTTAGGTTTTTCGTTAGCGGAAACTGGACGTATCTTTGAGCTATACGATTTAGATAATACCAGTGCTAGTCAGCTGAAATTAATGATGGATATCATCGAACAAAAAAAATCAGACTTACATCTACAACTTGATGATATCAAAGTTGTACTGATGGAATTAACAAATTTAGAAGAAAGCTGTTTAGCAACATTATCAGCCATCGAAAAAAACAACTCATAACTAATAACTTAAGTAACTTATATAAGCTAAGGAAATAACATGATTTCTACCTTTTCATCATTAAATTTTAATCTAGGCGAAACTGTTGAAATGATCCGTGACACGGTTAATTCATTTGCCCGTGACGAAATTGCTCCACGTGCAGCGCAAATAGATATTGATAATGAATTTCCTAACGAATTATGGCAAAAGTTTGGTGATTTAGGTTTATTAGGTATGACAGTTGACGAAGAATATGGTGGTTCTGGTTTAGGCTATTTAGAACACATGGTCGCTATGCAAGAAATTTCACGTGCTTCTGCTTCTGTAGGTTTAAGTTACGGCGCTATGTCTAACCTTTGTTTAAACCAATTAAACAAAAATGGTTCGCATGAGCAAAAAGCTAAATACTTACCTAAACTTTGTAGCGGCGAACATATTGGCGCATTAGCAATGAGTGAACCCAATGCAGGTTCAGACGTTGTAAGCATGAAACTTAGAGCGGACAAAAAAGGCGACAAGTACATTTTAAATGGCAATAAAATGTGGATCACCAATGGTCCTGATGCAAACGTTTATGTTATTTATGCAAAAACTGATACTGCTGCAGGCTCAAAAGGCATTACCGCTTTTATCGTTGAGCGTGACTACCCTGGCTTTTCTCGTCATCAGAAATTAGACAAATTAGGTATGCGCGGTTCAAATACCTGTGAACTCGTTTTTCAAGATTGTGAAGTACCTGCAGAAAACATTTTAGGCGAAGAAGGTAAAGGCGTACGTGTACTTATGTCTGGTCTTGATTACGAACGCATCGTATTAACAGGCGGTCCACTAGGTATTATGGATGCTTGTATGGATTTAGTTGTTCCTTATATTCATGACCGTAAACAGTTTGGTCAGTCAATTGGTGAATTCCAATTAATCCAAGGTAAAATTGCTGATATGTACACACAAATGAATGCAGCTAAGTCTTATGCATATTTATGTGCTCAAGCGGCAGATCGCGGTGAGACAACACGTAAAGATGCAGCTGGTGTCATTTTATACTCTGCTGAGTTAGCAACAAAAATGGCGTTAGATGCTATTCAATTACTCGGCGGTAATGGTTATATCAATGAATTCCCAGCAGGTCGTTTATTACGCGATGCTAAATTATATGAAATCGGCGCAGGTACGTCTGAAATTCGTCGTATGTTGATTGGTCGCGAATTATTTTCTGAATCTAAATAACCTTAATAATCTGCAAGTATTTATTTTCATAAAGAGAGAAATGCGATAGTCGCATTTCTCTCATATTTACTTACAGTATTAAATACCGACCTTACTGATAAACCTCCATTATAAAGGCAAATATCGTGGCTAAAATAATTTCAAAAATCAATGTGCGTAGTCCTGAATTCATTGAAAACGCAGCACATATGCAACTACAAGTTGACGACCTTAAAGCAAAGCTTGAACAAATCAAATTAGGTGGCGGCGAACGCAGTCGTGAACGTCATTTATCTCGTGGTAAATTATTACCAAGAGACCGTGTTAATGCTTTACTTGATGTTGGCTCACCATTTTTAGAATTATCTCAATTAGCCGCTTATGAAGTTTATGATGCAGATGTTCCCGCTGCAGGTATTATCACTGGCATTGGCCGCGTTGGCGGACAAGAGTGCGTTATTGTTGCAAACGATGCTACAGTAAAAGGCGGAACATACTTCCCTTTAACAGTAAAAAAACATTTACGTGCGCAAGCTATCGCACAAGAAAATAACCTACCTTGTATATATTTAGTTGACTCGGGTGGTGCTAACTTACCCAACCAAGACGATGTATTTCCTGACAGAGAACACTTTGGTCGTATTTTCTTTAATCAAGCTAATATGTCAGCACAAGCTATTCCACAAATTGCGGTTGTTATGGGTTCTTGTACTGCTGGTGGTGCTTATGTACCCGCAATGGCAGACGAATCAATCATTGTTAAAGAACAAGGTACGATATTCTTAGCTGGGCCTCCATTAGTAAAAGCTGCTACTGGTGAAGTAGTAAGTGCTGAAGATTTAGGCGGCGCAGATATACATTGTCGTACTTCAGGCGTAGCAGATCATTACGCGCAAAATGATCATCATGCTTTAGAAATTGCTCAAACTATTGTTGGTAATTTAAATCGCGTAAAACCTGTTGCAGTAAATATGCAACCGATTGTAGAACCGGCATACGATTCACAAGAAGTTTATGGTGTGATCCCAAAAGATTCGCGTCAACCTTTTGATATTCGAGAAGTTATCGCCCGTGTTGTAGATGGCAGTAATTTGGATGAATTCAAAGCCCTTTATGGCACAACACTCGTTTGTGGTTTTGCACGTATATTTGGCTACCCTGTTGGCATTGTTGCTAATAACGGCATACTTTTTGGTGAATCAGCACAAAAAGGTGCTCACTTTATTGAGCTTTGTGCACAACGAAAAATCCCTCTCGTTTTCTTACAGAATATTACCGGTTTTATGGTTGGCCAACAATATGAAGCTGGCGGAATAGCAAAACATGGTGCCAAAATGGTTACTGCTGTTGCTACTGCACAAGTGCCAAAATTCACTGTTTTAATTGGTGGTAGCTTTGGTGCGGGTAACTATGGTATGTGTGGTCGCGCTTACGACCCACGTTTCTTATTTATGTGGCCTAATGCACGTATTTCAGTAATGGGTGGAGAACAAGCTGCGGGTGTTTTAGCGCAAGTTAAACGCGATCAAAAAGAAAAGTTAGGTGAGCAATGGAGCGAGCAAGAAGAGACTGAATTTAAGCAACCTATCATTGATACATACGAGCACCAAGGCCATCCTTATTATGCTTCTGCACGTTTATGGGACGATGGTATTATCGATCCAGCGGATACACGACAAGTATTAGGCCTAGCGATTTCAGCTTCGTTAAACAAACCTATTGAGGATACCAAGTTTGGTATCTTCAGAATGTAGGAATAATAAAATGACTACATTAGAAGAAATAAGCACAGGTCATGTATTATTTAACGTAGATCGTTACGGTGTAGCAACCGTGACTTTAAATAATCCTGAAAAACACAATGCCTTTGACGACAAAATAATCGCACAGTTAACCATTATTTTTATGGAAATAGCTAAACGTGACGATATTCACGTGATGATTTTAGCTTCTACAGGTAAAAGTTTCTCTGCAGGTGCTGACTTAGGTTGGATGAAACGCATGGCAAGTTACTCATATGAAGAGAATTTGAGTGATGCAAATGCCCTTGCGCATATGTTAAGCGCGTTAAATTTTTTACCACAAACGACTATTGCTCAAATTCAAGGTGCCGCTTTTGGTGGTGCAGTTGGATTAGCAAGTTGTTGCGACATTGTTATTGCCAGCAATAAGGCAAGTTTTTGTCTAAGCGAAGTAAAGCTAGGTTTAATTCCAGCGACGATAAGTCCATACGTGGTAAACGCTATTGGCCAAAAAGCTAGCCGTCGTTACTTTCAAACTGCAGAACGTTTTTTTGCTGATAAAGCCCAACAATTGGGTTTAGTTGATGAAATAGTCAATTTAGAAGAATTAGAAAACACCGTAAACAATATGGTTATCACCGTACTAAGTAATGGTCCACAAGCTGTTCGCCAAGCAAAAAAGCTAGCATTAGATGTTGCTTATCAAGATATTAATCTTGAATTGCTCAGTATGACTAGCGAACGCATCGCATCAATTCGAGTTTCAGATGAAGGCCAAGAAGGCTTAACTGCTTTTTTTGAAAAACGCCCTGCAAACTGGATAAAAGAACCGACGAGTGAAGGATAGAAACATGTCACAAATAAAAATTAAAACTGCCAAAATGTTTACAAAAATTCTTATCGCCAATCGTGGTGAAATCGCCTGTCGCGTTATAAAAACAGCTCGTAAAATGGGTATTTTAACAGTAGCAGTATATTCTGATGCGGACGCAGATTCATTACACGTAAATATGGCCGATGAAGCTATTTATCTTGGTCCATCTCCTTCTCGAGAAAGTTACTTATTAACAGAGAAAGTCATTGAAGCTGCCAAACGCACTGGCGCTCAAGCTATTCATCCAGGTTATGGTTTTCTTTCTGAAAATGCTGACTTCTGTCGTATGTGTAGTGACGCAAATATCACATTCATCGGACCTCCAGTTGCAGCAATTGAAGCAATGGGATCAAAGTCTGCAGCTAAAAACATCATGGAAAAAGCCAATGTACCTTTAGTACCTGGTTACCATGGAGATGACCAGTCTGAAAGTATCATCAAAAAAGCCGCTGACGATATGGGTTACCCTGTGTTATTAAAAGCGACTGCTGGTGGTGGTGGTAAAGGCATGCGTCAAGTATGGAGTGAAAGCGAGTTTAGTGAAGGTTTTTCTGCCGCGAAGCGCGAAGCTATGTCATCGTTTGGCGACGACAGAATGCTTGTTGAAAAATACTTAACGCAACCTCGACATGTAGAAATTCAAGTTTTTTGTGATAATCACGGACATGCCGTTTATTTATTCGAACGTGACTGTTCAGTTCAACGTCGTCATCAAAAAGTCATCGAAGAAGCGCCAGCATTTGGCATGAGCGAAGATTTACGCGCAGCTATGGGTGAATCAGCAATAAAGTCAGCTCAGGCTATTGGTTATCAAGGTGCGGGTACTGTTGAATTTTTACTCGATATTGACGGTTCTTTCTACTTTATGGAAATGAATACGCGCCTGCAAGTTGAACATCCTGTCACTGAGATGATCAGCGGGCAAGATCTCGTGGAATGGCAGCTAAGAGTTGCGGCGGGTGAGGTTTTACCAAAGACTCAAGAACAACTTGTTATTAATGGTCATGCATTTGAAGCACGTATTTACGCAGAAGATCCAAACAATGATTTCTTACCTGCAACGGGCACTTTAGACTTTTTACAACCTCCAGTTGAAAGTGAGAATGTACGTGTTGATACTGGTGTTCGTCAAGGTGATGAAGTAAGTGTATTTTACGACCCTATGATCGCTAAATTAATTGTGTGGGATGAAAATCGCGAGAAAGCATTACAACGTTTAACAAAGGCCTTGTCTGAATATCGCATTAATGGCGTAACCACTAATATTGATTTTCTTTATAATGTCGCAACGTCAAAACCGTTCATCAATGAAGAGATTGATACGAGTTTTATTGAAAAATACGACAGTGAAATATTCCATGATGACAAGCAAACACTCGCAGATGAATTACCGATGGCGGCGCTGTATTTAGTCCTTGCCCTTGAAAATAACGCAAAACATAAAGCAGCAACAACCACTGATCCATATTCACCATGGAATAACACCAATGCATGGCGATCAAACGAAGCACATATTCATCAAGTTGTATTAGCGCACAATGATGTTGAATATCCTGTAACCGTTGAACAAAAACGCCAAGGTAATGGAAGCTACTACTTAATTTCCGTTAGCGATCGTACCGTTGATTGCCAAGGAAGAATTGAAGGCGATACACTTCATGTCAGTATTGACGGTTATCGTAGCCAAGCAACTATTGCTCATAATGTTTCAAAATCAGGCGACCAAATAAGTCTATATCGTCAAAATGGCGTGTTTAACTTTGTTCATATCAAACCTGATTGCGGCGATAGTAATAGTGATGATAATCATGGTGGTCTTCTCGCTCCAATGAACGGAACTATGGTAAGTGTTTTAGTAAACGCTGGCGATATTGTCATTAAAGGTCAAGCGCTAATGATTATGGAAGCCATGAAAATGGAACACACGATTAAGGCGCCAGAAAATGGCACCGTTGAAACCTTATTTTATACTGAAGGTGAAATGGTTGATGGCGGAAGTGAGCTACTTGCATTCACTCCTGAGGAATCCTAATGAATTCAAGTTCAAATAACCAATTCCCTGAACAAGTGAAAATTGTTGAAGTTGGGCCTCGTGATGGTCTACAAAATGAAAAACAACACATTAGTGCAGAAGATAAGATCAACCTGATTAATCTTCTTACTGATGCAGGTGTTAATTATATTGAAAGTGGCAGCTTTGTTTCTCCTAAATGGGTGCCCCAAATGGCTACATCAAGTGATGTATTCAATGGAGTAACACGCAAAGAAGGCGTAACTTACGCGGCACTTACACCTAATATGAAAGGTTTTGATGCAGCGATGGCAGCTAATGCTACTGAAGTTGCTATTTTCGGTGCAGCTTCAGAATCTTTTAGTCAGAAAAACATAAACTGCTCTATTGCTGAAAGCCTTGAACGCTTTGAACCGATAATGACAGCAGCTAAAAAAACAAATATTCCAGTTCGTGGATATGTATCTTGCGTAGTTGGCTGCCCTTATGAAGGTGACATTGACCCAGAGCAAGTTGCATTGGTTGCTGAAAAACTATACAAAATGGGCTGCTATGAAATTTCATTAGGTGACACCGTTGGTGTTGGCACTCCGTTAAGCGTACAGAAGATGTTACAGGCGGTAAGCGCCCGTGTACCAAAGGCTAAACTAGCCGTTCATTTTCACGATACTTATGGTCAAGCGTTAACTAACATTTACACCGCTCTACAAAATGGTATTTCTGTTATCGACAGCGCTATTGCTGGTTCAGGTGGTTGTCCTTATGCTAAAGGCGCTTCTGGAAATGTAGCTACTGAAGATGTTGTGTATTTACTGAACGGTTTGAAAATCAAAACTGATATAGACCTCAATAAACTGGTAAAAGCGGGTTGGTTTATCAGTGATAAGTTAGGTAAAACCCCTTCATCTAAAGTATCCAACGCGTACCGTGCTCAAGAGTAGCTTAAAACAATATTATGTAGATGAAGCTTTAGCCAAAAGAACATATCAATAGATATAATCTAAAAAGTGCATTTACACATTTTTTATTAAAGTAGTAAAAAAATAAGAATTTAATGAGGATTGAATAATGGCAGGATTTGACAAAGTAGTATCAAGCTACGAAGAAGCTATGGCTGGGCTTGAAGACGGCATGACCGTTATATCAGGAGGCTTTGGTTTATGTGGTATACCAGAAAATTTAATCAGTGAAATAAAACGCAAAGGCACTAAAGAGTTAACCTTGGTTTCAAATAACTGTGGTGTTGATGATTTTGGTTTAGGTGTATTACTGCAAGATCGTCAAATTAAAAAAATCGTCGCTTCATATGTCGGTGAAAACGCAGAGTTTGAACGTCAAATGATGAATGGCGAGCTAGAAGTCGAACTCACTCCACAAGGCACACTTGCTGAAAAAATGCGTGCTGGTGGCGCTGGGATCCCTGCATTTTTTACTGCAACAGGTTATGGAACGCCCGTAGCTGAAGGCAAAGAAGAACGCGAAATAGACGGTAGAATGTATATTTTAGAACCAGCTATTAAGGGTGACTTCGCCATCGTAAAAGCCTGGAAAGCTGATCGATACGGTAACTTGGTTTTCAGAAAGACCGCTCGTAACTTTAATCCGATGGCTGCAACGGCAGGTAAAATAACGGTTGTTGAAGTTGAAGAAATAGTTGAACCCGGTGAACTAGACCCAGATCAAATTCATACCCCAGGTATCTATGTTAATCGCCTTATTTTAGGTACATTTGAAAAACGCATTGAACAACGAACTGTTCGCACTGCTCAGTCATAAATAATTCCGGAGATTAAACAATGGCTTTAACAAGAGAACAGCTAGCACAACGCGTAGCACAAGAATTACAAGACGGTTATTACGTTAATTTAGGTATAGGTATTCCAACATTAGTCGCTAACTATATTCCAGAAGGAATAGAAGTCATGCTGCAATCTGAGAATGGTTTATTAGGTATGGGACAATTCCCTACCGAAAATGAAATAGATGCCGATTTAATAAATGCAGGTAAACAAACAGTAACCATGGCAACTGGCGCGTCTGTATTTGATAGTGCAGAATCTTTTGCAATGATCCGTGGTGGTCATGTTGACCTAACAGTACTTGGCGCTTTTGAAGTTGATGTAAACGGTAATATCGCTTCTTATATGATCCCAGGCAAGCTTATTAAGGGCATGGGCGGTGCAATGGACTTAGTTGCAGGCGCAGATAATATTATTGTTACCATGACACATGCATCTAAACATGGCGTTTCAAAACTTTTATCAAATTGTACACTGCCACTAACAGGTAAAGGTTGTATTAAAAAAGTACTGACTGATTTAGCTTTTATCGAAATAAAAGAAGGTAAATTTCATCTATTAGAACGTGCTCCGGGTGTCAGCGTTGATGAAATCATAAAGCTTACTGAAGGTGAATTGGTTGTTCCCAATAATGTGCCTGAAATGAAATTTTAACGAACAAATAGCATTCGCTTACAAATGATTTACAAAAAAGAGAGTTACCTCTCTTTTTTTTCGCCCTTTTTTTGCATAAATTTATAAAATAACTCCACTTATTTATAAAATCCAAAAAACACTTAACTACTGATTTATAAGTAAAATTATTATTTATTTAGGTAATGTCTTACAAATAAGCTCTCTTTCATCTCACAATGTCGCACAAAATTTGCACATTTGTCTTGCAATTTATTTCTCGATTAGCAATACTAAAACAGACAAAGAAAAGGCAAGGTACGCGAAATCGTACTACGCAAAACCACCGGTCTAAGGGATTTATATTTTATAAATACAAATCCTATGACAGCGGAGTCACCTCGTTATTTAAGGTACATCCCGTGGTTTTTTCCTTTACTAACTAATATTACTTATTAAGGTTATTAAAATGAAAAAATTATTACTAGCTTCTACCATCACTATTTTAACATTGACGTCTGCTGTATCGGCGCCGAAAGCACAAGCTGCAAACATCGCACAAAGCGTATGTGAGTATGTTGCTGCTGACGACAAAAAACGCATGCGTACATTCTTAAAAACGAATAAATTAAAAATTCGTAGTATCTTCAAAGGTATTCAGTGTAATGGACAGAATCTGTTGGCGTTTGCTTCAAAAAAAGGTTCAGTTAAAACAGGTTCTTTGATGATTTCAAAATTACCAAGGAAAGTTGTTTCAGCTAACTTAGCTTTATTGCAAGCCGGATCGCAACCATTGATAGACGCAGCTAACAAACGCGTTAGCAGCTAAACTTATTATTTAGTAGCCGTTATTTGTTAAACCAAGTGTACAGTTTTACTAGATAATAATTCTATGTCATTTAAAAAAGCCTGCTTCTGCAGGTTTTTTTTTCGCCTTTTTTTAGGTGACTAAGCTAGCACAGCGCTAAAAAACTGATTACACTAAAGTTATACTAATAAACTTGCGATTTACACTTTGTCGAAGAGAAACTATAAAGACAGTAAGAATGCTTTAGTACTTACTGGAGGTGGAGCCCGTGCGGCTTATCAAGTAGGTGTACTTTCAGCAATATCGAAATTTGTGCCAAGAAATCATGGTATCCCCTTTCCCATAATATGTGGCACTTCTGCAGGTGCAATAAATACAACGGCATTAGCGTGTTACTCTTCATGTTTTCATCTAGGTGTAAAGAAATTAGAGTGGGTCTGGAAAAACATTAATACCAGCAGAATTTATCATAGTGACGGCATGCGAGTTTTTTCTCACCTAGCCAAAGGTATGCTTGCAAGTTTTCAAGCTGATTACGCTAATAAAAGCGCCCGAAGTTTATTGAATAATGCTCCTCTTCGAGACTTGTTGAATATGGTCGTTGATTTTAAACGTATCGATACCAATATTTTGCGGGGATCTCTTTCAGCCTTATCTATAACAGCTTCAAGTTATAGTAATGGTGATTCCATAAGTTTTTACCAATCAGAAGAATCTATATCACCTTGGTTTAGAGCGAAGCGACGAGGTGAGCCTTGCCAAATTAATAGCGAACATTTAATGGCATCTGCTGCTATACCGTTGGTATTTCCGTCGATTAAAATTCGCCAAGAACATTATGGTGATGGTTCTATCCATCAGCTATCACCACTAAGCCCTGCAATCCATTTAGGAGGTGAGAACCTATTTATTATAGGTGTAGAGCAACCAAAAGAACCTATCCATAATAAAGTAAATAATCCTCATCCACCAACTGCGGCTACTGTTGCGGGTCATTTACTTGACAGTATTTTTTCAGATACCTTGCACAGTGATATTGAACGTATGGAGAGAATTAACGAAACAATAAAGCTAATTCCTGAACATCTCAAAAAAGATAAAGAAGGCTTAAAACCTATTTCATCCTTCTTAATTAATCCCAGTCATGATTTTAATGCGATGGCTGTTGATTATTTTTCTGATTTACCTTTATCTATACGTTTATTATTACGTAGTGTTGGTATATCCAATGATTCTGAATCAAGTATGGTGAGTTATTTACTCTTTGAGAAAAATTATTGCCGCGAATTAATAAAACTAGGCTTTGAAGATGCAATGGAGAAAGAAACCGCTATAAGAAAGTTTCTTTCTCTCGACTAACCTCTATACTTTGACTAGTTTCCCTCTTGAACATAACGTTCTGCACGTTCTACTCTTCTAGGTTTACCACGGACAATGAGTGTATCTTGAACTTGTAGAATAGTTGTTTCATCTGGCTGTTCAGTCTCAACATCGTTTCGTCGAAGGGCAACAACAGTGACTCTTTTTGACGTTAAATTCAAAGAGGCAATAGAGTGACCAATTGCATAAGAGTTTTCTGTCAAAATAATTGCATTAGCAAACTCAATACGGTCCATAGCTTCTGGGCTCATATCTGTATGTTCGCCTTGAAAAAATCCATGTAAGTGACTGTAATGATCTTTACGCTCTTTTTGTACACGTCGCATGATTCGTGAAAAAGGAACACCTGTTAGTGACAAAACTTGTGACACAAGCATCAAACTACCTTCTAAGCTCTCAGGAACCACTTGATTAGCACCAGCTTCCTGTAATGCATCTAATTGGTCATCATTACGAGTGCGAACAAGAATAGGTACGTCTGGTGACAATGACCTCACCTTCTGCACAACATCCAGCGATTGTTTGTCATCTCCAAAAGCAATAACGACAAGTTTAGCTTGAGATAAATGCGCGGCTTTTAATAATTCGGTTTGTCTTGAAGAACCAAAAAGAATATTTTCTCCGGCTTCTCTAGCCTTTGTCGTGCGTAAAGGATCGATATCGATAGCGACAAATTTTATAGATTCTTGTTTTAAAAAGCGGCTTACGGTTTGCCCTATTCGTCCAAAACCACAAATAATAACATGATCGCTTAAGTCCGTATTTTCTGGTAATTCAGCTAAATGTTCGGTTGCTATGGGGGCTTCTTTACTGAGTAAAATCGACCATTTACGTGCATTATCGATCATATAAGGGGTTATTGCCATACTCAAAACACCCGCTCCTAATAGTATAGAAGCTGTTTCAACCGGCAACAGTTCAACTTGGTTAGCTAAGGCAATAAGAACGAAACCAAATTCGCCCATCTGAGCGAGCATGATGCCTGATGCCCAAGCATCTTTGGAAGCTTCGCCGGCACGAATAGCAAGAAATGCAATGACAAGAATTTTAACAAGCATGAAGCTGACCATTAGACCAACAATAACGAGTGGTGAAGAATAAACGATACCAATATCGAGTTTCATGCCAACAGTTACAAAAAACAGGCCAAGTAAAATATCTCGATAAGGACGGATATCAGCTTCAAGCTGATGTTTATATTGACTCTCTCCTAACATCATTCCTGCAAGAAAAGCCCCTAATGCCATAGAAAGACCAAACCATTGTGTTAAAGAAGAGGCAACTAAAGTCACTAACAAAGTTGTCAGTACAAACAACTCGTCTGTTCTAACTTGCGCAACTAAATTAAATAAGCGCGGTAAGAGCCATTTACCCGCGAACAATAATATTGCTACAACAAATACGCCTTTGACTAAAGCGAGTAAAAGCTCAACAGCCATTGATGTATCAGACTCTTGAGCAAACATTGGGATAATAATTAAGAGAGGAACAACAGCAACATCTTGAAAAAGTAAGATCGCAACAGATAGTTGCCCAGACTTTCTTTTCATCGCACCTGTTTCACTCAATTGCCGAATGACAATCGCTGTTGAGGAAAGTGCTAAAATACCACCAATAATTAAGGCACTAGCAAACGTTTGGCCGAAAAACAGAGCTACAACCATAAAGAATACTAACGATATGCCTACTTGCAAACTACCTACAGCTAATACTAAATGTCGCATTGCCATGAGTTTAGGTAATGAAAATTCTAAGCCAAGCGTAAAGAGTAAAAAAACAATACCTAGTTCAGCAAAATGATCATAATCAACTTGATCTTGGGCCAAAGCAAAACCATGCTCGCCTACGAGCATTCCTGCAACTAAATAAGCAAGAATTGCAGGTAAATGTAACCGGCGAAATAACCAAACGATAAGTACAGCACTAGATAGAATTGCTAAGAGTTCAAAATGACCTGCCACAAAAAATCCTTATTTTATAATTTACGCTTACAGTAAGTTAATAAAAACCTATGCCTACAATAGAGTCTAATGCAATTGTGGGTATTTTGACAGTGGCAACTCTTTGCCAATAATGATTTGTCAAAAAAACACTCCCATTTGTTTTGATATAAATTTCTTTAATATCAATACACTAAAAACATGAATTTACACATGTGTTTTTGGTACAAAAATTGCTCTTTGTTTAGTGAATAAAATAATCAGGTGATGATATGCAAACATTAAACTTAGTAGATAATCAGGCTTTCGAATTTAACGCTTTTAAAGTATTCGACAGCCCTAATCATGAAAACACTAATAGAAAACTAGCTTTAATGGAACAACTTCAAACCTCATTAGAGCTTGACCGTTTACTTAACATTTTTGCAATGGAAGCTGCAAAATATGTAGACTTTTCAGGGTTATGCTTCAAAAAAGGTGATATTACTGCAGCCATAAGAGGCAGTAGAACAGGTAAAAATGAACGCTCTTTTGAATTAAAATTAAATCAAAAATTTGTAGGGATTTTAACTTACGCAATTAACTCTCCTATCAGCATCACTAACTATAAAATACTTAACGAATTACACCAGTATTTAATTCATCCTTTAAATAATGCCTTAAATTATCAAGAGGCGATGCAATTAGCGATGCAAGACGGTTTAACGTCTTTAAATAATCGTCGTAGTTTTGATGAACAATTAAAGCGTGCAATGCACCACGCTAATCGTCAACGTAGTAAAGTTGGCTTAATCGTTTGTGATCTTGATAAGTTCAAAGTGATTAACGATACCTATGGTCACAATATTGGTGATGAAGTATTAATTCACTTTGCTCAAGCACTTAAAGAAAGTGTTCGTGATTCTGATAGCTTATTCCGCTTTGGTGGTGACGAGTTTTCAATTATCGTTGAGAATGCAACCATTGATTCATTAATAGTCATTGAACAGCGAATATATATCGCAATGGCATCTGATGCTTTATTGTCAAACTACAAGATGAGTTGTAGCTTAGGTCATACAATTATGAACGGTATGGATACACAAGCGAGCTTTTTTGAACGTGCTGACAAGGCGCTTTATCAAAATAAAATGTTTAAAGGTCGTAAGCTGAGTTTAGTTTAAGCAGGTAAAGTAGATTTAATCTAGTTTTTCATCTTCTTCGAAATAGCGTAATGCTAGTCTTTGTTGTTCTGGTGTGCTGCCGAGAAGTAAGCGGCAAAACTTTACCGCTTTGCCGAATTTGTCAAAACCAACAATAGAAAGTGCTTTTTTAAATGCCCATGATGATAAATCATAGGTTTCAATAAAGTGATCAATCGCAATATCCACACTTGGATATGTTACACCATCAAATATAAACTCAGCGCCAACATAATCTACATCTAACTCTTCACCTTCAAGTGATAAATCCCACCCTTGGTAATTCACTCGCTGCTTAGCTATTTCATACATAAGCCATGCACTTTTTTGAAAACCAACAAAATTTCCTGTTTCAAACTCACTATTGGCTAACTCTTCTTTTGTCCAGTTAATACCTATGGCTAAATCTTTCTGATATGCTTGAGTTAAGAAGCGTTTTACATTACTCCCAACAGCCCAAATAGAATGTTGTTCTGCTTTCCTTGCTAAAGATGTACATTCCCGACAACTGGGCACAGATAAAGGCGGATGTGAGCAATCAAACACGATAAAATATTGATGAGGAAAACTGAACGTTAATTCTGAAGGCTCGCCACAAAACCAACATTCATGGCGATTTTCAAAAGGTATATCAACTAAAGTATGTGCCATAAGACTCTATCAGCTAAGAACTATCTACGCTTTCCTGTAGATGCTGGCTTTGCTTTTTTCGCCACTTTTGCACGTCGTATAGATGAAGGTTTATTTTCTTCTTTTTTACGCGCAATTAATTGGTTTTTCTCTTGGGTAGCTTTATAACGACTTTTCTTTAATGGTTTATCTTCTTTCTCTGCGTATTGTGCTGGCAGTGCTCTGTCGAGTTCATAACCAGGAACAATAGTTCGTTCAAAAGTACGACCAATTAACGCTTCTATGTTTTCTAGAAATTGCTCATCTTTAGGGCTAACTAATGAAATGGCAGTACCTGATTTTCCAGCGCGACCTGTACGGCCAATTCTGTGTACATAATCTTCAGCAAGATAAGGTAAGTGAAAGTTAACGACATAAGGTAAATCAGGAATATCTAGTCCGCGTGCAGCAACGTCAGTGGCCACTAGCACTCGAACTTTTCCTTCAGTGAATTGCTCTAATGCTTTGTTTCTTGCACCTTGAGTTTTGTCACCATGACACAAAGCCGATTTTATACCGTCAAGTTTTAATTCTTTCGCTAGTATGTTTGCGCTTTCTTTTGTTCCAGCAAAAACAAGTACTTGTTTCCAGTTATTCACGCCAATAAGTTCTGACAGCAATTCACACTTACGTGTTTCTGAAACCCAATATACAGACTGCTTAACTTTACCAGACGTTGAATTTTGACGAGAAACTTCTAACGTTTTTGGTGTATTTAAAACTTGTTTAGCGAGTGTTTTAACTTTGTTTGAAAAGGTTGCAGAGAACATTAACGTTTGATGTTTTTGCTTAATAACACTGATTAGTTGCTGAATATCATTTAAGAAACCCATGTCTAACATGCGGTCAGCTTCATCTAAAACAAGGAATTTAACCTGTGATAAATCAACAGTTCTAGCCACTAAGTGCTCAAGTAAACGTCCTGGTGTAGCAACAAGTACATCAACGCCTTGTTTTAACATTTTAGTTTGTGGCGGCATATTTACACCACCATAAACGGCTCCACAACTAAGCGGTAAAAACTCACTATAGGCTTCTACATTAAGAGCTACTTGCTGAGCAAGCTCTCGCGTTGGCGTTAAAATAAGTGCACGGATTGTCTTAGATGAATTATTATTTGTTGGGATTTTAGCTAAAGCATCTAATATAGGTAAACTAAAAGCAGCGGTTTTACCCGTACCTGTTTGCGCACTCGCTAATAGATCAACCCCAGAACGAATAAGTGGTATAGCTTGCTGCTGAACAGGCGTCAACGTTTTATAACCACAGGCTTTTACTGCCTTTAATAGTTCAGCCGACAACCCTATTGCATCAACACTCATATATCACCACTTATTATCAAAAAAACGAAACAAAAATTTAAGGCGCGCATTCTAGCACAACTTAGACCGATCTCATCAGACTATTTTTGCCAGATGCCTTTGGTTAAATTAAAACGACTATGCTCACTTGCACTCGGTGCATATGTCGGTAATCTCCCGTTATTATGTTGTTGATGATAATCTTGAGTAATACTAACAACCACTTTTGATAATAATAATAAAGCCGTTACATTCACTACCGTCATTAGTCCTGTAGATAAATCAGCTAATGCAATAACTTGCGGTAAACTTGCTACAGAACCGAAGATTAACATTGCTAAAAATCCACAACGTAAAAACCAATGACCAAGTCGGTTATCCATATTCAAATATTTCAAATTATTTTCTGCGTAAGCAAAGTTAGCAACAATTGAAGTAAAGCCAAAGAGTAAAATAGCAATAGTAATAAAATCGCTACCCCATGCTCCCACTTGATAAGATAACGCTTGCTGAGTTAATTGAATTCCTTGTGCATCACTACCTGTTTCTTTAAATAATAAAATAAGAAAGGCTGTACAAGAACAAATAACAATCGTATCAAAAAATACGGCAAGCATTTGTATATAACCTTGCGAAACTGGATGAGGTGGATGAGGTGAAGCAGCAGCAGCGGCATTTGGCGAACTCCCCATTCCTGCTTCATTAGAATAAAGACCACGTTTTATACCTTGTACAATAGCAGCACCAACCAAGCCACCGCCGGCTTCTTTTAACCCAAAAGCAGAAGCAAAGATATCCATAATGATTGCAGGGATTTTTTCAATATTTAAAAAGATAACCGCTATGCATACTAACAAGTAGGCTAATCCCATAAAAGGTACGGTTATTTCAGCGAAGCGCGCTATATTTTTCAAACCACCAAAAACAATAAAAGCAGTACCGATAGTGATAGCAATGCCAGTATACAAAGGATTAATACCAAAAGAACCATCAAACGCACTGGTAATAGAATTAGCTTGTACTGAACTAAATACAAAACCATAACCAAAAAATAAACAAAGTGAAAAAGTAACTGCCAGCTTTTTGTTTTTTAGCCCTTTACTCATGTAATATGCAGGACCGCCACGAAAATTTCCGTTGGCATCTTTCTCTTTATAAAGTTGCCCTAACGCACTTTCAGCAAAAGCTGTTGCCATACCTACTAAAGCGATTAACCACATCCAAAAAACAGCTCCTGCACCACCTAAGGTAATTGCAACAGCAACCCCCATTAAATTACCGGTGCCAACACGCGCTGCAAGTGACGTACATAATGCTTGAAAGGAAGAGATACCTTGACTATCAGTTTTTCGACTCAATTTAAGCAAAGTAAACATATGGGTGAAACGGGTTATTTGTATGCCTTTTAGTCGCCAAGTAAACCAAACACCACAACCTGTGAGCAAATAGATGAGGACACTTCCCCAAAGATAACCATTAATCGTTCCTATCCATTGTTCTATCAAAGTATTTTCTCAGTTTTTTATTATTATTGTTAATTATCATAACAAACAAAACAATAAGAGCGTTAGGCTCCATTAGCCTTAAACAAAAAAACCCGTACATGTTACGAGTTTTTAATTAAATAAAGGTTAAATTATAGTGCTTTAAATATTTTTTCCACTGAGTCTTTTGCATGACCAAATAACATTTCCTGTGACCACTGAATAACATTAGGTTTACCTATAATAAAAATTGATCACTTTGTGCACTTAGTTGACCATAGATACTGATTGTTCTTTAGGTCAAGAGCTAGCCAAAAGAAGACAATTTCGGATCGATTTTAATTACTGATTTTTTGATGGGTATAGCTATCTTAATTTCACCCACTATTGGTTTATTAGGTTTTTTAAAACTCGCAACTTTATAGATCAAATAAAAATAACAAAGTCGCTAGCACACCCAGTAACGGAAGTTCTTAGCTTCGAAACTGCAAGAAACAAGAATGGGTGGGTAAAAAGGTGATTTACCTTAAAGCTATTATGCCAAATCAAGGCTGTGGTAAAACTGCAGCTACTTTTAATCGTTTAAATTTTAATAAGGGATAATCCGTTAGTAAAACTTTTGTCTATGAAAAGCTTAAAGCAAATAAATATCAACTCGCTGTGGTAAAACGAGACATCAAAAATAAACCCCCTTATTCAATTCCTGTTAATCGAACTTGGGGAGTTGATTTATCAACGGTCAATTTATCAACTAAGCAACAAGTTATTTTGGGGATTGTTGATCATGGATCTCGTCTAAATTTGAAGCTACTGCACCTGAAATCAAAACATTCTGCAAATATTATGCTTGAACTGGTGAATGCTATCCGTCAATTTGGTTTTCCTAAGTTTATCAGAACAGGTAATGAATACTGTTTTGCATCTTCATTCATGAAACTGGGCTTACAACTGTTAGGGATAAAGCATGAAAAATCGGATATTGCTGCCCTTGGCAAAATGGAAGAATAGAGCGCTTCTTTGGAACTATTAAGTCGAAGTTCAAACAAATTGATTGGTTAAATTTCTACCTTAACAATTTACAAATAGAGCTAAATATAATTCAAACTTGGTATAACCATTTAAGAACTCACGCTAATCTAAATGATCAAACCCCTGCTGAAATTTTTACAAACAGTAAACCAAAAGGTAAAGGGAAATTTATCTCAGATTGGACTGGCGTACTATCAGGTTATTACTTTCCTGGTTGATCACAACAAGGTAATTGGCTTGAAACTAAATAGAAGTATTATCGTTCTAACTGGATGACAGCTTGTGGCATCTTTTTTTTGTAAAGGTGAAATAATCAACTACTTAATTTGACATAAACCTAAAAGTTAATTCTAGGTTTATGTCTAAAAAATAAAATTAACGATCGAAACTTAAAAAATAACCGTTAATTTTACTCAAGTTAATTGTCTGAACGGTGCGAATAGGACATTTAAGATTTTTCGGTAAATATTTGGTTTTCGACCAAATCAACTATGCCCCTTCAAAGTAAGCAGTCCACTGAATAAATCTAGTTATGAATATTATCAAATATTGTTTTATGCTGAATATTACAATATTTTTATTTTAAAGCTTTATCAACGGAATACCATATTTTGTCAGTAAACCGAGTTAATAGTCGCCGAGGTTGGGTGATGATTTTTCCATTACCTTTCAAGTAAGGTATACCTGTAAAAACTTTTCCATGGCTAGACTTCATGTTTTTGGGGATATCTAGCTTAACCAAATATCCATCTTCTGATGGGATCATGTTGATAGAATTTACTTTAGCTTCAATTGTTCCAAATTCCGCGGCAGAATAGTTTTCAAGTTCAATTTGTACAGTCTGACCTGATTTGATTTTTCCTACTCCCAACCCAGATACTTTCATCCAAGCTCCCATTCTTTGATCTTTTGGAATAATGCTAAGTAAAGTTGTGTTTTCAACGACCTGATTATTCTTTTTCCAATCTTGGCTAAACGAGACATCCCCCGATATCTTTGCAACAACCAAATGTTCCTTTTTCCACTCCTTTATTTTACTTATAAAAAGCAAACTCTTTTCAGTAATTTTTTGTTCAATTTTTGCAATATTTTCATCATGATTAATTGTATTTTCAATAGAAATTTGTTGAAGTTCGCTCAACTCCAATTGATACAAATTAATGCTAATTTTGGCATCATTAAAGAGAGATTTTTGTTTAAGCCAATTTTGTTTTTCTTGAGAATAGTCAGTTTCAGAAACTAACTGCTTTTCAAATAGTTTTTTAGTTTTCTCATATTTTTTTTCGGCTATTAATACTTGTTCACCAACAATTTTTAATTTGTTCTTCAATTCTTCAATGAGCGCCACGTACTCTGCAGTCAAATCAAGAATTGACTTCTTTTTATGGTACAATAACTTACCTGTTTTAAGCCTCTTCCAACTTTTTAAATCCGTTATTATTGGATTGTAGTAAATTTGTAGTTCCATTAAAGCCTTAGACGGTATCGCCTCAATAAAACCGTTGAATAAATGCTCTGTCGCAATGCTCGTTGTAATTAATCGTTCAATTTCCAATAAGTATTCATAATCCAAATAACTATCAACTAACATCAGTGCTTCACCTTTTATTACTGAAGTACCATCTTGAGAATATATAGTATTGAGGTGGCCACTAACACTCGCCTTATGTTTTACATTTGACTGAATTCTCTGCATAGTCACAGGTGCAGAGATACTATCAGGATACTGAATAAACCAAGTTAAGATAAACAAAGAAACTGTAATAAAGGTGATCAAACCAATCCCACTACTAACCAACCATGATGGCTCTCTGCCTATGATATCTTTCACAGTGTTTTTTTGATAAAAATCAAGCTCAACCATCCGTTTCTCCTAGCTCCAGTTGATTTTTAACTAAATCAAAATAGTAGCCTTGCTTTTGGGTCAACTCTATATGGTTTCCTTGCTCAACAATCTTGCCTTTATCTAGTACAATAATTTGATCCGCATTTTTCACCGTACTTAATCGATGTGCGATGACAACTGCAGTTTTTCCTGCTAAAAAATTTTTGAGATTTTCTTGGATCACCTTTTCGTTTTTTGCATCTAAGGCTGACGTAGCTTCATCAAACAAAATATATTCTGGATTTTTATATACGGCTCGTGCTATTAATATTCTCTGTGTTTGTCCGCCGCTAATCCCTACCCCTTCTGCGCCAACTTTTGTAAACAAACCTTGCGGAAATTTTTCTATCTCGTCGAGTAAATTAGCTGTTTTGGCAGCATGAATTACTCGTTGCATATCTGGTTCAGTGTTCCCCAAAGCAATGTTTCGTGCAATGGTATCACTAAAAATGTAACCATCTTGCAATACAACACCACATTGCTTTCGCCAGGAGTCAGGACAAGCCATTTTCATATCTAAACCATCAATGACAACCTTGCCTTCATATGAAGGAAAAAATCTCAAAAGTATCTTGAGTAAAGTTGTTTTACCGCTCCCACTTGCGCCTACAATTGCGGTCGTTTTTTCACTCAGTATAGAAAAGTTTAATCGATCAAGCGCATAGGTTTCATCATGTCTAGAGTATCTAAAACTTAAATTTTTAAAAACGATATCACCTTTAGGGATTTCAGATATTAGCCTTCCCCCTATTTCATCTTTTTCCTCTTTCATGGACTGTATTTCACCTAAGCGCTCCATACTTAGCTTTGCATCTTGAGCTTGTCTTATAAATTGTAATAGTTGCTCAATTGGTGCATTCATTTGACCCAACATGTAGGTAATAGCCATCATCATACCTAATGACAGCTGCCCATCAATGACCAAACTAGCTGCAAAAAATGTAATCAGGATATTCTTTCCTTCATTTAAGAATAAAGTTCCACCCTGTTGATACTGTTCTATTGCAAGTCCCCTAAGCCTTGTTTTAAAAAGTTTGGCTTGTATTTGCTCCCACTCCCATCGGCGACTAGCTGCGCAATCATTCAATTTTATTTCCGGCATCCCCTGAATAAGTTGCACTATATTATTTTGATTTGCACTCATCTGAGAAAAGTTCTGATAATCAAGTACCTTTCTTTTATTAAGAAATAGCATTACCCATACTACGGACAGGACACTGCCAATGAAAAAAATTAAAAATATATTTACGCTGTAGGAAGCCATAATCGCGCTAAAAACGATCAAATTTAGCATAGAAAAAACAATATTTATCGAATGAGATGTTAAAAATTCCTCAATTTTTTTATGGTCTGATATTCGCTGAAGTACATCTCCTAAGTTCTTACTGCCAAAAAATGATAAAGGCAAACGCATCATTTTAAGCAGAAACTCCGATACAATAGCGACGTTAATTCGAGTGCCCATGTTAACTAAAATCCAGCCTCGAATGAATTCAACTGAGGTTCTGCTTAGAAATAGCATAAGTTGAGCAATTAATATGGCATAAACAAAATTGACATCTCTATTACCAATACCATGATCAACAAGAGCTTGTGTGAGGAAAGGGAATATGAGATTTAATAAAGCACCTAATAACGAACCTAGCCCCAACTGAATAACAAATTTTTTAAATCGCCCAATATATTGAAGTAAATTCACTAAACCGTTGGCAGAGCGTTCCGTACTTTCTTGTTGCTGATAAAATTTTTCCGTCGGTTGCACAAATAGTACAATACCGTCTTCGCCATTATCACACCAGTTATGAACAAAATCTTCTTTCCTTAACTTAGCCCTACCTTTAGCTGGGTCAGCAATATATATATTATTTTTCTTTATTTTGTAAACAACAACAAAGTGTTTTTGTTGCCAATGAATAATGCATGGCAATTGCGCTTCTTCTAAAAAAGTATCAATATCGAGCCTCATTGGAAGGGTCTTGAAGCCGAGTTCTTCTGCTGCTCTATTTATCCCAAGAAGCGATACGCCTTGTTGCCCTTTTTCACACAACTGCCTTAGTTGCGTTAGAGAGAATTTTTTATTATAGAACTGGCTGATCATCATCAAACATGATGGAGCACAATCCATTTGGTCTAACTGGAGAACGATAGGGAATTTCATTGAATTACTTTACTTAACAAAAGGAGAAAAGGGCCCTAATTAGGGCCCAAGAGAACTTAGAAAATTCTGCAAAGGTGCGGCATCTCAGAACACTCTGTATGAGGACCAACAGGCACTGTGCTAAAACCACCACCAGTAACAGTTGTTTGTTCCATATCACTCAGCTCTCCAGCTGGATTAGCTGGAAGTGCCGAGATTTGTTCCGCTGTTAACGACTGACGATACTCTGCATCTTTCCAAGCTTTTAAAACATCTACTTTTTTCATTATTATATCCTTTATTATTATTGAATTTAGTTGGCAATTAATAATTTAAGTGACGCCAACGATAATCACTTAAATTAGGTTTTAACTGGTGCTTCCATTGATAATATATTCGGTATTTTTTCTGGTGATATTTGCCTTAGTAACGCATAGCCAACACCCGTTGTACCTACCATTAACCCTAGCGATGGCACATTTTTAAAAAAATCATTAAAAGCTCCATGTGGAGTCGAACACTGAATGATTGATTGGGATATGCCTTGGCGGCACTTTTCGACTAATCCATGATCTTTAGTATGCATGGCGATATGAGAGAGAATATCCAAATTACCGAAAGCACCATGACATAAAGCGTAATGAGAAGGCCATTGACTAGATAACGTTGATTTCACAATTAATGCTAAATCATCTTGTTCTCTAGATGAGCAATCACTCTGATTTTGTTTTAAAGACTCTAGCCGCTCTATTGCAATACCTGGTGCGCCATTACACCAAGCCCAACCTACTTGATTTTCAGTTTTATCATCTGTTCTTTTTCTTAGATCTAACCAGTTATTGTGTTCACTTGAATACAAGCTATTTTCATAGGCAATGGCAGAACGTGACCCTATAAAATAAGTATCATCGTTTAATAATTTTGATAGCCGAATTAAGGCTAAAGATATTCCTGCTGAACCATGAGAAAGTCCAGCGAGAGGAGAAGTTTGTGAGGCGATCTTCCAAGCACTACCGGTAGGTGTTTTAATCATTGCCTTTAATAACTTATCCCCACACATTTTACAAAGTTGAAGAACGTCTGTCTTTTGAGTTACCTGATAAAGGCTTTGAAGTGCTAACAAACACCCCGCTGTTCCACTTATGACATCCAGCTGCTCATCTTGCAATATTTTTTCAGGTAATGAAGCTAGAATTTTTTCAATGTAATTATCAAAGTTTTTATCAGGCCATAGCTCTTGCAAATGAGAAATTACATAAATGAACCCACCAATACCTTCAAATAATCCGACTGACGTCTTTAAAAATTGATCTTCCAGCAAATTATCTAGACAGTGTTGAATGCCCTTTTCGGCTATTTTTCTATATCTGTCTTTTTTACTAACTTCAGCCAAGTAAGCTAAATACCAGATTATCCCTAGTTGACCTTTATATAGTGAAGCATCTAGACGTGTAAATAATTTTGATTCATTTTGGTAGTGTTCACCGATCCAAAGCGCATACTTATCACTTTGCACAGCAATTTTAATTAAAAAGTCTCCTAGACTTTCGGCTGAGGATAAATAGTCGAATTCATCTACAGTTTTCTTATCTGTCAAGAAAGGGTTACTTATTACTATTTCATTAATTTGCTTAGCATTTTCTTTTTGTTTTAGAGAATTGGATATCAACCACTGCTGAGTGGTAAGTTGCTCATCTGAAAACATACTGATGTGCTTCTTGACAGAATCAAGCGAACGCTCATTAAGTTTAAGATCTATCGTATTTCCCAGAGCAGATTTAACCTCTAAGCTATCAACAGTCATTTCAAAGTAAGGAATATCATGATTAAAGATATCCAATACTTCATGCCGTATTATTTTTGCCGTTGGGTAGTTTTGGGGGACAGATCCCCATAAAGTATCAAGTAACTTATTAGTCTGCAAAGCACAACGCAAATAGCTCGGATGGTAACTTTCCCATAATAGGTCAGAATACGTTTGTGTATTTTTGAAAACTAACCGGATTGTATCGCCAACAAAATTACTTAATAAACTATTCCGACTCAAAAATGCAGTTTTGTTTCCTTTAATAAGTTGATATACCGTAGAAAATCCAGAATTGATATCTAATATAAACTTGCTTGGACAGCTGTCTATTGAGGGCCTACTTAAAATATTTTCTTTTGAATGATCTCCTTTACCTAAATACATTTCATCGGTTTGAGTATTTTTCCATGCATCACCGCTAGTGGTATCTGAAGAATTTGCGCCCATCCCACTCACATCGGCATACTCTCCTTCGCTTAATGTTGTTGGCAACATACCAATATCTAAAACATTAAAGCTATCAGTAGAATTAAGGTATCCAGTGACTTTGGCCTGAAAAAGAGTTTCCAAATCTATAGCAACAATTTTTTCTCCATGAGCAATAAAGTTCTCGTGATGAAAATCTGTAGCCTTCAATGCGTACAAAAGTCCTTTTAATGCACCTAACTGAAAATAAAAGTTCTTCAACTGATAATTATCTTCACATTTTTTGTGTGTGATAAATTCAACCCAGCCATGAGTTTTCCTGTCTAAAACAGTCAGTATTTTGAAGTTTAATTTTTCTGCTTTTCTGTTAAACCATGTTAGTAACTCTTGAAAGTGTTGCTCTATGGAAATTGATCTTGGCTTATAAACTAGCTTAGTGCCTGATGAAAAATTAACGACTATGACCGTTTTACCTTGCTTATGACTATCACCACTTTCTTTACCTATACCATCAAACATGCCAAGTTTTGGTGAAAATGTTTCACACAACATAGGATAATCAGCAATCAAATGTTCCACAAACTCTAAAAATGAATCAGCCCAATATTGACAAACTGTTACAATTTTTCTAGCTAAGACTGGATATTCTAATAATAGCTGATATGAATATTGAGGATCAGAAAGTAAATTTATGAAATCCTGATATCGCTGTTTAGGTGTTTTTCCTTTCAACAATCCTTGTTGTTTTGCACAATGCATCTCTAAAACTAAAGTCCGTGAAGCAATTTTGGATATTTTTGTTAATAATCGCTCTAAAAATGCACTAATTGTAAAATTTACATTGAAGATATCTGTATTTTCTAACTTCCTAGAAAAGTGTTTTTCCAAGGATTCTATTTTGTCAACAATAAGTGGTAGGGCAAACCTCAATAATTCCAATTTATTAAGTTCGGGATAACTACTTTTCTTTTGTTCAATTTGTTCTACTTGGATGTTCTCTTGGTAGACATTTTCAATTTTTTCCGCCCACCAGAAAGGAGCAGCAGCAAGGTTCAGATTTATTTCATGTTTTAAGATTTTGCTAAATTGAGCTTCATTAATTTTCAATTCAGCTAATCTAGCTTTGAAAAGGGTTTTGTTTTTGGAAAAAGGCTCTATTGACTTCCATTCATCAAAAAGCCAATTAGAGCTATGCCCTTTTTCACCCATCTCTTCATTGGAAAAGTCCGCTATAGCAATACGTTCTTCAAGCGTTAAGCCAGCAACCCAATCTGATAATCCTTCAAACTTCAAAAATAACATCCTTACTATTTAATATTAGCTGATTGATTTATAAGTATATAAATCAATCAGTAGTAACAATGACAATGAATTATAAAAATTAGAAAGTCAATCTTTTTTAATAAAACCTGTAAGGGCTATTTTAGTATTTCAATATATTATTCATCTAATTAAGTCGCATAACTAGTGCTTTTATCGATACCAAGTAACTACCTTGTCATCAGTTGTTTTGATATGTTGTTAGCTGAAGTTACTCTAGATATAAATCAATCCTTTTAAAGGGTAAATAATAGTACTTTATATTGATGGCTTTCTAGTGAAAACAGGTAATATAATTTAATATAGCTGAACCAACGGAGTTTAATCCGTTGTTGGTGAATTTAAACTCAATCGTCGGCTTTGAACTTGCAGCCGCCCTTCAAAAACATAGTGATTCCTGATCAAAATCGTCCCTAATATGTTTGTTATTTTACCAAAGCTAATGATCGCTTTTGGCTAGCTTTTGACTTAAAGAACGACCTGTAGCAAATGTCAGCAATGTGCAGAAAGTGATCATAATTTCTGTGGCGCTATGTGCCTCATAGTGAGATAGAACGAATAAATTTATGTCCGCTGTATGATCAGAAAGCTGACCCACTTTGGATCTTCTTTTTTATGCCTACAGAACAAATTAAGTATTGAAATAGAATTTTCATTAAGGTCAGCAATCGTATCTTTGCTGACTATTTAGAAGTCGATTTTTTGTGAAAAAATGTGCGTTAGCAGTGTTCAAAACATCCAAAGATGACATCTTCTTTAATATCAATTTAATGTGGTAGAGTTAAATGTAATTGGTTAGCTTAGGTAAATGAAACTAGGTGGCACTGATACTAGATATTTTCCAATTAGACAATAGTGATAAATTGGCGGTTAGGAATTCACCATAAGCTTATATAGACAATAAAACATTAATATCAATAAGAATCACCTAGAGCGTTTTTTTATGTCTAAAATTCTAAACTATGCAATCTAGATAAATCAAATCCCCCCTGAAGAAATAAATACTTTCTCTCACCGCAATATCAAACAATCACAGTAATAAAAAACCAACAATTAAGTTGGCTTTTTTGTCTCTAAAATCAACTACTCAACAAAATAGCTATAGTTTATCGATACATCATAAACCCTTTAATATATCGCTTACGGAGTCTTTTGCATCTCCAAATAACATTTGCGTATTATCTTTGAAGAATAATGGGTTCTGAACACCAGCATAACCTGTGCTCATTGAGCGCTTAAAAACAATAACTTGTTTTGCATTCCAAACTTCTAACACCGGCATACCTGCAATTGGACTAGTAGGGTCTTCAGCTGCTGCTGGATTAACCGTATCATTGGCGCCAATAACTAAAACCACATCAGTTTCAGGGAAATCGTCGTTAATTTCGTCCATGCCAAGTACTATATCATAAGGAACTTTCGCTTCAGCGAGCAAAACATTCATATGCCCCGGTAACCGACCTGCAACGGGATGAATAGCAAAACGTACATCAATGCCCTTATCTTTCAATGCTCTAGTCATTTCATAAACGGGATATTGTGCTTGTGCTACTGCCATTCCATAACCTGGAGTAATAATAACTGACTTAGCACCACATAAAATATCAGCAACGGCTTCAGCTTGTACTTCAACATGATCGCCATAATCGGTGTCATTATCAATCACGACATCAGTACCAAAACCTCCGGCAATAACACTGATAAATGAACGATTCATTGCCTTACACATAATGTATGAAAGTATTGCGCCTGATGAACCAACCAATGCCCCCGTAACAATCAATAAATCATTATTGAGCATAAAACCTGCGGCAGCGGCAGCCCAACCAGAATAAGAATTAAGCATTGATACGACAACTGGCATATCTGCTCCGCCAATTGAAGCGACTAAGTGCCAACCAAATACAAGTGCAATAAATGTCATAAAGTACAATGCACTAACAGAGCCATCACTTTGAACAAAACTAATCATTAAAATAAAAGTAGCAACACCCGCCACTAAATTTAATTTATGACGATGAGGTAACATAAGTGCCGAAGAACTTATAATTCCGCGTAATTTTGCAAAAGCAACAATTGACCCTGTAAAGGTAACCGCGCCGATAAACACACCTAAAAATACTTCAACTAAATGAATATTTGTCGCCATCTGTTGCGTATCAGTTAAGTTAGCGGTTAACGAATGATCCATTTCGAAATAACTATTAAATCCAACTAGAACCGCAGCTAAACCAACAAAACTATGCAATATAGCAACAAGCTCTGGCATTTGTGTCATTTCGACTTTTTTGGCTAAATGTAAACCAATAAATGCACCTACTGACATGGCAACAAATATAACTAAAACATTATCAACACGAGGATCAGCAATCGTTGCAATTAATGCAATAGACATCCCGATGATCCCGTACCAATTACCTGTCTCTGCGGTTTCTTGTTTGCTTAAACCTGAAAGACTAAAAATAAATAACAATGCAGCAACAATATAAGCTGCGCTAATTAAACCTTGAGAAAATTCCATCAATGCGCCCCTTATCTTCTAAACATTTTTAACATACGTTTGGTCACTACAAAGCCACCAACAATATTTATTGTGGCAATAAGCACCGCAATCCCCGCAAGTATTTGCACCACCACATTGTCTTGCCCTATCTGCAATATGGCGCCAACAATGATAATACCTGAAATGGCATTGGTTACACTCATTAACGGTGTATGCAGTGAATGACTCACATTCCACACTACGTTGTAACCGATCACACAAGAAAGAACAAAAACAGTAAAGTGCGATAAGAAATCAGCAGGAGCAACACTTGCTACCCAGGCAAATAATAAAGCGCCTATGCCCATAAAAATATGCTTTTTAGTTTGTGACGTGGGTTCTTCTTTTTCAACAACAGCCTCAACTTTGGCAGCAACGGGTTTAGCAGGTGCAGCACTGACTTGTATTGGTGGCGGTGGAAAGGTAATTTCATCAGCATTAACAACTGTCATGTTACGGACAACTTGATCATCGAAATCTACTGTGATGGTGCCATCTTTTTCAGGACAAACTAACTTAACTAAGTTAACCAAATTATTTGAATAAAGCTGTGAAGATTGATTTGGTAAGCGAGAAACTAAATCTGTGTAACCAATGATTTTAACGCCATTGATATTAGCTACCTTCCCTGCCACGGTAAGTTCACAATTACCACCACCAGCAGCGGCTAAATCAACAATAATTGATCCGGTTTTCATTGAATGAACCATTGCTTCAGTGATCAGCTTCGGTGCAGGTCTACCGGGGATCATCGCCGTAGTAATAATGATATCAACATCTTTTGCTTGTTCAGCAAAGAGCGCCATTTCCGCGTCAATAAATGCCTTACTCATTTCTTTTGCGTAACCATCACCAGAGCCAGTATCTTCGGGCTCTTCATAATCTAACTCAAGAAATTCAGCTCCCATACTTTCAATTTGTTCTTTTACTTCAGGCCGTGTATCAAAAGCACGAACAATCGCACCTAAACTTCCTGCGGTACCAATAGCAGCAAGACCTGCAACACCAGCACCAATGATCATGACTTTTGCTGGTGGCATTTTACCTGCAGCGGTTATTTGTCCGGTTAGAAAACGGCCAAAGTGATGAGTCGCTTCAATAACAGCCCGATAACCAGCAATATTAGCCATTGAGCTCAGTGCATCCATTGACTGAGAACGTGTCATACGGGGAACCATTTCCATGGCAAAGGTTGTAATCGATTTTGCGCGTAACGCTTCAAGTAATTCAGGACTTTGCGCTGGGGCAATAAAACTAATTAAATGCGCACCATCTTTCATTTGCGCGACTTCTTCAAGTGATGGAGCATTCACCTTAAAGATAATATCTGATTGCAAACATACTTTTTTAGTGACAAGTGATGCTTGTGCATCAAGAAATTCTTGATCGGTGAAGCTCGCTTTAGTACCTGCCCCTTTTTGTACTTGAACGCTAAAGCCTAATTTAAGTAGTTCACTTACCGAAGTTGGTGAAGCTGCTACTCGATTTTCTCCTGACAACGTTTCCTTAGGTATTCCAATATTCATAAGCCACCTTTATTTAGAGGTAACAGTTTCATCGAAACTAAGATGAAGCTATACCTATTATTTTTCTTATGGGTTTTATAATATATTTATTATGACCAATGTTTTACCATTAATCGAATGAATTTCATACACCTAAAAGTAATAATGGGTATTCTTACAAAAAATGAAGGCCGCTTCAAACAAGCATTTTTTTTCGCATGTGTGTTGATCATAAAACGAAATAACGCTAAACGTATATCTAACTGACTCAATTTGAAACTTTACATTATTTATATAATTAACAATGCAATTATTCAAAGGTGACAGATATTTGGGTTCCTCTATCACTTGAAAGCGCTAATGACCAATTTTGGTGTTCACATAAACGTTTAACTATCGATAAACCAAAACCATAACCTGTGCTTTGGCTTCCTTTTACAGCAGGGTCTGTTATTTCACCTGTAATACTTTGATCTATGCCTGGCCCCGTATCAGCCACAATAAGTGTCCTATTCATAATATCAATCGTGACCTTTCCTTCTTGAGTATATTGAAATGCGTTGCCAATTAAATTGTCTAATAATACCTTTAACATGCCTGACTGTGCGTATATTTCGCTATCACAATTGTCACTTACTTCGACTTCTATTGGTTTGTTATTGATAAGATGATGTTGGTCAATTATTGATTGTTCAATTAATGGCAATATTTTTATGTTCTGCTTGTGTACGTCGGTATGCTCTTCTCTGGCAAGCGTAAGTAATGTAGTAACCGTTTGCTCCATTTGAGTACTTGCTTGAGAAATACGCTCGATAACCGCATTGCTTTTATCAGCAGACTGTTGATTACGATAAACTTCTACGGCATTTTTAATAATGGCAACCGGCGTTCTCAGTTCATGGCTGACATCTCGCGTAAAGCATTTTTCTCTGAGTAAATTTCGATTGATTTTCGCCATGGCGCTTTCTAATGTTTGCGCTAAGACCCCTATTTCATTATTTGGAAATTGCTCTGCAAACTTATCGGGGATATTTTCTGGGGCAACACCATTCACTAATTCGGCAAGCTGTTTCAATGGTTTAGCAGTATTCCTGCCGATTTGCCAAGCCATAATAAAAGCGATAAATACTAGGCCTAATCCTGAAGTCATCATGACTTGCAATACGCTACCACTGATAGGACGAACTAATAATATTTCACTTACTTCTGCGACAAGATAAGTACTTTCTGTTTTTGGTAAAGCGAATAAGTGATAGTGACGATCGTTTTCACCTGAAAACTCTTTTCTTCTTGGCTCGGCAATGTAACTGTCCCTTATATCTAGAGGCAACGTATTTTTTGAGAAGTATAGCTGCATGTAACTTAGTCGAGATTCTGGCCAATGGTTATTTTTATCAAAACTTTGCTGTAAATATTGCGCCTCGTTTCTGACTTCCCGTTCAATAAAATCGTCTTCAAGACTATACATTAGCATGAAACAAAAAATGCCATATACCGTCGAAATAAATAGGGTGAACAAACAAAACTGTCTGACTATTTTTCGACTTAAACTATGAAATTTAGTTGGCTTTTGATTTTTAACTTGATTTTGATTCATTATTTTATTCATTGCTTTTTACGTCTAAAACAAAACCAATACCATGCATGGTTTTTATCATCGGATAGTCAAAAGGCTTATCCAACAAATTTCGTAACTGATATATGTGAGATCTCAGTGCATCAGATTCTGTTGGTTCATCACCCCATAGTTTTTGAGACAGTTTTGAGCGGCTAACCACTTGCGGATATGCTTCAGCCAAAATTATAAGAATACGGTAGCCCATACTGTGTAACTCAAGGGTTTTTCCAGCACGTGTTACTTGTTTCCTTTTTCTCTCAATAATTAGCTGATCAAATGTTAATATATCATTGGTTTGTAATAAATGGCGTCTTGATAAAGCAAAGCAACGAACTTCAAGCTCTTCTAAAGAAAAAGGTTTAGTTAAATAATCATCTGCACCAGTTGTAAAACCTGATATTTTATCGTCTATACTGTCTCTTGCCGTTAACATGATAATAGGCACATGATGACTTGCCTTTTCACGAAGTTGCTTACAAACCTCAAGACCGTCCATTACCGGTAAATTTAAATCGAGAATGACTAAATCATAATGATGAGTTAATGCCAGTTCCAATCCTTGTGCGCCTTGATTAGCAAAATCTAAAACATGACCTTTGTCTTCCATATAGTCCGCAATATTCTGTGCAATACTTTGCTGATCTTCAACGACTAAAATATATAAAGATTGATTATTCATTTAGTTTCTCAAATTAATGAGCCCTTAAAAGTTTCTATTTGGAAAATACTAAGGGCTGATTTCATTACAACGTTTTTAACATACTTTGTGCAGGTTTGTAATCTGGCTTTTCCGTAATCAACTGATTCAACGTTGCTTTGGCATTGGTTAGTTGTCCAAGCTTAGCTTGAGTTTCAGCTATTTTCATATCTAGATTTGGACTGTCAATCGCTTTTTGGGCCACTTTCATCAAAGCTAATGCTTGTTCAAAATTAAGTGTTGTATCCGCAATTTTTAAGAAATAGAAGCCATACATTCCAACAAGCGGAATATAGTATTCATCCTGTTTATTCATTAGCATGTCCAATGCTGACTTATCACCAGCAATGTATTTAGAGACCACTGCCATGGTTTTGTCTTCAATTTCAATTTCTGATTTAACAGGTGTTAACCCTAAGCTTTCAACTAACGCTGTAGCAACATCTACTGTTGATGTTGGATTCTGTCCTGTTATTAATCGACCGTCTATAGCAACATGACTTAACATGATTTCACTTGATTGAAAGTGAGCGCCACGTTCAGCCAATTTATCTTCGAGCATGAAGTCAAAATCGTTTATCCATTTCTGTCCAAACAGTTTTTCTTCTTGGTTGGTAAAGCTGTTTATCGCTTTATTGGCAACCAAATAACTACCATCTTTTAGCTTTACATGTACAAGTGCCGCAGGACCATGACAAACAGCTGCAACAACGCCTTGTTGTTGATATATTTGGGCTATAACATTTTGTAATGCCAAATCCTTAGGTAAATCAAACATCGCTCCTTTGCCGCCAACAATAAAAACCGCATCATAATCTTTAGCATTTATTGTGCTTGTCGCGAGTGTATTATTAAGTTCAGCCATAATAGCTTTATCAGCTAAGACAACAGCATTATAAGGTTTCTCTGGGTTGTATTTATCTGCTTCTACTTGACCACCTTTGGGGCTAGCAATATCCACAACAATACCGTTATCTTTAAAAACGGAATAGGCTTTTGAAAACTCATCAAATTCATAACCTGGTTTTTCTTCTCCTTCTTTTTCGTTCTGCCCATTACCACTAACGACCATTAACACTTTTTTGGTATCTGATGATGCTTGTACCTGCGATGTAATGGTTATAAAGGTAGCTATAATTAATAAAGTCTGTTTTAACAATTTTTTCATAGGATATTTTAAAGTATTCATCAATTTAATTTCTCTTGTCTTAATTGTGAAACAAGTATGACAAAGGCAAAGTGAAACAGATGTGAAATCACTTTGCCTTTAAATAATGATTAATTTTAGAAGACTATATTAATTATCAGCCATTAATTGCTTCACTGAACTTTTTAAACTGTGACGACTGGCGTAAATACCTAATAGTGTTACCGTGCTTAAAATAATGGCTAAAGTAATGAACAGAATTAAAAAATCAGGTTTATAAGAAAGGGAGAATTGAGACTGATAAATTAACATACCTGTAATATAGGTGCCCGCTATAGCTCCGGTTGCGATTATTAACGCCGTAATTAACCACTCAATAATATTTAGCTTTAAACAGGTACTTTTCAAAAAACCAAAACTCATAATTACACTGTTTTTTTTCTTTTCCTTACCTTCAAGTGCATTAATTGATGATAAAATTACAATAATGGCGAGTAGAATAATCATCATGGCAAAACCACTAATCACTTTCGTGATCATTGCTAAGATAGCATCAAATTGTTTTGTTAATTCTTGTAGAGATACCATGCGTATTGTTGGATGTTTTTGCCACAATTGGCCGAGCAGTGGCCATTGTTCATCCTTAAGCTCTAAACTAGCCATATTGTAATGGGGCGCGTTTATATGTTCGATTGCAGCTTCAGGCATAAGTACCCAAAATATAATTGAACCCGCCCCTGATTTATAAGCATGGCTTGCGTTAATTGTGAAGGTAAAGGTTTGTTGATGAATAATAAAAGTTAGTTTATCTCCAAGGGTCAAACCTAAATCTGTCATCACTTCTTCTTCTAGTGATATTTGTTGCCAATCTTCAGTGTCTTTTTGCCACCACTTCCCTTGAACCAAGCTGTTGGTTTTTGGCAGTGTTTGCGTCCAATGGAGTCGAATAGAGTTCGATAACGTTGCTAAACTATCACTGGGTTTTGTTGCAAATTCATTAAGTGTTTGGTTATTAATTTTCACGACTTTTGAATACAAGTAAGCTTTAGATTGACGCAGATTAATATCATACGTTTTAGACCATTCTTCAATCGCGTCCATTTCTGGCTGACTAGCTTGCGAAACCATAACATTACCATCATGTGTTCTTTGGTATGCCCCCATCGTGTCGCCTAAGTCTTTTAAAAACATTAACGTAAACAATAATAAAAATGTACTTAAACCAATACCTAAAATTTGGGTGCTTTTACTTAATAAACGCTGTTTCATCATAAACAGAGTAAAGGGCACTAATCCTGAAAACTGTTGAGTCGTTTTTTCACCCAAGGTTAAAACAATCCAACTTATACCTGCAATCAGAATTACGGTAATAAAAATGCTGCTTACTAACATCATGGTTAGTAAGCCGTTGTCAGAATAATTGACTGCCACCAAGACGAGAACAAGCAATGCACATATTTTAACGAGACCTAAAGAAATACTTTTTTGATTTTGATGAAACAATTTAGCCACTGATGTTTGGCATAGTGTTAACCAAACAGGAGAATGAAATACAGCAAAGAGTAATACACTTGTCGCTATCGTTTTAATCGTAAGCCAAACTTCTAATTGCCAAGTGATTTCGATAAATGTTTCCGATAACCAGTTAACAACTAACCAATGAAATACCCCAGACAAAATAGCTACTACAGGTATAAGTACAATTATATTAATTAACCATTTGAAGAATGACAACTGTAAACCAGTCGCTTTTGAAGCACCTAAACTCATACAAATGGCCGAAAAGTATTGTTCCTTTTTTATGTGAACTTGCGCTATTTGTTCAATAGCAATAGCGGCCATAAAAAATAGAATAATAGAAGCCAATCCCAAAAAATTTTCAGTACGTTTCCAAAATAAAGCTAACGGATGGGCTCCTGATTTATGGTTGATTTTAGCAGCAGGAAGCTCTTCTTCTTGCCAATCGATAAGTTGCTGTACTTTTGATTTTGAAGCAGAAATAAGGTATCGATATTGAATAAGATCTGTGGGAAAAGCTAATGCCTCCATATCATTCATATTAACGATAGCTCTCATAGCAACGTTATGTCCTTCCATCAATCTATCAGGTTCATGCAATAGCACCCTGGAGACGGCAAATGTTTCCTCTCCTAATTTAATAACGTCACCAATTGACAGCGTTAAACTGGCTAATAATCTACTGTCTAACCATATATAACCCGCTAAAGGTCCACCTCTTGTGATTGTTGCAGGACTTTGTAACGAAGTTGATGTGAGTAATTCTCCCTGTAAAGGATAATCATCTCCGACAGCTTTTAACTTTGCGCTTTGCCATTTTCCGTTAAATGTTAATGTTGCATTAATCTGCAATGTATTGACCACGCTATCACTAAATTTTTCTAATGATGCCATCTCTTTAGTCGTTAGTTTATTTTTTTGAGTTAGTACCGCATCAGCGCCTAATAAGTTTTGTAAATTCCCTTGTAAGTACTGCTGAATGCTATGACTTGATAGCGTTAAGGTGACTATAAAAATCATTAAAATGGCTTGTACCCAACGTAATAACTTTTGATGCGGCTGGCTATATTCTTGTTGGAAATAATGCCAAGCTAATTGCAGATGATGGCTTAACATGACGTAGCCTGCTTATCTTCAACTTGTTGCTCGTTAACTGAATCGGAGGATGAGTTTTTAGTTAGCTCACCATTTGCAAGCGAATAGATGTTCTGAGCTTTATTAGCCAGTACACTACTGTGAGTAACAATAATTAAACCTGCGTTGTTTTCTTTGCAACATGCAAATAAAATATCAGAAATTTCGTTAGCATTGTGTTGATCTAAATTACCAGTGGGTTCATCGGCAAATATAAATTTGGGCGAAAATACTAATGCACGAGCAATAGCAACACGCTGCTGTTCTCCGCCACTTAATTGTGATGGTTTATGATTAGCCCTCTCTAACAGCCCTACTTTTTCTAACCAGTGTTCTGCTTTTTTGATCGCCTGCTTATCCCCCCGTAATTTCAATGGTAAAGCAATATTGTGTAAAGCGGTCAATTCCGGCAATAAATGAAATTGTTGAAAAATGAAACCTATTTCTGAGCGCAAATTATCAAGTGTTAATATGTGATTGTCATTGATGAAATTGCCTTGACCTGAAGTTGGTGCTTCTAATCCAGAAAGTAGCATAAGTAAACTAGACTTACCTGCACCAGAAGGACCCGTTATCGCATATGATTGCCCCTGATTTATTGATAAATCAAGGTTTTCAAATAAGGTAATAGTCGAAGTGTTTTTTTCAGAAGCATTACTTCCTGAATAATTATTCTCAAATGACTGAGAAACATTTTTTAATTCAATTGAACAAGACATAAAGTAGCACCACAGTAATATTTCGTGATGCTATCGTATTAAAGTGGTTGTGAAACGAATGTGAAATTCAATAGACGCATTATGTAAACGTTATAACCTAGCGTCCAAAACCAATAATTCTTAACGAGTAAAATAAATAACACCCTCAATATAAGCGTTTAAATCACTCAATTATCTTCAAAATCGATCTATTTTTATTTATAAACGTCATAGTTTTTATCGATGTTATTGGTAAAACTTAAAACAAATAGTAATTGGATAAATAGCCCTGTCATCACAGAAACATAAACCTGATTCAAATCAAATGTTCTTATTAAGCAAATACCTGCAATAAAAATACTGTACAGAATAAGGAAAGCGGCAAGGGTGTTACATTTTTTGGCGATAACCTTTAGACGATCTTCACTAGTAATAAAATTGTCTTTCTTCTTTCCATAGAGGCTAACAAATAATAACCAAGCTAAATATATAACCATCGTGGTATTTAATAATATTAACAACAACGCTTTATTTGAGTGCTCAAGCCATAATTGTTCAATAAAAATATAGAGCGAAAAAATTAACGTTACCGAATAACTTAATACTGAAAATATCAGCTTAAGTGGTGAAACAAAATCTATAAGTTTACGCTGTTCAAAACTGCTTTTTCGTTTCGTTGAGGGAAAGTTTTTAGCCATTAGTCGGTTATTTTCTTTGCACCAATAGTTGCTTAACAACCAAGGTAATAATTGTATGGCGGCAATAATTAATATCGAAGACGCAACGACCTCCAAATTAGCTTTAGTTAGATAAAAGAAGATAACAGCACTAAGGCTAATAAATGCAATAGAGTAGTCCATTAGCTTGCGTAACTTTACTCTATTAAACTCAGTATTTGATGATTGAACATACAAGTTTGGATAATCTTTCGGTGGGTACTTTGTCAATAAAGACACTTTTCTTTGAGACCATTTGTTAGCTAAGAACACTGATATTGTAAAAATTTGACTGATCACCGCCAAATAAATAATTGCGGTCATTAAATCTGGATTAAGTAATGTCATCATTAGGCCTATTTAGATTGCTTCATTACAGAAGAAAAAATAATTCTTATTTCGGAATCGGTTAAGCCAAGCGCTTGCATATTTATAATTGAATCAGTCAAAATAGTTACCCCTTTAGCCGTTATGTTTACCTGGCAATTTTCTTTTGCATTCTCATGAATAAAAGTTCCTCGATAACCTCGGGCTACAATAATAGAGTCTCGCTCTAAGACTTTGTATGCTTTAGCTACCGTGTTTTGATTCACGCCCAATTCATTAGCTAACTGCCTTATTGAGGGCAAAGAAAATCCAGCGACAAGATCTCCTGTAATAACACGCTCTTTGACCTGATTGACCAATTGGGAAAATATTGGCGTGCCATCATCTATGTCAATTTCTATATCCATTTATTACTTCTTTTTCTTATAAAGTTTACTGCACAAGGAAGTATAACATCAGATTATTGCAATGTACTACTTGATCTAATAATACAACTGACATATGATAAGAAAACAATATGTACCACACGAACTACTAGTACAAGTAACGAGTAGCTTATTTAAACTTAACAACAAGAGTGAACTTATGAGTAATTTAAAAGATAAAAAAATAGTATTAATCCATTCAATTATTTGGGCAGCATTGATGCTCGTTTTGGCTTACCTGATTATGGGTACTGATAAAGCAAATATTATATTCATCTTTATGGTGGCCGGTTGGTACATCTCTCATTCCATCATTCTAAAATTAACAAAGGCCAAAGAACCCAGTGAGGAAAGTAAATCAAAAATATGCTGTTTATAATTTGTTAATTAACTAAAGGAGGAAAAGTAATGAAAAAGACAATAAAGTGCAGTTTTCCTCCTTCAAACAAAACATTTAATAATAGAAATAGACGGAGTAAATTACTTTTTAAAATAGCATGAATAACAACCCCCTTCTCGACAAACAAGTCATATTAAACAAACGATCCAAAAACGTATTAAATTTATTTCGAGCGAGGGATTATAAAAATCAATTCGGTTTCACCTTTATTTCACATCTAAAAGAATACTCTTTCATTCTACTATCCAAAAGGTAAAAAATGATGAAGAAGTATTACTTATTATTGATGTGCTTTGGGCTTGTGTTTAATGTCAATGCAACAGAAGAAACTATAGATGAATTAGCCTCGTTTAAAGAAAAAATTAATCAGGCTATTATAAAAATTGAGCAGACTGACAAAAAACTTTGGTCTTATAAAGTTTCTCGCTATGAAGACGAGGAAGGAGATATAACAAGTAGTATTGAGCAACATTCTCCGCAATTAAATGAACAGTGGTCCCTCAAAGAAATTAATGGTCAGCTACCGACAAAAAAACAAATTAATAAATTTGCAAAAAAGAAGCAAAAGCTGGCCGACAAAGAGATAAAAGAAAATAAGCAAGAAGTAAACATACAACTTCCATTACGTAAACTCATTAATCCTGAAAGTTTGTCTTTAGTCTCCAATGACGAAAAAAGTATTATGATGGCATTTAACGTTTTTATCAAAAAAATGGGGAAAGACTCACAGGGTAAACTTCAAGGGACCCTAACCTATCAAAAAGAAAATCAATTTATTGAAAAAATTACTATTTGGAATAATGCGGACTTTTCGCCAATGCTCACCGCAAATATAACCGATTTAGCGCTAACTTTTACTTTTGTTCATATAAATGGGTCAGTACTCGTCAAACAAAATGAAATGAAAATGAAAGGTAGTTTCGCTTACTTCACCGAAATAAATGAAACCTCATTAGATAGCTTTTCAGATTATAACTATGAAGGTGATCAAGTGAAGATCAATGCTTCACACTGATTTGACGTTTTGATCATTAAACTTGTTTTAAAATTAAAGAGAAAAATTCCATGTTAAATAAATATCCAAAAACCAAAATAACATTAATCAGCCTTCTGAGTTTGATTATATTATTAGTGGCTGCTGTCTTCTGGATAAGGAGTATTATTCCTTCTAGTACTTTTCACAAAGACTTTACGAACTCCACCCCCCAAGATCTTGTCTATTTATCACAAGGTGTAAAAGAACATCGCGGTAATATACTTGCCGTGGTTACAAGTACCGATGTCATGGGCGATAGCGGCAAAGATACAGGATATGAATTAACCGAATTGGCACGCGCCTATTATGTTTTTAACGCCAATGGCTTTGAGGTTGATATTGCTAGTCCTGAAGGAGGCAAACCACCAGTGGTGTTAGATGACGATGATATGGGTAAATTTGATTATGCTTTTATCAATGATCCAGTCGCGCAAAATAAAGTAGATAATAGTTTAGCAATAGCTGATGTTGACACAAGTCAATATCAGGCTGTTTATTTTGTAGGTGGTAAAGGCGCAATGTTTGATTTTCCAGATAACGCAGCGATCAAATCATTAGTGAGTAATTATTATCAATCGGGCAAAGTGATTGGAGCTGTTTGTCATGGACCAGCTGCATTGGTCAATGTCACATTAGATGACGGAACACCTCTTTTAACTAATAAAACAGTCTCTAGCTTTACCAACGATGAAGAACTGTTATTTATTCCAGATGCAAAAGAAGTATTTCCATTCTTGTTACAAAGTAAATTAATTGAACAAGGAGCAAACTTTGATAAGGGTAGTGTATTTTTGGAAAACACGGTTCAAGATGGAAATTTAATCACCGGACAAAACCCTTGGTCGGTATGGTCAGTTGCAGAATCTATGATTACACAATTGGGTTATTCTCCCGTTAAACGTCAGATTACTGCTGAAGAAAATGCAATTAATATAATAATAACCTACGAAGAAGAAGGCATCGAACAAGCTAAAGCAAAAATAACAGCAATGTTAGCCAGTGAAGAACAATCGTTCGATATACTTTTATTCGCTATGCACGCTGTTGTTTCTGGAATGCAATGGGAACTAGGCAAGAGCATTGACATGTTCCGTTTACTTTCTTTTGCAGATCATGATTAATTATTATCTAGTCAATTTAATCGTCATATTGTAGATATAATGAGACGCCTCACTCGGTATTATATTTTCTGAGTGAGGTCTAAATCGTGGAGAATAGTAATGCTAAGTCGTATATTTTGTTAATTCAGCATCGCCAACTTTTGCTTTGCACCTTGTTCTTTTTCAACGTAGTGAAACCACTGTTTTGCCGTTTTTGCCGAACTTTTTACTTTTTTCGCTTGGTTAAATGCTACTAAAGATTGTTCAAAATTTTGCAAGTTAAAGGCGGCCATACCTTTAACCAGATACATATTACCTTCAGTAGACTCTGAATCTAGCTTGCCACGTTCAAGCGCTTTATCAGCAGAATTAATGGCAAGTTGCCACTTTTCTAAATTCAAATAAGCTTGTGCTAAATGCGCATCAAACTTTCCTGTTTCACCTATTTCAGCCGCTTTAATTAAAACCGGAATTGATTTCTCATCATCTTTTGCTGCAATGTACGCTTGTGCGAGCATATCTAAATACTTTTCTTGGGCAACCACTTTACCATTGTCTATTGCTTCTGCGAGTAGGTTAGCCGCCTTAATAGGCACATTATGATAACGATATAGTTGCACTAACGTAATAATGTCGGTTGATTTAGTAACATAACCTGCTTGCCATGAACTTTCCATAATTGCGAGTTGTTTGTCTTCTTCACCAATTTCGCCGTACATAGCAGAAAGTTGTAACCAATATTTAGGCTTATTGTAATAACGCACCAAATCTTCAATCACTCGTGTTACTTCGATTGGCTCTTTCAATTCAAAGTAGCTCGCTCGCTGAAGTACTAACCAATTTTCTTTTGGTATTTCATTAGCAATTTTACTTTGTTCAATAGCTTTAGAAACATAACTCAAAGACTGCTTATATTGTTTATTTTGATAATGAACCTGTGCAAATAAAACTTGTTGAGTATTTGTCATTTCTTTCTGATTATCATCTTTCCACATGCCTAAAAATTTTAAAGATTGATTGAAGTTTTGTAATTGCATTGAAAGTTGGGCTAACGAATACAGTGTTGATAGCCTTAATGAACTTGGAATTGCTTTTTCACTGACCACTTTTTCAAAGCTATCAATCGCTGAAGCTACATCATCATTACCGTAATACATGAAACCATAAAAGTTCCACAGCATTGCGCGTTCATAGCTATTTAAGCTTTCAATTCGGTCTTGTACTTCATCGAGCACATCAAATCCTTCTAAACCATTACCTTCATCAGCAAGTTTTTGTGCTCGAGCAAGTTGTGTGTACACACGATTTCGCATCGCGGGTACTTTTACCGAAGTTGATTTTTTAATTGATTCGCTCTGTGCTTTAGTTTGATCTTGGGCATTTGCAATACTCCCACCCATATTCTCACTAAATATTGCTGGAGCGCTAAAAAGTAACGCTATTGAAAGACACGAAAGTGCTTTTCTTTTAAATGTTGTCATTACAGACTCCTTAACCTTCTATTTGGAAAGAAATTTTGTTCTGTACGCCAGCTACTTCCATAGCTACGCCATCAACTACCCGTGGTTTATATTTGAATTTTAAGGCAGCAGCCATTGCCGCTTGATTAAAAATATTTTCAGGTTTCGCTTCAACTACAACTGCATCACGCACAGAACCATTTTTTGTTACAACAAATTCAACAATCACATAACCTTCAATACCACGAGATTGTGCGCGACGAGGATAAATAGGAGCGACTTTTACGATAGGTAAATAATCACCGTCACCTCCACTTAAACTCAATCCCCCTGCTAAACTTAAATCAGCTTGAATATCGGCACCAAAACCTGAATTTGTACTTAATGCATTTGGGTTCGCTTGTTGCATTTGCGGTTGTTGCATTTGTGGTGGTGGCGCTTTAGGCACCGGTGGTTTTTGTGGTTTACGATCTTTCTTTGTTAATTGCTGCTCTTTTTTTAATCGAATAAAATCAAGGACATTCCCGCGAGGTGCTTCTGTTAAGGCGTTATTTCCGCCAGAAATTAGGGCTTGCATCCCCCATAAAAGCAGAAATGTCATCACGACTGCAAGTAACAAACCTATGCCATAACGAGCTGGAGTATTCATCACTGTTGCCATTATTTATCCCTCTTGTGCAGCAATTGAAACATCGTAAACACCTGCTGAACGAGCAGCGTCCATCACTTTAATTAACGTGTCGGTCGTTGACTTTTGATCCGCTTGAATTACGACAGTTCCTTGTGGATTTTCAGCTTTTAAACGTTCAATATTCGCTTGTACTGCTCTAATATCGATACGACGTTTATTTATCCAAATTTCCCCTTTGTCACTTATCGCAACTAAAATATTTGCACGTTCTTTTTTAACCGCTGTTGCTGCTTCAGGGCGATTAACTTCGATACCCGCTTCTTTAACAAACGATGCAGTAACAATGAAAAATATTAATAGAATGAAAACCACATCTAGCATGGGTGTCATATTAATTTCTTCCGCTTCTTCTTGTTCTTGTAAAATATTTGATAATTGAGAACGCATGACGCTTCTCCTTATTTTAAGGTCTAATTTAAGGTGTAGTTACTGGTGAGCCATCGGAAGGCTATCTTCCATTTGCTCTGTTCTACGTTTTGTTTTACGTTGCAACCAAGTCACCATAAATACACCCGAAAGTGAGCCAACCATGCCAGCCATTGTTGGAATGGTCGCACGAGAAACGCCTGAAGCCATTGAACGCGCATTGCCACTACCTGAAATAGCCATAACGTCGAATACTTCAATCATCCCGGTAACTGTGCCCATTAAACCAAGCAGTGGACATAACACAACTAAGCATTGTATTAGCGTTACATTAGTCTTAAGCATTTCAGTCGCTCTTGATACATGAGCAATTCTTATGTGTTCAGCATTCCACGAATGTCTTTCTTGGCGTTTAAACCAACTTTCAATAATATTTTTTTTCACTGCCTTGTAACTGTGCAAGTAAAAAAATAATCGTTCAAAAATCAGTAGCCACATTAAACAAATAACACCAGCAATAACGCTTAACACTAGCCCCCCCGTATCCAAGAATTCTTGGATACGATTCATCATCTCGATGAAGAGGATCATTGTTTACGCTCCTTGCTCTGATGTTTTGGCCGCGTCAGCACTGTCTGCGTCTTCTGAGCGTTCAGCTAATATTCCGGCACTTTGCTGTTGCAAAATATTTATAATGCCGCGGCTTCGGGTATTAAGTAATGTTGAAATAAACACCATTGGAATCGCGACAACTAAACCAAGTACTGTTGTTACCAATGCTTGAGAAATACCGCCTGCCATTAATTTAGGGTCGCCTGTACCAAATAAAGTAATCGCTTGGAACGTATTTATCATGCCGGTAACCGTACCCAGTAAACCAATTAATGGTGCAACAACTGATATAATTTTGATAAAAGTCAGTCTAGTTGTAAGTACTGGTACTTCTTTAAGAATACTTTCTGAAAGTTTTAGCTCTAAAGTTTCTACTTCATCAGTTGGGTTTTTATCTTGAACTAACATCACACGACCTAACGGATTATCGTTTGATGCATTTTCACTTTTCAATTGGCGACTCACTTTGTTGCCTATCAAGAAAAGGGTAATGAAACGCTCTATGGCAATAAGTAAACCAATAAGACCAATAGCTAAAATAACGTAACCAACCGCCCCACCTTGTTCTACACGTTCTTTTATATCAGGTGCTTGAACAAGTAATCCTAAAATAGAACCACCGGTTGGGTCTAAAGCAAACGGAACGACTTGACTAACATTTGATGTTAATTCAGTAGCACTTGATAAATAGCGACTCGACGGTTGTCTCATTAATTGAGCGACAGAACCTGTTTCATCAATATATTCAAGGTACTTTCCTTCAGACACCAAATTGAACCCCCCCACACGAATCACATCAGCTTGGCTTTTTTCGCCATTTGCTAAAACAACTTCTCGGCTGAACTTATGCACTTTACCGCTTTCTGTCATTTCTCTTTGTAATTCAAACCAAAGACGCTCAATCTCTTCAATAGAGGCTAACTTTGATGACGAGCCCATGCTTTGGGCAAATTCATCTAAAAATTCACCACGACCTGCTATTTGCGCTGAAACAACAGAGGTTTGAAACTTACTTCGAGTATCGCCAGCTACTTGCTGTAATACACCAAACAGTTCTTTTAATTCACCCATTCGATTATTAAGTGCATCGCTTTTGTTACCAAGTTCCACATCATTATCTTGAAATTTAGTTTCAAGCTGGGTACTTAAATTTATCGCTTGATCACGTTGCTGACTTGCTTGGTTTAACAGAAGAACTTGTTGACTGTTTTTTGCATTGAACTCAGCTTCACGTTCTTGATTTTGTTTGCTTTGTGCAATTTTACCTTGCGCTAACTGAGACAATAAATCATCTAAGTTAGTCGCTTGTTGTGCGATTACATTTACACTGAATATAGATAGCGCTGAAAACGTAATTGTCAATAATAATTTTGATAATTTTTTCATGGTTATTATTCCTTATTCAGCCGAATTTTGTACTACGGGTACAATAATTAAATCAGGGGCAAGTTGTTTACGCGCGATACGTAAACCTTTATTAATGTTTAAACGGTATTGGGCTGAAAGGGGTTGCCATGTTCTTGATTGGTTATCCCATAATCCTAACTTTTGTCCATCACGCGTTTGGTAAACTAAACTCACACGACCTATTCTAAGAAAATCTACATTCTGTTCACTGCCGTCGATTTCGATTAAACCTGTGTAAGCTTCAATGGTACGCCCGTAATCAACTTCAATTTGATAAGCCTCTAATACACGACGAAACTTCTCTGATATTGCAACATCTGCACGGTCCATCATATTCTTTAAACCAGCGATACGTTGATTGCGTTCAGCCGTTAAAAATTGTACATCTAAGGCTACAAAATTATCGAGTGTTTCAATCATACGTGCCATGAGAGGCGAAATTTGGCGTTCTATAATGCTGACTTGTTCCATTGAAAGCGCAATCTGGCTAAGTTCCTTTAATTGATTATCCACCTGTGCTTTCATTTGAAGGTTATAAACCGATAAGCCGTCAATTTCTTTATTAATGGTTTTAAACTGCTGTAATTTTGTTTGAATTTGGTCACTAATATCATTAACACGCAGTTGAGATTGACTTGCCGATTTGTTAATTTCTTGCCCAGCATCTACTACCTGTGTAAGTTTTTTGTCATTCTCTGCCATTATGGGTGTTGCATAACTTAAACTGGTTGTGCTTAAACTAATAAATAAACAAGCTTGTGCAATTTTTGAAAGCTTCATAGTAAAACCTTTTTGCCTTTGTTGGAGCTAGTAAGATCTAATGTGATCAACGCTATAAAATAATGTTGATTATGTTAATGACTGAATGTGACGATTAAGTTTCAGGAATATTGCCGATTTATTAAATGACAAAGTTGTGACGTTTTTCTTACGTAAAAAAATTGATCTATAACGTTGGTTGATTCATATGATTTTGAGCATAAAAAAACCACCGGAATCGGTGGTTATGACATTGTTGCTATAAAACTTATTCAGCCGAGATTAGGACTTAACAGTATTGTGAGGGCCTAATATTCGCCATGCACTAATACAAAGTACGCTGTACAAAACCCCTTCACCAATACGTTGTATTAATCCACGAAATTCAACCATGGAGTCATCCAACATATAAACAAACAATACTTGCCACAAAAATGACAGGATTACCCAGAATACTCGCTGAATAAAAGTAATTTTTGGAGTGACTGAAAGGAATAGTAACCCAAGTGATGTTGATAAAAAAGTTAACACCGCAATGCCATTATGTATCAATTGACTCAAACTTCCATCTGCTGGACACCCTACGTCACATGGAGCAAGAGCTGAACCAATGTAAGCAATGGGTTCAGCCATAAGCAACCAATATCCTATAAGGCTTAAACCGCGAACAGGCGCTTTCTGAGCAGTAACAATCAGTAATACACTTGCTAAAGCACCAAATAAGAAGAACCCTAACCAACTTATTATTCCCGAATAAGGAGTGCCAGTTTCATTTAATTCGCTGATGTATTGAGCGATGTGGGAGTATTCAGGTTTCAGTGCACCACCACCAATTAACATGAATAAATAGCTGACGATAACGGCGATGACAAGCCAACGTTTGTTGATAGTTTATCTCCAAATAAGCATATAATAAATATTCAAAACTACTGCCTCGAATATGAAAACTGAACGTTTACTTACTATAGGCAGTAACCGCTATTCCGCAGATTTATGTTTCAGAATAGAACCGTCTCAAATGGTAAGCGAAATATAAAAACCATAAATATATCATTAAATCTAAACTACGTTGAATAATACCAACAAACTCTGACTTAGGATCAAAATTCAAAAATGCGTATATACATAAAATACCGAGAATATAACTAAAGACTGTAAACATTTGAGATCTAGCCCAACCGGATGAAGCTGATGAAATAACGATTATCGATATTATTCCAGATAAATAACCGGGAAACGCAGATATCATATGAATATTATGGGAGATTGAAGGTTCAATAGGACGGCACTCATAATCGCATGGAAAAAAAGCGGCTACAATGAGGGGAACGCCATACAGCCCAATAAAGAATAATCCGATAAAGTTAGCCTTGGTTCTAGGAATGACAGAAGAACAAATCAATACGAAAGCAAGAATGAACAACTCAGTTGGCAAGAAACCTAAGTAATTGACATAATTTCCATATGGCGAACCTGTTGCGCCTAATTCGCTGATAAATTGCGAGAAATGATTATAATCAGGATAAAATAGGCCGCCGATAACAATCGTTGCAGTAAACCATAAAAAGCTCAATATCGGCAAAGTTAGGAGCAAATCTTTCTTATTCATTCTATACATACTTAATAACATCCTTATTTATTAATATATTATGCACTATTACATTCGTAAATCATTGTATTCTTTAAGTCCTCTAGGTTAACAACATTTATACAATTAATTTATCAAACATTTTAATTTATCAAAAGACACACTGGTTTCTGTTATTTTATTATTGTCAGATGAAACATAAAATATTAAATGCCTCCCATAACATATTGCTCTAAATACACTAAATCACCAACATACGTTTTACTATATGCGCGCAAAGGTTTAATAATTTCAACACTGTTTTTAAGTGGCAGTTTTTCCACTGAATTTGTTTGGCTACATTAAAAAATATAAAAAGGTAAAAGACGTAAAGTGATAATTAAACTTACCTCTGCTTAAATCCTCGAACAAAAAAATGGCAATCAAATTAATTTGATTGCCATTTTTATTTATTAACAACGATTGTTAACTAATCAAAGTCCCATTTGAATGAAACATCAAAAGCAATGCCTTTGGTTTCACTACGAAATAGCGTATCTGAAAACTCTATTTCTTTGCTTTCATCAAGCACGTTTTGCACTTTTAATTTCAATGTTGTCGAGTAAGTTGGGTAGTAGGTATAAACCATATCTAGAGAATGAAAAGGTTGTTCGTATTTATCATCTTGGCCTTCTATTCCAGGAATGATAATACGGTCACCAAATACATTATATGCAAGTGTTACTGAATGATTTCCATTCGGCGCATCGTAACCTAAGTTAAGGTTAACCACATATTCAGAATGACCTGTCATTCTACGTGTTGGGTTGGTAATAGCCGCAGAAACACCTGTTTGTTCAACAACTCTTTGAGTATCAATATTAATTTCTGAATCACTTAACGTAACATTTCCAGATAAGAAGAAGTCGTTACCGTTCATACCTGCAAAATCACCAAGAAAGGCAAAGTCTTTCATGAACTCAAATTCAATACCGAATACCTCACCATCATCAGCATTCGCTATAACGATTAAAGGTGGTCCATCTTGTCCTGGAGATTGCACTGATTCAATAGGATTAATCATATCTTTATAGAACAAACCTATTGATAAATTTTCTCCTGTTCCTAGATACCATTCCCAACGAGCATCATAATTTTTGATGTCTGTTGTCTCAATACCTGCGGTACCTCTTATTGGATAATTAGTCAGTGGGTCAAGGTACGTCGTTGGGGCAACCTCTCTAATATCAGGGCGTATTGTTGTTTCACCATATGACAAACGAAACTGTACTTCGTCGCTCATAATGTAGGTCAATGCTACTGCCGAATATATATCATCTTCTTGAAACGCTAATTTTTGTAAATCTGCTTCAGTAGGTTGTGCAGGCAAATCAAACAACCCTGTTGCAGGGTCTAAAGGAGCAACAACTTGACGATAATCTTCCCAACGGAAGCCACCACTAATACGCCATTTGTTGTTAAAAAACCAGTCAGCTTCTACATAGTAAGCATCAACCATTTGTGCCGAATAATAATCATCTCCCATAACAGAAGTATCACGAATAATCGTTTCACTGCCCTGCAATGGATGATTAAGGATAACCTCATTGGTTAAAATATCATTCATTGTGTTGCCACTCAGATCAATATTATCAAACGCTAAGGTATTAACATCAATACGTCTTGAAAATGCATCACGGGTTTTTTCAATAAAGTCGCCACCAAATTTCAGCTCTAGTTCAGATTGCTTAAAAGTAAGAGGTAAGGAGAAGTTGAAGCCATAGTTTTCAACCTTATCTTCTAGGTCTTGAAAACTATAACGAGAAGCTGTTGAAGCTTTACGTAAACTACTTTCGTTGGCGAGGTCGAAAACGCCATCTTCATTTTCATCACTTAGGATATATCGCGTAGAAACATTACCTGGTGCGTAACGACTAGAACGTGCGTCTGAGTATTTCCAATCAACGCCGATATTCCACAACCAAGGTAGGTTATGTGTTCCTCGGAATTGGTTGGCAATCATTTCACGCTCTTCATAGCTCACTTCATTGTCTCGAACTCGTAAACCATCACTAAGCAATACATTGTTAGTATTACCGAGCTTATCTTTAATCTCGTCTGCAGTATCACGAAGTACAATTAAGCTATAATCAAGACGGTGATCGCGATCGTACTCTACCCCCAGATTTAACATACCTGACCATTTCACAGAATGTTCGGTTGATTCGACTTTGTCAAAACCTCGCACTAAGCTCCATGAGCCATCTGTATTGTTACGAAAATCTTGACCTTCATATAATTCACTTACTTGCCATTCATTATCGTATGACAAAGACGTTAAGAAACCAAAACGATATTTACCCTGCTCAAACCTATTGCCCAAAGCAACATCAAGTCCAAAATCTGGGGCGATACTTTCTTTGACTGGATCGTAATCTCGGTAAAGTTGCGATGCTATTTCTCGATTTTTATCTTGGCTCAGATTTTTTAATGGGCTGTGGCTATTCCATAAATCTTGTAACGCTTGAGGTGCAGCACGTGTGCCATCATCTTGACCTCGCCAGTCATCACTTCCACCATTGTAACTGTAGCCATCATCAACATTTTCACTATTACCACCAACATTTCCAGAGATATTAAAAAGAAAGTCTGAAGGAATACTTTTTAAACGAATATCTACGTTACCGCCACCAAAATGTGCTGGCATTGAAGGTGAATATGATTTTTGTACAGATAACGATTCAATAATTGACGCTGGGAATAAATCTAGTGGAATAACGCTTCTTGTTGGATCTGGACTAGGAACAGCCGCACCGTTTAACTGTGTGCTTGAGTAACGTTCACCTAAACCACGTACATAAATAAATTTCCCGTCGACTAATGTTACGCCAGTAACACGTCTTAATGCTGCAGCAGCATCACTGTCGCCTGTTCGTGATATTTGCTCTGCTCCTAAAATGTCAGCAACAAAGGCTTGGTTGCGGCGCTCTTCAATAATAGCGCTAGCGGTTCCTTTTAAACGGCTAACTTTGACAACAACTTCTTCAATAGCTTCATCTTCTGCTGTTGTTTCTTGTGCTGCTACTTGTGTCGCTGATAGGCTTGTTAATATTGCTAGTGCTAGACCACTTAGACAAAAGCGCTTTTTATGATTGTGTACTTTTAGCTTGTTTGCACTATGCATTGATTTTCTGTTCATCGTTAACCTCGATAGAGTCTTTGTACTTGCTTTTTGATTAGCTTTATTACTTTGCTAATAGCCTGTACAAGTTAGTTTGGTTGAGTATTTGTTAGTTATGCCGTTAAAAAAAGAGTGTTGATTATCAAACGACAACCAACACTCGTTAAGCAAGTAACTAACTATTCTTCAAGACCTACTGTCCATCCTGCTGTCCAGTTTTTCGCTTCCGTTACCGCACCTACATGGTCAGCATTTTCAAAAAAGCTGTTTCCTGTAAAGTCTTTAGGTGTTGTTGTATCGATAGTGAAAATTCCGTCTAATACTGCACTAGTATTTTCAGCTGTACTATTTTCTGTATTGTCGTTTGTGAACCAACTCATTAAGTCAAAAGCAGTATCGCTAGAGTCTGCTGTGCCTTTAAACGCTTCATCACAAGCTATAACAGAATTGCTCAATACAGTATCGCCAGATTTTGCTTGGTCTACCGTTAAGCCTGCTTCAAGCTCTAAACATTCGCCCATACCTGTTGGACCGGTAATAACAAAGTTATGTAATTGAGCTTTAGAACCTTCGCGAAGATATACGCCTTCAGAGTCTTTGTCAGCAGTATCAAACGTGTTGCCAATAATGGTCATGTTCGCAATGCTTGGGTTTGATTGTGGTAGCTTGTTTGGTGTTGAACCGTCGTTGTCACCTTCGATACCACGGTTTGCTTCACCATTTGTTGGATCATGCTTAACTAATACATATTGTAAATTGCCACGAAAACCATTGTCCCAATCAACACTGTCATCTTTGTTTGAGGTTAAAACCACATATTTAGCACTTACTGTTCCACCAAAGAATTCAATACCATCATCAGAGTTTTCATGTACTTGAATGTATTCAACTTTCGTACCTGAGCCAACACCACCAAATGTAATACCGTTAAGTTCGTTGTCTGGTGCTATTTCATAACCTGCATGTTTAACAACAACATAACGGAGTGTACCTGAGCTGTCAGCGTCGTCTGTTCCACCAAATACGGCGCCGTCTTGAGCACCTTCAATTTGAAGTGCACAGTCACTGCCATCAGTAGGACATTTGTTTGAAGTAGCGTTACCAAGGAGAACAATACCACCCCATTGACCCGCACCTGTTTCAGTGCCTTCCATATCTTGGCTAGAAGTAAAGGTTATTGGTGCTGATGCCGTTCCATTCGCTTGAATTTCAGAGTCACGACTCACGACTAAGTAATCACTACCTGAACGACCATAGATTGTAGTGCCCGCTTCAATCGTTAGGATTGCAGAATCTGTTTTATCGCCCCCTATAAATACAGCCCCATCTAATGCATAAACGTTATTAGCCGTTAAGGTTAAATCGCTTGTGATGGTACCGCTAATTTCACAAGTGGTATTAGAACCGTTTACTGAAGATATTGCTGCAGTACCGGTTGGACAACCTTGTGTTTCTGCTTGAGCAGTAACAACACCACCGCCATAACCAAATGCCCAGCCCTCACGCCAATCGTTACCCGCATTATCAGCACTGTCAAAAGCGCCAATGTAATCAACTGAATCAAAAAATGCACCTTGCGTATTAGCAACATCTTGACCAGCATTCTCGGCAACTAATGGAGAAGTAGCATCTGGAATACCATTTTCATTAACTAAAATAGAGCTACTGATACTGTTTGAAGTTTCAGCACTAAACCAAGCAGCAAGATCAAGCAATACCGTGCCATCTTCAGCTTTAGCGTTTTTGAAGTTTTCGCTATTGTTACAGGCCATAACGCTGTTCTGCATAACAATTTTTCCGCTGTTAGCATTATCAACGGTAACAGAGCTTGTTGCGCCACCTTCAATTTCTAAACATTCACCCATTTCGCTCGTACCAGTAACAACAGTATTAAATATTTTTGCTGCTGTTCCTTCACGCAAATAAATACCTTCAGAGTCTTTGTCGGCACTGTCGAAGTTATTACCTACAATCGTTAAGTTAGCAATAATAGGCGCTGACTGAGGCTCTTTGTCAGGCGTTGAACCGTCGTTATCACCTTCAATACCACGATTTGCTTCGCCGGCATTTTTTGCATGCTCTACGTATATATGTTGCAGCATACCTTTGTAGCCATTATCCCAATCAATGCTGTCGTCTTTGTTGGCTGTTAAGACTAAATGCTTAACATTAACTGCGCCGCCAAAAAATTCTACGCCGTCATCTGCATTTGAGTGCACTTGAATATAGTCAACGGTTGTTCCCGAGCCAACACCACCAAAAGTAATACCGTTAAGTTCATTATCTGGGGCAATTTCATAACCTGCATATTTAACTACAACGTATTTTAAAACACCTGAATCATCTTCCCAGTCTGTACCACCAAATACAGCACCTTCTTCAGCACCTTCAATTTGAAGTGAACATGCACTTCCATCTGTTGGACACTTATTTGATGGCGCATTACCAAGAATAACCACTCCACCCCATTGGCCTGCAGCAGTAACTTCACCCTTAACATCTTCAAGGGAAGTTAAAATAATTGGTTTTGTTTTTGTGCCTTCCGCCATAATTTTCGCATCGCGATGTACAACAACATAATCACCGCCTGACTGACCAAATAGAACAACACCAGGTTCTACAGTAAGGGTTGCGTCAGCCATAACTTCTAATGCACCGCTTATCGCATAAAAAACAGGCTTGCTATCAGCACTTGCAGCTAAGGTCATGTCGCTGGTTATTTGTCCATCTAGCACTTGTACCGCAACATCAAAGCCTAAAGCACTTGAAACTTCTTGCCCTAATACTGAGCTCGACTTACCCGGCAAATCAACAACTACTGGGGTTGTTGGAGCTGGATTCGTAATAGTCGTATCACCCACTGAATTATCAACTTCAGATGAAAGATTAATATCGCCACCACCACAACTGGCTAAAGTAATGGCACAAGCTAAAGTACTTATTTTAAAGAGTGAATTCATTTGCATGTTAATCTGCTCCGCAGAAATTATTAGAATAAAGTTGCGGCTATGCTACTGCCCTTAAATGACAGAAATGTGGAGGTAATATGTAGTTTTTATTTAAGAAAGGTTACACAGATATTACAAAGAAGGTATTGATTATTAATATGCCCCATGTGAATCGATGACAAAAATCACTTTGAATAGCATGTTGTATCAATTGGAAAATACTAAATAACACGTAATAAAAAAGGGCCTTAGAAAATATCTAAGACCCTTAAATAATGGCGGTGAGCGAGAGATTCGAACTCTCGAAAGGGATAAACCTTTACACGCTTTCCAGGCGTGCGCCTTCAGCCACTCGGCCAGCTCACCAAAACTGTTTTTGTTGACCTCATTCACCTAACAGGATAAAAAAGATCAAACAATAAATTATATTTTCTAAAGCCGCGCCATGTTAGGTAAATTATACAATTAACACAACTAAATTTTAATAAAGTACGCTCAACTGCTTATATTATCGACAAAACCACCAAAATTACTGAGCGGCTAATGCAGCATTAAACGTTAACATGCGGTCTAAAGATTTTAATGCACCTTCACGAAGGTTCATATCAACAAAAACTTCTTTCCCAGATGGCTCAAGTAATGCGTCTTCAATTTCTTTTAAGCCGTTCATTGCCATCCATGGGCAATGAGCACAACTTTTACAGGTTGCGCCTTCACCAGCTGTAGGTGCCTCGAAAAATTCTTTATCTGGACAAAGCTGCTGCATTTTGTAGAAAATACCGCGGTCTGTTGCCACTATAAATTTCATATTCGGCATTTCTTGCGCCGCTTTTATTAGCTGGCTTGTTGATCCAACAGCATCAGCAAGATCAATAATCTCGGCAGGAGACTCTGGGTGAACCAAAATAGCGGCATCAGGGTGCAAAGCCTTCATATCCATTAATGCTTGAGTTTTAAACTCGTCATGAACGATACAAGCGCCCTGCCACATAAGCATGTCGGCACCTGTTTGCTTTTGTATGTAAGCACCTAAATGTTTATCAGGTCCCCAAAGAATCTTTTCTCCTTGTGCATCGAGATGGTCAACAATTTCTAAGGCACATGAAGAAGTAACAATCCAATCGGCTCTCGCTTTTACTGCTGTAGAGGTGTTTGCGTAAACAACAACTGTTCGGTCAGGGTTATCGTCGCAAAATGCATTAAAAGCTTCAATAGGACAACCCAAATCTAAAGAACAGGTCGCTTCAAGCGTAGGCATAACTACTGTTTTTTCAGGGGTCAGAACTTTAGCCGTTTCACCCATAAAGCGAACACCCGCGATAATAAGGGTAGTGGCCGAATGATTATTACCAAAGCGAGCCATTTCTAAAGAGTCAGCAACACAGCCTCCTGTTTCTTCAGCTAAAGCTTGAATTTCTGGGTCAGTATAATAATGAGCAATTAGGACAGCATTTTTTTCTTTCAATAAAAGTTTAATACGATCTTTATATTGTTTACGATCATTATCTGAAAGTAGTGCTGGTTTTGCTGGAAATTGAAAATCAAATTCTACGGCTAAGTTGCTTTGCGACATTATTTATCTCTATTGATCTCTTTTAAAAACGCGGCAATTATACGATATAGATTAAAAGATGTGTATAAGACTTTTTACTATTACAGATTAAAAAAAGATAAGTAGATTTGAAAAGGGTAAATATAAAAATTTGAAGTAAATATTATTGAATAATTGGCTGTAAGGGCAGTTAAATCTTTGGATTGTAATTAAGAGCGGCTATGAAGGACTTAAATCTTCGAATTAATATTGCTTAACGGTTAAAGTATTAATTTTAGATATGAGTTGATATATAACTGGATTGTAATGAAGAAGTGGTCGGCCGTGAAGGATTTGAACCTTCGATTAATATTGCTTAACAGTTAAAAGCATTAATTTTAGATATGAGTTGAGATATAACAGATTGTAATGAAGAAGTGGTCGGCCGTGAAGGATTTGAACCTTCGACAAATTGGTTAAAAGCCAACTGCTCTACCAACTGAGCTAACGGCCGACATATAAATTGTAGTGTATATTTTTAATATACAATGCATTAAATGCATTATTCTTGAATGTTAAGAAATTGGTCGGCCGTGAAGGATTTGAACCTTCGACAAATTGGTTAAAAGCCAACTGCTCTACCAACTGAGCTAACGGCCGACATATTTTCTTTTTTCGAAATAAATTTCGAATCACACAAGGTACTTCTTTTTCTTTATAATTAGATTCGATTATAAAGAAGTGGTCGGCCGTGAAGGATTTGAACCTTCGACAAATTGGTTAAAAGCCAACTGCTCTACCAACTGAGCTAACGGCCGACATAAGTGCTAATTCACACTGCGTTGTAGTAGTGCCTCAACGCGACGCATATAATACTCATAATTTTTTTTAGTGCAACTATAAATTCAACTTTTTTATGAATAACTTCTCGCTTGCGTAAAAAGAAAGCAGTTAGCGTAAGTTATCGTCGCTTTTACTGGTTATAAATTATCTAACCTTGGCTTTGCTAGTTGAGCAGCACTTGATTCTGGATATTCTGAAAGAACTTTCTCGTACCAAATTTTAGCAGCTGAACTGTTATTTAGCTTTTGTTCAACCATAGCTAACTTCAACATTGCGTCACTTCGCTTGTTTGAGGCGATATATTGCTCAACAACTAGATTAAATTCATTCTTAGCTTTGACGTATTCAGTTTTGTTAAATAATAGTTGTCCCAACCAATAATGCGCATTAGGTGCATAAGTAGAATCTGGAAAGTTAAGATTAAACGCCTGAAACTCTGGAATCGCCTCATCGTATTCTTTATCTTTCAACACCAGATTTACAGCTCGGTCGTACGCTTGGTTTTCTGTTAAATTAGTTGAATAATTTACAGAAGTATCTGGTGCAGTAGATGTAGGTGCCATAATAGCAGCAGGAACGTTATTTTCAGGTTTTAACGCCTCAGACACTCTACGGTCAAGCTCTTGATATAATTCACGCTGTCGACTCAAAACTTGGCTTAGTTGATGAGTATGCAGTTCAGTAACACCTCGGAGTTCATTCACTTCATTTTGAAGTTCATCAAGTTGACGCTGAACTTTAACTTGAGCACGATTACGAGCATCAAGTTTACGCTCTAGCATAGCAACTTTTTCTTCAATCGTTATCGGTGAACTGGAGGAATATTGCGTGGTACTATTTTTATTAGAACCGTTATTGCTTACATCTATAACGGGTGCAGATTCTGCCGCTACTACCACTATGGTAGTAACAGCAAAGGACATCCCGAATAAAACTTTATTCAGTTTCATTTATATCCCTGATTAGTAAACTAATACCGCACGACGGTTTTTAGCAAATGCACTTTCACTGCGATCTTTAACCATCGCTTTCTCTTCGCCATAGCTAACAACACTAAGTTGTGAAGATGAAACACCCATATTTTCTAGATAAGTCACAACGGCTTTAGCACGACGTTCACCAAGAGCAATGTTGTATTCAGGTGTACCGCGTTCATCGGCATGGCCTTCAACTAAAACATTGGTATTTGTGCTGTTTAAGAATTTAGCATGTGCGTCTAAAATAGCAGAAAATTCGCTACTTACTGTAGAAGTATCAAAATCAAAATAAACAATGTGCTCAGCACGTAGCTTTTCTAACTCTTGATTTTGTTGTTCTTCAATTTCAGCGGCACGTTGCTGAGCAGTTACTTGTACATCATTCGTATTAGCTGCTACTGAAGACTGCTGAGCATTATTTGTTACAGAGCCATCCTCTTCACTCTCTTGTGAACTTGAAGTACAAGCAGATAAAGCCAAAATTGGCAAGACAATCGCTAGAGCTTTCACAGTTTTATTCAAACGCATTATATTTGTCCTTATTATTCTAAAGTTATGTTTTAAATTAATGTTTATTTATTTTTATAAAAATGGTGACCAAGCAGGTGCTTTAACTTCACCATCAACCGCGGGTAAACGCGCTTTAAATCTTCCATCGACAGATACTAAACTAAGCACTTGCCTATTATTATGTAATGTACTGTAAATTATCATACCGCCATTTGGAGCAATACTCGGCGACTCATCTAAACGTGTTGTAGTTAGCACTTGAAAAATCCCTGACTCTAACTCTTGTTTTGCTAAATGATAATTTCCTCGCGTTCTATTAACCATAATTAACTGTCGACCATCTGGCGTAATTGAACCTCCAAGGTTCATCTCACCATCAAATGTCAAACGTTTTACGCGACCATCTATTAAATTTACGCGATATAGCTGAGGTTTACCACCCCGTTCTGAACTAAATACTAATGATTTCCCGTCGGGACTCCAACTTGGCTCCGCATCAATGGCGCGATGGCGTGTGATTCTACGTAACTTACCTGTTGCAATTTCCATAACATAAAGTTCTGAATTGCCATCTTTTGATAGCATCATTGCCATTTTATCACCATTAGGTGACCAACGAGGTGCGCTGTTTATACCTTTATGATCGCTAATCATAGTACGCTTACCGGTATAAATATCAATAACATATATTTTTTGTTGATTATTCTCAAATGTTGAATACGCTAATTGGTTACCATTAGGGTGCCATGACGGCGACATTAAAGGTTCTTTTGAACTCAATAATACGTTTTCATTAACACCATCATAATCAGCAATGACTAACTGAAAAGGAAACTCTCCTTCATCACGAACAATAACGTAGGCAATCTTTGTTAGAAATGCGCCTTTACTTCCCGTTAATTTTTCATAGATAACATTACTTATATGATGTCCGTAACGACGAAATTGGTCTGAACTAATTTCGAACTCACCTTCAGCATGAATATGATCTGAAGTCTGAACTAATTCACCATTACTCAACATCTGTGATTGACCACCCGTTATTTGGCCGCGTATAACATCAACTAGCTGGTAACTTATTTTGTAACGCCCAATACCGACTTCACTTACTTGCCCAACGACAACAGCTTCAACACCTTCACTTGCCCATGCTGAGTAATCAACCTCTTTGTCTGAAAAGGGAGCTTGAGGAAATCTATTTTCTTTAATTGGATTAAATTTTCCGCTGCGCAGTAAATCTTCACTGATTATATTAGAGATATTATCAGTGAGTGGTTCGGTTCCAGTCCATTTAAAAGGCAAAACTGCAATAGGCCTTGCGCTATCAATGCCTTCAGTAATTACAATTTCAAGAGTTGCAAGCGCACTGTTGGATATCAGTACGATAAAGAAAATAAAAGCTATTTTAAATTTATTCATATGTTTTACTATTTTCTCATTCATTGGTTGTTGGTCATTAAATGTTGAATATTACAATTAAAACTAGGATGTCTCGATTAGAACTCAGGTACTACGGTTAAACTAATAGTTCGCATTTCTTTGAACACTTCAGGATCTTTAGATACCGGTAATGTACCTGCTTTATAAATTGCTGTTTTTGAAGCGTTACAAACAACTTTATCACCTTTACCTATAACGACATTAGTTACAAAACCTGATGGTGCAAGACTTATCGTTAATTTACAAGACTTACCTTCCATAGTGCTGCGATCCGTTATTAATCGCCCTTGAATAGTTTGACGTATTAATGCAGTGAACCGCCCTACTTCTGTCATTGTTTGTTTATTACGCGCTTGTTGTCTAGCAGCCATTTCTTCAGCCATCTGTTGTTCTAATAATTTTTGTTGTTGTGCCCGTTCTTTCGCTTCTCTTTCTTTACGTTTTTTTTCTGCTGCTTTTTTCTTAAGTAAGTCGTCAGCCTTTTTTGCTGCCTTCTCTTCTTTCAATCGTTTAGCTTTTGCATCAGCGGCAGCATTTTCAGCAATTTTCTGTTCTTTTTCTTTCTGAGCACGCAACTTTTCTGCTGCATTTGCCTTTGTTCTCGCTTTTTTTGCCGCTGAATCAGCAGCTTTCTTTTCTATTTCTTTTTTCTTTCTTTGTTGTTCAAGCGCCTTAATGCGTTTTTCTTCTTTAGCTCTTTTCTTTTTAGCAGAAGCTACTTGTTGTTCAAGCTCTCTTAGTGCTCTCGCATCGTCTAATTTTTTCTTTTTAATTTTATTTACTTGTGCTTCGATTTTGCTTTTATCAACAATAGTCGCTTGGATCGTTTGTACTTGAACAACTTTTGGTGGTGCTTTTGGTGCATGATCAAAATTCCCCATGAGTAGCACCGCGGCTAAAGCAGCATGCAGTAAAAAACTAAGCGTTAATGCTATGGTGAATTTTCGACTCATAATTTATTTAGCTCCGGGATCTGTCATTAAACCAACAGAAGGTACACCCGCTTTTTGCTGTAACAGCACCATCAACTGAATTACAGCATCATATGACACGGCACCATCACCGTTAACAACAACAGGCGTGTCAGGATCTACTTTTAAATGTGCTGCAACTAATGTAGCCACTTGTTCAGCTGACATAGGTTCGTTCTTGCTCGTACCAACCGCTAAATAATAATTACCATCTGCATCAACTGAAGCAACTAGAGGTGGTTTTGAATCTTTGTCGAGCGCTTCAGCATCAGCTTTAGGTAAATCGACTTTCACACCTTGTGTAACCAGTGGCGCTGTTACCATAAAAATAATCAGTAATACCAACATAACATCTATGTATGGAACTACGTTGATTTCAGCAACTTTACGGCGTCTTACTCTTTTATACATAAGGTATTCCTCCGTTGATGCTTATTGTTCAGTTGTGCTTTGACGTTGCAAAATGCTCGAAAACTCTTCCATGAAATTACCATAGCCATTTTCTAGTTTTTCAACATGGTGACTGAAGCGGTTAAAGGCCATTACAGCAGGAATAGCTGCAAATAATCCCATGGCTGTTGCAACTAAAGCTTCAGCAATACCTGGAGCAACCATAGCGAGTGTTGCTTGCTCTACAGCACCTAAAGCAATAAACGAATTCATAATGCCCCAAACAGTCCCAAACAGACCAATATAAGGGCTTATAGAACCAACAGTCGCCATAAAGGGTAAATGAGTTTCAAGGTGGTCCACTTCACGTGAGAGCGCTACACGCATGGCACGATGCGTTCCATCAACAATAGCTTGTGGTGAATCTTGATTACTTTTTCTTAAACGTGCAAACTCTTTAAAACCCGAAACGAAAAGACTTTCAATCCCTGTTGCAGGCCCCTTTGAAGAAACTTCATTATAGAGTTTGCTTAAATCTGCACCACTCCAAAACTTATCTTCAAATCTTTTCATTTGCGCTTGAGCGTCATTAAGTACTTTTCGACGTTGAAATATCATCGCCCAACAAGCGATGGAGAAACCCAAGAGGATGATCATTACAGATTTTACTAATAGACTGGCTTGAAGAAATAAATCAAAGATAGAGATTTCAGCTGACACGTTTTAACGCTCCTAATATTTTTTCGGGGATGGCACAAGGCTTAGCAAGCTTTAAGTTAACACAAGCAATTCGCACAACAACAGAACAAATTACTGTGTTTTGTTGGTTACTGATTTGTTGAGTAAAAACTAGACTGGCGCGTTTAAATTCGCTGATCCATGATGTCACTATAAGTAAATCATCTAACTTGGCTGAAGCCATATTATCCATTTCAACTCTTCTGACCACCAAACCAATGTTTTGTTCTAAAAAAAATGATTGATTTGCATTCAACTCTCTAAGCCATTCAGTTCGAGCTCGTTCACAAAATTTCAAATAGTTTGCGTGATAAACAATACCGCCGGCATCTGTATCTTCATAATAGACTCGGACAGGGTAATCATATTTAATATTTGGCATGAGTTAATTGAAATAAATAGCTTAGTGCTTCAAAGTTATTAATATTTTAATTAAAAATAACAACCTAGACGCTTTTTTATAGTTAAGGCTATATTAATGATAATGCAGCCTAACGACAAGCGTTGAGTCGTAAACTAATGTAACATTTTTTATAAAACATATATTTAGTGAATAAACCCTTTACAGGTTAGATAAGAGTTAACGTTTGAGGAACTTAAATAGCATTAGTTTTTCTAATGCGAAACATCTAATTTTATTAGCTTGTTAAATTAGAGAGGTTACTCTAAAATTCACTTGTTCTTTGAGCTAGCACACAAATTATTCAAGTTTGTCTTCACTGATATAACGGGGTAGTCGATAGCCAAAGGACTTGAATTGATTTCTATCATTTCTCTCTGACATGTTTATTTGGAACCCTATTTCCTTCTATCAACTTTATTTATAAGTTGGCCCACATAATTTATGTGGGCTTTTTTTTGTCTAAAATTCAATAAACTAATGCATTTTTTGTTAAACAGGTTTGTCTAAACCGAAATGTTGGTAAGCACGTTCGGTAGCAATACGCCCACGAGGAGTTCGCTGTAGGAAGCCTTGCTGAATGAGGTAAGGTTCTATAACATCTTCAATAGTTTCTCGCTCTTCGCCAATTGCTGCCGCCACATTATCAAGCCCTACAGGCCCACCCATAAATTTATCTATAATGGCTTGAAGTAATTTTCGATCCATTAAGTCAAAACCTTGGTCATCAACTTCCAGCATATTTAATGCTTTGGCTGCTGTTTCCTGACTGACAACTCCTTGAGTTTTTACATCCGCATAGTCGCGAACTCGCCTTAGCAAACGATTAGCTATTCTTGGTGTACCGCGTGAACGTTTCGCCACTTCAAATGCGCCTTCGGCATCAATAGTTAGGTTTAGAAAATATGCGGAACGTTTAACTATTTCTGTTAAATCTTTGGTGTTATAAAATTCAAGGCGTTGAACAATACCAAAACGGTCTCTAAGTGGTGAGGTTAATGCACCTGCGCGAGTCGTTGCGCCAATCAATGTAAATGCAGGCAAATCTAATTTTATTGAACGGGCAGCAGGTCCTTCACCAATCATAATATCAAGTTGGTAATCTTCCATTGCAGGGTAAAGTATTTCTTCAACAACAGGACTTAACCGATGAATTTCATCAATAAAAAGTACATCGTTTTCTTCTAAATTTGTTAATAAAGCCGCTAAGTCTCCTGCTTTTTCAAGAACAGGGCCTGAAGTTGTACGAATGTTTACACCCATTTCATTGGCGACAATATTCGCTAATGTCGTTTTACCAAGACCAGGAGGACCAAAAATTAATAAATGATCTAAAGGTTCATCTCGTTTTTTTGCTGCAGCAATAAAAATTTCCATTTGAACTTTAACATGGTCTTGACCGGTATAATCAGCTAATAACTTAGGTCGAATAGCGCGGTCAATGGTTTCTTCTTCTGGCTGGGCAACAGGTTCAATGAGACGATCAGCTTCTATCATTAGTTTCTCTTTTGTTATTATACCAATCTCATTAAATTGATGCTCGCTTGTACTGGCTAAAATATTCCAAGTCGGCGTTGCTCTCAATCACAATAGCTAGCTACTATTCAATCAAGCGCCTTACCCTGATTTATTTTTCCTAAGAACAAAAAGATCACAAACTTAACGAAACAGGTCTTACTTATTTAGTTAATATTAAAGCATTGCTTTTAGTGCGTCACGAATAAGATCTTCACTCGTTGATTCAGCTTTAAACACAACTCTTATTGCCTTGTCTGCTTGTTGCTGACTGTACCCTAAAGAAACTAAGGCGTTAGTTGCATCACCTTTAGCATTTGAAACAAAAGTATTCTCATGATGAAGTTCTATAGGAAAACTATCTGTCGTTGCTGAAGCTGTAGTTGTTACTTGCCAGTCTTTTAAACGATCGCGCATTTCAATTAATAAGCGTTCAGCTGTTTTTTTACCCACACCAGGAATTTTAACAATGCTGGTTAAATCATCATGAGAAACACAGCTAACAAATTGGTCTGCCGACATACTTGAAAGTATAGCCAAACCAAGCTTTGGACCTACACCATTAACTTTAATGACAAGACGAAATAATCTACGCTCTATTTTATTAGCAAAACCATAAAGTAATTGCGCATCTTCTCTAACTACAAAGTGGGTGTAAATAATGGCTTGTTCGTTTAACTCAGGTAAAGCGTAAATACTGGTCATTGGCATCGTAATTTCATAGCCAATACCGCCACACTCAATTAATACTTCTGGTGCTAATTTTTCTAATAATGTTCCACGTAATCGACCAATCACAGCTAAAACCTTGAATATGATAACTTGCCGCAACCATAACACTATATATTTATACAGTAAAGTAGCTTAATTGGTTTATCGTAAGCGACCTCTTACCACTTTATTAACTTCTCCCGCCATTTTTGCGAGTGTGTCATAACTATGAGCATGACAAAGTGCAACAGCAAGTGCATCTGCGGCGTCAGCTTGTGGCGTGCCTGGAAGTTTTAAAATAGATTTCACCATATGCTGCACCTGACTTTTATCTGCTGCGCCGGTGCCAACAACAGATTGCTTTATTTGCCTTGCTGAATATTCAGCAACAGGTAAACCTTTATTAGTTGCTGCAACTATAGCTGCTCCACGAGCTTGACCTAACTTTAAAGCTCCTCCCGGATTAACGCCCATAAAAACTTGTTCTATAGCGAACAGTTCTGGTGAAAACTGAAGGATCAACTCAGATATTCCTGCAAAAATAGTTTGTAAACGTAAACTAAAGTCGTCTTCTTCTTTGTTACCCGAATACGCTTTTATACAACCACTACCCAAATAAGTAAGTTTACGCCCTTCTTTTTTAATAACGCCGTATCCGGTAATACGTGAGCCGGGATCAATACCTAGAATAATGGTCAAATGTGGATCTCTTGTTTAATAATATTTTTCAATAATGCCTTAAATGAGTTCAGGCTTATACAAATGATTATGTTTGGAAGTCTCTTCATTATTACCGTTCTTTGCCATCCATGGCACCACGACATTGCCTACAAGGATTTAGGTACTTATGATTTGTCTGGAACAAAAATCATGACCGTACATCCTGTCATTCGTCGTTCTTTGCCATCAATGGCACCACGACATACAGTACATCCTGTCATTCGTCGTTCTTTGCCATCCATGGCACCACGACATACCGTACATCCTGTACATAAAAAAGCAGCTAAAATTAGCTGCTTTTAACGAAACTCAATTTATTCTCTGACTATTCAGCAGAAGCTTCTTCATTCTTTTCAGCTTTTGGAAGACAAGCAATACCTAATTCAACTAACTGTGCAGGGTTTGCTTTGCCCGGTGCGTTTGTTAATGGGCAAGCCGCTGTTGTTGTCTTAGGGAAAGCCATAACTTCACGAATTGATGAAGCGCCAGTCATTAACATAACTAATCTATCTAAACCAAACGCTAATCCTGCATGTGGTGGAGCACCGTATTGAAGTGCTTCTAATAAGAAGCCAAATTTCTCTTGAGCTTCTTCATCACTAATACCTAAAATTCTAAATACTGCAGCCTGCATGTCTTGATTATGAATACGAACAGAACCACCGCCTAATTCACAGCCATTTAAAACCATGTCATAAGCATTAGAAAGAGCCCCTACTGGATTTGCTTCTAATTCTTGTGCTGTTAAATTTGTCGGAGCAGTAAATGGGTGATGGATTGCGTGCATATGTCCATCAACCTCTTCAAACATTGGGAAGTCAACAACCCACAATGGTTTCCATTCGCCTTCTAATAAATCTAAGTCTTCACCGAGTTTAAGACGTAATGCGCCAAGAGATTCAGTAACCACATTATAATTATCAGCACCGAAGAAAATAATATCGCCTGTTTTGGCGTTAGTGCGTGTTAGTAAAGCTTTAACTGCATCTTCATTTAAAAACTTTAATACAGGTGATTGAATGCCTTCAATACCAGTTGCTAACGCTGCATCTGCATCATTAACTTTCAACCAAGGCATGCCTTTAGCGCCATAAATACCTACGTACTTAGTAAGTTCATCAATACCTTTACGTGAGAACTTTGAAGCTCCACCAGGCACACAAATTACTGAAACGCGGCCTTTTTCGTCATTTGCAGGTCCTGAGAATACTTTAAACTCAACATCTTTTACAATATCAGCAATATCTATTAGTTCTAATGGATTACGTAAATCTGGCTTATCTGAGCCAAATCGAGTCATCGCATCTAAATAGGTCATTCTTGGGAATGCCCCTAAATCTACATTCATTAGCTCTTTGAATAAGTTACTGATCATTGTTTCAGCAACGTCCATTACTTGATCGCTGCTCATGAACGATGTTTCAATATCTATCTGAGTAAATTCAGGTTGGCGATCGGCACGTAAATCTTCATCACGAAAACATTTTACGATTTGATAATAACGTTCCATGCCAGACATCATGAGCAATTGTTTGAATAATTGTGGTGACTGTGGCAAAGCAAAAAACTGACCTTTGTGCGTACGACTTGGTACTAAGTAATCACGTGCACCTTCTGGAGTTGCTGCCGTAAGTATTGGGGTTTCAATATCTAAGAAACCTTGACCTTCTAGTGATGAGCGAACAGCTGATGTTACTTTTGCACGAAAACGCATACGTTCAGTCATTTCGCTGCGACGTAAATCTAAATAACGATATTTTAAACGTTGCTCTTCTGAATTCTTTTGGTTTGAATCAAGCGGTAACGGTGCAGATTTATTCAAAATATTAAGCTCTAAACCTAATATTTCAATTGCGCCTGTTTTCATGTCTTTATTGATCTGACCTTCAGGACGCGCTCGCACTTTACCTTTGATCTGAACACAAAATTCATTTCGTAATGTGTTTGCTTTAGCAATGACCTCAGGTAAGTCTGGATCATAAACGACTTGAACCATACCTTCACGATCACGTAGATCTAAAAAGATCACAGCACCTAAGTCTCGACGACGGTTAACCCAGCCGCATAAAGTAATTTCTTTGCCGATGTGAGATTCGTTCACATCTCCACAATAAAGATCGCGCATGTATGTTGTCCTGATAAGACTAACGAGCCAATGCAAATTTTAGCATGGCATTTGTTAGGATAGAAAATTGCCGACATTATAAAGGAATATGCCGACAAAAAAAGGGTTAAGGGAGATAGTGACAGTAAAATATTATAAAAAAATATTTACTCGTCACAAAACAACTTTATTTCATTAAAGAAGATCGTTAGTGTCAGAATTAAATACATAATGATTTTTACCATTTGCTTTCACTCTATACATTAACGTATCTGCAATTTTAAGGAGATCATTATCAGTTACACCATCATCTGGATACATTGCAATACCGATGCTGCAGCCTATATAAACGCGATCAGCAGAAAGTTGAAAAGGTTGTTGCATTAGTTTTAATACTTTATCAGCGATAAAAGCCGCTTCACTTTTGTTATGTAATCCTGTTAATAATAAAACAAATTCATCACCACCAAAACGTACAACAGTATCAGACTGTCTAACACAACTTTTCAATTTTTCAGCCACTTGCACTAACAGTTCATCACCAACATCATGCCCGTGGGTATCATTAATTGTTTTAAATCCATCAAGATCGATAAACAATACGGCTATTTGCAGCTGTTGCCGTTGATGGAAACTGATTGCCGTATTAATTCTGTCTTTAAGTAGAACTCTATTCGCTAAGCCTGTTAATTCATCATGAGTAGCCATGTGCTTCATTTTTTCTTCAAGAAGCTTCCTCGTTTTTATTTCAGTATATAATCGTCGATTCCACATTATTATGGCAATAATAACAATAAGAATAATCACGCCTATTTGCGCAGAAATACGCATAACAACATCTTTATCAAATCCGGTTTCAATGTTTATATCAAACCAACGGTCATAGATTTGTTGTTTTTCACTTTCCGAAATTGTTAGTAGGGTTTTGTTTATAATCGTTTGCAATTCATTCCAATCAGGCCTGATAGCAAAGTGGCTTTTATCACTTTTAAGCGCTTCGATGATTGATATATCTAAAACAGTTAAACTTTCTCGTTTCATCAATTCAGAAGCTGTAGCAATATTCGAAATAAAGCCGTCAACTTTACCTTGCTGCACAGCCATTAAGCCCATATTGTGATGTTCAACTATATGGAGTGAAATTTCGGGGTGATTTATTCTAATACTTGCAGTCAAATAATAGCCTTTAATTACCGCCAATTTTTTTCCATAAAAGCTAGCGAGATCTAGTTGAGTTCCTAATTGACGCTGATGAATAATTACCCAAGGCATCGTCCAATAAGCTTGAGTGAAGAGCACTTCTTTCTTACGTTCTTCAGTAACAGATATACTCGCCAACATATCAATTTCCTGATCGAGTACTCCCTGATATAGTTCGCTCCAACTATCAAAAAATTTATATTCAAACGATAAACCTGAACGATTTGATATCAATTTAAGTACCGCTGGATTTATGCCTTCCACTTCGCCTTGAGCATTGACAAACTCCATTGGCATCCAACGCTTAACTAATCCGACGTTAATTTTTTCATGTGTATCTAGCCATTTTTGTTCAGATGATGACAAAGTCACTTTTTCTGCTGAGCGGATAAAATATCCATCGCTTTTATTAATTAACCAATTTCTCTCTAGTGAAATAAGCTGCTCAATAGGAATATTGTCAAAGCCTTCTTTAATGATCTCAATAAGCTTATCGTTGCCTTTATGTACTAAAGAATAAACGGGGGCGGGAAAATTAATATTTTTTAATTGATAAAATGAAGATTGTAAGTTGCTTTGTATTAAACGTGCATTAAGGTATTCCTGAGCGCTTATCATCGCATCAATATCTCCCAGCTCAGCACTATGAAGTAATTCATTAGCCGTTTGATACACCTGAACTTTTAAGTTAGGGAAAGTATCCGCTAACATTTTTTCATAAGTTGTACCGGCTAAAACACCTACTTTTTTATCCTTTAGATCTTTCATTGAAAATACATTATCAATTCTGCTAGAGACAAATACTCCCGCATCAACACCATAAATTTGGGTCGCAATTTCTAATTGTTTATCAAAACTGTCTGCAGAGTATCCAATATGAATATCTACATCACCTTCTTTTAGCATGGCGAGGTTTTGTGTTGAAGACTGCGCAATAAATTCAATCTCTATGCCACTTTCTTTCGCCCACAACCGCCACAAATCTATGAATAGCCCTTGTGGTTGTCCTGTTGGAGAAATCGCCATATAAGGCGGTGCATCAGTTAAAAAACTCAGTAATAATGTTTCACTATTTTTATCACGTCCTAACCATTTTTTTTCAATCGTTGATTTTTCTTCCTCTGTGATTTTATTAAAACCTTGAACAATAAACTGTTTCAATGCTTTGTTTTCTATGGACGTTGCAGCAACATACTCTCCTTGATGAAAGCCAATTCTTTTGTAAGGAGGATAATGCTTATATAATTCCATGTATCCAGGGAAAAATTTAGATGGCTTTTCGAGTCCTGTATAAATAACAATTTCATTATTTAGTGCTGCTTGATACAAGTCATGACGGTTAGGATATAAACGTAACTTAAGGTTGGGATAATTTAAGGCAACAATAGCCGCGTGACTCGATCCTCTAACAGAGCCAATAATATAGGGTGACAATTGGCTAATCTCAGTTAAATTAGCAAAATCTCGGTGAATATAAAAATGAAAATCATGTGAGAAGAATGATGGTGTAAAAGCAAATCTTTTGCTTCGTTCAACTGTTTTTGTCATGCCTCCATGTATATCAACTTCTCCTGATTCAACTAATGATAAGGTAGATAGCCAATCAGACGTTTTAAATTCAATTTCAATACCTTGCCTTTCTGCCCAAAGCCGCCATAGGTCTGGCATCAAACCATCAGCTTTTCCGTCATCATTGAGATACATGTAAGGATAAGTAGTTTTATTGATAGCTATGGTTATTGGCTGATTAGTTGGTTGAAAAGGTTCGTCATTTGCTTGAACGGGTATAACGAAAAAAATCGCCAATATAGCTAAACAACGAAAAAAGTAATCGTGTGACAACAGCAATTCCTTAGTGGTATAAATATATTGACGAAATAACAATAATTATAGACCTTATTCGCATAAAGTTTCAGGTAAACTTTAGCCTTTAACCACTAAAGTTTACCAATTAGTACCCCATCACAATCAATTTAAGCTAAAATATGCGAAAATCGATATTTAATAAAGACACAAGTTCAAGTAATGAAACCATCAGAACCCGATTTAATTTTTTCCACAAAACAAAATCAGATTAAAGATTTTACTTTTGACGCTCAAGTTGTCGAAGTTTTTCCTGATATGATTTCCCGCTCTGTGCCTGGCTACAATACGATTATCGATACGGTAGGACGTTTGAGTCAACACTTTGTTACTGATAATACTAATGTGTATGATTTAGGTTGTTCGCTTGGCGCAGCTACATTGGCCATGCGTAAAGCAATAAAAGCAAAAAATTGCAAAATAATAGGTATAGATAACTCATCAGCAATGGTTGAACGTTGTAAAATGCACGTTAAAGCATTCAAAGGTGAAACGCCGGTAGAAATAATTGAAGGTAATATATTAGACATTGAGATTGAGAACGCTTCAATGGTTGTGCTTAACTTTACTCTACAGTTTATTGATCCTGAAACACGCTCTTTATTAATCAAAAAAATTGCTGATGGTTTAAACCCTGGTGGCTTATTACTTCTGTCAGAAAAGATATCAGCTGATGACGATGTTTGTAATGATCTCCTGGTGGACTTACATCTCGATTTTAAACGAGCCAACGGTTACAGCGAACTTGAAATAGCTCAAAAACGAACTGCAATTGAAAAGGTAATGCTTATTGACAGCTTACCCGAACATATTGAGCGTTTAGAAAATGCTGGTTTCAATCATCAAACGCCATGGTTTCAGTGTTTTAATTTTTTCTCTCTCATCGCTATTAAGTAATTCATACATGTCATTCAATAAATTTTATCAAGAAATCGCCCAGAACCGTTTGAGTCATTGGCTAAACACTTTGCCCGCACAACTTACCGAGTGGAAAAAAGAACATTTACACGGTGAATTTGCTCAATGGCAAAAAACGTTAGCCGCTTTGCCCAAAACAACGCCATCAATCATTAATATCAGTGATGGTGTTACTGTCGGTGTAAAAGAAGATATAAATGAAGGCGAATTTAAACGCTTAGAAAATTTATTGAAAAAATTCAAACCTTGGCGAAAAGGTCCATATCATATTCACGGTTTGCATATAGATACAGAATGGCGCTCAGACTTTAAATGGGATCGACTTCAAGAGCATATCAGTCCGTTAAAAAACAAATATGTTTTAGATATTGGTTGTGGCAGCGGTTATCATTTGTGGCGTATGCGTGGTGAAGGGTCTAAATTTGTTGTGGGCATAGATCCTACACAACTATTTTTCACCCAGTTTAATGCCATACAGCACTTTGTGAACGATCCTAAAGTTAATTTATTGCCTTTAGGTGTTGAGCAACTTCCTGAATTGAAAGCTTTCGATACGGTTTTTGCGATGGGTGTTTTATATCACCGTCGTTCTCCTATAGATTTTATTTATCAATTAAAATCACAATTGGTGAAAGGTGGGGAGTTAGTTTTAGAAACGTTGGTCGTTGATGGCGATGAAAATACGGTTTTAGTGCCTGGCGAGCGTTACGCTAAAATGCGTAACGTTTGGTTTTTACCAAGTTGTGAAGCAATGTGTGCTTGGCTTTCTCGCTGTGGGTTCAAGAATATACGTGTGGTTAATACTGATATTACTGCACTTGATGAACAACGTAAAACAGATTGGATAGATACTGAATCACTTGCTGATTTTCTTGATCCCAACGATAACAGTAAAACGATAGAAGGCTATCCAGCACCTAAACGCGCAATTTTCATTGCTAATAGTTAACTAAGGCTTTGCCAAGTAAATTACTTAAGGTATTTATCCATAATTAATTGATAAGTACCTTCTTGTTTAATCAATTTAATCCCTTCGTCAAATAACACTTTGTTTTCTTCTGTTTTAAAGGCCGCAGCATAAGGCCGTTCATTAAAAATGTAATGAACGCTGAACGGTTGAGAATAACGTCCTTTGCTATGAGTTCTAATAAAGTATTTAAAAATATTAATATCAAGAATAATAACTTCTGTTCGGCGTGAAAATAACATCTCAATTTGCTGTACTTGATCTGCTATTTCTCTATAGTCCATTGAATACATAATTGACTTAAGGTATTCATCGCCTAAATATTTTTTAGCATTTTGAAAGGCTAAAATACTTTTCCCTGATAACGACTTTATATCATCAATCTCGAATTTATTTTCACGCAAACTTACTGCGACATTTTGATAGATAATATAGGGCGCTGAAACAAAAGCTTTAGGGTGTTGATAATCGGGAAGTACCGTAATGATACCATCGGCATTTAAGCGATGAGAACTGGTTCTTGAGCGACCAAAGGGAACATGAATAAATGTCACCTCTTTATTATTTTTACCAAAAGCTGAATGAAAAATTTCTAGCTCAATGCCACTGTTATTATCTTCAATAATAAAAGGAGGTTTCGATAAACCTGCAATAATTTCAAGTTTAACAGTGTTATCAATCTGAACGTTATTTTCAGCAAAACTTATAGGATTGAAAAATAACAGACTAAGTATCAATAATATTTTCATTGAATAAATTAACAATTCTCATAAATCCTTTAAAGAGAAACACTTGCATTCATAAATAAAAACTAGGTAAGGTGTAGGCACAACAACTGATAAATTTTATCTCATACCCATAATAATTAAAGCACAATATCATGATATGTAAAATCAGTTAAGATAATTCAATTATAAAGGAATGTATTTTATATGAACGAACTTTGGTCACAGCGCAAATTAGCCAGTGCGACAAAACGTCAACATGACCATCGCAGTCCTTTTCAACGTGACCGTGGTCGTATATTACATTCGGCAGCCTTTCGTAGATTACAATCAAAAACTCAAGTAATGGGGAGTGGGCAAAGTGATTTCTATCGCACGCGGCTTACGCACTCTTTAGAGGCTGCACAAATTGGTTCAGGTATAAGTGCTCAATTAAGATATAAACACCCACAGTTATGTGCTGAACTTTTCCCAGATGACGAAACTCTAATTGAATCTATTTGTTTGGCACACGACATTGGTCATCCCCCTTTCGGTCATGGTGGTGAAATTGCTCTAAATTTTATGATGCGTAACCACGGAGGTTTTGAAGGAAATGGACAAACATTTCGTATTGTTTCTCGTCTTGAACCCTTCAGTGAATTTTATGGTATGAATTTATCCCGTAGAACATTATTAGGATTAATAAAATACCCACAAACATTAGCAAATTTAACCCAGCTACCTTTACCTGAAGTTCCACAAAGTTTTAGACAATTAAAAGCTGGAGATTGGCATCCCGCTAAAGGGTTGTATAGTGACGATGCAGAAATGTTCGATTGGGTATTATCGCCATTATCTTCTGCTGACCGCGAGCTTTTTCAATCAACAAAAAACATTAGCAGTAAACATAATAAAACGCTTTTTAAATCGCTCGACTGCTCTCTGATGGAATTAGCTGACGATATTGCTTACGGTATTCACGATTTAGAAGATGCTATTGTTACGGGTATAGTTAACCAACAAGATTTTGATAACGAAGTTATTACTAAACTTAAAGAAATAGATGAACCATGGATCAAAGAATATTGCGAAACGTTATCTGCTAAATTATTTAACGATCAACATTATATTCAAAAAGAAGCGATTGGAGGATTAGTCAATTTCTTAATTACTGAAATTTATTTGAGTGACTTAAATGAAAGTAAGATAAATGAAAATATAGACATAAACTTTATAGAACCCTTGTTACGTTATAACGCCAAGTTGCCGGAAAATGCCGGAAGTGCTTTACAAATATTCAAAGACTTTGTTTTTTCGTTTGTGATCAAACAAACGAGCATTCAACAACTTGAGTATAGAGGGCAGCAAATTGTTATGGAGCTTTTTGAAGCACTCGCAAGCGATCCGATTCGTTTACTCCCAAAACACGCAGCACAACGCTGGGTTTATGCAAAAGAGAATAACTTAAACGAGTTTAGGGTGATTGCTGATTATGTATCCGGCATGACAGATGACTACGCTACGCAACTGTACCAAAGCCTTTTTCTACCAAGTGGGTCATATCCAATGAATGAGCGATAACACAAGACATATAGCTAGCTTAGATATTTCTATACTTGGTTACATAAAATGTGAATATCAAAACATAACCAAGCAATGATAAGAATTTGAGCACAGAAATAAACACATAGGTTTACCCTTTTTGGTATAAAGCACAAACAGCACCAGAAGGATCTTTAACCACAACATATTTGTCTTTTCCTGCTTCTTTTAATTGAGTCAGTAATTCACCGCCCAATGAAATGACGCTTTCAATTGAGTCAGTAATATCGCTCACTAGAAAATAAGGTAACCATGCTGCAGGCATATCGGCATTTACCCCTTGAGAATGACATATACCACTTACGGCTTCGCCAGTGTCAGGTATTTTCATTGCATAATCGCTATGATCTCCCATTGGCATTTCTTCAACTTCCCAACCAATGACTTTTTGATAAAAATTTTTTACGTCGCTCGCATTTTCAACGGTTAAATCTATCCAGGCCATTTCGCCTATTTTGTCACTCATTTTAACTCTCCTCAGATCCAATGATTTTAGGGTTTCTAGGGTAATATTTTTCAGGTAAGACGCTGATATGTTCAAAAAAACGGGTGTCTTTATAAGGTAGCTTCATAAAGCCTGAAATCCCCTGCCCCTTAATAGTAGGTAATAATTCAATAATTTCCGCTAAACATTGTGCAAATTCTGTTTTTTTATCGTGATTGAGTAACATCAAATAACTATGGATTTTTAAATGTGTTGGTAGCACTTCAAAAATGATACACCCTGTATGGTGAATCGAATTCAGACGATACAAAACTATCATAATTTCTTCGGGTAAATACAAGTACTCATCGGGATCTTTACCATCTTCAAAGTAAGAATGTAAACGGGTTATATCATCAACTTCTTCAATATCACTTACTTCAAAGGAAAAAGTTTGTCCAAGTTCTGCAATAAAATTGTGTTCACTACTCTCTCTTTCTACGTGCAAAGTGTTTCTCGCATTAAACAAACAACTCTTAAACATGCCAACACGATGAATGCCTTGCGCGAGGTGAATCATATTATTCACTGCACTTTGAAAAGAAACTTTTAAACTGGGGTCAAACAAAGATAAATTTGAATCGATATAAACACCATCTGCTTGCCATCGAATAGCTAAACCGCCAACGACAGGAAAGTTCCCTAAGCGCCCAACCGCTGCTATAAATGCTTTTTCAGTATCCCCCATGCCCATTAAAAAGTTTTTATAATATTTTTCTAATTGCGCATCGTCGATTTCGTTTAATTCATCACTCTCTGTAGATTCTCTTAAGAACGATTTTCTCGAACCATAAACTACCGTATCTATAACAGCATCAGTTTTTGGCTTTAACCAAACAGGAATTAAAGGTTGTGTAATTAATGATGTGGGGGTTTTAGCCATCACCATTTGTTTTAAATAAGGTAATTGCTTGAAAAAATAATCACCTGCATGATTGCGTGATTTAATGTTATCACTGAGCATGGCTTCAATAATTTTTGCCAACATTATAGGTAAACCCAGTGAAAGTGGAGAAATAACTTGATGGCCATATCGACAAGACTGTCCCGATGCTATTGCATAAATTGTTGCAGCTAAGCCCTGCTCGTCAAAACGAGGTGATGACATTGCCCCACTTATTTGGTCTTGACCAATAAAATAGACGTCACCCAAACGGGCATTGGTATTTTGTAAATCACTACTCATTAAATCCATTATACTATTTGCGGTGTTTTGCCCCGTAGTATCTAGCTGTGCAACGACAGCTGAGCCCCAATCGATTAAATAAACTCGGCCTGTTTTTTCGTTATACACGACATTAGACGGTTTTATATCACCATGTACATATGGCTTGCCTTTCTCATGTTGGCTTGAGTCTCTAAGATATAAAAGTATATCAGCAAGCTGAATCGCTATATTCACTACAAGTTCAGGGGCTAACGGACCATATTGGTGTGAATACTGTTCTAAATCGATGCCAGGAGCACGTTGCATGTGCAAAATTGACTGTCGCTTTATTTTATAATATTGAATAACTTTTGGAATTTGACTATGTGATAATTCACCTTGAATTTCAGCTTCTTCCGATAACCGGTCTTGAACGTGCTGTGGTAAGTTCATACGCGAAAATTTAAAAACGAACTCATTACCTAAATCGTCATCTCCATTAAAAACAAAACCATACGCACCTTTTCCTAACAGTGCGATATTTTTGTAACCTAATAAACTTAGTTGCTGCTGACATAATTCAACCCAAACCTTAAGCTTGGTAGCGTCTTTCGTGTTCAATAAGTAAACCGACTGCTCTTCGGCAATATAAAAATGTTGAAGTTTATTTTCGTGCACTTAATTTCCTAACGATGATGTTCCATTAAAAAGTATATAGATAAAGTCGCTTGATGTTAACTCAAAGCTAAACCTTAAATCCTATGGTTTGAAAGATATGATTATTCCTTACAATCTGTTTATATTCAGGTAATATCATCAAAAAAAATAATAAAGGGACTTATATGAATTTAGTAAAAGCAGTTTCATTAGTGATCGTTGGAGCAATACTTGGTTATAGCTTTTCGTTGACTGTAAAAGTAAACAATGACGATCATTTTATTTGTGATGATGTCAGCATAGAAAATACTGCTTTACCAAATAAAATTTCCGACTTTAACGTTCAATCAAATACCAACGATAAAGAAGTCACTGTACAGATTGATTGCCCTGCAGTAACCAGTAATTTAAAAGCAATTGTTGCTGATGATGACGTACAAACTCAAGAATATCTTGATTTGGTAGAAGACTATCAAGTTCTAGAACGAAAGTATGCCAAGTCGAGCAGTAAAATTTCATCATTAAATCATCAATTAAATGAACTGGACGGGAGTGAAACTACTGATGAAGAAATGGAAGATCTTGCCCCCGAACCCTTTAAGTCTTTCCTAAGCTCATTTCGAGGAAAAACGAGAAATGATATCTACGACTTTCATAAACAAGATGATGATTTAGATTGGGGCTACAACACACAAAATTATATTTCTGACTTCATTCAAACACATTATAATGGCTCGAGTGTTGAGCTAATATCCGTGATTTGTAAACAACCTTATTGTGAAATTTTAGTGATCGAAAAAGAAGAAGACGCGTGGAAAAATATTATGAAAGAGATAAGACAGCAGCCGTGGTGGAAATTTTCATCAACCACCTCATCATCAAATAATATGTCTACTTACATTTTTCTCTCTATGTAATTATGTGTCAAATACAAAAAAACCTGCATCAGCAGGTTTTTTAATATCAACAACAAAGAGAATTAAGACATATGCATCAACATATTACTTGGCTCTTCTAAGAATGATTTCCACAAGTTACAAAAGCGAGCAATAGAACCACCATCAATAATACGATGATCGCCAGACCAACTAACTTGCATAATATAACGGGCTTCAACTTCACCCTTTTCATTAAAGCGTGGTAATTTTTGTAATTTACCTAATGCAACAATAGCTGATTCAGGTTTGTTAATAATCGGTGTGGCTATCGTTCCGCCAATAGCACCTATATTTGAAATAGTGATAGTACCACCTTTCAAATCTTCCGCAGCAACACGACCAGAACGCGCAGAATCTGTTAAACGCATAATATCTTTAGCTACATCAACAATCGATTTATTCTGCACTTGCTTAACATTGGGTACGAGTAAACCAACTTTAGAGTCAACCGCCATACCGATGTTATGATCGTCAAAATAGGTGATTTCAGTACAATCATCATTAACTTGTGTATTCACAATCGGAAATTCTTTTAACGCTAAAGAAATCGATTTCATGAAAAACGGCATCATGGTTAATTTGATATCTTGCTTCGCATAAGCTTCTTTCATACCGCTTCGCAAAGCCATCAAGTTTGTCATGTCTATTTCTTCACAATAAGTAAAGTGAGGAATAGTAGACACGGAACGAACCATAGCTTTAGCCATAACCGCTTTGATACCACGAATAGCTTCAACACGTTTACCACCTGTTTGAACAGCAGTAACTTGAGTGATTTGTTCCGTAGATGCAACAGGTGCGTTGTTAAAAGAAACTACATCTTCTTTAAAAACACGACCTTTTTTGCCACTGCCTGGTATCTCATGAATATTTACATTTAATTCGCGAGCTACGCGTCGAACGGCTGGGCTAGCAACAGCTTTAGCGTTGATAACTTTCTGTGCAACATTTGCCGAACTAACTACAGTTGCTTTTTGAGCAACTGCAGATGTAGCAGCTACAGCAGGTTTTTCAACAACGGCAGCAACTTGAGTACCATTATCAGAAAGCTTTTCTATTTCAAATAAAGGTTCATGAACTTTAGCAATTTCACCTTTAGCATAATAAAGCTTAGTAACCGTACCATTATGCATCGCAGGAATTTGAACAAGTGCTTTGTCAGTCATTACATCAGCAATAGGTTGGTCTTCGACAATCGTATCGCCTTCTTTAACTAACCATTCTACTAATTCACATTCAACAATACCTTCACCTATATCTGGTAAAATAAAGTCTTCACGCTCTAATGAAGGTGTTGTATTGGTAGAAAGCACTACTGAACTTTCAACTGCTGAAACAGTACTTTGAACTTCAGCGGCTGGAGCTACTTGCTCTGTTGAAGGTTCTTGATCAGTTGTCATACAAAAAAGTGGTTGATGTACTTTTGCAATATCGCCCTGAGCGTAATAAAGCTTAGTAACTGTACCATTATGCATAGCTGGAATTTGTACAAGTGCTTTATCTGTCATCACATCAGCAATTGGCTGATCTTCAACAATAACGTCACCTTCTTTAACTAGCCATTCAACTAGTTCACATTCAACAATACCTTCACCAATATCTGGTAGAATAAAATCAATACTCATGACAAAAACCTTAGTAATTTATGCTGTGTTTAATGGCTTCATACACTTTTAAGTGGTCGGCAACATATTCTTTTTCTAACGATAATGGGTAAGGTGTATCCATACCACATACGCGAGCAATCGGAGATTCAAGATTTAAAAAACACTCTTTTTGAATCGTTGCCGCTATTTCACTGGCAAAACCCGCCGTTAATGGCGCTTCTTGACTAACAATTAAACGACCCGTTTTTGTAACCGAGTTAACAACAGTTTCAATATCCCATGGCAAGATTGTTCGTAAATCAATAATTTCACATGAAATACCATCTGCAGAAGCCATTTCAGCTGCTTTTTCAATAATTTCCATTTGTGCGCCCCACGCTAATAACGTGATATCGCTTCCCGGAGTAACAACTTCAGCTTTACCTAATGGTAATTGATAATCTTCTGTTGGAACTTCACCAACTGATGCACGATATAAACGCTTTGGTTCGAAAAATATAACCGGGTTTTTATCGCGAATAGACGCTAACAACAAACCTTTTGCTTGGTAAGGGTTACGCGGCACAACAACCTTCAAACCGGGTGTATGTGCAAAATAGGCTTCAGGCGATTGGCTGTGATATAAACCACCGGCAATCCCACCACCGTATGGTGTACGAATTGTTAAGTTACCTACATCGAATTCATTACCACTGCGGTAGCGAAATTTAGCTGATTCGTTAACAATTTGATCAAATGCTGGAAAAATATAATCCGCAAATTGAATCTCAGCGATAGGAACACTCCCCTGGGCAGCTAAACCATTGGCAAAACCAATGACACCTTGCTCAACTAAAGGAGTATTAAAACAACGTGATTTACCAAATTTTTCTTGTAAACCACTCGTTGCGCGAAAAACGCCACCAAAATGGCCAACATCTTCACCAAAACATACTGCACGATCGTTTTCTAACATTGCAATTTCAAGTGCATTATTGATTGCATGTAATAAGTTCATTTGTGCCATTATTTTATTCTCCCCGCAGTAAATGGGTAAGCTTCTGGGTACTTTTTAATATGTACTTTCAGTTCTTCAAGTTGAGCTTTTAATAACGTTGGTGGCTCGTCGTAAACATCAGTGATCAAATCTTCCACTGGTGGTTTATCAATTTTTTCGGCAACCTTAACTGCTGCTAATATTTCTTCACGTAACTTATCGAACAAAACTGTTTCTTGTGCTTCATCCCACCAGTTATTTGCTAACATCCAATTTTTCATGCGAAGAATTGGATCATGCGCTTGCCATTTAGCTTCTTCTTCACGGGTACGATATCCTGAAGGATCGTCTGATGTTGAGTGAGCACCTAAACGGTAAGACATTGCTTCAATAAGTACGGGTTTATTTTCTTCTAAAGCATATTTACGTGCGTCTTGGGTGGCTTTTAATACCGCTAAAATATCGTTACCGTCTATACGGATAGTTTTGATACCGTAACCAACACCGCGTGGTGCAATACCGTTGCCTGCATACTGTTCGTCTGCTGGTGTTGATATTGCGTAGCCATTATTACGACAGAAAAATATGACAGGTGCATTATGCACCGCTGCCATGTTTAAGCCAGCATGGAAATCGCCTTCTGATGCAGCGCCTTCACCAAAATAACAAATGGTTACTGCATCAAGCCCTTGAAGCTTCTGACCGTAAGCATAGCCTGTCGCTTGAGGTATTTGAGTCGCTAGCGGAGAAGAAATAGTCATGTAGTTCAATTCACGACTTCCATAATGAATTGGCATTTGACGACCTTTGCCTAAATCTTTTTCATTACTGAACATTTGGTTCATGAAATTTTCAAGTGAGAACCCACGGTACATTAATGCACCTTGCTCACGATATTGCGCCATGATCATGTCTTGAGGTTTTAAACCTGCAGCGCCACCAACACTTGCTGCTTCTTCGCCTAGTGCAGTCATATAAAAGCTTAAACGACCTTGGCGCTGCGATGCCACCATTCTCTCATCGAGTACACGGTGAAACGCTAACGTTTTATAAATTTTTGTTGCAGATTCCTGATCTATTTCAGGAAGCTCAGCACCGTCATAAACGCTACCGTCTTGTTTTAATAGTTTGAGGATGGGAATTTCAACTGAATGACCATCAATAAAAGCGGGTTGATGTACGACCGGGCTTTCTTTATATACGTCAGAGTTCATAGCCTTCTCTTCTTGTCTTAGGGAATGTGTTCATTGCAGGGTGCGTTATACCCATTATTATTTAAGTGTACTTAGTTTTAGTACTTATTGGGTTTTGTGCAATGAGCGGTTGTAAATAATCGGACGTACTTTACCTTTACGTAAACTGAAACACAAGTTATGTGAGCCAACTAAACTTTTGGGCATACTGCAATATCATCAATATGCCCATAAAAGTTTACAACATTACTTTCATTATTCGATAGTCGTTGGGATAACTGTTAATAGTGCTCTCTGTCCTACAGCAACATTGGCATTAGGGAATATTATCGCCTCCCCTTCTACATCCGTTTTGATCTCTTTATCATCATCTAAAGCGAGTACCGTACCTTTAGGGAAATCTGTAAAGTTTTCAACATCATCAGAGAAATTTAAAGAAAAACTTTCACCTTGACGATTAATGGTTTGATAGATTTCGTAAATACTAAAGTCATTTTCATCATAGTTTTTTAGACATAAATCTTGACCCGAAATCAACCGAGTCAGTGTGTCTTTAACTTTAGAAAATTTAGCCATATCATTTTCACCAAAAGGCATCACTTTTCCTAATTCAACAGTAAAAGCATCGGCGTTAAATTCATTTGATGAAAAATAACTAAAAGTAGTTGTTGGTGAATGTGAAAGTAAAATGGTGTTAACACCACAGGCATGCATAAATTGTAGCTGTGATTTTTTCCATGGTTTACCGTGTCTAAACGGATAAACAGCAAATTTATCATTTTTAGAACCGCGGATTGCTGTATGTAAATCGTAATGACAGCGCTCACGTTCATTTTCTAAATTTAAGGCTTGGCCTTGTTCAAAGAAATCACGAACAGTATTTTCAAGTAATAGGGCACGATGACGTTCTTTATTGATTAACCCTTCACCGTTACCTTGATCTTTAGAGTGCCCACCAGAAAATAGACGGTTCATGTTCTCTTCAATAAAACGCTCTGAAATATTAATGGAAGCAGGATTACCAAAAATAAATAAAACACGTTCACTACAAGTAAGTTCACCTAAAATAAGTTTCTGAATGAGTTCGGCACAAATTTCAATGGGTGCAGTTTCATTACCATGTACGGCACTTGAAAGCACAATATCTTTGTTGGATTTTTTTAGTTCCGTCGGCTCAAATACGATTAAACCGGTATCAAGTACAGTGACTTTCGTGATGCTTTTATTCGTTTGATGCTGAACTTGAAAGGAAAAACTTCCCGCTATTGACCATTCATTAGCGCGAGTTAAGGCAAGAAAATCACCCGTTGATTGTAATGTTTGTTGTTGTTTTTGTACTATTGATTGTAATTTATCCAAACCACTTTCACTGAGTCATAAAAAATTACTCTATATTGTACAAAAAAATAGAGATTATTGCTCGGATTGATAGTAATTAAAGTAAATATTACATTTGCAGCACACCAATTTGTAACAACACTAGAAATTAAACACTAGGGGCACATAATAAATATGGAAATAAAAGGCTAAACCGTCTGAATTTGATTTTTTCCAGACAGCTTAGCTTGTATTAATGCATCTTCAACTTCATGTAAAATGTCTTCAGGTTTTTGACCTTCTTGCCACATTGAAACACCAATGCTGCACGTTAAAGATAAGGTTGATGGCATTATATTGCCGGTAATACTTTGTTGTACTCTACTTGCGACATCAAATGGTAAGGTACTTATAGAAGTGGGAAGTAAAACAATAAAATTATCATCTAGCCAACGATATAAATAGGCTTTTTCAGGTAAACTGTCTGATATCATTTGCGCAGCTGAAATCAAAACTTCATCGCCAATAGCTTCTCCATAAAGATCATTGACGGATTTAAAGTCATCTAAATCTATTTGAAAAACACTAAAGGTTTTATTGTTTTTTTGTGCATTAGTACACCATGAAATTAACTTTATTTGCCCGGCTCTTCGGTTAGGTAAATTTGTTAAAGGATCTATAAGAGAAAGGTGCTCTAAAGTTTGAGCCATCTGGCCTAATTCATAAATACGACGGTAAGAAAATACTAATAGACTCAAAGCGACTGTTATACCAAGGGGTATTAGTTCATCAAGCTCAAAATATTCATGTTGTCTGGAAAAATGATAAATAACTTCCAAAACATCATAGTTTAGGAAAATAACAAACATAAATAAATTTACAACAGTGATCAGAATAAGATCCTTAATCACTGTTGGTTTATGAAAGTATTGTTTATGAGGCATAATTAAAACTTATATTATTGTTATTATATTTTAATTTCTGACAATGTTTACATGAATAAATTCATTAACTTTTAAAAAATCAGACTATAAACCTGCTTTAACAAAAGCTGCACCGACTAACACTTGTGCTTCAGTAATAATGAGTTGTAAGTGTTTTTGATCTATAAAGCTTTCGGCGTAAATCTTATAAATGTCTTCCGTACCCGATGGACGAGCAGCAAACCAGCCATTATCCGTTGTGACTTTCACACCGCCAATAGCAGCATTATTACCAGGAGCATGTGATAAAACTTGATTAATTTTCTCACCAGCAAGCGTTTCACTCGTGATATCGTCAGCACTTAATGAAGTCAGCACTTTTTTCTGATCGAAACTTGCAACCGCTTCAACACGTCCATAGCAAGGTTCACCTAATTTTTCTGCAAGTTCTAAATACAATTGATATGGGTCTTTACCTGTAACAGCAAGAATTTCAGCAGCTAGAAGCGCCATAATGAAACCATCTTTATCTGTTGTCCAACAACTACCATCACGAGCAAGAAAAGATGCTCCCGCACTTTCTTCACCACCAAAGGCATATGATGAGTCGCTTAAACCATCAACAAACCATTTAAAGCCGACAGGTACTTCTGATAAAGGACGATCAATTAATTTTGCAACACGGTTTATCAGTGAACTAGAGACTAAAGTTTTACCTATTTTACTCGTTTTAGGCCAATCACGATGTGTCATCAAATAATAAATAGAAACAGCTAAGTAATGATTAGGGTTCATCAATCCGCCTGATTTTGTCACAATGCCGTGACGGTCAAAGTCAGGGTCATTCCCTACAGCAACATCAAATTTATCTTTTAAGGCGATAAGCCCAGCCATTGCATAAGGTGATGAACAATCCATACGGATCTTTCCATCTTTATCTAATGGCATAAAAGCAAAACTGGCATCAACAACTGGATTTACAATTTCGAGATTCAAACCATATTCTTTAGCAATAACCGGCCAGTAATGAATGCCTGAGCCACCCAATGGGTCAACACCTATTTTAACGCCGGCTTTCGCAATAGCTTCCATATCAACAACTTGTGCAAGTTCGTTAACGTAAAAAGTTATAAAGTCTTGTTTTGATAATAATGTCGACAGACAAGCTTGTTGATAATCAACTTGTTTAACATTAATCAAATGCTCTGCAATTAAATCATTTGCACGTTGTTCAATCTTTTTCGTGATACCGCCTTCTGCCGGTCCACCATGGGGCGGATTATATTTAATACCACCATCTGTTGGAGGATTATGAGAAGGGGTAATAATTAAACCATCTGCCTGATTGTCTTTATTTTCCGGCAATTTGTTATGAGCAATGATCAATCGCGAAATTACAGGTGTAGGGGTGAAACCATCATCATCTTGAATAACAACAGGAATATCATTAGCAATTAAAACGGATAGAGCGTTTGCAAAAGCAGGCTCTGAAAGTGCATGCGTATCTTTACCTAAAAACAATGGGCCTTTTAAGCCTTGTTCAGTACGATGTTCAGCCACAGCTTGGCAAATAGCAATAATATGTTGTTCATTAAAGCTTGTTTTACTCGCATTGCCTCTATGACCTGAAGTTCCAAACGTTACTCGTTGTTCAAGAATAGAAACATCGGGCATTAAAAGAAAATAATCACTGACTAATTTACCAATATTGATACGGTCTTCTGGTCTAACTGGTTTTCCTGCATGCGCATGAACAGTCATGATATTCCCTATTATTTTATTAAAGTGGTTGTCTAAAAAGTTTAAATATAACTTATAAAAGATCTCTGATGTTTTCAGCATCTTCGTTAGTGTAACCTAATGTTAAAGATACTTTTGTTAACATCATTTTTTTACGTGTCGTATTTGAATTGGTCATTACCCAAAACGGGCTATCTGGAATTTGCAATGGCTTGGTGCTACTTCCGCTAGCAGAAAGTTCATCTTTACTTTTAGCGAAATATAAACGGTCTCGACCTCTAATTTCAGATACAACTGAAAAACTTTCACTATGTACACGATATAAGGCAGCTAAAATAAGTAAAAAACGGCCAACAGCTCCACGCTGCATAGCTAACTCTTCCTTATTTATATAATTGAGTACATTATCAATACTAGGTGGTTCAATTATTTCGCTTGCAGTAATATCTGTTACTTCGTTTTCAATGCTTTCTTCAATTTGAAGGGGCAAGATTTCGGCAACTAGCTCTTCATTATCAGATGTTGGTACTTCAATATCATCAACCGTATTTTCAGCTAAAGTTAAACTGAGTAAACGACGTAGTATTGACGAAGCACTTTCGCCAATAAACTGGGTATTCGACACGATGTATTGATAAAGTTCTTCATCTATTTCAATGTTTTTCATTAATTGCCCTAAAATTTCATTAATCGCGCAAGATTATACTCAGCTTAACTCAAACTTTCCAGCGACAATATGTCAATAAAGACCTAAAAAAATTGCATGGCGGTATAAAAGCTAAGACAATAAACATAATTTCAACATATATATTCGATGAACTTCTAATGACAAAGAAATTACATTATCAACAACAAGGTTCTGGCGCTGATATTATTTTAATACACGGCTTACTGGGTAGTTTAGAAAATCTAAACATGGTCGCAAAAAGCCTAAAAGAAAATTACCGTGTAACCAATATCGATGTGCGAAATCATGGATTATCTTTTCATAAAAAATCTATGACATACAAAGAATTAGCACAAGATATTGTAGAGTTAATGGCAGACTTAGGTATTGAACACTCACATATTCTTGGACATTCTATGGGTGGGAAAATTGCAATGGAACTCGCATTAACGCATGGCGAAAAAGTTGACAAACTTATTGTTGCTGATATTGCGCCCGTCGCCTACCCTTCTCATCACGCACATATTATTGAAGGTTTACAAAGTATTAATGTAGATACAATTGAATCACGAAAAGAGGCTGATATTCAATTATCCCAATTCGTTGACGAAGTAGGCATTAGACAGTTTTTACTGCGTAATTTAGTATCAAAAGACGGACAATTCAATTTTAAATGTAACCTTGATTATATTGAACAATGTTATCAAGAAATCATGAAAGGATATCAAGGGGAACAAACTTTTACAGGAGCAACACTTTTCATTAAAGGCGGAAACTCTAACTATATCACCGCGGATCATCGCGAAATTATTAAACATTTATTTCCAAATAGTCACGCAAAAATAATTCAGGGTGCTGGTCATTGGCTGCATGCAGAGAAAACTATCGCATTTAATAAACTTGTGAATGATTTTTTAAAGCGTTAACCGCCCTGCGAGAAGCCTTTTAAGAAACTGCTGCTCCTTCTTTCTCAAATAAATTGGTTATACAAATAATGTTGCAGGTGCTCAGCCATTTATGGTAAAAATTATGTGTTTACGTGTAGGCTTATGCTACAATGCGCCTGAAATTTTTAGGGTGAATTATGCTAGCTGAAAACTTAGAACTTATTGAAACCGTTGGTTTGAATTTATTTTTTGCTTTTATCTTTATTTTCATAGGCTTATCAGTCCATGATGTGATGACAAAAAATGATGTTCCAAAAATGGGCCGTATGGTAGTTTATTTGGTTCTTTTTTTAGGTTGTGCAGGCTTTATTGCCAAAGGCATTATTCAACTGATTTGGGAAAGCCAAGGGGTTGGGTAAAAGTTAAATATGGCAAAAGAAGCAAGTGATTTAACCACTATTGATTTGTTTAGTGATGAAAAGCGCCCTGGGCGTCCAAAAACAAATCCTCATTCACGTAGCGTTCAGATTAAAATAAATAAGCGCAATCAAGTTAAACGTGATAAAAACAATGGCTTAAAGCGAGTTGAATTTAAAATACATTCAGATTTGTTTGAGCAGCTAGATGAACTGTCTAAAAATCAAGGCATTAGTCGTAGCGAACTTATTGAGTCGATATTGAAAGCATCAGTGGCGACAGAAAAATTAAATATTAGTAAATAAGGGTTTTATACCATGGCAATTGTAGGTTTATTTTTCGGTAGTGATACAGGTAATACTGAAGCTGTCAGCAAAACTATTCAAAAGAAATTAAGTAATAAATTAGTTGAAGTTAAAGATATAGCTAAAAGTACTAAAGAAGAGATAGCTGAATTTGATTTGATCATTCTAGGCATACCAACTTGGTACTATGGCGAAAACCAATGTGACTGGGATGACTTCTTGCCTGAACTTGAAGAAATCGATTTTACTGACAAGTTGGTGGCGATTTTCGGTTTAGGCGATCAAGAAGATTACGCTGAATATTTCTGTGACGCTATGGAACCATTAAAAGATATCGCTGAATCAAGAGGCGCAGTTATCGTAGGGAACTGGCCAACTGAAGGTTATGAATTTGAAGCTTCTAAAGCTTTGGTTGATGACAATACCTTTATTGGCTTGTGTGTTGATGAAGACCGTCAACCAGAATTGACAGAAGAACGTATAGATAAGTGGGTTGCTCAAATATTTGAAGAAATGTGCTTAGCTGAACTTTCTGATTAGTAATATAGATTATAATTGCACCATTTAACGAAGCCTGCACTTGCAGGCTTTTTTGTATCTGCTATTTAAAATTCAACCTGACTTACTTATCAATATTGGCCTAATTAGATGTAAATATCAGAGTGAAATTCAATGAAATTTAAAATGATTACAACTAAGACTTCCCTCTGCCATGATAACCCCCTATAATTTTGTTAATTATATGAATTAGAGAATTAAAGTAGATGGCAGAACAAAACGAAGAGCTAAAAAGAGCTGGTTTAAAGATTACCCTGCCGCGGATAAAAATTCTTAGCATTCTTCAAAACCCTAATAATCAGCATATTAGTGCCGAAGATGTGTACAAAATATTACTTGAGCACAACGAAGAAATTGGTTTAGCTACGGTTTATCGCGTGCTGAATCAGTTTGACGATGCCGGTATTGTCAGCCGACATCATTTTGAAGGTGGAAAATCAGTTTTCGAATTAAGCCAGAAAAAGCATCATGATCATCTGGTTTGCTTAAAATGTGGCAAAGTCGTCGAATTTGAAGATGATATTATCGAAACCCGCCAAGAAGACATCGCTAAAAAACATAAAATTACATTAACGAATCATAGCTTATACTTGTATGGCGAATGTGAAGATGAAGAAGCGTGTGAGTCATACAGAACGTCTCATAATTAAACACAAAATTTTATCTCTATCTATTTATGGAAACCTGCTTTAGCAGGTTTTTTTTAAAATAAAAAATCTACAATACTGTAATTCATATAGGTGCAGTGACTTCATCAAACTGCTACCTTATTTTAGACAAAGAAAAAGCGACTCTAGAGTCGCTTTTTTTCTATCTTTACTATAATGTTACAAATCCATTGTCTAAACTTTCTATAAAGAGAGAATTAATTCTCTATCAATAGACCTTCCTTAGCGATTGTCTTCCTTAAACTTTCATACATTATATGCGCGGTAAATAAAGTTAACTTCAGTGCTAGCTATTGCATCCATTCACGTAAATTCCATTTATCTTCCATTCCATTGGAGATTCTAGTGTCCTTACTGCTAAATCCATTATCAACCAAATGTTAACTTATACCACTTTCCATTTTGTACTTCCTGTACAGTATTAAACAAAAAGTTTATTCCTTAAACTTGTTTGTATTGTTTTCCATAACTTGTGTCGTCCTGACAGGAGTAATATTAACATTAGTGAGTTTTCTAACTAGTAAGATGATCAAATATATTTGACTTGAATTTTGCAAAGCAATCAAAAGTATATTTTTATTCATATTTAACAATAGATTATATGGATTCTATTTTTATACTTACAAATCATTGAATGATCACTGACACTATTGTGCGAAATAGCTTACATCAGAAGTATGATTTTGCCAGTACCTCGAAAATTATGAAGTGTAACAATATGAAAATATCACTGAAAATATAAAGAAAATTGGTTACTCTTGCCGAAGCTTTAAGATCAAATTATATTTTTAGGAGTTTATGTGCTTTTTTTGAAGTCGCTATTTTGTTTAACCGGTTCAGATAATCGTCGAAGATTCATTGCTATTCATTTAATTTGCTATTTTTCATTTACTGTTTTTAGCTCTGTGTTGTCGTTTAGCAGTTTATTGTCTTTCTTTGCATTATTGTTTTTCGTTAGTATTTCTACCTTGTCAACAAAGCGTCGTTTAAATGATGCTAATCTCAATATAAACTGGTTACTGGCGCCTGCAGGAAGCTTTTTAATTGCAGGCTTAATTATTTTAATGAGCGGTTACAATACAAGTTACTGGCTACTTACCTTTCCTTTAGTTATTTCTACATTATTAATGACGTATAAAAGTGAAAAAAGTAATCATATATTAGGTTATGCTGGATCAGTCGATTTAAGTAATTATGTACAACAAAAAAATGATGACCATCAAAAGAGAATAGAACCAACATTTAATAACTCCGATGTTGAACATTCAAAATCGAGTAACTATCAAAATGATAGTCACTCTTTCACTGACCAAAATGATGTATCTAAAAACTCAAATTTCAAGTCTGATTATGATATTGGTGAAGCCATAAGACTTAAGCTATTCAATAATAAAAATGCGGTATTAACAATTTCGATATTAACCTTACTTGTCATAATGGCAATGTTCCTGACATCCATAATTTCATCTTCTGATGCAGATGAAGAAGTTACCCAACAGAACAATGAAATAACCACTGAAACACAGGCTGACCCCACTTTATTACATGAAGTAACACTGCCTGATAACTTCTCTTTATTTGTTTCTTCTTTTAATGGCATTATTATAAGGTGGGAAGGTGACTCAACAGATAATCGCTTTATATGGCAGCAATTAACAGCTCAAGGCGATGAAAGCTGTAAGGTTATTACTTACAATAACGGTGATATGATTAGAACTATCGATGTTACTTATGAAAGTGATGGTGATTACTTCGCTAAATTCTCTCCACTGGACACTAAAGCTTTAATCCGTAATATCGCCATTAGAAGTAGTTTTACATTATGTGGTTATAAATTTTCACTAAACGGTAGTCAATCCACTTTGGGGAAACACAGCTATTATTCAAAATTTATAGCTAATTAAATAACAAATTTTGAGCAAAAAAATACGGCTCTATGAGCCGTATTTCTGAACTAGCTTATATGCATCCTGCATATTAATTGTGTCTTGCTTCATCCATAAAGAACTGTCCGTAGTATATCCTAATAGTCCATTCCTTTCCGTTCATCTTCCGTGATTGCAACTCATCCTGAGTAACATCATTAGTGATTTGTTTGTCCTTAATTGCTATTCCATTAGCCGTTAATCCGTTAACCTAATTCCATTTACTCCCTTTGATGACATCTGTCATCCTGCTTAATCCTTTAAGCGTCCATTACCTATAAGAGTATTCTTACTCTTTCATCTTCCTGATACGTATCTTCCTGATGAATTAAATATTACGTTAATTGAGATATTTTCGTACCCACCTGATTTTTTTATTTTATGATTTAAAAGTGTAAAAACATCAACAACCCAACAAAAACCTTAAAAATCAACAACAAACAAAACTGAAAGCATAAAATCCTGATGGTATTTACTTAATATCTCACGTCAATGTAAGACATATCTCACAAGTTTTTAATCAAAAATGAATTAATTGTAAATAAATAGTAGCATTTAAAATCAACCACTCTTCTAAATCTGATAATCCAAGTTTAGTTCTGGATCGATCCAAACTTAACTTGCGAACAAAATCCTAATGTTTTCATGTGCCACAGCAAGATTACAAAATGTGTAAAATAGCCCTACGCAAACTAACTGCTGGATCATTTTTTAAGTCAATTTTTGTAATCATAGTACCGAATAGTATTATAGGGTTACTACAGCTTAACTCTGAGAACAGTTGGTAAGTTAATTATTTCCCATTGATCATATAGCAATCTATCATTTGTTCTGAATCATCATAAATTTTTAACTGAACATTTTTTGCTTTTTTAATCCAAACTTCATTTTTTATCATTTCCCCTGAAAATCCTTCTCTTAAGAATACTTTTACCCAAGATGATGATGTTTGCTGCCACTTATAACCTTCACTACTAAGCAAGTCTTTTATTGGGTATGTGCCACCAGTTTCACAATACCCGTCATTACTAACTTTCAAAGTAATTTGCCTTACTTGGCCTTCAACGACAAAAGGTGGGAAGCTCTGCCAATTAATATTTTTAATATTTGAATTGGTTTCAAGTTTAGCAAGAAAAGGGGATGGTTCTTTTTTATCAGTTACAATATAGAGATCCTTCTCTGTTCGAGTCAAAGCCACATATAATAATCGCCTCTCTTCTTCTGTAATACTTTGCAAATTATCACCAAATACTCTAGTAAAAACCCAATCAGGGTGTACAAGCGGATAACTTCGCTTAACTAAGTCCATAACTATTACTGTTGGTTTTTCTAATCCCTTATATTTATGAGCAGTAGAGATTGTGATTCTTTCCCTAATATCTTTAGGAAAAAAACTGCGAATAAATTGCAAGTACCTGGCAATACCTCTTCCTCTTCCCAGGCTAACTTCTGATGCAGCTTCATATACATAGCCATTTATCGAATTTTTTCTACAGAGCAAAACTACATCTTGATTGTGATTAAGTGACTTGTTGATCAAGCGAAGAACCACTGGTGTAATAATGTCTCCGCTATGCCTAACAGATTCAATTCGGGTTGGTTGAAAAGAAGCAAGATCAACTAATTTAATATCACACGCTTCATTATGCTTAGGTTCTGCTGGCTTTCCCAAACCTGACATTAAGGTATTTCCTAGACTAACAATACCATCTGGTGATCTATAGTTTGTTGGCATATAAAGAGTTCGGGGAGAATCGATGTAATCACTAATTTGATTGAAATAAATTAGATCTGAACCTGCAAAACCATTAATTGCTTGCCAATCATCTCCAACACAAAATAGATTAACACTATCAGTTTTGGTAATCACTGACTGAATTAGATTATTAAACAATAATGAAAAATCTTGATATTCATCTATTGATATATATTTAATTTTAGATAGATTGCCTGATTGACTTGCACTTTCAAAAATGATTTTTCCTTGCTTAATCTCTTTAGCTGCTCTCTGGATTAAACCGTCAAAATCATCATTACCTGTTGCTGTTAATGCACCTAAGTAATCACAATAAAACTTACAGGCAAAGTTTAAGAACTGCCTTTCAACATCAGCTTCCACCGTGTAGTTTTGACATCGAGCAAGCAAGTCTTCATAAGACAAAGATAACTTACGGCACCGTCCAATAAAACTCACCATAGCACCTGTGAAACGATCAATGGCTCTCTCTTTACAACGCAGCCAAATTTCTTCATCACTTAGTTGCCTACAGGTAAAACCTCTAGATTCAATATCGGCTTTAAGGTTAGCCTTGAAAACTTCTGGGCCATTGCCTTTAATATCTAGAGGCGTGTAGCTTAATAAATCCCAGTTAGGTTTATTTTCCCAGTATTGCTTTTTCTTATCACTCAACTCGTCATAATCAGGGTCACCTGACAAACCGAAATACTCTATGATTAAGCCACTTTTATCCGATGTAAACAAAGTAAAATCAGGTCGGTAATTTACGTTACTCCAATAATGATTCCTCTCATATTTATAATTAACATCATGCTCAAAAAAGAAATCGGCAATCAATTTTTCCCCATAAGATTTAACGTATTCTCCTCTCAAGCTCTGCTGAGGCAAAGAACGCCTAAATAATAGAAACTCTTCTTTATTATGATGGAAACCACCTGATATTATTTTATCCCAGTCCTCTTTAAAGTGAGCCATCATTAATTCTTTGATCAAGCTATGCTGTTTATCATCCCTCAAATAATCATCAATAATTTGTTGGGTATGGCGACTTAAGGATTGGTCAGTTTCATTGTCATGAAGAGGCGCTTCTTCTGGGTGAACTATTGCGTATGCTAATGCATGAAATGTCATTACATAAGGCAATGATACATCAAGTAACTTAGCGACTTTTACCACAGCCTTAATTTCAAGTTCTTCTTTGCTTTTAATAAAAGTAGATTTATTGGATTTATAACTGTTGATAGTAGTTTTTAATTTTTCATCAGCTTTTGAATGCAACAATAGCAACAGCCGCTTTTTCACCTCAATGGCTGCTTTTTTATTAAATGCCAATAATAAAATTTGATCAGAAGAAACTGAACAATGCTTAACTAAAAAGAAAGTTCGTAGTACTAATGTTGTTGTTTTTCCACTACCAGCACGAGCTATAACCTGAACATTTCCAACAACTGATGCAACAGCAAGCGCTTGATCATCATCTAAATTAGGAGCTTTGTTTTTTGATGGAGGTATATTTTCAGCTAGCCATGACTTAACAAACTTAACTTTTCGGCTATCAAATTCCTTTTGGGAAATAACTTCTTTGCAATTTTCGACATAATATTCATCAACAGATAAAAAATTTGAATTCATCAATTTATCAATCGACCTATACATCACCTTCTTCTTAGCTCTGTCTAATTCTTCTTTTTCACGAGCTTTTTTTCTTTCTTCTTCTCTCTGTTCTTTTTCTAACCTTTCCCTTTGAATCCTAGCTTGTCTCGCTTTTGACCTTTTTATTTCAATATCCAAGTTTTTTACATTTGAAGATTGAACATATTCATTTCTGCTTGCAAACCTTACATCAAGAGTTCCACCAGATAAGACTCCTTGAACAACACCATTACCATGTTTAAAGTGACAAACCCTATCACCTTTTTCAAATTTAATGGACTGCTTTAAACTCATTTGGTAGATCCCTTTAGACTACTTTATTTATATTGACGACCAATATACCAATCGAAAGTATTTACATATTTCGTAAAATCTCTTTATAAGTTACAGAGATGTTTTACCAATTATTTTTAGTATTGCTCTTCCTAGTTAATACTCTTAATAGTCTTACCAAACACATTTTGAAATTTTTGGACTTTTTCACAAAGCCATTGATGATAATCTTCCCAACTATCTTGATTATTCAATTCGCCATTTCTAGACAATTTAATTCTACTAGCCTTACCTTCAGGCAAAGGTTTCCATTCTAACTTTTCGCCTAGCTGGTTTTCTATCTCATCTTTTTTAGCTTCTAATCCATCATAAAGCTCTTTTGAATCAGAAATATAAATCTCACAACCTAATTGATTAGTTTGACTATTAACCGTTAACCCAATATGAGCATTAGATGTTCCAATACTAATGTCGTGCCAATGCTGAGGCCGGGCTTTCCTTAATTTTATTTGATGCTTATTATCTTGAACATATTCTTTTAACTTGGTCCAAAATTCTAATTGAAGCATTTTAGTAGAAGATAATTCTGACGATGTGGAAGTAGACTTTTTAACTGCTTTTGCCCAATCATTCGGTTGAGCAATAATATTGAATTTCGGTGCGCATGATGAATCACCGATTTGCCACACTTCCATTTGAATAGCGAAAATATTTATCTTTTGATCTGTATGTTCATTAAGCCAATCAATGGCTTGTTTATGTTCATCTCTGACGCTTTTTACAATCCAGATAATGAATTCAGCATCAAAGCCTGATGCATAAGTAATAATCTTACCAAGGTGATCATGATCCGTTGCTTCAAGTTGATTTTCAATCACTATCTTGCGATCTGTATTTGTTTCTTCGGCAAGAATATCAACGTTAAACTTACCTACACTAGCTTCAGTTTGAAGCAAGCTAATATCAATACCCACTTCATCACTTAATAACTCAAGGTTTTCTTCTTTAGCTAACCAGTTAGTAAAGTCGAGAGCCTCATGCTTCCACACTTCACGCAAGTCTACTTTTTTTAGTTTTGACAGTTTCATTATTACCCCATTACAACTTGCGGAAAATATTTTTTCTCACGCTTTTTAAAAGCATCAGTCCCACCTTCTAGTGAAAGGAGTTGTTCCCGATAGACCATATTCTCAATAGAGGTTTCACTCGAATTTGTTACCTTAGAGTCGGACATGGAAAGTATATGAATCAATTCTGAATCGCCATTAACTACAAAATTAGCGTTGTGGGTAGCAAAAATAATCTGTCGATTTTTCTTAACTGTCTTCACCAACTCAACAAGATATTTAGCAATTAAGTTACTATCTAAGTGCGCTTCAGGCTCATCAATAATTATTGGAGTATTCCCAAGCATTACCAATGCAACAATGGCGGCTGTACACCTTTGACCGAAAGAAGTATTTTGAATTGGTCTGCCATCGTAAAAAACATTTATCTTTCCATACTTTTCAACATTAAAGAGCGCTAACTCAATGTCGATTAATAATGTTTGAAAATTGCTTTCTGATTCAAAGAAAGTTTTCAGTGTAGACGTTGTTACGCCATCTCCTGCAACCTTTTCCAATAACACCTCTTTAGATTCGATTGCAGTAAAGTCAAAGCCTTCAAATGCTCTTGCAATATTATGACTTCTGAGATTATTACCTTGGGTATTATTATTTACTTCTTGGCAAATGTGTTCTACCAACTCGCTGAACAACAATTTCATGTCCCAATCAAAAGTTAAATTAATTGTTTTAACTTCATCGCTCACATTTTCTAATTGTGAATTAACAGTCGTTAATGATTGAGTAATTAGAGTTTTGTAATCATCAATAAATTTCCTATCAATGCTATTGGATTCTATTTTGTCCTCTAACATTGCAATATATGCCTGTAAATCTGGTAATTCTTGATTTAGTCTAGATAGGGATTCTTGTGTATTGCTAACATCTATTAAATTTTCTCTAGACAGTCCTTTACTCGCTAGATATTTATCGAGTGCTTCTCTTGATGACTCTAGTAACGATATTACCTCTTTTTCTTCAACCAGAGCCTCTTGAACATCCTCTGGCGACTCTAATTGTATCAATGTTTCTTCTAATCTTTCTATCGTTGAAATATAACGGCTACCAAAAGAATTATTATCTTCATTATTTAGGTTGGTGCCCTTGGATTTTTGAATAAGTAATTTTAAGCTCTCAGTTAAATCACTTGTTAAACTTTTCCATTTATTATTTATTTGTATTTTATTAGATGTTTTTGCAACTTTAAGTGTTAGTTCCGTATATTGGTCACTTTGATATGAAGCAACTATCTTTTGATTTGCCGCCAATTCGTTTTGCTTATCTTTTAACTTTCGCTTGGCATCGTAAAGGCTAATAATATCCTCACGACACACTTCTAACGTTTTCAGACAGTTATCTGTTTCTTGACGAATAGCAGTAATATCTTTGCCTGATTCAAGTTTCATCAATCGAGAAAATATTGCTTCAGAGAATACTTTTGCACTAGTGGCAAATTGTTCTATCGAGTTTTGTCCCAAAAATTCAATTTGTTCCGCAGTAACACTCGAATCGATACTGACATACTCTTCAAAGTTACCAGCATCCAATTGTATTTTATTAGTTTTAAAAAAAGAATTTTCTCCTGGTTTAAATGACTCGTGAACAAGGTTGATGAGCGTGCTTTTTCCTGAGCCTCTACCACCAATAACACAAGTTAGATAAGGGCTAAAATTAAAGCTATGCTTACCTGAAAAACAAAAAGTGTCACGATGCTCTCCCGCTAAGATCGCAGTATCATCTGGAAAACTAAAGCTTACATTGTTGATTCGAAGTGGTGGTGAAATTGGTTCGCTTTCATTTATTTGAACTCTTCCATCAAACTCATACAGCGCTTGCCTCAAACCTTCAAAGCTGCAATCAGCTTTAATCCAGCTAAAGCATTTACCTATACGGTCTTTATTATCAGAATCAGAAAATATATGAGCATCACTACAATCAAGTAATCTATCATTAACGTTAGATTGAGTTAAGCTCTCTCTCGCTTTAAAATAGTGAGAGATTTTTGCCGATGATATAAAAACCAAATCTGTTTGATTGATAATGTTCTTTTTATCAGCAATAGATTGATCATTCCATTTAATATCAGCCCACTCTGTTTTCCCCACAGCAGTTAAGAATTTCCCTTCAAAATGTGGTCTCGCAAGTATCTCTGTCAATTTATCAAAATTAACACAAAAATTATTAAAGCCTTCTTGTAACGCCCCTCCAAAATGAGCCTTTTGATCATCAGGAACACTTGAAATGATCAATTCCCCTAATTCACTTAAACTTTCTTTAGTTGGAAGAGCATTCCATTTCCCATTACCAGCAACATCGTCATATTGCGGCATAACTTGATAAGCAGTTGCAAGAGCATTAAGAAATTGTGCTTGAATAACATCCGGAGTCACTTCATTTGAAAAAATAATATGATAATTTATTTTACTCATCTTACTGTTACTACCACCAAACTTATCAACTCTTAGCTCGATAACGGGTAAAAATAAGTCAATATTAGGAAAGCGACCTTTAGCTTTTTCTTCTAATACTCTTCTATATCCATTAATAAAAATATAGTCATTTATTCCAATCACCTTAAATTCAGGAGGCAGACTTTCAATATCTGTAATAAATTTATCCCAGTCCCCTCCATACCCTGAAACTAACGAGTCTGGAGTATGTACATGTAGATCCCACTTAAACCAAGATGATCCTTTATAACTACTCATAATACTTCTTCCTTAAATTAAATTGGTTTACATGCCACCATAAAACGTACTGACGAAACTCTTAACTTTTTCAGTTAATCTCGGTATTACCTTTTTACGTTGTAATACGCTTGGGGCTTTTTCCATTGTGGCAACGATATCTTCGCGAAGTGGCTCTTCGTTGGTGTAGATCATCTTATCAACAAGTGCTTTAAAGCTGTCTGAAACTAGTGATTCTTCTTGGCAAATTTCATCAACGGCTTTTACTTTTGCTTTTTCCCAGAATGAATCAAACTCGTCCATCACTTCTTCTGATGAACCAAGGTTGTTTAGGTTTTCTTGAATGAATTGATCGATAAGTTCTTTCTTCGATCTTAGCTCTGGTGTGCCACCAAGTAGCTGCATGATTGATTTGTACTGGTATTCGTAGTCTTTGTCGTTATCAGCGCCTTTAAGTAATGCTAATAACTGTAAGATGTAGCGCACGTTTACTTCGTCACGTTGAATAAGCTCTAGTTCAAAATCAACTTCTTCTAGAATTGATACTTTTTCTTTAGCGGTATCGGTTTTAACTTTGTCGTATAAATCGAGGTATTTACTTTTATAATCTTCAAAGCCTTGTTCGTCTAGCTCAACATCTTCAAAGTCGAAATCAGCAAAGGTGCTCAATACGTTTTTAAGGCGCATTAATTCACGAAACGCTTTTACAAATTCAAGTTCTTGTTCTTCATCTCGTAAATCATCAACACTTTCAATATCAGGTGCGAGAGCTTGCATACGGTCTAATGCTTCATTGAACAAGCGCACAAAATCATTGTAAGGCGGCATAATAACCGTCTCTTTTGCATCTTTGTTTGAAAACAGTGTTAATGCATCATCAGTAGCCTTTTTAAGGTTGCGGAAGCTGATGATGTTACCTTGTGATTTTTGCTCGTTTAAAATGCGATTGGTGCGCGAATATGCTTGAATTAAACCATGATGCTTCAGGTTTTTATCAACGTATAAGGTGTTAAGTGGTTTGCTATCAAATCCCGTTAAGAACATATTTACCACAAGAAGAATATCGACTTTACGTTCACGTACCTTTTTCGAGATATCGTTGTAATAGTTATAAAACGATTCACTGTCTTTGGTGGTGTAACTGGTTTCATACATGGCGTTATAGTCGCCAATAAATTGCTCTAGTTTGTCACGACTATGACTATAAATAGCAGAATCTTTACTACCTGCTAAATAAGCGGCTTTTGGCTCAGCAACCTTATCAAGCTCCTCTATCTCATCAAGGAAACCGTTAGCGTCTGGGTCTTCTTCGTTAGCGGCATAGGAGAATATTGTCGCGATACGAAGGTTATGTTCACCTGCTTCTTTTTTCTTTTGAAACAGATCGTAGTATTTGATCAGCGTTTCAACGCTACTAACACAAAACATACCCGTAAACGTTTTACTGTGAGTTTTGCGGTTATGGTTAGCGATAATATAGTCGGTAATTTTCTCTAAACGAATGGGTGATTCTAATAGCTCTTTGGTATCAATGCCTTCAACATCAATATCCATTTCGTTTGCGCTATCAACCTGCTTATAGCGGCCAACATACTCGATACCAAATTTAAGTACGTTTTCATCTTTAATGGCATCAACTATGGTGTACTTATGCAAACACTCATCAAATAAGTCTTTAGTGGTTGTTTTGCGTGATGCTTTACTTGTAGCGTTATCAACAAAAATTGGCGTGCCTGTAAAACCAAACATTTGATGGTTATTAAAAAAGCCAACAATGCGCTTATGGGTATCACCAAACTGGCTACGGTGGCACTCATCAAAAATAAAGACTATTGATTTGTCTTTTAACTTTTCCATTCGGGATAAATAGCGTTTATGACAGATGGCGTTATTCAGTTTTTGAATAGTGGTAACAATGAGCTTGGTATTACGATGTTCGTTGATTTTGTTAGCTGCAACGGGGGCATCGGTGAACTGATTGACCAACAAGTTAGTATTGTCGGTACTATCTACGCAGCCTTTGGCAAAGCCATTGAACTCTTTACTGGTTTGATAATCTAAATCTTTTCTATCAACCACAAATACTACTTTATGAACTTCTGAAAGCCCAGTTAGTATTTGTGCTGTTTTAAATGAGGTTAAGGTTTTACCTGAGCCTGTGGTATGCCATATATAACCGTTGAAGTTTTCTACTCGTTGGCCTGTAGCAGCAATTTGATTGCGCTCAACCACGCGTTCGACAATATTTTCTGTGGCATAAATTTGATATGGACGCATTACCATTAAAATGCGATCCGTTTCATTAAGTACAATGTACTTTTGAAGCAGCGTGGTTAGTTGTTCACGTTGTAAAAAGGTATCAGCAAACTGCGTTAATTCGCTATAACGGGTATTTTCTTCATCAGCCCAATAGAAGGTTTGCTTGAAGCTTTGGTTTTTGTTGTTAGCGTAATATTTGGTATTAACGCCATTGCTGATGACAAATGTTTGAACATATTGGAACAAGCCATAACTTGCCCAATATGAATGGCGCTGATAACGATTAATTTGATTAAACGCTTCTTTAAGCTCTAAGCCTCTACGCTTTAACTCTATTTGCACTAACGGCAAGCCATTTACCAATATCGTTACGTCATATCGGTTTTGATAGCGACCTTCAACAGTAACTTGTTGCGTTACTTGAAAGTGGTTTTTATCCCAATCATCAGCAAGAAACTGAATGTATAGCGCAGAGCCATCGTCACGACTAACTTGTAATCGATCACGTAACGTTTTGGCTTTTTCAAATACCGAGCCTTTTGATAGCGCATTAAGAACCTGCTTAAACTCGTTATCAGATAGCTTTACTTTCAAATTATTGAGCTTTTCAAGTTGCTGCTTTAAATTTTCCAGCAACGATTTTTCATCCGTTATTTGAGCAACATCATAACCCAGTGTTACCAACTGAGTGACTAAGTTATCTTCTAATACTTGTTCTGGTTGTACTGTCAAAACTAACTCCTAAAATCCATTTCTTCTAAGCTTAAACAAACATCTGTTGTAATAAACCTTTTTTAAAGGTTTGGGCGTGCTCTATTTGTTGCAAAACCAGCTCGATTTTTTTATCTAACGACTTGATAAAGCAAACTATTTTTCTCTGTTCCTCAACACATGGGAAATCGAGTTTAGTTTTAAGCCAACTTTTTGTTTTGAACAGTAACTTTTCAATATGTACACCGTCACTATTAATGAAAAAAGCTTTCCTCATTGGTAACGTTGTTGCAATCATATTGAAGTAATTAATGTCTAACTTTTCGGGAACAGGATCAAATACATTATACTCATTTGAAACTATTGCTCCGGCTAACTCTTCTGGCACTAATCCGCATGCACCATGTACAATTTGACGTTTAGAAATAACGAATTGGTTAGTTTTTAGTTCAAATTGATTTTTAACTAAAACATCCTTTCCTTTATATATCCCTCTACTATCAACACCACCATTTCTTCGTCTAACAGTGATTAACTCGTACTCGTTTTCATCGCTCATTTTTAACGAATTTAACTGCAACATCAAAATATTTGAAAAGCGTTCTTCTTGCCAATCAGGGAAATCATTACCACTTTCATCTTTAAAACGAACGTCTTGTGAAAGTAACTTTTGCATCACACCTTTTTTGTATTTTTCATGCAAGGCGTATTTTTCTTTCAATAGGTTGATTTTTTTATCGATAGCAGAGAGGAAATCAGCAATTTTTTCTTGTTCTTTTGTACATACAGGGATTTTAACTTTGAATGGGATAATATGTTTGTTGTTTATTTGTGGAATCGTTGATGTATCCGCAATTTTACTTAACTGATTAATATCAATTATGTTAAAAAGAAAATCAGGTGTAATTAAATCAACCTTAGGAATTAAAGCCATAAGGTTGCTGTCCATATATGACTCAGTTTTAAGTAAGCGTATTTTGTTATTTAATATTGCGGCTCCCCTTTTAGGGAAAATAACACTATCTTTATGTACTAGGCCATTACCTTTGTTTGCATATTGTCTACTTTTAAGTTGGTATTTAGTACAATTATTTAAGTCTTCGACTTTTAAAAACGGAAATACTCCATCATTAAAAAGTTCAAACTTGTTAGGGCTATGACCACTTTGTATGTCAACAAGAGTTCCTAATCTTCTAATAATCCAGTCTTCTTTATAGTCGGAAAAACGTAATTCAGGTTTACTTAGCATCTGAATTTCCTTTTTTGAAAGGTGAACCTATACCCAACTCATTACAAAATATTGTTATTTCATCATCAACGGAAGAAGAAGCTAGCTCATTGATTTTGAATTTATTCATCACACTTTCTAAACAAATAAAATCGTCTACTTCAAACGTATCTACATATCTTTGAATATTTAGGTTAAATTCATTTTCATCTCTGATTTTTTCTTGAGTTACTACATTAGCAAGTTTATCGATAAACTCTCGTTTGCTTACTGCATCTAAGATACGCTCAAGATCTTCTTCACGTAGGTAGTTTTGATTTGTACCTTTTCCATAATGCTGGCTTGCATCAATAAACAAAATATCATCATTAGCTGTGCGTTGTTTTTTGAGTATTAAAATACAAGTTGGCAACCCCGCTCCATAAAAAATATTGGCTGGCAAACCAATAACGGCATCTAAACAATTTTTCTGCTCAATTAAGTATTTTCGGATATGCCCTTCGGCTGCACCACGAAACAAAACACCATGTGGCAATACCACTGCCATTGTTCCGTTATCATCTAATTGATGGAGCATATGCTGAACAAAAGCAAAGTCGGCTTTCGATTTTGGTGCTAGTTTACCGTAATCAGCGAAGCGTTCATCTGATTTAAAACTATCATTCGCACTCCAACCAGCAGAAAATGGTGGGTTGGCAACCACAGCTGAAAAGCGTTTTTCAAGGTGGTGTGGTGTTTCTAAGGTATCATCTTGCTGGATATCAAAACTGCGGTAATGCACGCCATGTAATATCATGTTCATGCGAGCTAGGTTGTAGGTACTTGGGTTTTTCTCTTGTCCGTAGTAGTTCGAGACTTCTCCACCTTTACGATGAATTTCTTTCGCTACCTGCAACAATAACGAGCCACTCCCACAGGTTGGGTCATACGCAGATTTTAGTTGGGTTTGATCTTTTGTAACGAGCTTAGCTAATAGCTTTGACACCATAGGCGGAGTATAAAACTCACCTGCTTTTTTACCTGCTCCACTGGCAAATTGACCGATAAGGTATTCGTAAGCATCACCCAGTACATCAATTTCAGTATCATCAAGGCAGAAATCAATTTCGTCTAAATGCCCTAATACGGTGGTGATTAAATCATTCTTTTGCTTTTCACTTTTACCGAGTTTATTTGAGGTTAGATCAATGTCATCAAACAAGCCGTTAAAGTCATCTTCTGATGCTGTGCCCATGGTGCTTTGTTCAATATGGTTAAGCACTTCGGTTAAGGCTTCAATAATGAATTCACCGTTATTGCCTTTTTCAGCAATTACGTGAAATAGCTCACTTGGTTTCAAGAAGTAACCTAAGTGATCAATCGACTCTTCTTTAATGGCTTCTAAATATTCTTGACCTTCATCAGAGCTTTCATCAATAGCATCGAATTTAAGACCGTCTTCAGCCAAAATACCATCAGCGTATTGATGCATACGCTCTGATAAGTATTTATAGAAAATGAACCCTAAAATATAATCACGGAATTCATCGGCACTCATATTGCCACGTAGTGCATTGGCAATGTTCCAAAGCTGTTTTTCTAATGCTTTTTTATGTTGTTCTGCTGTTGCTTTTACTTCTTGGTCTGCCATGTTTGTTCATGCCCTTTTAAATCTTTAATTTTGTTTCTTACTATAAATAAAAATATTAAATAGCTAAGTTAGCCCAGTGATAACGCTAGGATATTTCCGAGTAAAGCTACACTTGCTATCCAAATTGAATACGTTGCTAGTTTGTTTGATTTCTCTGAGTTTTGAGCAGAGATGTAAGACAAATAATTAAAATAAGTTTCTGCGTTTAACTGCCAGTTACCAGGATTGTTATGCAAATAGCTATTATCAATTGTCGTTAATCTTTCCATGCTGTCTGGGCCATTAGGCTGCAAACAAATCTCTTTTATTATTTCCGCGATTCGATAATCGCCAATGCCATTCAGTTCTTGTGTCTTCGCTGCTTCACAAACACTAAATTTTTCTTTAGTCTCACTTTTCCTAAGTACGAATGCTGTTACACGTAATACATCAGGGTCTGACTTTTTTGCTTTTGGTATTCGCACTTACAGTTCCTTGTAGATATTTTTTTCTTGTTTATAACCGGGTGCAATCGCCAAATTCTCCGCACCAAAGATTGATTTAGAGTTTCTTAGCCATAACTGATATTCACCTCCTTTTAGTGAGGCTTCATCGGTACAATCTACATTCCATCTACGAAGCAAATAGCCTACTAATGCAGCTCTCACTTCAATTTCTAATACCTTATTTTCCATTCCGTAATCCATAGCAATAGCGGTTGGAAATTCTACATTTTTAGGGTGAGGAACTAACTGAAGAGGCAATGTTCGATTCCATTGGTGATCTTCTCCTTTTTCCTGGAAAAGTTCTACTACTTGTTCCTGCTTTATAGTGACTTTGCTTATTCTTGTCAGTACAAAATCTCTGAATGAACTAGTTTTAGTGTCAAATGATCGAACATGCCACCTCAAACCGTTGTCTACAATACTGTGTGGGATTATATCTCGCGCCTTTGAGCCACTTGAAAGTGACGTATAAATAATATTTATCGCTCTATTATTTAGAATTGCCTGTACCACCTTAGCCACAACAAAAATATCTGGAACATTCAGTTGTGATGGAGAATCAACTGGGAATGAAATATCACCGATAGCATCAAAACCGTCTGAGATATTGTTTGCCAACTTAACTAATGTTGTCCGAGCATCATGCTTAAATACTGGTTTAAATTGGGCTGTTTGAAAGTATTTCTTTTGTTTAGCATCATAAGTTAAATTCTCTGGTGCTAATTCCCGATAAAGATTTAAATCTCTAGTACCAGCAGACAAGCCAACTTCGAATCGATGAACCAAATCATTACGCGTTAAGTGGCCTCTGAACATTAAGCAAAACTCGATGTAAGAGAGTCTTTGTCTTTGAGCAAATGAAACGTTTTTTAAAGAGTTGTCTATATTATTTATTGTATTCATTTTTAATTAACCGACCATTTCAATAACTTGAGGTTCATCAATAATGATTCGCTCACCATCCCACATAGCATTACTTGAATCGAGACGATATTCGTCTCCTTGATTCCAAGATGAACTTATTAAATGTTCTATCACATCAGGTACAAACACTCGTTTATTCGCAGGGAAATTACGAGGAATAATATAGGCAGCAAATGGAGATAGGTTTTTACTAGATTTTAAGTAAGTTGTTTGTGAGTCCATCCAATCACCACTTCGATAATCGAAGCCCTCAGCCTTATAAAGCCCATTTTTATCTTTGGTTAAACATACCTTACTTTCTGGAGAATTATTTGGATTCGTTGGCTCTATAATGACCGTAAAACCTTCTTTAACTGCTCGGTTTATTGCGGTTAGATCTCTTGCTGTATTAATAATGGGAAAGTTATCGCTATTCTCATCATTACATCGTTCTAACTCTGAAGGGGAATTAATAAACTCAAATTCACACAATGCTTTGTGAAAATTTATATGGGCACATGCTGATGGATTTACCTGAAATAAGGCGATTATTTGTGACTCAACAAAAGGAGTAATATCAATGACATCTTTTTGGCACGCACCACAAAAACGAACTGATTCACTTTCAGTTATAGACATCATCTCCCACTTTTTAGATAGTGGGCAATCGAATGTCTTTATAAGCTTGTGTTTTGAATTGAGTAAGCTATTAGATTCTTGGTCAAATATCATAAATTATCTCCACTAAACCTTAAGCCGTTTTTTATCTAATCGGGTAATTATCTGCTTAAAAGTAATTTCATGTTTTTCAACCAAATCCGCAAATGCTGTACCATTGAGAATCTCAACATTACATTGTTTAGCTACTTCTCTTGTTCTTTTAGAGAGTGCAGTGGCATTAGTTATAAACATCAATGTTGAGTCGCTTTTACCCGTTACCTCTTCATATACTGGTTTAGCAAATACAATTTCTTTAATTGCTTCATAACCGTCATAACGACCTTTAGTGTGCTTTGCCTGAATTAAAATCAGATGCTTACCATTATCAACAACACCATCAGCACCTTTGTCTGCACCGCTATTGGTTAACCATGCACTATCAGCACTAACTTCTTTTGACATAACTTCTACGGTTAATGCTTCAAACTGTTGCCAACTTAATTTATTAATCTCTTTCGCTTTTATAGGCTGTTCATCAGTGAATCCGCCTTTAGTACCAACTCCATCAGGCATGGGAACAACCTCTTCAGGAGTTACTACAGCATCTTTTAGTAATGTTTTTTTGCTTAACAAACGGTGCAGGTTTACATCAAAAGATTCCATCTCAGGGTGCAGCAAGACTGGAATATAAATATTCACATCTATCTTTTGTCCAATTCGGTAAACCCGATCTGTCGCTTGAGCCTCTTTAGCTGGATTCCAGTGCCTTTCAAAATGAACAACGTTATTTGCACCGACAACGGTTAACCCAACACCTGCTGCTACAGGCGACATTACTATGACATTAAAACCTTCTTTGGCTTCAAAATCAGCAATCATTGATTTACGTGTGGGGGTTGATGCGTTTTTAGCTACCGCTTTTGCATCACCGTTGATTATTGATAAAGGTCCTAATTTATATTTTTTACCGAGCGCTAAACTTAGAAAAGCCTGAAGCCTTTTATTAACTGCAAAAATAATGCATTTTTCCTGACGCTTACTAATAAGGTTAAGTAATTCAATTAAACTTTTTAGTTTTTCAGACTCAGAAAAAACACCTTCAAGCTCTGTAGTATTATGAGGGATATCTAACTTACCACCATCAGCCAATCTTGGATGAAGTGAGCAGCTTCTAAGGCGTTGCAATGTACCTAGTACGTGATTAGATTCAGATTCAGCCAAGGAATCAATAGCGCCATCGTAGACTTTTAATTGATATCCCGACATTGTTTTGCCTAATTCAGGCAAATACTGCCATTCATCATCTTCAACACCGACAAACATATTTTTAGCAGGTAAACCATCTAGGTTATCTTCTTTTACTCTCCTAAGCATTATAGAACCAACTTGTATCCGAAGTTCTCTACCTACACGAGATCTAATCTCCTCAACTTCATCTCCTGCCGCTTGTATAATTGGGGAAATATATTTCGACCTAAACTCTTGATAACCACCTAGGTATTCAGGGCAAGCCGTGTCCATTAAACACCAAAAGTCAGCTAAACTGTTTTCTACTGGTGTACCTGTGGCAACTAATTTAAATTCAGCTTTTAACCCTTTTGCAGCTCTTGTTTGCAATGCATTTGGGTTTTTAATGTTTTGAGCTTCGTCAAATATCACGATCCCCCAATCGATTAAACATAAAGAAAATTGGTAGTCTCTGAGCGTTTGATAAGTAGTGATGACTAATCTTCCTGGCATATCTAAACGATCAGGTTGTTCTTTACCAATATTTAGTGAGTATCTAGGTTCAAATTCACCTTCGTCATTAGCGTTAGATCTAATTTCAACACCACCACGCCTAAAACGATTTAATTCTCCATCAGATTGTAGGATTACAATATCTTTGAAAGGTGACTTTTCGAAAGTTTTATAAACTTCATCTTTCCAGTTTTCTAACAAACTAAGCGGAGCCACAATTAAAGTAGGCTTTTGAGTATCTTCTGTTAGGCTCAATTCTTGATAATGATGCTCTACGGCAGACAGTGCCATAAAAGTTTTGCCAAGACCCATGTCATCAGCTAATAAAGCACCATTAATGTTATCTTGCTGTTCACTTTGATCTAATAACCCTAGAATCCAACGAACACCTACATCCTGATGTTTAAATGGTGTTCGAATATGGTTGCCCCAATCAAGCTCTCCTTTTCGACATACATCATCAATTTTAGATTCAACTAAAGGCGAGTGTTCTGACAAGGTTTCATCATTAAGATCAATATCAACTACGATTGTTTCTTCCGGTTCTGTTTCTTCTTTGTCACCATCGCTGTCATCATCACCGCTTGGCTCATCTGTTATACCTTCATCTATTTTCTTTTTAGCTTTTTCAATTGTTTTCTTAACAAGCTCAGTGTCGCTAATATCATAAACCTTACCTTCAAAGTCTATTTCTGTAGCACCTGTTTGCTCAGCATCTGAAACTATTGATTCTAATTGAGATAAAGTTGAAGAATCTTTTACATCGGAAATGATTTTAGAAAATGGTAGTACTTGTTCAGATGTTACAGATTTGCCAAACCAATCGACACCAGAATCATCTGTTTCACCAAAGTACGCATGTTTGAATGTTGTAGCACCATGCACTCTGATTGAGAAACCTAAATCTAAATCGACTAAGGAGGCATCTATAAATGCAGTGGGATTTTCTAGAAATTCTTTAACTCTACTTTTGGGAACAACTCTATTATCTAGTACTTCTTTAACAGCTTTTATTTTATCTTCAGTAAAGAGAATTATCTCATCACCAACCTTCAACGTATTCGCATTAGGAGCCATTATTTGGCCTAAAACTTTTTGAATATTATCGTGGCTAGTCGATTGCCCCATATGTGGAGTAAGTATCAAATTTCCATGGCTGTCTAACTCAGCTTCTACGGCTATTTTTTCAGGAGTATGAATTTTTAACTTTTCGAAATGTTTTAGCTTTAAATTAGCTTTTTCTTTTTGGCTAAGCTGAAGGTTATGTAAATAGGTTAAATTATCAAACTCTGTTTTAGCTGATTCTTCATGCTTCTTCCGTGCTTCAAATGCTATTAACTGTGCTTTCGATAGTAAATATTGAGATGATTCTCCAAACTTTATTACTGGCCCTTCAACTTGGTAACTATAGGTATCTCGCCCATTAGGATCAGTTGCCGATAGATCAATACAAAAACTTGAGCGACCTGTTGTTCCTTTAATATCTGCTGATATAGTACCTTGCCAGACTTCAGGTAAAGATAACGCTTCTCTGGCATAATCATCAAGTCTAGATAAAACTTCCGCAGACACTATAAAACCATTAGGAATACTCTCTGCTTCTCCTTGTTCTTCAAGCATTTTCAAAGTAACAAATTGCTGAGTTAACCACTCGTTAGCTGTGCCATTTTTTATTTTTTCAAACTGATTTTTTTCAACAAAAAAAATACCACCTTCAACAGAGTTAGGTGTGAAGCTAAATGAAATCGTGCGGTCAGCATTTTTAAAGAACTTACCGATTAAGTCTGAAATAGCCATTAGCTTTCTCCAAATCTTCGAACAAACACACTATAATCATCAGTGGTTAAAACATCTTTCATAGTTACGGGTACTCTTAATTCTTTCAGCGATTTAACTGCTCTTCTTTGCCAACTAAAGTTCGATGGTGAGTGGGTAAAATAGTCATATGCTCCCTGACCATACATTTCCATCGATTCATGTAACCCTTTGGTTAGACTGCGATAAGACTTTCGTTGTTTTTCATATTGTAAAACTGGAGCTGAGTTGTGAAGTGTTCTATAAATCCATAACTGACATTGATGACTACCTTCAACTAAATGAGCATTTTCTAGGTCAACATAAATTATCGATTTTTCACCATCTTCTACAATAGAAAAATCAGGAAGATGTTCTTTTTTATATTTACTAATTAGAAATTGAGCCATGTGCCTACACATATACAACTTAGTATTTTTTATTAGTTTTTTATCATATAAACCTTCAAGAAACTTCTTACGTGACGGAAACATTCGCTTCATGTCTTGGTCGTAGGATGAATATGAAAAGTCTTCGAGTGCCTCAAGGAAGAGTTTCAAATCTAATCCTGATAGCCACCCTTTAACTTTTGAAATCAGGTCTTTACTAACGTGACTCCACCACTTTATGTATCTAGGGTTGCTAACAGATATTCTGGGGTCTCCAGCGATAGCCATTATGGTGTTAAGCCATGAATCATTAATGTCATGGGCTGGTGCTTTATCTATAAGAATCTTCAATACTTGATGACCAAGCAATTCAGACTCATCAAATTTTGCTTTAAATACATCCGGTTTTTGAACTTCAATAAGTAAATCATGCGGTTGATTTACAGGTATGTTTTTAAGTTGCTCAACATAATAAATTCGTTGAGCAGATTCCATAAACTGGCCTGATTTAAATTGGTCTAATTCTAAGTCATGAATTATTTGATCAAAATCTGTTTGCTTAGTAATGGCTAATTCGGCAAGCCATTTGGGTCCGTTTGGTGATAATAAGTTTTGATCATACCATTTATTTATTTTCCTAAATGTCCTTGCTTTTTTTAGCCAGTAACATAATGGGTCAACATTATTAATTTCATTATAAAATTCTAAGTAATACTGGAATAATGACTCTATGATAAGGTTATTTGGTTTACGACTTGAAGCAACTGTGATTTGACTAAGAAGTGAATTAGTTATATCTACCTTTTGTTGATTTTCGGTTGTTAATACAGAAGCAAACGCCCTCACATCAGTCTTAGTCTGGATACAGCTCTCTATTGGATTACAAAGTTGGATTGCCTTTTTAATTTTATCAAAAGCACTGTTATATTTATCATTATCAGTTCCAGCTCCTTTTGTGATCTTTTTAAGATCAGTTGTAAGGCAAGATAGTTTTTCGGCATTTGAACCGAATGGATTATCAGGAAGATTAAACCTTAAACTCTTCAGGAACATTCGCATATCACTCGCCCTGAATTTGGCTAACAGCTTTAGGTTTAATATTTTCTAAATCTTCTATTGATGGCCTTTTAACTGTAAACCTTATGTCTATACGTCTATTCTTAGCTCGCTGTTCAGGAGTTTTCTCAATAAGTTGAACACGCCTTGTTGCTGCGTAACCACTAACAGAGAATAAGTTTTCTTCAGAGGGATTCATTAATTCATTTAATGATGGTGTTAATTCAAGTTCTTCACTCCATAGCTTCCAAACAGTTATTGCTCTGTCCGCACTCAGTCCCCAATTACCTTTGGTCCAGTACTTCCCAAATTTAATCGGAATACTATCAGTATGGCCCTCAACAAAAACGGTATCTAGATACTTAAATCGTTCATTTTTCATTATTGCTATGTGCAGAATTGTTCCAATTCTTTTGACAGAATCGATCATTTGCTCTGGTATCAAATCTTGACCAGATTTAAACGAAAGTGTTTCTTCTGGAATTCGAATTACAGTTTCATTGTCAGCAATAACGACTTCAATATTTTGTTTAGCTAGTTGTTCTTTAACCTCATTCAAAATATCCTGCCGAACTTGTTCTGCTTTTTGTAGTTCTTTGATGCTGTCATCAATACTTTCAGTCTTTTGAGTTAACTCAATAATCAAAGCTAATGCCGCTAATATAAAAATAACTAACAACGCAGACATTAAATCTGAAAAAGAAATCCAATAAGGATTTTCTTCATCTACCTTGGTTGGGGTATGGCTAGCTAATCTCATGATTAAGCTCCAACTTTATCTTGAATCTCATCAACAACACTAGATAACGCTTTAGCTGCATTATTCATTTGAACTGCGTATGTAGTAGAAGAATCGGCCCATACTTTGAGGTGATTAGTTGTTTGTGAATTAGCTTGTTCAGCATACTCGGATAACAGCGTAGTCATTTGGCTAGACAGCTCAGATACATTTTGTTTTAGATCTTTTAAATAATCACTCTGTGTTGATTTTAAGCTATCAAAGGTGCTTCCAGCATTAATAATCATGTCATTGATTTGATCGGCAATGCCTTTGAACTTCGCAGTATCTTCTAGTAATTGATCACGTAAGCTTTCCATACGTTCAGAGCTATTTTGATTTTGAGTTGCCAGGTCTTTAGTTGTTTCAACAGCTTCTGTCACAGCACCTGAAAGTTTATTACCCGCATCTCTAACATGAGAACCAAATACATTCATGCTTTCTGCTGCTAGTTTAAGTTCAGATGCCGATTCACGCATGCTATCAGTTGCCTTTGCGCTCGCTAACACTGAAGATTCTACGCTGGTTTGTAGCGACTTACCTTGTTGTAAAACTTGTTCAGAACTTGATTGATGTTTTTGAATGCTTGACTCTATTTTACTAACTAAATCTTGAGTGCTGGTTGATATAGCTTTAGTTTGATCAGCTAAAGCTGCATCTCTTTGTTCAGCTTTTTTAGCTGTTTGCTCATCACTTACTTTTATAGTATTTACTAATGACTCAGTTTGATTGCTTACAAATTCTGTTAATAGATTACTTTGTGCAGAGATCCCCTCGGTAAGCGATTTAATTTGTTCACTGACGTTGTTAACAAACTCTTGTTCTCTCTGAGATGCTTGATCTTGGCTTTTCACTGAAGCATTATCCATTCGAGTAAATTGTGCCTCCATGAGATCAGTCATCTTTATACCTTGCTCATTACTTTGATCCACTAATTGTGACACTTGAAGAGATATTGAAGATATTAATTCTTTTTCTCGCTCGCCAGATGCTTGTTGAGAAGCCTCTATTTTATTAATGAATGCCTCCATTGTTGCATTCATTCCAGAAATAGATTCATTAACCTTTTCTGAAGCTCCTTCCATTGCAGCTCGCTGTTGATTACCCTGTGCGCCAAAGCCATCCATAAATTTAGTAAGTAAATCTTCAAGTGCTTTTTGATTGCCTTCTGAAGTTTCATCAACAAGCTTATTTATAGCTGGGGCCATTATTTCATTAAGTGTTTTCTCTAATGCTTCACTGATTCCTCTGGTAGCAGTAAGCATTGATTCCTGCATCTTAATACCTATTTGCTCAGCTAAACCTTGTAAGCTTTCTCTTGATTCAGCGCTATTATTAGCAATAACTTGTAATTGAGACTCCGGGCTTAATCTTGGGAATATTTCATCTATTTTTGTTTGAAGATTGGATATTTTAGTTCTAACATTTTGTTCTAGTAGCTTCTCGATGAAATTAAAAATAACACTTAATGTAACTCCCCAAATAGAAGTCATAAAGGCAATTTTTGCTCCATCAATAACAGTTTTTATACCTTCCTTCATCAATACAACATCACCAGACATGTCCATACCAGACATACCTAACTGTAGCCCTACAAATGTTCCAATTACTCCAACAGCAGTAAGAAAACCAGGTACAGCCGCGATCAAACGATTATCTGTAACCCCTTTAGCTAACGTAGATGTATTAAAAAAGTGAGCTGCATCAAATGTATTAAATAATTGAGTTTCACCATTCTGACGTACTTCAATTAATGTCTCATCAAACTCTTGCCAGAGGTGTCCAACAACATCACCGCCATCATTTTTCGAAGATGAATGAAGATCTAAGCGCTTTGCAGCAATATTTTCTGAAGTTACTTCTTTAAGGTTTTTATTTAGCCAGCCTATGCGCTTTGAGGCTCGAATAAAGGACAGTAGTGATTTAATTAAGAAACTAAATGTTATAAATAAAAGGGCAGCAACAAAGACTGTGCTTAATTGTGATTCGAATGGCTGTGAAGAAAAATCAATAAAATTAGGGAATAACCAAGCCAACTTTTCCATATACACTAAACCTCAAATAAAATTCCATAAAATGGTATAGAAAGGGAGGTTCAAATGTAGATTTTGACTTAGTAAACTAAGAATTCCATATTTATTAAAAAGTTATCCCTTTATACCTACCAGACCAATATGGTTCATTTTAAATCACATTGCAATTACTAATTGTACATATATGTAGTATTTATGTATTAAATTGATCTTAAACAAGCAAAACGAGTACTTAAGTTATCGAATATCAAATAGCTTTATAACGAAGAAATCCAACTTATAAATTAATAAAAACAACCAAAATCAAAAAAATTATTGAAGATGCATTTACGCTATTATCAATTCATAGAATATGGAATGTAATTTTGGCAATTTCTCTTATATCTTTATTAAAAATATGCAAAGTTTATTGTAGTAATTTCTGAAAACCCAAACTAACAACATTGCACGGGCCATTAGAGAGAAACTCATCTATCCGACTGAAAAACATAATCTTTAATAGATACCTAGCTATTTATAAATATTATAAACTTTATTAATTCACTAATTTTTTTCAAACTTTTTTTGACTTTTTTGTATTTTTATTACTTTTTAACTTCACCGTATTGATATGCAAAGAAATTTAGATTAAAAACAGCACCTTAGATATATTATAAGGTTTATTAATTTCACTTTTTTGTTTTATATATTAATCCTCGTTTATTCAATTATTTATCTCACATTAATAATGTAAAAACGCACTCCATATTTAATTTATAGTTAATTAATTCAGAAACTTACAAACTTTAAAAATATTTTTTATCGACTAGAGTATAAAGAAATATGACTAATTAGTTGGTAAAAAAATGAAAGCACGAATTCAAGCAAAACAATCCTTTGTTAGAAACACCAGAATTGGTTTTTCAAATACACACAGAAAAGCGGCCATATTCGATAGTGATTTAGAACGGGACTATTTTGAATGGAAGCGATTTGAGCTACCCGCTGATTCTGGTTTCATGATGCAACCAGAGCATACAGAATATGAAGATATCAATGGCAATCTCCAACGATATACCCCAGATGCCGAATATTCGGTTGGTCTCACTAACTACAAAGACGAAGTAAAATATGTCAAGGATGCCCTAGTACCAGTGATTCAAGTCAAGCATCAACTGTTAAAAACCCACTACAAAGCAGAGGATGAAAATAATGTTTTTCGGGTTGTTACTGAGGAAGATATTCGTGTAGGACATCGCATTGATAATATTCGTCAATTACATCCTTCAACACTACATGAGCCACCACAAGCTTTATTTAATCTGTTAGTACATGGGCTTAAATGGAAACGCCTTAATATTAAAGTACTGCAAGAGACGGCTAGTAAGAAAAGGCTACCAATTTGGTTAGTAAAGCGCTGTATTGCTCATAAACTTTTCGAATGTGATTTAACACAAGATTGGTCGAGTCTTGTTTTGAGCTGGAAGTAACGTTATGAATAAAAAAATAACAGGCGCACGTATGTGCTTTCAAGACCAGCATGGGACGTTAAAAATAGTCGATATAAATCATGTTGTCATCGCATTTGATGATGAAAGCTTATCACCGCTGATGATGACCAATGATGAATACGATAATGCGCTCAATAATCATTTGTTTTTTGTTGAAAATAAAACGTCTTTTATCGGTACAAACACCCTAACACTTGAACAACAAATTGAAACTAAATATAGACGTTTTTTTGTCGATGAGCTTCATAAACTAACTGGGCCTGGCAAAGTGGGCGGTGTAGAAGTTCGTAAAAAAGCTATACGCAATGCCACGGAAACACTTAACAGTAAAGCACAATTTAGTGGTAGAAAACCACCAAGCATTTCACAGTTAGGTGAATGGGCACGACTTCAAAACACGCATTCAATGGGAGTCGCAGCCTCTGTAATTAAAACAGCCCACAAAAAACGAAAAGGAAGATATGAGGGTGAGATAAAACATCTTGCCCTAAAAGTTGTGGATGATTTGTTTTTGAAACCACGCCCTCCCTCAATTCAAGATGTTTTTGATGCTTTCATTCTACGGGCCAGGCAAGCACTGAAATTAACTTTAGAACAGCTCCCATGCAGAGAAACGTTTCGCAATTGGGTGCATGGATTGTCCCCTGAATTATTAGTTAAAAAGCATTTAAGCCGTAAAGAAGTTAAACGCATTCTTCGAAATTCGGTTAAAAAGTATATCACTACTCGTCCTCTCCAGCGTGTGGAAGCTGATGGCCTTAACTTAGCTATTGGAGTCCTTGATGAAGAAGGCAATTACTTAGGTACATTGCTGTTTATAATTTTGATTGACTGTCACACACGTATGATTCCTGGCTATGAAATACAAATAGGTAAAGGAGAGCCAGCCTCTACGGTCATTTCAGCCATTCGCCACGCTATTTGTCCGAAACCTACAGATAGCTTAAATCCTGAATGCACCAATGGAATGCCACTTTATGGGGTGATTGAGGAACTTGTTGTTGATGGTGGTACGGGGTTTGTCGCAATGGAAACACAGGGCTTTGCATTAATGGCAGGTAGTACAATAAATATCGTACAAAGCTACGCTCCTTGGCTCAAGCCATTTATTGAGCGCCTGAATTATAGTATCCGTAAACGTTGTGCAGTTCATATTGCAGGATATGGAGGTACACAGGAAGAACAAAAAGAAACAGGGTTTGATGCCGAAAAAGAAGCGGTATTCACAGTGCAGCAAGTACGTGACTTGTTTGAACTTTGGGTAACAGACGATTACCACCAACGCTCTCATTCAGGTCTTAATGGATTATCCCCTCAAGAAAAATACGACCAATGCATTGCCGATGGATGGACACCAGAAGTACCTGTTAATCATGAAAGAATAATGCACCCAGCAGGACAAATACGGGTAGCACGTATTTTAGGAGACGATTCTCAAGACGGTGTAGTGATTAACCGCGTTAAATACAACGACTGGGACGGTCGCATTAAGGCTATTGGTATGCGTTTAAAAGCCTCAGGAGAGCCGCCAACGGTTAAATGCAAACATTCCACTGTTGACTTGTATTCCATCACTGTCATTGATGATGTGATGGGTGATGAATTTGTGGTTGATACTGAAGATCCAAGAGTTAAGCCTGGTATGTCTCTAGCTGAGTTTAACGCGATAGCACCCTCTACTTATAAGAACAAAGGGTTTACTGGCGGGAATGTGCTAACTGACAACCAAATGGTGATAGAAGCGAAGAAACAATCAGAGAAACAACGCAAAGAAAATATCAGAAAAAAGCAGCGTGACGCCAACCCAGAAGATATTGAAAAAGCCGTGACTGATGCAGAAAAGCAATATCAGCCAGATGAATCAAATACACCAACGAATACATCCGTGCCAAGTGATTCTACTGAATCCGGCTCTATTTTCAGCGCTGATGACATCAACAACACAGAGGCACATAAAAATGTTTGAACATGTTCCTATTAGGCTCAGCCATCATAACACTGCAAAGTTTGATCCAAGCTTACTACCTGAAAATATTCGTTCATTTTACCATGCAACGATTAAGCACAATACTTTCGAGCGAGCCATTTCAGTATTACATGAAAATTTTCAAATGGGTCTATTGGGAGGTACAGATGGGATCGGTTGCGTCATTGACGGTTCTCCTGGAGTCGGTAAAACTTTTGCTCTAGAAACTTTTATCGGTGAAATATATGCGCTTGAACAGTATCAGCCTACGAAAGAGCTTATTAAGCTTCCAATTTTAAAAATACGTGTACCGGGTAGGCCCACAGTCAATAGAGTAGCAGAAAAGCTGCTTTACAATGGCGTTCACATTTCTCCATCAAGTAAAAAAACAGATTCTATTTTAGTTAAGTTATACCGCATGATTGAATATCAACAAGTACGCATGATCATCTTTGATGAGTTTCAACATTTACTTCGCAGATATGCTCAAGTATCTACCAATGATGTAGTAACATTTATGAAGGTGCTAATAGATGATTTAGGCTTATCAGTAGTTTTTTCTGGCTCATCTGAAGGCATTGATTATTTAAAAATGTTTCCTGAGCTTCACCAACGCGTTTGTACTGAGCGTGTAACATTAACTCCATTTAATGTAGTAGAAAAAGAAAATAAGTTAGATTTTATCGCGTTTGTTAAGTCAATCGATGAAAAACTAATTGAATTAGGATTTTCAATTATTCCTTTATCTGATCCAGATATGTTAATAAGACTACTATTAGCAACACGAGGCATACCTCGCTTTATCTCTCGCCTTCTATTAAAAACACTTATTCGCAACCAAAATAAATCAGTTATTACAAAAAAGGATATAGGCTCAGTTTACCAAACAATGTGTATTAATGAACATTTAGGTAAGTTTGACCCTTTTATAGCTGAACTCAACATTGTAGAGACAAAGTATTACGCTTATATCAATTCGTTGAAAGAAAAACCGAAGAAATCTTCAGCTAAACCAGGCACTAGAGAGGGTGAGTCATCTTGAATGCACACTTAGGTTATAGCCCCTCGCCTATGCAGGGAGATACACATCTAGATTACTTACTTAGATTAGCCTACGCACATGGTATAGGAACACTACCTCAATTCTTACAAGCTATAGGTATGGAAAAACCTAAGCTCACTAGATGGTATGAGTGGAACCCGCAACAACAACAGAATTTGATTTCAGCATTATCAAAGGTCTGCCGTAGAGATATGACTGAAGAAATAAATAGTTTAACGACAATTGGAGATTTATCTTGGCTAAATGAACCAGATAGAATGTTCAAAAAGCTACTAGTTGATTTCCCAAGGGTTTGTCCAAAATGCATACTTGAGCATGAACGTTTCGATTGGCGGTGGTCACTAGGTACAGTTGCCCGTTGTTATGAGCATAAGTGCAACCTGTTAGATACTTGCCCAGTATGCGACAAGGCATATGAGTGGCATAGCAACATTTTAAAATGTTGTCCTAATTGCCAATTAAAATGGGCTGATTTACCAGTACCGACAACTCCTGTAATTCGTAGATATGGTGCAGAAAAGGTTACTTGGCCAGGTTTAAACGGAGATATTACTCAACCAATATATTTAGCTCATATTTGTGCAGCAATTGCTGCAATGGCTAGACCATTTGATACAGCTTATATACCTAGAACATCAATGCCCTATTCTAAAGAGCACTCAAAACTGGTCTTGCAAGCGATGTCAGTTTTACACCGAAAAACTTTTCCTGATTGGGTTCAAGAAATAACTGATAACCGAAAGCAAGCTTTACCAAATGAGCCAAGCCCTATTAACATGTTCAAAAGGTATGTAGGGTATAGCACCCTTTCAAAAAATGGTCGCAGGCTTCCAAAATTTCCAATATTTGAACGAAATGAATACGAAGTTAAAAAATATTCAAAAGATGAAACTGAACAAGAACCAAATATAGGGCGTTATTATATCAATCTATTCAATTTATCCACTGCATTAGGTTTGACTGTTGCTGATTTAAATTATCTAACCAGTGACGGCTTTATTCCGTGTGCTGTTAACGCTGAAACTGTTGAAAATAGACTTTTTAATACTTTGGATGTTGCTAACTTATTGCATGAGCACATGAGTAAAACTCTAGAAGGTGAAACCATAATAATAAATGCTGACGAACCATTATTAGTGAAAAGTCACTTACATTATGGCGATATTCTTCATTTGATATGGACAGGTGAAATTGATGGCACAATGGCTCACGCCTTAACATTGGAGTCTATAGAGGTATCAAAACCTCAACTTATGGCATTGCTAAAGTTGGAACCGTGCCAACGCAACCGAAACAACATCAAGCAGTTGATGAACTCTCATCAAAGCTAATTAGGCATCAGTGAACTTTGAGGTATGGCGATTCACGAAGCTCTTTAATTTGCTGAGGGTTGAAGCCATGCCGCAACAACTCAAATTCTTCAAATTTAATTTCTGCTCGGTGACCATCTCCAATGATTTGATACAGGCTACCGCCACTAGTTTTGATTAATTGCTTGTAACTATGAATATTAACGATCTCAGACGAACATACATAATCATCCTTAAAAAATCGGCAGGACATATCGTCAATAACTATACCCCACAGAACTTTTCCGACTAACAAGCCATCATCAATAACTGAAACGATAACCCAATCTTTTATCACCGTATTCATGATGTCGCCTCCACCAAAAAACAGAGTATTATTTTAAGGGGATAAGCTCATATTTACCAATAACATTAGTGATGGATACTAGAGAGTCTTGTGCATAATTGGTCTTTCACAAATATGCATGCTATCGTTACTATAGACACTTACAAATCAATGTAACCATATAATTAATAAGAAATTAATATCGACAATCTTAATAATTGAAATATTAAGTTAAAATTTATTTTATTAAAAATCATGATTAGTTAGATCATAAGTGATATTGGCTTCTGAAGATAAACTTCTACTACATAATAACTACGAATTAGTGTTAATCAAAAGCAAGTTTTGGTTAGAAAAACCGGACAAAATAATGGCGGATTTTGGGTAGTTCAACCTTAAATATGATCATGCTCCCACGACAGGCTAATGATCTATTTAAGGTGTTGTTGTCGTTGTTCTACCGTGGTTTAATGTTATTTTTAGCCGAACTCCGCTAGTTAACATTTTCATAATAAATAGAATTTACTCAATCACTCCTACTAAGTTTTAATGGTTAATGTAAGATTTTATTAATTTCTTTAACTTGAGCTAAAAACTTTTCATCAAAATCAAATGAAGTATTATCGCTATTTACTTTATTTTCCCCTATAAAATAAAAAGCAGATAAAAAAATATTCTTGGTGGATTCTTTGCCTTCAACAACCCCATAATTAAACTGCATATTGCAATGTTTACATAACCCTTCAAACTTAGATTTTATTTCATGAAACTCTGACCACAGCAGATCTGAATTACAACGTAAAACAAAACCAACACTCTCAATTGTTAAGTTATTTCTTGGCATTAACGTAATAGCATTTAATTCCTCACAAAGCCTTTGTCGAATTTGGTCAATCCCGTATCCTTCTATTTCGAAATATTTATAACTTTGCATTCCGCAAGCCATTAAAAAAATGTCTTCTTGTAATAACGGTATAATCCCTTTAGGTATGCAGCATGTACTTATGATTTCTTCAGGCACCTTACCCCTAAACTTTTTAACTGACCTCACCTTTGTATACCTCTTCGCTTACAACCATTGGTTTAATATTATAGTTACTGGTTAATAATTATTGCTTTTCTATCTCCGCTTTATCATATTCAAATTTTGATTCCATGAGCTGCTGATATGTTGTTAAAAATTCCTGATTATCTGGATGTTCTTTAACCATATCCTCAAGGAACTCACGCACGGCATTAAAGTTACTATCTTTCATATTTTACGCTCCTAGGACTTGAACCTTATTAATACTCTTCTTCTGAAACCTTCCGCTGAGATATCTCTATAATAATGTTCGCTTGCTCTAGAACATCATGTACCTCTGAACCGAATTTTTCAGTATCATCTCCTTCAATATTAGAGTTCAAAAACGCTTCAGATAAACCATTTTTAAGACCTAGATGATCATCATGAGAAGCATATACTTTATCTGTACTTCCTAACTCAATAAGAGCATCTACTAAATTCTCTATAGAATCATGATGAATATCTGCACTAAACATGTCACGTTGACCTAAATGCTGTGATAATTCTTCTAAGCTGCATATTTTCTGCATTTGTTCTTCCTATATATTTTCATTAAATTTGTGCCATTTAACACTAAAGGTGCTGAACAACTAGTGTTAAGGACGGAATTCTCGTTCTTTCGTGGAACATTCATTTATTCTTGTTTACTTTTTTTTACCGTAAAATATGCGGCTCCTCCTCCCGTTATTGCTCCCAATGAAGTAATGACAATTTTCCCTCCCTTTTTGCCAGAACCGCCATTTTTAAGGCTACCTCCTCCTGCCCAAGCTTCTCCTGCATTCCTAGCTGCGCCACCTTTTAATTTTGCTCCTTTACAACCAAATCCAAGTTTTGACAATTTCCAACCAATCTTTGGCGAAAATTTATATGCTATGACTCCTGAAGCAGTTGCAGCACTAATGATGATGAGAGACTTGCCAGGATTGTCGATTATTGCGTCTAAACCATCACATGCTGTATCCACAACAACATTTGCTACTGTACAGGTTAAATCTGCGGCAGTACCTACGACCTCACACCCTGTATCTACAACAGCGTCAACACCATCACATGCAGTATCAATTAAAAATCCACTGACATCGCTAACAACCTCAGTTGTCATTACTCCTATTTCGCATCCAGCATCAAAAGCTGTATCAACGGTGTCACATGCGAGATCAATCGCAGCACTTCCAGCATCTACCACCATCGTTGAAAGGTTACCTACAATATCGCAAGTGTTATCAAAAAGTTGATCTAATAAACCCAACATATTTACTCTCTTTGTTAAAATGTCTCGAACCTAGAATATAGATCAACACACAAAAATAAAAAAGGTCTTTCACAGGAATTTTAAATACACTCAAATTCCAGAATTAAAAATACATTACCGATAGCGCTTGTAAAATATAGTGATTGACATCCGTCAATATTTAATGAATCATTTACTTATTACTACATTAAATTCCATAAGATTATAAATGATAAATGTAGCACATTTACTGAAAAACATTTCTTCTTACATTGAATATAATTTTGAGCATATTTTCGTTCAGGAGTTATTGATTCGCAGAGTTAAAAAGAAATACTCCAAAGAAGTGGAAAACTTTACCGTTGTTATTAATAGATCTGATGTCATAACTTCCAAAACAGCTAGCCATATACCTGAGTTAGTAAAGAAGACTATAGATGCATACAATTCAACTTTAAAAGAAGAAAAAATTGGGAGGATTTCTTATACAAATAAATTGCGTTTTGACGAAAAGCTCGATGAAAACACCATAAACATAGCTTTAAACAAAACCATAATGGATTACATTCAACTTTCACATAGTGCAGAAGAATCAAAGAAAGAAACATTCTCAGAATATTTTTCTAATCATATCCCCAAAATTATCAGTAGTTACAATGAGTACACGCCTGATGTAAAAGAATGCATAAAGGGCTTTAGTTTAGAGGTTGATGAACTCTTAGATAATTCATCAAGCTATTATTTACCTCAATTTTCATGTTTACCAGTTTTTCGATTGATAAACCCTGTTGATAAACTCTTCTTAAGAAAAGAATACCTTAATATCAAAAAACTGAGTGATAGTGTGAAAGGCGCTCTTATAAGTAAAAATGAAAACGATCAAATTGATCTCATCCTCAAATATTTTAAATTAGTTAATAAACGTATTATTAGAACAACCAATACATCATTCTTTTATGCCTTTCAGAACCCTCAAGTCATCAAATTTTCCAAACACGAAAATTTAAACAAAGAAGGGGCTTCGATTTGGTTTCCAATTGATACCGAACTTTTACCAGAAGAATTAGGAGAGATGACAACAGCGTACCATCATTATTTAAAATCAGATGCGCAAAATTTTCCATTTGAAGAAAGTATTTTCTTTCTAAGTTTCATGTTAAATCATTTTAGTACTTGGCGAGCTAATACTGCTTGCTTCTTTAAACGTAAGGCAAAATTTTTAGCATTAATAAGAGAGCTGTATATTTATGATTCTGTTTTGGAATATAGTGATCAAGCTGGTAGAAAGTTTGTGATGTATGCAAACATTAGAGAAGAGTTAAACGGTATTGGGATGAATATCGTCTCAAAGAAAACTGATGTAGATTTTGTGAATTCTGCGGACATAATTAGAAAGAGTTTTAACAAGACTGAGGAAATGATTACCGCAATAGGAACTAAAGATAATTTATCTGTTATTAGCTTAATACGGGAACAACAGAAGTTATATTCAAAGTATCTAATACCTACAATTTTAAAAAGACCCTTGTGTTTAAGTGAAGAGTCTAAGAAAAAAAGCTATTACGACTCGCCACCAGAAAGTAACTTCATGATCAGGCCAAACCTTCATATATATAATCATTTTACTTAACCCTTTTAATAGCTGTTTATTTGGGCTTGACTGATGTTTGAAAACATCAAAATAATATTGGTATTAAATGGAAATTATTAGGTCCTTAGTATATTATAAAAGTGATGTAGGGCCTATTAATCCTGACTTTCAGGGGGATGGGATTTTCATTCTTGACATTGAGTGATTAAAAAACACACAGGCTTTAGCGATGATCCAGAAGATGCTTTGTAAAGCAGGTAAAGATCCGAGCTTTAACCTGCATAAAAATTAATTCGATCTTGGTGAAAGTTTTTTAACTACTTGAAATATAACGATCACCGATCCAGAGATAAACTTGTATTATCAAATCACAGTATTATCCGTTTAAAGGTAGACTATTCATCTTAAAATTAAAGCAAAAAAATACCGAATAAGCATTCGGTATTTTTATAAAGACACTTAACCAGAATATAAAGCTAGCTTTTACTTCGATAATGAACCATTAAAGAGCCCGAAACATTACCTACAGAAAGCTCTTGTATAAATTTATAGTCAACCTCTGTAAAAAACTGTTTATATTTCTCTGTTGTCGCATAAACTGCAACGCCCTCACTATCAGAATGTTCTTCTAAAATAGTATTAACAGCGGCTAATAGATAATGTCCGAAGCCATGATGTTGATGCAAGGGGTGTATCGCGATAAAAGATAACATATGAAACTTTTTCATGGGTACAGCAGAAAGTACAATTTTTTCTTTTTCGATCATCTGCTTAGTGCTGAAGTAACCTGCGCCAAGCATCATTTTTAAACGCCAATGCCAAAAACGCTCGGAACTTACACTTTCATCTGGGCTATTTAAACAAGCGACACCGACCATGGCTTCACCTAAATATAAGCCAACCATAGGCTGTTTTGCATGCCAAAAAGCACTTAACTCTTCACGAATAGCAGAACGCAACCTTTGCTCATAATCATTCTTTTCATTGGAGAATATCTGCAAAAACACAGGATCATCATGGTAAGCTTGATACAGTAAAGATGCGGCTAATTTTAAGTCTTCACCAGACAAATATGCAGCCCTTATATCAAGGTTTGTTTTATCACTTATTGCTTCAGACATATTTCTCACCCCTCCCTTTTTTATTTTTATCTAATTACCATAACAGTAAAAAACGAGTCAGGTCAAACAAAAATCTTAAGCTCTAGATTAGGTTATCGATACGCAAACACCTAAAAACAAAGAGTTTATTGATTATTATTACAAAAGTTATAGAGCAAGTAATGTGGGGATTATTATAGGAAACACCCATAATCATGATACAAATCAAAGATTCATATTGTACGTTCAAAGTTCATGTTTTACTTTTATCAATGGAAACTAAAATCTCTACTGTTTATTACAGTTGCCACTAAGCATATTATGCGTATAAAAAAAGGCAGTGAATATCACTACCTTTTTTTAACTCATGTCTATTTATCCAGAAATATTACGCTTATAATCTGCACCATTACCTGTTTCTAATAAAACACCATCAACAAAATGCAAATAAGTACATTCATCTTTAGTCGTTAAATCATCTTTATGGACACGATGTGTACGGTAGAAAAGTACCTTTACTTCTTTACCATCCAATTGATATTTTTCATTAAAGTCTGCAAGACCTAATTTATTTTGTACATTATTATAGCTAGCATTCAATTGAATTTTTGCAATTTTTTTACGATTATCATATTCACGATCACCAAAAGAGGTAGAAATTGAATGACCTTCGTCGTCACCACCACCCACAGCAATTACACATCCGGTTAATGATAAAGTTAAAGGTGCGGCAACAAGTAATGCTATAATCGATTTTTTCATGGTTTTCCCTTATTTTTCTGAATGAGTATTCTTAATATTTTTAGTAAAACACTTTAAGAAGAGTTTTAACAAAGCTACTCAGTTAATAGCAAGGGGCAAACCAACTTTACAAGCTATTGAATTTTATATAATTAAAATATAAAACAGGTTTGGAATAGCACAGGATTTGTGATATCCACCAAAATATAGCTTCTTTGACAATTAAAAGTAATTTTATGACGATAACTGACGAAATAACAATCATCGCAAATCAACTGGCAAATCAGGGTAAAAAACCAACGGTAGCCTTAGTTAAAACTAGGCTGAAAATACCGGCTCCGCTACCTACCATCATCTCCGTATTAAGAAATTGGAAGCATGATCCTAAATTAATCGAAATGGCTATTGCACCTAACGATGCTAAAACAGAAAAAAAGCACTTAACATCGATTTCTTCTGAAATAGAAAAAGCGGTATCTCAAGCATTACAGCCTATTCAAGCAGAATTATTGGAATTAAGAGCTTTAGTGAATAAATTAAATAAACAGCAAAATAAGGATTAAGGGATTCGGGGGGTTAACATTTGAATAAAACTGGTGAGTGAGTCAGCCACTTTTTTATGAGCTTTACTTCCTACTTTCTCAACCCAAACTTCTCCGGTATCATTATCTAAACTTAAGATCATATTTTCATCATCTGTAAGTGCAAAAAATAATGTTAACGGCTGTTTTAATTTTTGCTTCATTAAAACATGCCCTATCAAGTTTTCTTGTAAGCGTTGAAAGTCATTTTCACTCCAAGCAAAAAGTAAAGACAGTGCTCCTTCATTACATCGAGCATCTAAGGTATCGCTATATAGTGTAGTAAAATAGGTTTTGAAGTCAGGATGAAGTTTTATTTCTAAGGCTTCTTCAACATTATCAAAACTTATCGACTCCTTGATTTCACAAGGCTGCCAGTATTGATGGTTTTCATCGTACTCGTCTGACAAACAAGGAGAAGGCCATTGTTCATCTTTTTCAATAAGTGGGAGATGTTGATATTTCCCTTGGTATTCTGATACATATTTTTGTGAAAATAATGATAAAGATTGCATTAACTCGCAAGGTGATGATTTCATCTGTTAAAAAGATCCTTTAAAATGTAACGACAAATAGTCAATAGACCTAAACTAGCCATATATGACAAATTATACAAACGCAAAAGCATTAAGCCAATTAACGCTAGGGAAAGCCACTAGTTATTGCAGTGAATATAACCCAGAACTCTTGCAAGCGGTACCGCGAAGTTTAAATAGAGACGGTTTAGCTATTTCAGCCGAAGATTTACCCTTTATTGGTGAAGATGTTTGGTATGGTTACGAGTTGTCATGGCTTAATAGTTCAGGTAAACCTATTGTTGCCGTTGCTGAATTTCGTTTTCCTTGCACAAGTACAAATATAGTAGAATCTAAGTCATTCAAATTATATTTAAATAGCTTTAATCAAAGTCGTTTTTCATCTTGGCAAGACGTCGAAAATTGCTTAGTTAAAGACCTATCCAATACATGTGGAAGCATCGCGACTGTAAAACTTTTTTCTGTCGACAATTGTCCCGCACTTCAGATTAGCAGTGAAATATTTTCCGAAGAAGCAATCTGCATTGATGACATTGAACTTAATATAGAAAATTATCAACTTGACCCTACATTACTCGTTGATGTAAATAGTGAAGATGTAAGCGTAGAAAACGAAAATTTGGTGAGTCATTTATTGAAATCTAATTGCCTAATTACCAATCAACCGGATTGGGCAAGCATATATATTCAATACAGCGGACAAAAAATATCACAAACAGCATTACTCGCTTATTTAATATCATTTAGACAACACAATGAATTTCATGAACAATGTGTAGAAAGAATATATTGTGATATAAAAAAGTATTGTGACGTTACTGACCTTAGCGTTTTTGCTCGTTATACGAGACGAGGTGGTTTAGATATAAACCCATTTCGTTCCAGTTCCAAATTACGTGCTCCAATGGGCAGAACACTGCGTCAATAATAATTATTACAATTAAATCAATTATAAATGATTATCGATACTGACTTTTCAGTATCTACGGTTTAATATTATGCCATACCATTTATTTTTTAGTATTCAATTTAATTTTTATACATTTAGTAGCTATACTGAATGTTTCGAGTTTACTAAACCAATAAACCAATAAACCAATAAAGCACTTTACGGAAGACTGTTTTTTATGAGCAATAACTCAGCCGCTGACAAAGAAATTATTTTACTGAAGAAAAAACTCGATCTCGCAATTACTTCTCGTGCTGATATAGAAACAGACCTTAAATCGCAATCTTCATTATTAATTAAGTTTATAGAAAAACTTTCGCTTGTTAGCAAAGGCATGGATATTACCCTTGATAACAAATTAGCAAAGTTGCGCCTACTGCTAAAAAAAGCAGCACCTCTTGCTGATATTGAATCACACATAACGTCGACTTCACTTCTTTTGCAAAAGCAATCTCAAATAAATGTAACAAACCTTAATCAGCTACATGAACGATTTCATGTAGCTGGTTTAGCTTTGCAAAAAGTAAACGGGTTACCTTCCGAACTACGCCGTAAATTACGGGGGTTAATTACAGATTCAAAAGATCCAAAAGATGCCATTTTACAGTATGTACCATTATTGAGTCAGCTATTAGAATTTTACGACACAGCTTTATCTACAAAAAATTCTGCAACGGCTTCTCCTGCTGGATTATTGGCAAAGCAGGATACCGTCCAACAAACTGTTGAAACGAATGATTCTGCTGAACTTAAATATATACAACGATTTGAATCGATTATTGACAGCTTGGTTGTTTCTGATAAACATGCAAAAAATATATTAACCATAAAATCTCAGGTTGATGAAGATATGTCAAACAACAAACTATTAAACAGTTTATTGTCAGTATTTGATGTCATCATTGAAGATTTGAACGAAGAAAGAAATACCGCAAAAGTATTTTTATCGACCCTAAGTGAGACCTTAAATACTGTTCAAGCCACAGTAAAAACAACCGTTAGCAGCTGTAAAGAATCTCAATCAGTACATAACTCATTAAATAAACAGCTTCAGAAACAAATAGTAGATATGTCATCTGGTCTAGATAAAGCAAGTTCATTAGCAGATATTAAAATTGATATTAATGCACAATTAAGGGTTATTGCAGGCACGTTAGAAAAGAAAACGACCTTTGAACGTGATCACCAAGCTTCACTACAAGGCCAGTTAGCGTCAATGACCGAAAAAGTGGATTTATTAGAGAAACAAAGTAAAAGTTTTGAAAAACGTATTCAAGAACAGCAAGCAAAAAGCTTACAAGACGCTTTAACAAAACTTAACAACCGAGCTGCATTTGATGAATACTTCGACAGAGAAATTGTACGTTTCCATAATAACGAATTCGAATTGGCAATTGTAGTTATGGATCTTGATAACTTTAAGCGCATTAATGACACCTATGGACACACTGCAGGTGACAAAACTTTACAAGTAATTTCGAGCACCCTAAGAAAACATATAGGTGATGAAGCTTTTATTGCACGTTATGGCGGCGAAGAGTTCGTATTAGTATTTTCAGGTGTCAAGAAAACAAACTTACTAGAAAAACTTAATAAACTAAGATTACAAGTGGCCAAATTACCTTTTAAATTTAGAGACAGTAAAGTATCAATAACTATTTCTATGGGCGCTAGCCATATTCAACAAAATGATAATGTACATATGGCTTTTGAACGAGCTGATGGTGCACTTTACCGAGCGAAAGAAAAAGGAAAGAACAACGTTATTTATGTGTAGATAAACCATATAAATCAAACTACTGCCACAATATCATCGCTAACGGCTAATAACTTATAATTATCAGGTTATTAGCTTTATATTTTTTGTGAAAGGACTTCAATTATGCAAACTCAAATAAACCCTGTTGGCAACATGAACCTTCTAACACAATCGGAGATAGAACAGCTTCAGCAATCTGCAACTAGCAAAATATACCAACTTTATCGAAATTGCTCTCTTGCTGTGTTAAACGCTGGAAGTCATACCGATGACGCCGAAGAAATATATCAAAAATTCCAAGATTTTGAGATACATGTATTACGCCGTGAACGAGGTGTTAAATTAGCTTTAACAAACCCTCCCTCTCACGCTTTTGTTGATGGTAAAATAATAAAAGGCATACAAGAGCTCCTCTCAGCTGTTTTACGCGACATTCTTTTTACTCATCATCAATATCGGTCTGATACAAAACAAGTGACTGATTTAACATTTGACCTTCTTCGTAATGCTAATGTAATTATTCCTGAAAGTGATCCGAACTTGATAACTTGCTGGGGTGGCCATTCAATTAATCATATTGAGTACAAGTATACTAAGGAAGTAGGTTATCAATTAGGATTACGCGGATTTAACATTTGTACTGGATGTGGTCCAGGCGCTATGAAAGGACCAATGAAGGGAGCTACAATTGCTCACGCTAAGCAGCGTAATAAAGACGGACGGTACATAGGTTTAACTGAGCCGAGTATTATAGCTGCTGAACCACCAAACCCTATAGTTAATGAATTAGTAATAATGCCTGATATTGAAAAACGTTTAGAAGCGTTTGTTAGAATGTCGCATGGAATCGTAATATTTCCTGGTGGTGCAGGTACAGCTGAAGAGTTACTTTATATTCTAGGTATTATGTTAAATAGTAAAAACCAGTCACAAAAATTACCCATTATTTTAACTGGGCCAAAAGAAAGTGCAGAATACTTTATACAAATAGACCGATTTATTGGCGCTACTTTAGGCGTTAAAGCACAAAATCTCTATGAAATTATCGTTGACGACCCAGTAGCTGTTGCTAAAAGTATGCGTCACAAATTAGAAGAAGTATTAACTTATCGTAAACAAACTGGCGACGCTTTCCATTTCAACTGGTCACTTGTGATAGAACCAGAATTTCAACAGCCTTTTGAACCAACCCATGATAGCATTGCTAATTTACCCATTAACTATGATTTAGATACGGCTAAATTAGCCGCCAACTTACGGCGTGTTTTTTCTGCTATAGTAGCAGGCAATGTAAAATCTCAAGGTATTCAGGCGATAAGAAATAACGGGCCTTTTGAAATATCTGGCGATTCAAAAATAATGCAACTTATGGATAATTTACTCGCATCGTTTGTTGAGCAACAACGAATGAAATTACCGGGCAGTGAATATGTACCATGTTACAAAGTAATTTAAGGGTAAATGAATGTCCGCACATCTAGTATTAATTGATGCGTTGAATTTGATTAGAAGAATATACGCAGTTCAAGAGCGTCCTTTTCTTTTTAATAACGAACTTGCAGAAAACACAAAAAAACAAGTACTCTTTAATACACAAAAAGCTTGCGGGCAAGCTTTAACCAAAATACTTGAACATCTTGAACCAACGCATGTCCTTGCAGTATTTGACAGTGAAAAACCTTGTTGGCGTTATCAACTTTACCCAGATTATAAAAAGGGTAGAAAGAAAATGGCTGAACATTTAGCAAAAAGTCTCACAGATATTCAAGATGAATTTATGAAACAACAAGTCGACTCATTGATCCCAGAAGAAGATGAAGCTGACGATATTATTGCGACCCTAGCTATAAAAATGGCACTTAAAGATCAAAACGTTACCATAGTATCAACTGATAAAGGTTTTCTATCATTATTGAACCCTCACATTAGTGTTTATGACCATTTTAATCGACGCCATCTTGATGCAAACTTCGTTCAAAGTAAATTCAATGTTAAACCGCAACAACTTATGGATTTATGGACTTTGACTGGTGACAATACTAATAAAATTCCTGGAGTTTCAGGTGTCGGACAAGTCACAGCAGCTCAATTATTAAATCAATATGGTTCATTAAAAAGCATACTTGAAGCAACAGATATTAAAGCAACTTTGGCGAATAAACTCGCCGAACATACCGAGCAAATAGCGCTAAGTCGTGAACTTATAACATTAAAAAAAGATATCCCTCTCGGATTCAACTTGAGAGATATCCGAATTTCCCCTGAGTAATAAAAAGTGTAAAAATCAGTGTTAAACGTTTGTAAAATTAATTAAAATAAGAGAATCACCATTGGCACGATGTATCGGTGTTAATCAATAATTCAACGGAATTTGTATTAAATGAATAAAAAAGTTATCTCTAGGATCTTAATTGCATTAGCTATATACGGCGTATTCGTTGCCCTAGTGGTAAATTTTTATGATGACAGTCCATCTGATATGGAATGGGGCGATAGAGAATCGTATAACAAGCAATACATCAGTAAATTAACCTTAGATAAGTTTAATTTTGAGCAAGCAATTGAAGAACTAGGCGGACCTGATATAACAGAAGCAAAAAAAGTTGATGGTAATAGCTTTCAAGTAATGTTTTATCGTACGCAACATGTGAAGTCTGATGGTTTTACAACGCAAGATGAATGTACCGCACTTCTATTTAAAAATGGTTCACTTGTTGCTATTGGAAAACCTGCCTATGAACAGTTTCAACAATTATAATTATCTTATAAAAGTGCAATAAATAAAGCCAAAATCTAATAACTCTTTATTGCACAGTCACCCATACTAATCTTATTGAAATTGATTAACATAACAGCTCAAATGATTTGTCCCATGCCAGGTTTTCCTTAGATCACAAAAATTGCGGTGCTATTACAGAAGTAATTGCCAATGGTGATAGAACCACGAGTAATATAGGTGGTACACATATTACAACACCTTAACACTCTTATTTTTAACAATAAAAAACCGACATAATGTCGGTTTTTTATTAGAATAATTTATTTTTCTTTTAATGGTGGTGGAGATAATAATCTTGCATGAACGGTAATTTCTTCACGGTCATAATATAAATGTTTGGCGTACAATTCATATTTAACGTTATGTTCGCTAAAAGCATCTTTAATTATTTGTAAGTCATTAGTGACTTCCTGATAACGGCCTTTCATTGGCAATTTCAAATTAAAAATAGCTTCTTTACAATAACCATTCAACAACCACTCTGCCATTAATTTAGCGACACGCTTTGGCTTTTCAATCATGTCACATACTAACCAGTGAACATTCTGCTTCATAGGAGTATATTTAAAACCATCCATCATGCGATGTTTAACTTGCCCTGTATTCATTAATGACTCAGCCATAGGACCATTATCGATCGCTGTAACCATCATACCGCGACGAACGAGTTGATATGTCCAACCACCGGGAGCAGCACCTAAATCAACAGCTTTAAGGCCTGAAGTTAATCGTTCATCCCATTCATCACGAGGTACAAAGTATAGAAACGCCTCGTCTAATTTTAGTGTTGAACGACTCGGTGAAGCATTTGGAAACTTCAATCTTGGAATACCCATAGTGTAAACAGAGCTATTATGGGCTAATGAAAAACCAAAAATAGCTTCTTTGCCACTTAAAAATAAGCCATGTAATATTGCGCCATCGTTATCACCTTTTTCCATAAGGATCTTATTTTTACGTAAGGCTTGACGTAATGGTACAGATAATTTTCGACAGAACTTTGAAAGTGCTTTACCATCATTAGTATCTAGCATTTCCATACGTAAATCAGCATACTTCCATTGTGTACCAAGTTCTTCAGTAATTGCTTCAACACGATTGTAATCAGGAAGTTCAATTTTTTCTGTTAATGTAACAAACCAATCGCGAGCAAAAATTAAACGGCGAAGTGGAATTTTTTGCATTAAAATTTCACCGTCTTTCGGATCATTTAAATGAAAATATACCAAACCTTCGTTTTTAGTCAGCTGTAAATAACCAAAAATCTCATTCCATGCTGCTTTTTCTTGAATTTCTGCGCCACACTCTTTTTCAAAGCCCGGACGACAATATAATATAATAGAGGTCATAACTATTTTACCTACAAACGATCTTGAACTGTGCTTGAATTTTTCACAGTTCTATTAATTCCCGCCCAGCTAATACACAACCAGCCCAGCGCAAATGACATACCACCAAAAGGAACAATTTTCCCTATAGCAGTATAATCAAAAAATGTTTTTATATACAAAACACCACTAAAAAATAAAATCCCGACTATAAAAAAAGTCGCTGATAAATATAAAATATTAATTACTTTAGCAGCATTATGCTTACCCATTAGCGTTTGTAACCAAACTGCCAAAGCAAATAGTGCTAAAGTATGAAAAAATTGATATTGCAATGCATTCGCAAGGCGTGATTGAACTTCATTCGACAAGTTTACCCCTGCATGAGCAAACCAAGCGCCGAATAATACAGAAAAACAGCCGCTGATACCAATAAATATCAATATCCCCGTTAAGTAAATCGAATAAAAGTTACTTTGACTATTGTTCATGTTAGATGTGTCCTTCAATAAATCTCACCATTTCATTAACAGACTCTTGAAGATGCTGATTATGTGTAAAACCTGACTTTACACGTGGCTTTAAATTATGGTCACCATCAGTAAAAAATACACAATGACATTTTTCTGAAAATTCATAACCAAAGATTTCTTCTTCGCTCCCTAATGCATCCCGTGTACCTTGAAGAATCAGAATGGGCTTTTGCGTCTGCTGCAAAGGCTCTAGCCTCAGTTTTTCAGGTTTTTTCTGAGGGTGAAATGGATAACCTAAACACATAACGCCTAATACATTTAAAGTTTTATCTCTTGCTAAAGTCGCTGCAACTCGACCTCCCATTGATTTCCCCGCAAGAAAAACCGGCAAATCCGTATCAAGATCTTTAATAACTGTTTCAAAACATTCTAATAATTTTGGCATTCTATCAGGTGGTCGTCGATTACCTTCCGCTAGACGAACATCCATATAAGAAAAGTTAAAACGTAAAACATTTATATCTTGTGCGTTTAGAAGATTAGTAACATTATCCATAAATTCATGACTTTTATCCGCGCCCGCTCCATGGGCAAAGATAACGAATGCTTTAGGGGTCTCAACTAGATTTTCTATCGTTGAAATAGGAAGTTCTACTTTATTGCACTTATTCATCATCTAAGTCTTCTTTCTCTTGAACTACCGTATCAAGCACCCATTCACGAAACGCTGCTATTTTACCTAAATCAACTTGTCGCTCACGACAAACAACGTAATAGGCATTTTTACTTTCTAATACTTCTTCAAATGGGCATATAAGCCTTCCAGCATCAATATCTGGCTTCGCTAAAAATTTATGAGCTAAGGCAACTCCTTGCCCATGTAAGGCCGCTTGAACAACCATAGAAGAATGACTAAATATTGGCCCATGGTTTACATTCGTTGCTTTAACACCTACTTGTTTGAACCATCGTTTCCAGTCACGACGTGACGTATCATGCAATAAAGTATGATTAGCGAGGTCGTCTAATACACTTAGTGGTTTCTTTCCTTGCAAAAGTAAGGGCGAACATACAGGAACAAGGTATTCTTTTTGTAATTGTATTGCATGTTTATCTGCCCAATGACCTCGACCATAATAAATAGCAACATCAACATCTTCAGTAAGTGAACTTTCTGGTTGATCTACCGCTTTTATTCGAACATCAATATCAGGATGTAAAGCATTAAAAGCATTTAACCTTGGTACTAACCACTGAATAGCAAAACTAGGCTGTAAACTAACAGTTATTGCACCTTTAGCTCCTCGTGCTAATAAACGTTCAGTCGCATCATTTATAGTATTAAAAACATCTTTAATGTCTAAGTAATAGGCCTGCCCTTCTTCTGACAGCAATAAAGCCCGATTTTTACGCATAAATAACTTTATACCTAAGAACTCTTCTAGAGATTTAATTTGATGACTAATCGCGGCTTGAGTGACGAATAATTCTTCAGCAGCACGAGTAAAACTCAATTGTCTTGCAGAAGCCTCAAATGCCTTAAGCGCGTTTAGTGGAGGGAGTCTATTAGCCAAAATTCACCTTTAATTAATACTTTAAAATATAATACCAGTCAAAAAACCGCATAATTAATCAACTAACAGAAATAATTATTTATCATTAGTTTTTCTAATGATAAGTATTATAAATTGTCATTTTAAAAGTTGCCAGTGATAACGTAAAATTCATTTCATAGATGAAGGACTTCATCTTTATCCCAAAAAGATTGGGCTAGCTATTGAATGTGAACCCCAACCCATATTCAAGAATTAAGTAAGAAAAGGTCCCAAAGCATCTATATGGATATAACGTTTTAATTTAAAGGTGACCCTATGAAATTTTCAAATATAATTGCTGTACTAACATTTTCAACACTAATGGTAACACAAGCTCAAGCCATCGAATTGGTAAAAGCAGAACCTGTTGTTAAGTTTTCAATGACTAAAGCGGCTCAAGCAAGCTTAGCTGAAACAATGAAACCAACAAAAAGCAGTGTAACCTCTGCTAATTTTGTTCTCGACTCACAAATGGCAAAATTAAGTAACTTAAAGCAAAAAAGCACACAAGACATAGTAAAAGCTATATTGATTGCTGAATAAGCGATTAGCTAATTTAAGCTGACTCTTAATTTGAGTTTTAACATTAGTTTCTCTAGAACTTCTCGTAAAACGCTATAATTAATTTCAACAAGCTAAAACAGTGTAAAATAAAAAAAGGATGCCATCGCATCCTTTTTTAGATCTTAATATTACAATTATCACCAATTAAGTGACCATTTTCAGCGGTATTAATTAACTTGGAAATATACGATTGTTTTGCCAAATTTTACTAAAGATAGCTTCAACAGATAACGAAGCTGTTTTTGAAAACTTTTCGGCTAACGTTTTTTTAGTCACATATTTTAGAGCAATAATTTTGTGCGATTTACTTCGTGATTGTAAAAAATCATCACTTGTTTGAATTTCATCAACCAAACCTAAATCTTTCGCTGTACTGCCAAACCAATGCTCACCTGTCGCTACTTGATCAATATCTAAACTAGGACGGCGTTCACGAACAAAGTCTTTGAATAACACATGAGTCTCTTCTAACTCTTCGGTAAATTTCTCGCGACCTTTATCGGTGTTTTCACCAAACATGGTAACCGTGCGTTTAAATTCACCTGCAGTAAATTGCTCGTAATCAATATCGTTTTTCTTTAACAATTTGTGAAAATTTGGAACTTGCGCAATAACACCAATAGAGCCAAGAATAGCGAATGGTGCTGATATTATATTATTGGCAACACATGCCATCATATAACCGCCACTCGCTGCTACTTTATCTACTGAAGCTGTCAATGGGATATTATGCTGACGCAATCTATCAAGTTGTGAAGCCGCTAATCCATAACCGTGAACCATTCCTCCGCCACTTTCTAGACGAAGAAATACTTCATCTTCAGGTGTTGCTACAGTGAGTATTGCAGATACTTCTTCACGAAGTGCGCTAACTTCTCTAGCGTCAATACTTCCGTTAAAATCAACTACAAATATTTTAGGTTCTGCTTTTGGGCTGACATCTTCATTATTGCCGGCTTGTTTAGCTGCCTTTTTATCGGCCTTAGCTTTTTCTTTAGCTGCTTTTTTATCTTTTTTCTCTTTTTCTTTTAATTCATCTTTCGATAATAAGTAATGCGTAATATCTTCTTCAACATCACTAAATTCTTCAGATAAATCGTTAAGCTCTAATTCACCTTTTTTACCCATAGGTTTCATTGCTGAGGAAGCAACAACAGCTACAATCGCAAAAATAGCAACAACAAAAGTAATAGCTTTAGCTAGAAACAGTCCATATTCATACAAAAATTCCAATTCATTCTCCTGTCATTAACTTCAGTTATATAAGTAATTTATTGATTCGAAGTTAATATTTAAATTCATCTATTATGGATATGGGGCATATTACAAATAAATAAAGTTAATAATTTAAAAATGCAAAAAATAGGCAATAAAAAACCCTCCGGAGAGGGTTTATCTTTCAAATAAATAACTCGTTACCAATTAATTAACGACTTCAGTATCCGTTACAACAACCATACCACCATCTGTTGCAAAAAAGGCATTAATTAGCATTTGCATTTCTTGTGCAACTCTAGCTGATTTCTCTACATCAGGTGAACTAGCATTAGATCTTGGATCAAGCAATGAAGCATGATGTCCATATTTAAACCTTACTGCTCCTGAACCTGCCGATGTTTCACTTACGCCAGGTAAACCTAATAACGCTATTGCTGGCTCAGTTCCGCCTAAAGGAGTAAAAGGAGCAGTATTAGTAACAACTTGATCAGGTAAACTATCAATACCGTCTCCTGTTATTTCAATAACTAAACTTGGAGTTTGTGTAGCAGCTAATGTTTGAATATACGAAATAGGATCTCCAGATTCTGTAATGGTTTGCGCAGCAAATGTAAACTGAGCAAATACAGCATCTAATCCTGCTTGTTGAGCATCAGTTAAGCTGGCGTAAAAAGCATAGTAAGTGGCTGTTAGTTGTTCTTGGGTATAACCCTCAGGAAAAGTTACATCAACAAATGCTTTAAAGTCAGCAGATGCATTCAAGGTTAAATTAGATTTAGCCAATCCTTCAAATGCTGGTGATTCCATACCAAAGTTAGCCAACATTAAACCTGGCATAGCAAATACTGTACTTGTAATTTTTAATAGTGGATCAAATTGTGGAGCTAATGGAGTATTAGCCAATGTTACCGCATTAATACCATATATTGCGCCTAAAGAATGGCCGACAAAGTGAACTTTCGAACCATTAACATTAAGTGGCATACCCGTGCTGACATCGATTACTGCATTCAAACCAAGACGCAACCCAACAATATCTAAAGCACTTTGGCGAGTATTATCTCTCATCGTGATCGTATTTTGTAAATTTACATAATCAAGTGTGCTAACGGTAGATGCATTAATATCATCAATGTTATCTCCATCAGTGTCAAAACCTCTTGTACCATGCAATGGATAATCTATAGCTACAGTAGCAAAACCATTAATAGATAACATTGCCGTCAGCGGTAACATAACCTCTTTAAAACCAGTTATACCATGTTGCATAATTACGATTGGCCAACCACCTTCTGGAACACCAGCAAGTGCTTCCATTCCTGAAAGTGCTCTAATACCATTCACTACCGCTAAATCTGGCGTTGTCATTTGCACATCAATTGGCATCATAGCATTTGCTTGAGGTACCGGGTTGTATTGTGTTAAATGACGTTGTGAATCAACAGTAATAGCCGAACTAAGATCTCGTAATCCTACAGCCATACAAAAACCATCATTCGCATCTAAAGGCCCTGCAGGTACTAAGCTTGGATCTATGCCCGCAAGTGTTGCACCGGAATCACATCGAGACTTCCATGCTGTATTCTTTGGCGCATCTTTATTCGACTCGATTGGAACACCCGAATAATAAGGCAGGTTAATAGTACCTTTAAGGTAATTAGCCGCAGCAAACGCTGGAAGACTTGCCGCTGGGATTTGTCCATCCAATACATTGGCTACAGAAAGACCCGTGTCAGCCATTGTAATTAATGGAATAGCAGCTGGGCCTGCAGTAGCTAATTGTTGGGCCATTAAGCTTTTAAGTGTGAACAATACGTCGACTGTTGATTGTGTAGTCATTGCCATGGTGTATATAATTTCATCATGGATAACACCTTCACCTTCAACTTTAGCTTCAAAACTGTTGATAACAGACTGAAGACCTAATTGGGCTGCATTACCTAATGGTAAAGTCGCAATATCTTGGCGTACTAATTCATACGTTGTTGAAGGTTCAACTGAGTCACCATTGCTATCTTTCAAGCTACTGGTTAATACAACGATATAAGTAGTTTTTGGCTTAAGTGGTTTAATCGGAACAACGACAACATTATTACCCGAAGCTTGACTGACAAAATCAACACCAAAAGTTAATTCGCCCACTATTTTACAAGCATGACCTTGAAGATCAGTTGCACAATCTTCATCTGTTCTACTTGCTCCCATTACCGCTTCAAATACACGAACTGAACTAGGCATAGAGGCACTAGCAGCGTCAAGTGTCATTCCTGCAGGAAAATCTAAAGCTAAAGAAAATGGGTTAACTGCTGACCAGCCATCTAATGCGCCTAGCGCTGTAGAAGGGTCCCCATAATTAGGTGAAGCAAGGTGACTTCCGTCTACATCTTGTTCACCTGGCATAAACAAGGTGCCATCAGTTGTTCCTGAGAACAATAAATCGTTAGGCACAGATAAAACGCCAGCGGATGGATCAAAGACCACTCTTGCTGATGCTGTTACCACGGTTCCATTATCAACAGCGTTTTCTTCGACATCTTTTATTGATTCATCATCACATGCTGATAGTCCAAGAATACTGGCAATAGCAACACTTAGTACGAGCTTATTCATTTTGTTTCCCCACAGACGAGCTTTATATTGTTTAGCTTTTTATGCTTTTAATTTTTTTATTTGGTGTGATTTCATGATTTACTATCACAAAACCAACTTGTTCGACCAGTTAAACTTAACCCAAGAATTGCTTGAGTGCTAGCGGTTTTTTGTTTTATTGTATCTTTTAGCATTAATTTAGATAAAAAGTTCAAATATTACTCGTCAGTCAATAGCGCTAAGTAGTAGAATTACGTCCATATTTTTATGAAATAATTTGTATTCAATCTATGTTTAATCATCAAATAACCGCAAACTCTTTAGCCAATAAAACAATATTAGTCACTGGCGCAGGAGATGGTATTGGCCGTCAAGCAGCATTAACTTATGCTGAATTAGGCGCTACCGTTATTTTACTTGGAAAAACAACGTCTAAATTAGAGTCTGTTTACGACGAAATTATTGCCCAAGGCTCTGCTGAACCAGCAATAATCCCTCTCGACATGAAGGGAGCGACTAAGCAAAATTATATTGATATGACATCAACTATTGTGAGTCAATTTGGAAAACTTGATGGCGCATTACTTAATGCATCAATGCTAGGGGAATTAACGCCTTTTACTCAGATACATGAACAAATCTGGCAAGATGTCATGAATGTGAACGTTACGGCTCAACATTTAATGTCGCAAGCCTTAATCCCAGCACTCCTCCTTGGTGATAATGCTTCATTAGTATTTACGACTTCTGGTGTTGGCAATAAAGGTAAAGCTTATTGGGGTGCTTACAGTGTGTCTAAGTTTGCTACTGAAGGACTCATGCAAGTTATCGCTGATGAGTACGAAAATACAAGCTTACGCGTTAATGCAATAAACCCCGGAGCTACCCACACTAACATGCGCAATTCTGCATACCCTGCCGAAAATAAAGATGAAATATCACAGCCAAAAGATATTATGCCTGCCTATGTATACTTAATGACGCAAGATAGCTTGTCTGTTAATGGGCAACGTATTAACGCACAAGCATTAAAATAGCATATTAGGAACAATAAAGGCTGTAAGAGATTAACTTACAGCCTTTATATTTAAAAAGTTTTATTAGTACAACATTAGATAATTATCGTAATTCTCTTCTTAAAATTTTACCTACATTAGTTTTTGGTAATTCATCACGAAATTCAACGTTTTTAGGTACCTTATAGCTCGTTAAGTTTTCTCTACAATGCGAAATCAACTCTTTTGCTGTCAGTGTTTTATCTTTAAGTACAACAAATATCTTAACCGCTTCCCCCGTTGTCTCATGTTCAACACCAATAGCCGCAGCTTCTAAAACGCCAGCGTGCATCATTACAACTTCTTCAATCTCATTAGGAAAAACGTTAAAGCCTGAAACGATGATCATATCTTTCTTACGGTCAACAATTTTGAAAAAACCTTTTTCATCCATGCAGGCTATATCACCAGTAGCCAACCACCCATCTTTTAAAATATCATCGGTAGCTTCTTCTCGTTTATAATATCCTTTCATGACTTGTGGTCCTTTAACCCACATTTCACCGGAATCACCTATAGCTGCTTCACTGCCATCGTCTTGAACAATTCGTATATCAGTTGAAGATGCAGGTAAGCCAATATTACCACTATAACTTTTCTGATCATAAGGACATAAAGTTACTAGAGGTGCACACTCTGTTAAGCCGTAACCTTCAAGTAAACGTGTATCTGTTACTTTTTCCCATTCTTCACCAACAGAACGCTGTACTGCCATGCCTCCACCGAGTGACATTTTTAATGTGCTAAAATCTAGTGAATTGAATCCGGGGGTATTGAGTAGACCATTGAATAGAGTGTTCACTCCAGTAATTGCAGTGAATTTATATTTTGCTAATTCTTTAACAAAACCCGGCATGTCGCGTGGGTTGGTAATAAGTAAATTAGTGCCACCAAGGGTCAAGAAGGTTAGGCAGTTCGCTGTTAATGCGAATATATGATAAAGCGGTAAAGCAGTAACAACGATTTCTTTGCCCTCTTCCATGAGCGGACTTATTGCAGCTTTCGCCTGTAATAAATTAGCAATCATATTTCTATGGGTCAACATTGCCCCTTTAGAAACGCCTGTTGTTCCGCCGGTATATTGTAAAAATGCAAGGTCATCACCACAAAGTTCAACGGGAGTAAAAGGTAAGGTCATTCCCTTAGAAATCACTTTATTAAAACGAACGGTATTCGCTAAATTAAAAGCAGGAACCATCTTTTTAACGTACTTAACGACGCAATTAACAACGGCACCTTTAACTGTACCAAGCCTGTCACCCAGAGACGTAATAATAACGTGTTTAACAGGAGTCTTATCAATAACCTTTTCTAAAATATTAGCAAAGTTTTCAATAATCAGCATGGCTTTTGTATCTGAATCTTTTAATTGATGTTCAAGCTCACGCGCTGTATATAAAGGGTTAACATTCACAACCGTTAAGCCCGCCAACAATGCTCCAAATAAGGCAATAGGGTACTGCAAGCAATTAGGCACCATTATGGCGAACTTATCACCTTTAACTAACCCTAAGTCATTTTGTAAATAAGCAGCAAAAGCTTTAGCTTGGATGTCTAAATCTCGATAGTTTATCTCCGCACCCATATTGATAAAAGAAGTACGCTCAGCATAAATATCTACATACTTATTAAACATCTCAGTTAATGATGAATATTTGTCTGGGTCAATATCAAATGGGACACCAGGTGGGTAACTTTTTTCAAGCCAAATTTTTTGCGTTTGTTGCACTTTACGACTCCTCTACTAAATAGCTTAACTTTAGACGACTATTGGTTTTTTCGATTAATTTTTTATATTTATTGGTATTATTTTATAATCGATATCGTCTTTTTATTCTATCTTAATTATTTAAAACAGATGTTTGAATTTTCTTTTTACGTGATTACTGGTCTGATGTCTATAATTATCACAAGGGTTTACAATTTTCTCTTTATAAATTCGTAATATTAGAAAAAATCAGCCAATAAACTCTAATATTTGTTTACTGGTGCCTTCAGGATCTTCCATATGGAAATGATGTCCGCCCGATACTTTATGAGCAATAAAATCATTAAACAACGGTGCAAACTCTTTTAAACCCGATTGCACAAATGATAAACCTTTATCACCATAAATTAATTGCACAGGGGTTTTAATATCCTGAATAAACTGTTTAGCTTGTGCTAACGTTAATCTATAGGGAGAAGTATTTCTTAAACGGCTGTCCGAGCGCCAAATAAAGCCATTAGCTAATTCTATAATGCCACGTTCAACGAGTAATCTTGCTTGTTCAAATTCTAAATCCGACACTTCCACTCTTGCGTTAATTGCAGAATCAATACTTGGATGGAACTTTTTCTTTTTAGAAGATGATAATATTTGTGTATTATTCTTTAAACGACTGAGCATCCCTTTACGTAAATGCTCTGTACTTTCTTCAGCTTCACTACTAACAAAACCGATTGAATCAAGTAACGTTAATGATTTAACTTTTTCAGGGAATGCCGCAGAAAATGCTGAGGATATCATTCCGCCCATTGAATGGGCAACAATATCAATTGGTTGCCATTTATTGCTCTCAAACAATAATAACAAATCATAAACGTAATCTATAAAGTGATAATGGGCATCAGGGCTTCTGTGCGATGAAAAACCATGACCGGTCCAATCAATTGCAATAACACGCTTACCTTTTAAATAAGGCATGAGAGGTAGAAAGCTTGCTGCATTATCTAACCAGCCATGCAAACACAGTAGGAGTTCGTCATCTTTATTACCAAAAGCTAGGCCAGTAAGTGTAATTTCACCCAAATCAAAATTAACTTCTTCTACTTGATTATCCAAAAACAAAACCTATTTCTTCTTTTTAGCTGAAGGTGATGATGAAGTTGAAGATTTACGAATAACAACCCTTCTAGGTTGATTTGAATAATGAGGGTGACGCCAGTAAGAAGGCGTATTCCAGAAAGGAGATTGAGTAATACGCACATCAACGTTTTGAATATCTTTCCATAAATGTATGTATGACGCTTTTAGCACAGGGTAATTGTATTCGTGCTCACCTATTTTTCCATCTTCTGAAGAGGTTACAGTACCTAATGCGGTTATACTTCTTCCCTCTTTATAAATGATCGGGTCAAGTAACCCTGAAAAATAAACACGAAAGCGCCCTTGAGTTTCATCACCTTGCTTAGGTCTAGCTGATGGTTTCAACGGAAAATGCACAATTTCCAGCATACTGTTTTTAGCATTATTAGTAACTTTAGCAATAACACCACCCCATCGTGCTTGATTTCCCTGTTCATTATCCGCATTGTTTTGTGCGGCTGAAAAGTTTGTCAATGCTGTGCTTTCAGGTACTTCTAATGCCTTAGGAACTGCTGAACAACCCGTTATAAATATGGCACTTATCAAGCACATTAACGTTAACTTCAGATTAAATTTTTTCACTATACTTACCCTTTTTAGACATCTTTGCTAACCAAACAATACCACCAACACCAATGCTAAACCATACAGCCACCCATAAAAATTCAGGTATGCCAGTGAGTTGTGTTAATGCAGCACCATCGCCGAAATTTCTTCCATCGACCAAATACCAAGGGCTCTTAACACTATTGAGTAAAATGAGTGCGCCAGTTATTTGCAAACTAATCTGTAAGTAACTCAATTTATTATATTTAAATTTCAACAACACTAAAGCTAATAAAACAGTAATAATAATTAGGGTAAGGATATCTCTAGCCCAAAAAATTAATGTAGTAAGTAATAATAAAGCAATAACTCCACTTAATATTTGCGCTATTCGCTGATGCATAGAAGCAATAAAATATATACACCCCCCCCATAATGCCGCGCCAGCATAACCCATAAAACTAATCAAAAAGCTCCAGCCTCCACGAGTAGTACATAAACCTCCCCCATTAGGAAACAATTGAATTTGTACGATACTGCCTCCGGTAATTAACGCAGCAAGGCCATGACTGATTTCATGAAAGTAAGTTTCAAGCCACTTAAAAGGAATAGATACTATCGGAATTTGACTAAGAATTAATGCTGAAAATAAGATTAACCAAAAGCGATATTTTTCCATAAAAGGTAAAGAATGAGTATTCATAGTGTATTTTTCGTCATGTAGTGAATGAAAGTTATAGAAGGTGGATTATCATTGTAAAATGATTTTATCTGATAATTAAACGAGTAAATCGATACCAAATACTTGTTGGATACTTTCACGCTGTGTAATGTTATCTATCGACGAGTATGCGGCAATTGCTGTTTGGTTTTGCTTTGATGGGCTATCGTAACTCGCTTTACTGCTGGCTTGATTATTACCTTGCTGAGAAAAAGCGTTGCTACCTTCTTGAGATTTCTGTAATACGTTTGAAGATGTTTGTTCTTGTGCGCCACTAAACTGAGCTTGTTCAACTAAAGCGAGTGCTTTTTCGTCAACATCAAAACGTTGAACTTGACTCGCTTGCTTATTTTGTTCTTGGGCTTGTTGAGCACTTTGCTTATTACTTTGTTCGACTGGTTCAGTGCTTTGCTGCACACGCAAACGATCACGTTGCTCAGCAACCTGATTTTGGTTATCGACCGATAAAGAACTGCTCGATTGTGGTGTGTAGGAACTTGCACTATTTATCTGCATACTTTAAATTTACCAAATTTTTGCCAAAACACAAAACTTTTTGTGTTTTACCTACAATAATTCCTCTATTTTCCTGGTAGCTTTTTCCATGAAACTGTATCTCGCACATAAACAGGCTGAGCATTTTCAGCACTTACTGCCATTCCTTTCGAGAAATAATACTGACCAATCTCTAAGAGTTCTTCCGCATGAGGAAAAAGTATTTCAGGTGAACCTGCATTAATTTTCAATGACTCAAGTTCATTTTTATAAGCATCCCAACCTGTACCAACGCCATATACTTGTTGTTCTTCAACCAAATGGTCATTCAAATATTGCGATAATTGCGCAGGAGGTAATACAGTATCACTGATCATGGACTCCATTATACCTTGCTCATTTAGCTGGTAGTATCCTGCATAAACTTCAGACATACGCGCATCAATAGTTGCAATAACATCAACTTGCTGATGCATTGTATAAGCTCTTTGTGCCATAACTTGTAACGTTGATACACCAACAACTTTTAAGTCAGCTGCGAAAGCTAAACCTTGAGCAACACCAACACCAATCCGAACCCCCGTAAAACTTCCTGGTCCTTGACCAAAAATAAGCCCGTCTAATTGTGCTAACTTGATATCTGCTTTTTTCAGTAAGCGATCAATCATTGGTAGTAAAAGTAAACTGTGTGATTGTGGTGCTAACTCAAACTCACTGATGGTTTGATTGTTAAACGTTAATGCTACTGAACATGCTTCAGTTGAAGCTTCTATTGCCAAAAAATTCAAATTATTCTCGCTAAAATTTATTGTTATTACTTTTGTAGTTATCCACTATTTTGATAGTTCGGTTAGAAATTGGCTTGCTTGCTCAATATCTCGACTACGTTTCATTGTCGGTAAACTTTTTAAAAACACTTCTCCATAAGGGCGATTCACTAATCTATCGTCACATATTACCATGACACCTTGGTCGGTAACATCTCGAATTAAACGACCGACGCCCTGCTTTAATGCTATTACTGCTTGCGGTAATTGGATCTCCGCAAAAGGGTCGCCGCCACGACGCCGGACATCTTCACAACGCGCTTGCAACATAGGGTCATCGGGTGAGGCGAAAGGTAGTTTATCGATGATCACGCAAGTCAATTTGTCACCTCGAACATCAACACCTTCCCAAAAGCTTGCCGTTGCTAATAAAATGGCCTCTGGATTTTCGATAAAGGCATCTAATAAACGTCCTTTACTCATTCGTCCTTGCACTAATAAGGGGGATTCTATTTTTTCAGCTAATATGTCAGCCACTTGGTTTAACATACGATAACTCGTAAAAAGTAAAAAACATGCTCCCTTGCTTGCTAAAATTAACGGTATTGCTAATTCAGCTAATGCCAAAGCGCGGCCATGATGTTGAGCATCAGGTAAATAACGCGGCACGATGAGTTGTGACTGTGTTTGATAATCAAAAGGGCTATCGACTAATAACGTTGCGGCTTTTGTTTTCGTTAAATTTAAGCCGAGTTGTTGAGAAAAGTGAGCAAACCCTTCGTTTACTGCCAAAGTCGCTGAAGTAAAAACCCAACCTGCTTCTGATTTTGCAATATAATCACTGAATTTATCTGCAACACTTAAGGGTGTTAAATGTAAAACCACATGTCGACGAGTCGTTTCATACCAAAAACTCATTCCGTCTATATCAACATTCGCCATAATGTCATATTTAGCGAGTATATCTACTGCACGTTCATAACAATTATCAATGGCTTCATTACGGGAAATACAGATTTTGATCACTTGATAAAGAAAGTCTAAATCAGTTTTCAGCGCTGAAAATGCTTTTTCAAATCTTGACTGACGATATTTTTCTCGCCAATTACCACGTTCAGGATCATGAAAAAATAACAGTCTAAATTCCTGCGCTGCTTTTTGGCATTTCTCCGCCGCTTTACCCAACTGTTTTACATCCGTTAAAGTGGTTTTATATATTTGAATAACATCAGAACATAAATCAAGAATTTGTTTCGTCGAAAAAGCTTCACCAAAATACTCACTCGCAATATCAGGGATTTGATGTGCTTCATCAAAAATCACAACGTCAGCTTTGGGAATAAGTTCGCCAAATCCTGTGTCTTTTAGAGCCATATCAGCAAAAAACAAATGGTGATTAACCACAAGAACATCGGCATCAATCGCTTTTTTACGGGCTTGCACTAAATAGCAGTCGTCAAAATTTGGGCAATCTTTTGCTAAGCAATTGTCAGTCGTACTGGTAACAAATGGGAATATGCCTGAGTCTTCGGCTACGTCAACTATTTCGCCTATATCACCACTACGTGTAGAAGTTGCCCACGTTCGAATTTTAACAAAATCAGTCAGCATAGCTGCATCTAACTGCCCTCGTTCTTTCACATAAAGTTCAAGGCGATATATACACAAATAATTCGCGCGTCCTTTTAATAAGGCAACTTGTACATTAGTTGCCATTGCATTACGAATAAGCGGAATATCTTTATGGAACAATTGTTCTTGTAAGTTTTTCGTTCCTGTAGAAACAATGACTTTTTTTTCTGACAATAAAGATGGAATTAAATAGGCAAAGGTTTTACCTGTCCCGGTACCAGCTTCAACAATCAAGCAAGTTTTTTGTTCAATGGCTCGGTCAACGTCTAACGCCATATCAATTTGAGCTTGGCGAGGCGAATAGCCATTAAGCACTTTAGCGAGAATACCTGAAGATGAAAATGCTTGTTCAACTGGAGTCATGAAAAATACGGCTAATAAATATTGTATTCAGTATAAAGAATAATGAGCTAGAGAGAAATACACATTCTGCGTAATAAATAGCGTTTAGTTAAATGATCATACAAAAAGATCTAAATGTTGAATATCTTCATCAGGCTCATTAGGCCTTTTTTTTGGATGGATGAACTCTTCTTTATGAGTAATCACTGCAGACATGTCATCATCAAAATTATCTGCAAGACTATGTTCAGGAGCATTTGAAACGACCGTACTATAGTCTTCATTTTCTTTTTCATGTTGTCGATTCTGTTTTTTATCTGAATGCTCTTTAGGTAAATCAATATACTGTTCATGGTTTTCAAGATGATCAAGGTCATCCGTCAATTCACTCATTGAGGGTTCTTTAGAAAGCGCTTTAACGCGAACACGTTCTGGTTTAATCGGTGCCTGAACAACACGAGTTAATACAGTGGTAAAAATATCCATTTATCATTTAACCTTTTCTTAACCTATCAACTTAAGTATCGACCATAACCGACATTTCTTTATATCCTTATTCCATTATTTTATAAGAACAGCTTATTTATTACTTGCTCATTATAAAAATAATCAGTAATGTGATAAATAATTAGAGAATGATTTGGAACGAAATATAATTTTCGTCAAATTATTTACAGAAATTAACTAATCATGTAAGTAGCTGATTAGTTAAAATACAAAAAATACAATGAGCATAATATGAATATCAACCTAAGCACACTACATCGCCATCATCACCATATCGATTAGCTGCTCAGGTTTATTCGCTGAGGGGCAATGACCTTTCGGCGAGTTATATAACTCAAATTTAAACCCCCGAAAGAGTCTATCTCTCTCGGGGGTTTTTCGCATTTTATAGCCCTTGAAATTGTATATACAGCAATTTTTGGCCAACGTTTTATTTAAAGGAAGTATCAACATGACAACAGAAACTCGTTTACGCATCGCTATGCAAAAGTCCGGTCGTTTAAGTGACGACACCCAAGCATTATTGAAACGTTGTGGCTTAAAGCTCAATGTTACCGACCGACGTTTATTGGCTCATGTTTCAAACATGCCTATCGATATAATGCGTGTACGCAGTTCTGATATTCCAGGTTTAGTCATGGACGGTGTATGTGATCTAGGCATTGTTGGAGACAACACATTAGAAGAAGCCGCATTAGAACGTGAATTGATGGGGCAGAAATCTCAATATATCCGCACTTCACAACTTAACTTTGGTGGATGTCGTCTATCAATTGCGATGCCTGAAGGTTTTGATTACCAAGGAGTAAAGAGTTTAGACGGCTTACGTTTTGCAACAACCTATCCTCAGTTATTAAACCGTTATGCAAGAGACAATGGTATTAATGTTGATTTTTGTTTATTGAAAGGATCGGTGGAAGTTGCTCCTCGCGTTGGCTTATCTGATGGCATTTGCGATTTAGTTTCAACAGGCGCAACTTTGGAGGCTAATGGCTTAATAGAAGTTGAAGAAATATTCAAATCTACAGCGTCTCTCATTCAAAGTTCTGCTGCTTTATGCTCTGAGAAACAAAGCATTCTCAATACGCTTTTACCTCGTATTCAAGGTGTAATGAAAGCCAAAGAAAGTAAATACATAATGCTACATGCGCCAAAAGACAAAATAGCAGAAGTAAGTGCATTAATGCCAGGTAAAGAAACACCAACAATTTTACCTTTAGCGGGGCGTGACGACCTAGTTGCCGTTCATGTTGTCGCTACTGAGACTTTCTTTTGGGAGACGATGGAAGAATTGAATGCGTTAGGCTGTAATTCTATATTAGTAATGCCAATTGAGAAAATGATGGGCTAATAATTAACGTTTCTACTACATTGTCAATTTTATTCGTCACCATCACTTAGCACACTAAGATCAGGTGACTCATAAAATCACAGTTTTGTATAAACACTAATTATTTAGCTTATCCATATCTATTGTTAGGAAATATAGAAAATGAAAAATAAAATAATCGATTGGCAAAAATTATCAAAAAGAGAGCAGCAATCAGCACTTGCTCGACCAGCGATAAGTGAAAGCGGTTTACTTTCACAGCAAGTTGAAAACATATTAAACAATGTTAAGCGTAATGGTGATAAAGCCCTTTATGAACTAACTGAAAAGTTTGATGGTGTAAAGTTAACCACTTTGATTGTTACCGATGAACAAATAGTAGCAGCACGTGCAGCATTGTCAGCCAAAAGACTCAAAGCTATCGAAACAGCTTATGGCCAAATTAAGCGTTTTCACCAAGCACAAATATGTGAAGACATTACTGTAGAAACGACACCGGGTGTTCGTTGTACCTTAAAAACAGAAGCGATAGAAAGTGTAGGTTTATATATTCCTGCAGGCTCTGCTCCTTTACCTTCAACGGTACTAATGCTTGGCGTTCCTTCACAATTAGCCCAATGTCCTCGTACGGTTTTAGTTTGCCCTCCCGATAAAAATGGCAAGCTTGCTGATGAAATTCTTGTTGCAGCTAAGCTCTGTGAAATTGATGAAATTTATACCGTAGGTGGCGCTCAAGGCTGTGCAGCTATGGCATTTGGCACTGAAACAATCAAATCAGTTAACAAAATTTTTGGCCCTGGTAATAAATACGTAACCGAAGCCAAAAAGCAACTCGCTCAGCAAGTTAATGGTTTTGCGATTGACATGCCCGCAGGGCCATCTGAAGTTTTAGTGATTGCTGATGCCAATGCAAATGCAAGTTTTGTTGCTGCTGATCTTCTCTCTCAAGCTGAGCACGGCCCTGATAGCCAAGTTATTTTATTGTCAGATAGCACAGAATTAATCACGAAAGTTCAAAATGAGTTATTAAGTCAAGTTGCTGTGCTATCTCGTTGTAAAATAGCAGAACAAGCGCTTACTCAAAGCCGATTAATTTTAGTTGAAAGTTTATCCAAAGCCGTTGAAGTATCTAATCTTTATGCACCTGAACATTTAATCATTCAAACAGACAATGCTCAGGAATTATTAAAAACCTTACGCAATGCTGGTTCTATTTTTGTTGGCGAGTATACGCCCGAATCTGCAGGTGATTACGCCAGTGGTACCAATCACGTTTTACCCACATATGGTTACTCAAAAGTAGTCTCTAGTTTGTCTCTAGCTGATTTTTCACGTCGATTTACCGTACAAGAAATCACTAAACAAGGCTTAACCAATATTTCTGAATGCATAATTGAGTTAACCGATGCAGAGGGTTTAGATGGTCATAAACGTGCTGTAACGATTAGGTTAGAGGATTAAACATGTCAACAATAGCTAACAAACTTGCCCGCGAAGAACTCGTTGATATGGTGCCGTACCAGTCAGCAAGGCGACTTTATGCCACTGGCAGTGATTCAGCTTCTGCGCAAAGTAAAATTTGGCTTAATGCTAATGAAGCTCCTGGTACTGGTCACTATAATATAGAGAGTAGCAGCATTAACCGTTACCCTGACTTTCAACCCGACAATTTGATTAATGCTTACTGTGCTTATTCGGGATTAACGCCAGCTAATATTCTGGCAACCCGTGGCGCTGATGAAGGTATTGAACTCATCATACGTACTTTCTGTAAAGCCTACCAAGACAGTATTTTAATTTGTCCACCTACCTACGGTATGTATGCCATTAGCGCTGAAAACCATGGTGCGAATATTGTTCGAGTACCTTTAATAGATAATCAACTTGATACTGAAAATATGGAAGCTCAAGTTGGCAAAGTGAAAGTTGTTTTTCTCTGCTCTCCAGGAAACCCGACAGGTAACCTATTAACAACAGAATCAATTAAAGCAGCTCTCGAACTATTTGGTGATACGGCAATCGTGGTTGTTGACGAAGCCTATATTGAATTTTCACCTGAGAATACTAAGGCAAGCTGGCTAAAAGATTATCCGCAATTAGTAGTACTAAGAACATTATCAAAAGCGTTTGCGCTTGCTGGTTTACGCTGTGGATTTACCTTAGCGAATCCCGATATTATCACCATGCTTAGCAAGGTGATTGCACCTTACCCTATATCTGCGCCAGTAGCCGATATTGCGAGTGAAGCTTTAACAACTTCAGGGCTTGAGAAAATGAGTACCCGCGTTAAAGAAACAGTTACTTTACGTGCTCAATTATCTGACTGGCTTAAAAGCCAAAAATGGTGTGTTAACGTTTTTGAAAGTGATGCAAATTTCATTTTATTTCAAACAACAAACACCAAGACTAAAAACTTTATTTTTGATCACCTAAAGCAACAAGACATTCTTATTCGTGATCAATCTTCGCAACTACAATTAGACAATTGTTTACGCATTAGTATTGGTAACGAACAAGAATTATCACTTTTAAAACAAACAATTATTAATGCCTTTTCACAAGCAACATCAGAGACAAAAAATGATTAATACAAAAAGAGAAAATATATTATTTATCGACCGAGATGGCACTTTAATAGAAGAGCCTGTTTCTGATAAGCAAGTAGACACGCTTGAAAAATTGGTTTTTGAACCTAATGTCATTCCTGTTTTATTATCACTGCAGAAAAAAGGTTTTCGATTAGTTATGGTATCAAACCAAGATGGTTTAGGTACGAAGAGTTATCCGCAAGCAGATTTTGATTTACCTCATAACAAAATGATGGAAATTTTTAGCTCACAAGGCGTTATTTTTGACGACGTTCTGCTTTGTCCTCATTTTGATGAAGACAACTGTAGTTGTCGTAAACCTAAGTTAGGCTTGGTGAGTGGTTACTTACAGCAAGGTAAAGTTAATTTTGAAAATTCCTTTGTCATCGGTGATCGTGAAACCGATATACAACTTGCCGCTAATATGGGTATTCAAAGCATAAAATATAGTAGAGGCGAATTAAATTGGTCAGCAATTGCTGAACAATTGTTGTCTCAACATCGTGAAGCTAAAGTTGTTCGTACAACGAAAGAAACCAATATTAACGTTGCAATTAATCTAGATAAAGTAGGTAGCGTAAAAATTGATACCGGCTTGGGCTTCTTTGATCACATGCTCGAGCAAATTGCTGCCCATGGTGGGTTTTCAATGGAAGTTGGTGTTGATGGCGACTATCACATTGATGAACATCACAGTGTTGAAGATACTGCTCTCGCGCTTGGTCAAGCTTTGAGAAAGGCGCTTGGCGACAAACGTGGTATTGGACGTTTTGGTTTTGTGCTACCTATGGATGAATGCCGCGCTGAATGTTCTATCGATTTGTCAGGACGCCCTTGGCTTGAATTTGAAGCAGACTTCACTGATAACAAAGTAGGCAATATGTCGACGCAAATGGTTTCACACTTTTTCCGTTCTCTCGCTGATTCTATGGCTATTACTCTTCACCTTTCTACAACTGAAGGTAATTGTCATCACCAAGTTGAAAGCTTATTTAAAGTGTTTGGACGAGCATTGCGCCAAGCAATTACGGTAAGTGGTGATGTACTTCCTAGCACTAAAGGTACACTCTAATGTCTGCTGATAAAACAACGATGAATGTTATTGTTGACACCGGCTGCGCTAACTTATCATCAGTAAAATTTGCGATAGAACGCTTAGGTTTTGACGTGATAATCACTGATGATATTGACACGATTAAAAATGCCAAAAAGGTCATACTCCCCGGCGTAGGGACAGCTAAACATGCAATGGCAAATATTCGTGCCCGAGGCCTTGTTGAGACACTACAAAATTTAACGCAACCTGTTTTAGGCTTTTGCTTAGGTATGCAGTTAATGTGTAACTCGTCAGTAGAAAGTAGTGACGGAACAAAAGTTGACTGTTTAGGAATTATTCCAACAGATATTACCCCGTTAGACGCGGAAGATAATAGGCTGCCGCATATGGGCTGGAATACGTTATCGTCAGTTTCTGAACATCCTGTATTTGAAGGCATTAATATCGGCGACTACTTTTATTTTGTCCATAGTTTTGCTGCGCCAATCAGTGAATACACGGCGGCAAGTTGTACATACGGCAGTGAATTTTCTGCGGCTGTTGCTAAAGACAACTTTATAGGTTGTCAATTTCACCCTGAACGTTCAAGTGAATTAGGCAGCAAAATTATTAAAAACTTTTTGGAGTTAACAACATGATGATCCCCGCAATCGATCTGATCGACGGTCAAGTCGTTCGATTATTTCAAGGTGATTACACCCAAAAAACGAGTTACGAGTATACTGTTCAAGAGCGTCAGCAAGCTTATGCGAAATCGGGTGCAACGGTTATGCACTTTGTCGATTTAGATGGTGCAAAAGATTCAACTAAACGTCAGCTTGAAACACTAAAAACCGTCGTAAAACACCCAACAATGACCATTCAAGTTGGTGGTGGTGTAAGGTGCGAAGAAGATGTAAAACAGCTATTAGCGCTTGGTGCAGACCGCGTTGTCATTGGTAGTTTAGCCATTAAACAACCAGAACTCGTTACCCAATGGTTAAAAACCTATGGCTGTGAAAAAATTGTTTTAGCTCTCGACATTAAAATTGATGCCCTCGGCAATAAAACCCTTCCCACACATGGATGGATTGAAGACAGCGGCGTTAATTTAGAAGACTTACTTGCTCAGTATCAACATGCAGGTATCAAGCACGTACTTTGTACCGATATTAGTAAAGACGGTACATTAACGGGTACTAATGTAGATTTATACTCTGAAGTTTGTGCTAAATATCCTGAAATTCAATGGCAAGCTTCTGGCGGTATTGGCAACCTTGAAGATATTAAAGCGTTAATTCCAACAGGTGTAAGTAGTGTTATTTTAGGCCGTTCACTACTTGAAGGTAAATTCACGCTTGAAGAAGCAATTGCATGCTGGCCAAACACTGAAGGTGAAGTTTAATGTTAGCAAAAAGAATTATACCTTGCCTTGATGTTCGCGACGGGAAAGTCGTAAAAGGCGTACAGTTTAGAAATCATGAGATTATTGGTGACATTGTTCCACTTGCTAAAAAGTACGCTGAAGCAGGTGCTGACGAATTGGTTTTTTATGATATCACTGCGAGCTCTGATGATAGAGTGGTTGATAAAAGTTGGGTAAGCCGCATAGCAGAAGTCATCGACATTCCTTTTTGTGTTGCAGGTGGCATTAAAACTGAACAAGACGCAAAACATATATTAATGATGGGTGCTGATAAAATATCCATTAACTCCCCTGCTTTGCGCGATCCCGAATTGATTACTCGATTGGCTGATGTTTTTGGTCAACAGTGTATTGTGGTAGGCATTGACAGTTTTTATGATAAAGAAGCAGGTCTTTACCAGGTTTATCAATTTACAGGTGATGAAAGTCGTACCCAACAAACTCAATGGACTACCTTTGATTGGATCAAAGAAGTGCAAGCACGTGGTGCAGGTGAAATAGTCCTAAATTGCATGAATCAAGATGGTGTTCGTCAAGGATACGATATAGAGCAATTACAAAAAGCACGTACTGTTTGTAATGTTCCACTTATCGCATCTGGCGGTGCAGGAAAAATATCACACTTCTTCGATGTATTTAATGAAGCCGATGTTGATGGTGCTCTTGCCGCTAGTGTATTCCATAAAGGAATTATTCCAATGAATGAGTTGAAGCAAACATTGAAAAATCAAAAAGTAGAGATCAGATTATGTTAGTTACCCTAGAAAACATCAAAGAATTAGCTTGGGATAAAATGAATAACTTGATCCCTGCAATTATTCAGCACCAAGATACCGGCGCCATTTTAATGCAGGGTTATATGAATGCTGAATCACTTGAGCAAACGTTAACGTCAGGCAAGGCAACATTTTTCAGTCGCTCTAAACAAGCATTGTGGGTAAAAGGTGAAACTTCAGGAAATTTTTTGAATGTCAGTGAAGTTTTAACAGATTGTGATAACGACAGTTTACTCATTGCTTGTCGACCTATCGGCCCTAGTTGTCATCTTGGTACTGAGTCTTGCTTCCCTGAACAAAAATTGACTCAGCAAAACTTTCTCAGTGAATTAGAACAGGTCATAGCAAGTCGCAAAGGTGACGATCCAGATAAAAGTTATACTGCTCACTTGTTCTCTCGAGGCACAACAAAGATAGCACAGAAAGTAGGAGAAGAAGGTGTAGAGGTTGCGCTTGCCGCCGTTGCTGAAACAAAAGAAGACTTGTTAGGTGAATGTGCTGATTTGTTTTATCACACGCTTGTTTTGCTTCAAGATCAAAATATTGAAATGTCAGAAGTTATGGCTGTTTTACAAAAACGTCATAATAAATAGCTAGGAAACATTAGAAAGGTAGGTCGTTTATAAGAGACTTTATATGCCACTTACTTTTCTTAACTAAGCAGCTATACTAAATTAGTGATTAGCTGATAAGTAGCCAAATCATAAATAAAAAAGGATTTTTACACTTAACAACTATAAGATAGTTGAGCGATTTAATGTTAAAATTCTACCCTAAATTAACAACTTTTCTTATCTCTATTCTCTTTATACAGAGTTTCCTACATAGCTCATTTGTAAAAGCTGAAGACATATTAATTTACATACGTGATGATGTTTACGCAGACTATCTCAAGTTCGTAAATGGCCGAGATGTACATGCAATTAAAAATTTTTCAGGAAAAAATATTCGCCGCGATGTGGTCGATATGATCATAGCCCAACAAGCGCTAAAAATGGGTAATTTTCAGCATGAATTTACATACGCCGCCGGAAAACTAAATTTTCGTAACACTAAAATGTTAGGGTCTGGCCGTTTATTGATCAGTTTTGATACTTATTGGTTATCTGATGCAAAAGCATTAAATGACAGTGTCTATATTTCAGCACCCGTTATTCGCAAAGGAGAATATATTGCGGGAATATACACCAGTCCTAAGAACAAAACTGTTTTAGCCATTAAAGAATTGAATGACTTAAAGAGTTTTAGCGCGGTATCCACGCCACATTGGCGAACTGACTGGCAAACATTGCAAGCTTTACCCTTGAAAGATCTTATTCAAGAAGACGAATGGTTAAGTCAAGCTCGGATGGTTAGCTTAGGTTGGATAGATTTCTTATTAATGTCTTTCAATTCAACACCAGATCAATCATTTAACATGGAAAAAATTCATTTAGTGCCGGTACCTAATATTGGTATCGAACTTAAAGACAGTCGCCATTTTGTTATTAGTGCCAATCACCCTCTCGGTAAAGCTGCATTACTCGCTATAAATATTGGACTCGATAAGTTACGAAATGAAAATAAAATTAAGCAAGCATTTACTGAGGCTGGATTTTTTATAGACCGTAAAAAGATTAAAGTATTAAATGTACAATAGTACTAATCTCATCACTAACATATTCGCTACAGCCCTTATTGTATCCAATATAAAACATTAGTTAGTCGTTAAAAATATTGACATTTCTATAGATTAACGTATATTTTTGCACCATAAATTGGATGATAAAAACTGCTAAGGAATAGCAATGTTTAAATACTGGTCAATCAAGCGTTATGGCACCAAACTACTTCCTATTCTGGAAAGAAATTTTGGCTGCAAAGAATATTATAGTGCGTCTGAAATCCGAACGACAATTTTTAAAAATAACTTTTCAGCAAGATACTTACCCTTAGGTTATATTTTATTTCTTGATGATTTATCATTAAGAGAAACAATGTATATAGAATTCCCTCAGATAAATATTTCTGAGTATCGTAAAGAAATTACAGATTACTTAGAAAGTAAAAGCTATCATGGCTACTTGCAGGTACTTCGCCAACAAACATAATCTTTATTGACGTTACCTTATAGTAAATAACAAAAGTGAATAGTACACAAAGGCATGTATCGATGACTGTAGATTGGCAAGTAAAAACGTTTAAAGAGCTCAACATCGATGAACTATACGAAATATTAAAACTTCGTATTGATGTGTTTGTCGTAGAACAAACGTGTTTTTATCCTGATTTGGATGATATTGACCGACATAAAGAAACCATACACCTTTTTTGTTATACAGAAGGTAAGATTGCAGGTTATTTACGCATTTTAGCAAAAGGACAAAGTTATGATGAGTACATTGCTATTGGCCGTGTAATCATTGCTGTCCATGCAAGGGGAACAGGCTTAGGACATCAATTAATGGCTGAAGCGTTAACTGTTTGCCAACAGCATTTTCCTGAACAAAAAGTTAAAATATCAGCACAGGAACATCTTGAAGGTTTTTATAATCGACATGGCTTTGAGCGGGTATCTGATATGTACTTGGAAGATAATATTCCACACATCGCCATGTTAAAAAAATCTCATTAAATTACGGTTAACTGATAAATAATCGTATATTTTCAACCGCTAAAACGATAATCACAAGAAAAACCGACAACATTCCTATTTGACGCTGTTTAGAAGTACCTGTTGTTTTGGATAATCCTATGGCATGCTGAACACGTCCAATAAATAAAGTAGCTCCCAGACCATGTAACAATATAGGGCTTGCGCCATTGATTTCATAGGCTGCTAACATCAATAACGCAATAGGAATATATTCAGCGAAATTTCCATGCACACGAATAGCTTTTCCTAAAGCTTCATTGCCGCCATCGCCAATACCTACTTTAAATTGCAAACGCAGACGTATAATATTTATTGCTAAACCAACAAACAAAAGCCCTAATAAACTAGCATAAAGGCCTGTTATAGATAAATTGAATTCCATTAAATTTCTCTTATATTTATATATGAGGGTAATAGTTTACTGTTAATAATAGATTTTTATAGTGTTGAAAAGGTAATTATTTAGGGAAAAGAGTCAAAGAAGGTAATTTTAAAGGAGGTAAACAAAAAAGTTCGCCGAAGCGAACTTTATAATATTATTTATAAGATCTAAAATTAAACAAAAATGCTATAGCACTTAACTTAATTCTTGTTCTATTAACGCACTAACTTCTTCAACTGGCTTAGTACCGTCAATTGTTAAGTATGAACATGCGCCTGCTTTAGCTTCATTTTGGTAATATGAAACTAATGGTTTAGTTTGTTCGTGATAAATACCTAAACGCTTACGCACTGTTGCTTCTTCATCATCAGGACGAATCGATAAGTTATCACCTGTATCGTCATCTTTACCTTCAACTTTAGGCGGATTATATACTAAGTGATATACACGACCTGACCCAGGATGAACACGACGACCACTCATACGATTAACAATAACCTCATCTGGTACATCAAATTCAATTACACTATCAACAGATACTTTGTTCTCTTTCATTGCATCAGCTTGCGGGATTGTACGAGGAAAACCGTCAAGTAAAAAACCTGCTTTACAGTCATCTTGAGCAATACGTTCTTTCACTAAGCCAATAATTAAATCATCAGAAACCAATTGCCCTGCATCCATAACCGCTTTAGCTTTGTTACCGAGTTCAGTACCAGCTTTAATCGCGGCTCGTAACATATCGCCTGTTGAAATTTGTGGGATACCAAATTTCGCCATTAGAAACTGTGCTTGAGTGCCTTTGCCAGCGCCTGGGGCACCTAATAAAATAATGCGCATAAAAATATTGCCTTATATGATTAATATACTAATTGGGCTGTTGTACTTGTTAACAACATACCGTCAATATAACAGCCAAATGAGTATTTATTTGAGTGTGCAACACTATACAAGTTCAGTTGTAGTCAAACAAGTAGCATTACCACTCAATCAACAAAAAATGGGCTTAAAATGTCTTTTTCAGACTAAAGTCTATGACTCTCAAGCTCTTTAAGAGCGGATTAAGGCATAAATCACTAAAACTGAAGGGTATGCGTAGTACTTATTCAACTAAAGTTATTCCCATCTTTGCTGGCTCTGAAAGTATAATTTAACTTTTACTCAAAAGAATACTCGATTTAGATTTCTAACACTTAGAGATTATCTAATCCTCACAAAGTTCAATGAACTGGTTAAGCAACCCCTTAATAGAAACAATATCAAAAATATCAGTCGCTTGAATAAGTTGGTTTGAAAAGTCTTCCAGTGAGGCTGATTGGTGACTCTCTGCAATGTTTTGCAAGTCATGCGCAAATACAGAAATCCCCGTTAAATTATTGTTTTGTTTTAGCTCCCGACACATGATCAAATGTTCTTTTCGTAATACACTCATTAATGGCGCTGAAAAAATCAACTTATCACTGTCATCAAGTTCACTTTGTTCCACTTCGGTATACTTTAAATGCTTTTGTAATTCAGTAATCAATTCTTGTTGAAGAACAGGTTTACGGAGATAACCAGAAAAATTCTCTCTTCTTTGCCTTTCGTAATCATCACGCATCACTGAAGCAGTTAAAGCCACAATTGGCAAACCTGGCTGTGCCTTATTAATAATATTTGCAGCTTCGTAGCCATCCATTTCTGGCATGCGAATGTCCATAACAATAAGGTCGAAATTATTTTCTTTAGCACACTCAACAGCTTCCTTCCCATTGCATGCTTCTTGATAGTTTATATTTAAACTTTTGAATATTTCGATGAGCAATTTACGGTTATTTTTTACATCGTCAACAATCAACACTTTGCAATTATCGAACTTAATGATACTTTGCTTATTTACGTCTGTTTTATAACTGCTAGCAACGTCGATAGAAGAAATATCTATAGATTTTAGATATATAGAAAAGCAAGAACCTTTGTTAGGGATGCTATTCACTGATATTTTACCGTTCATCAATTCAGTCAAACGTTTACTAATAGTTAACCCTAGGCCCGTTCCACCATACTTTCTGACGCTTTGACCTTCTTGCTGTTGGAAACTTTCAAAAATGTAATCGACTTTATCTTTATCAATGCCAATACCGGTATCTTCAACATCAATTCTTAAATCAACGGTACTATGTATCACATTTTCATTTTCAGCTACCGCTCTCAAAGTAATAGTGCCGGTATCAGTAAATTTAACCGCATTACCAACAATATTAAATAAAATTTGTCTAATACGCGTGGAATCAAGCAACAATGAATGCGGTATTTTTTCATCAACATCAAGCATAAAATCGAGGCCTTTGTTGCGCACATTCATCATAAACACATTACTGATTTCTTCAAAAATGTTATGAGGATTACAAACCTCTTTCTCGATAGAAAGTTTACCTGCCTCTATTTTGGATAAATCGAGAATGTCATTAATAAGCAGTAATAATGAGTTCCCCGCGGACTTGATAGTTTTAACAAATGATTTGAGTTTATTATCTTGAATTTGCTCATAAAGTAATTCAGTGAAACCTATAATGGCATTCATTGGAGTACGTATTTCATGACTCATATTCGCTAGAAATTCTGATTTAGCTTTATTGGCTGACTCTGCAATATTTTTCGCAAGCTCTAAGTCTCGCTCCATCAAAACACGCTCGTTCAAATTAACAATAATATGTAGTTGCGCATTGGTATTTTGATATCTAATTTGTTTAACGGATAAGAGTGCATCAATGACTTGGTTATCACGCGTGGTTATCTGGACTTGTTTATCCGATGCTTCAACAAAATCAACTTTATAAAAATCATGTTCAGTAGACATTGGCTTTTGATCGTGGCAAACATCAATGGCTAATTCTTTTATCGCATTTTCGTTTACCATGAGTAGTTTATTCGTTTTTATATCAGTGACATAGATAATGATAGGAATATTATCTATAACAACAGCGAGGTTTCTCTCACTTTGTTTAAGTGAAAGCTCAGTCTTAGTTCTTAAAATAACTTCTTGTTTAAGCTGACGATTCCAAATAAAAATGATGAGGACAACAACACTAGCAATAGCGATAATTAAGATAATTAATTGATAATCTGTTTTTACGAGTAGTTCCTTATCCCCCCACTTGTCTAATATTTTTTGTTTATCAGTGGTACTAACATTGGCAATGACCTTATTAATCATAGGTACTAGCATTTGAAGCTCTGGCTGTAGGACAAAACTAACATCTAAACTATATTCAGTTTTCCCTACAACTCTTAGCGCCTTATATCCTTGCTCTGCAATTACGTAATTTGCTTGTGCTAAAGAAGAGATAAATACATCGGTCTTCCCCAAAGATAAATCTTCTAATCCTTGTTTCGCTGAACTCACGAATTGAAATTGTTTGTTCGGAAATCTTTCAATTAAGCTATTTGTACTTGAATAGTCGCTAATTAGCGTAATGTTCTTGTGTAAGATTTGACTAATCTTATCGATATATCTATCTTCATTTCGCATTACAAAAACAAATGGACTACTAATGTAATTGTCTGTAAATGAAAGTTTATTAAAAGGTGTATAGGACCTTGCAGCAGAGCCCAAATTGACTTTGTTTTTTAGGAGATAAGAACTACTTTGTTGCCAATTTTTAGTTAGAACTAGCTCAAAGCTAATGTTCAATGTTTTCGCGATAATATCAAGATAAGTAGGAATAATGCCACTGTGTTTGTTTTGTTGGTCAACCGACTCAAAAGGCATCCACTGTGGATCTGAAACAAAAGTAAAATGGTTGTTTTTCAGAAGCCACTCTTTTTCTTGTTGTGTTAATGATATTCGAGTTTCGTCAAATATAGATTTATTGATCAACCATTTATCTAATAACGTTTGAAGTTCAGTATGTTCTAGATGGGTAAGTGCCTTATCAATGATACTAATTAATGGTTTATAGTCATCTCTTACGGCGATATGAAGCCCTCTAATCGGAGCGTTTGGAAATGTTTTAAAAGGGATGATATTAGTGACGGCTTTCTTATTGAGAAAGTAATTAATCACGGCATGTGAGTCATAAAGAACATCAGCTTTATCTTCAACAATATAATCTATTGCTTGCTCAGGAGATTCAACATAAATGATACTTAAATTAGGTAATCTTTCTTTGATTTCAGCCTCCATCGCGCTGTCACGAATGATGGCTAGCCTTAATCCATTCAAATCATTTATTTCTGTAATTTGTATGTTCTGACGGATAAAAAAATAATTTAACAAATTTGTATAAGGCTGAGAAAAAAGTAAATTCCTTTCCCTTTTTTCGGTTTTAAAAGTGGCAACAAGTAGGTCTTTTTCTTTATTTTTTACTTTTGAAAGAGATTTGTCCCAAACATCAGTTGAATAATCAAATTGTATCCCTGTTAATTCTGCAATGGAGAGTAATAAATCATGCCCTAAACCATCGTGAAAACCTTGTTCATTACTAAATTCGAATGGTGCCCATGCATTATCTCCAGCAACATTTATTACTGGGTGTTCACTAATCCATTTTTTTTGCTCTAGTGATAATTCAAATACATTGCCTTTAACTATTGAGTTTTTGGATTGTGGGGTTATTAACCAAGTTTCAAGTAGCACTTTATGCTCTGAATGTTTTATAGCGTCTAAGCCTTTTTGAATGATACTGGCTAATGCAGGGTTAGCCTTATTAACCACAATATGTATTGGGTTTTCAATTGAATGACGTGAGGTTCTGAACGGGATAATCGAGGTAATACTTTCCATCTCTAAGGTATAAACAAGCGTTCCATTGGTATCAAATAAAATATCAGCCCTATTATCTAGTACTGCATTAATAGCATCGGCTGAAGTATTGACCTCAATAATGATCATCTTAGGAAGGTGTTTTATTATTACGTCTTTATATACATAGTCTTTTGGTAAAGCCAATCGTTTACCTTCGAGATCTGTAATCGAGTTAACCGTTAAATTATCTCTAATAAAAAAGTAATCTAAAGTTTCAAAATAAGGTGCTGAAAAATCAAGGTAGGCTGTTCTTTCTTCTGTTTTATAAACAGATCCCAAAATATGGATTTCATTGTTTTTTATTTTATGAAGATTATTCTGCCAGTCATCGGAAATAACGCGGTATTTTAGCCCTGTGTATTTGGAAATTAGTTGTAGGTAATCATTGGCAATTTCTTGAGAGTTACCTTGTTGATCCAAAAAATTGAATGGCTTCCAATCGGGACTTACACCTACAATTATATCCTTATTTTCAGCTAACCAGCGTTGCTCTATATTAGATAATGCGACATATTCATGATCCTGTGCTTTTACTTGACCAGATATAAAAGCCAGACTAATCAGAAAATTGAAATAAAAGACAAAACGAAAAAGCATTTTATATTTTCAGAATATCTAAAAATTCAGGAAGATTATCAACAAGGATTTTAACTAAAGATGGGTCAAAGTGTGAGCCACTATTTTCTTTAATGTAATCAACTGCATCATCTATCGTCCAAGCATCTTTATATTGGCGTTTATGCGTAAGTGCGTCGAAAACATCAGCAAGCGCAACAATCCGACCAAATATATGGATATCATCTCCTTTTAGTCCATTAGGGTAGCCTGAACCATCCCATTTTTCATGATGTTGATGAGCAATAATTGAAGCAGAGGCGGTTAAACGACGTTTAGAATTTTTCAACAATGCAGCACCCTTTTCTGCATGTGTTTTCATAATAGTCATTTCTTCATCTGTGAGTTTACCCGGTTTATGAAGAATTTCTTTAGGGATAGCGATTTTACCAATATCGTGCATAGGTGAAGCTAAAAAGATAATGTTAACTTCTTCTTCGCTTAAATAAGGTGTTTTTTGTGCAAGTAACTTACTTATTTCAGCAACACGCCTAATATGTTGGCCTGTTTCATCAGAAGTTGACTCCATAACTTCCATCAATATATAAATCATTTCACATTGATTTTCTTCAATTTCTAATGCCAATCGAACAGCTTGCAATGTGGCTTTTTTTTCAACCTCAATAGCATGCTTTTTTAATTGTTTTTTAGATTCAGATAATTCGATGTGGGTTTTTACACGCGCTAATAATTCATTCGCATGAAAGGGCTTAACAATATAATCAACACCGCCTACTTCAAATCCTTTGGTGATAGCGTCGGCATCAGCTTTAGCCGTTAAAAAAATCACGGGCGTTTCTTTAACGTGATCCATTTTCTTTACTGTTGAACAGACATCATAACCATTAATTTTGGGCATCATGATATCAAGTAATATAAAATCGAAAGATTCCGTAAAAATTAAATCTAGTGCCTCTTGACCATCAGACGCAAAAGAAAAAGTATAGCTTTCTTCCTTCAGAATATTCATTGCTACTTGAATGTTATCAGAAACATCATCCACAATAAGAATATGTATATCACTGCCAGTTTTCACAAAAATTCCTTTTTAATCTACTGATAAATATAATCAAACAATATGTAATACTAGATTACTATTGTTAAATAGATAGTCCTTAACTCATTATAAAAGATATACGCTGTATTCAATTCATATAATCTTCTATTTCTAAAATAATGCAAATAGCTCTACTTGACAAGTGCTATATTATTCACATTTATTTTACTGCCTTATCTATTCAAAAATAGACTGTTTTATCCATAAATAAAAAACAAAAAAGGGGCATAAGCCCCTTTTATATTTTTAACTAAACATTTTATCTACACTTTTTCCTATATTAAGTGTTGGAAATTATTTAGTTAAACTTAACATCAATTTATTTAAACGTGCAACAAAGCTAGCTGGGTCTTTTAAGCTACCACGTTCTGCTAACATTGCTTGCTCAAACAATACTTCAGTCCACTGATTGAATTTTTCGTCGTCAGTTTCATCAGCAACATGCTTTACTAACTCATGTTCTGCATTGATTTCAAAAATAGGTAATGCATCAGGTACTTCTTGTCCAACTGATTGCATAAGCTTCATCATTTGGCTGCTCATGTCGTGCTCATCAGCAACTATACAAGCAGGTGAGTCAGTTAAACGTTGTGATAACTTAACGTCTTTAACTTTACCTTCTAATGATTTTTTAATACGAGAAACAACAGAATCAAATTCTTGCTCAAGTTTTTCTTGTGCTTGTTTTGTTTCTTCATCGTCCATATCACCTAAGTCTAAACCACCGCGAGTAACTGATTGAAGCTGCTTGCCACCAACTTCTGTTAAGTGACTTACTAACCATTCATCAATACGGTCAGACATTAATAATACTTCAATGCCTTTTTTGCGGAATACTTCTAAATGAGGGCTGTTTTTAGCGGCTTCGAAACTGTCAGCAACAACATAATAAATTTTGTCTTGCCCTTCTTTCATACGTTCTACGTATTCAGGAATTGAAACACTTTGTATTGCTGTATTACTTTCTGTTGATGCAAAGCGTAATAAATTAGCTACTTGTTCTTTATTAGCGTTATCTTCTGCTGGGCCTTCTTTTAACACTTGACCAAATTCATTCCAAAACGTTTGGTATTGCTCTTTGTCTTTTTTACCTAATTTTTCAAGCATTTTAAGTACACGTTTTGTACACCCTTTACGGATTGCTTGCGTAATTTTGTTATCTTGTAAAATTTCACGAGAAACATTTAATGGTAAATCGTTAGAATCTAATAAACCTTTTACGAAACGTAAGTAGGTTGGCATGAACTGTTCAGCATCATCCATTATAAATACACGTTGTACAAATAATTTTAAACCATGCTGTTTTTCACGGTTATGCATATCAAACGGGGCTTTGCTTGGGATATACAATAATGAAGTATATTCTGTTTTACCTTCAACTTTGTTGTGCTCCCATAAAAGTGGGTCACCAAAGTCATGTGAAACATGTTTGTAGAATTCTTTGTACTCTTCGTCAGATACGTCCGACTTTTCACGTGTCCAAAGCGCTGTTGCTTTGTTCACAGGTTCCCATATTGCAGGAACTGCATCACGCGCTTCAATTGCAGGAGTTGTAACATTGTCTTCGTCATCTTTAACTTCAGCAACGGCTTCAACGGCTGGAACTTCTGGCGTTAACATTTCTACAGAAACAGAGATGTGATCTGAGTACTTAGTTACAATTGATTTTAAACGCCAATCGTCTGCAAATTCTTTTTCTTCTTCTTTTAAGTGAAGAATAATATCTGTACCACGATTTGTTTTTTCAATATTAGCGGTTGTAAATTCACCTTCGCCTGCACTTGACCATTCAACACCTTCAGATGCAGAAACTCCGGCTCCACGTGAACGAACAGTAACGGAATCAGCAACGATGAATGCTGAATAAAAACCGACACCAAATTGGCCAATAAGTTGAGAATCTGAAGCTTGATCACCAGAAAGCTGAGAGAAAAATTCAGCTGTGCCAGATTTAGCAATTGTACCTAAATGATCAACGATTTGGTCATGTGTCATACCAATACCATTATCAGAAATTGTAAGGGTATTATTATCTTTATCACAGCTTACACGAACGCGTAAATCTCCATCACCTTCATATAAACTATCATCTGAAAGCGCTTTAAAGCGTAATTTGTCAGCGGCATCTGCAGCGTTTGAAACTAACTCACGTAAGAAGATTTCTTTGTTTGAGTAAAGGGAGTGGATCATTAATTTGAGTAATTTAGCGTTATCCGTTGCAAACTGATGATTTTCTTTTTGGCCTGTTTCTGACATTTTCATACTTCCTAGGTTTAACTGTTTTAAAAGCGTACATTCAAAAGCTGATGAACGCGTTGATAGTTAACATGTGGGGGTAGCTAAAACGTTTTCAAGCAAAAAATCAAAAAATCTTACATAAATTCTTCTACTTTACTTAGTCGAGTTGATCTTTAATTATATCCTTACTCAATATTACTCATCACAAAAGTAATTTGCTTTACTTCATTAGGTTTGTTGTATTTTCATATGAATTTTGGTGGACAATTTACGGGGAAAACCCTGCATTTATGATGAGAAAAGTCACTTCCGTTTATGGGATTTTATTAATCGAATACTTCATAACATAGTGCAGCGCTTTATCTAAACGCCTTTATTGTTTGACGTGGTATATTGTTTTTGTTGCATATTCAACTTTAGTTAAAATGAAACTTCTTCACCTTCATTTAATATATGCAAAGGAACTTGAGAATCCATTTCTTTATGCATATGTAATAATCTTAGCAAAGCTGAGTGTGAGCTATGGTCGCCCATCTTCCAACTTGCATTACCATAACCCCAAGGGATCATCACTTTACAGTTTAGTTCTTTAGCTGCCACTAATGCATCTTCCGGCGTGGTATGAACATAACGATACCAAGCACCACTTTCTTTATGAAAATATGAAGCAATAGGCATTAAACATACATCCATATCGCCATACCGTTGTTGAATGTTTTTAAAGTGTTCTGAATACCCGGTATCGCCAGCAAAAAAGATACGTTGACCTTCGTGTTCAATAACCCAACCTCCCCATAACGTTTTATCATTATCTTCATAGAGATAAGGTACCAAGATTCGATTACTAAAATGATGTGCAGGAACAAAGTTAATGGTAAGTTCACCTAACTCTTTCTTTGAATACCATGCCATTTCATTGATGTTATAAGCATCATTAGGAAAGTGTTCTGCAAAACCTAAAGGCGCAAAATACTGCGTGTTATTCCCAATTTTTTCGATATCATCTTTATTGAAATGGTCGTAGTGAATATGAGAATACAGAACTGCATCAACATTTTTAATCTCGTTGTCGGAGGGCCAAACGGGTAAATTACGTTCAAAGCCAGTTGATAGCTTAAAAGCCCAATTTACGGGCCAGTCGAATTGCTTACTTACAGGGTCTATTAATAAAGAACTTCCATCTGGGCTTTTAATATGAAAACTTGCGTGTCCGAGCCAACGAAAAGTAAAACCTGTTTTTACTTTTGCAAGGGTTTGCTTACCGATAAAACGACAATTTTCTGCTGGTGATTCACATTCAACTAACGGTGAAGGTTCATAACAATTTTCTTCACAGGTAACGGGATAATTTTTCTTTTCAGGATACAAATTGGAAAAACGTTGCGGATCCGTTGAGTTCTTTTTATATTTTATAATTGAGTCAGTTTGTTCAATACGAGTAACCTGATTATTCGATGAACACCCTACAACTAAAACAAAACTGAATATTAAGCTAATTTTTTGCAAATCATTCATCCCTATGATTAAAATTGGTATTATTTAGTGTAATTGTTAGCATTCATACTCATTATTTATATTAATTATGACCTGCCCTATATATTCAACCACACTAAAAACTATAATTTTTACGTCCTGACAATGCGTGCGATAACGTATTGCCATCAACATATTCCAATTCTCCACCTACAGGCACGCCGTGAGCAATACGAGAAATGATCACTTGATGCTTTTTAGCCAGTTCTGCAATAAAGTGAGCTGTAGCTTCACCTTCAACAGTAGGGTTGGTTGCTAAAATTATTTCTTTAAATTGCTTAGTTGCTAATTGGTCTTCTAAAATGTCTAAGCCAAGATCGTCTGGTCCTATACCGTCAAGGGGTGATAAATGCCCCATCAAAATGAAATATCTACCTTGAAACTCCCCTGTTTGCTCTATCGCTATAACATCACCTGGGCTTTCAACAATACAAAGCTGTTGGTTGATAAGGCGCTTAGCACTTTGACAAATATCACAAGTTTCATCTTCAGTGAAGTTGCGACACTGTGAACAATGGCCGATATTTTCCATTGCCATCTTTAATGTTCCGGCAAGTTTAGCGCCAGCAATACGATTACGCTCAAGTAAATGAAATGCCATTCGTTGTGCTGATTTAGCGCCAACGCCCGGTAAACATTTAAGTGAATTAATTAACTCTTGAACAAGTGGACTAAATTTCATAACAACCTTAACAACATAATGGGTCTGATTTACAACGAACGCAGTTTATCATTTGGTTACTAAAAACCAACATAAATTATTATCTCCCGAAGAAAATAATGCGTTATGATGCGTGTAGAATAATTATCATAAATGAACCGCTATGTTATCCAATATCATTATCACCCTAACATTATTATTTATTAGTGCTTTCTTCTTATCTCGATATTTTACTTTGCCGAAAAACATTTGGTTATTGTTTGTTGCTCAGCCTTTGGTGATGGCGGCTTCACCGGTGATTGTTTTCATTGGTGGTATATTGTCAACCAGCATGGCAAGTGATCCATCTCTAGCGACACTTCCTGTAACGGTAATGATTTTGGGTGTAGCATGTGGCGCTATTCCTGCTGCGATGCTTGCAAAAAATAAAGGTCGTCGCTTTGCAATATTTACCGGTTATAGCTGTGGTTTACTTGCTACCTTAACAGCGATGGTATCTGCACTTATTTCTAGCTTTGAACTTTTTGTATTTTCAGGTTTACTCTTTGGTATTAGTACTTCATTTATTCAACAATTACGTTTTGCCGCAATCGAAAGTATTAAAGATGATAAAGATATTCCTACTGTGTTATCAATACTTATGTTGAGTGGAATATTCTCTGCCTTCTTAGGACCAGAAATTGCTGTAGTAGCTAAGGATTGGTTAGTTTCTCCACATGGTTATGCGGGTTCATTTTTAGTTTTAGCGGGCTTAATCGTTTGTGCCATGATTATCATGTTGAGTTTTAAAAACACGCAAATTGAAAATAACCAAGAAATCGGTGAAACTCGTCCATTAAGTGAAATTATCAAACAGCCTATTTTCATTATTGCGATATTATCTGCAGCAATTGGTTTTGCGTTAATGAGTTATTTAATGACAGCTACACCTCTAAGTATGCATCAGATGCATGGTCATAGTTTAAATGACACAAAGTGGGTTATTCAAAGTCATATAGCTGCAATGTTTATCCCATCTCTTTTTACTGCGTGGTTAGTTAAAAAAATCGGCTTAAAAAGCTTAATGCTCATAGGTACAGTTATTTATGCGATAGTCACGGTAGTAGCACTTTCTGGTGAACAAGTCGTACATTACTGGTGGGCACTTATTTTATTAGGAATTGGTTGGAATTTTCTATTTTTAACTGGCACAACCCTACTTCCGCAAAGTTATAAACCAAGTGAACGCCACAAAGTTCAAGCGATTAATGATTTTATTATTTTTGGCTTACAAGCAACTGCATCGTTATTAGCGGGTTGGGTTTTATTTAAAGCTGGCTGGAATATGGTAGTGATTACGAGTATGCCATTTATCGCGATACTGTTTGCTGTGACCTGGTTTTATTATATTAAAGACAGAAAAAAAGCTGCCGATATGGCAGCTCAATCATAGCTCAACAATAAGTATATGAAATAATTAAAAGCTGTTGTCATTATCTGAAAGACCAAAATCGCAAATTTATATGTATCAAAATATGACTTATTCATCTTCTTCATAGAGTAGAATATCGCCTGGTTGACAGTCTAGCGTTTGACATATCGCTTCTAGTGTTGAGAAACGTATTGCTTTAGCTCGACCACTTTTAAGTACCGATAAATTTTGTGCAGTAATACCTACAGACAAAGCGAGATCATTTAATTTCATTTTTCGCCTTGCCAACATTACGTCAAGCTCAATAATCATAGCCACTAGATCACCAATTCCTGTTCTTGATGCAAACTGCTTGCTTCATTCATTATCCAAGCGATTACGTATATGACTAAACCTATTAATAAAAGCCTTATCTCGTCTGAGCCTAAGCTCATGTATATCGATAAAGAATCTGATGCGCCTGAAAACCTTAATACCAAGGTTACAACTACCGGATATAAAAGCTTTAATGCCATCCAAGCAAGAAGCAGCGTACCAATATTTTTAATGCACTGAATATTAGCTGAAGTAAAAACTAAGCCTTTTTGATATAAACCGAATAGTTTGAACAAAGAAAAATAAATTAAAAGACTTGGCAATAGATCTACGCTACCTAAAATAAATAACGCATTGAAACCTTCATCGGTTAAAGCTTGAGCTAAACTTTCCCAGCTTCCAGAAAAATCAACATAGACTGCTGATGAGAAAAAATAGAAGTTTTCAGAAAGCTCAAATGTAGTGCCGTCAACATTATTACCGAACATCAGTAATAACGTGTAGCTCACAATTTGCATAAGAATATATAGCGCGACTAATGCGCGCACTATTTTACTGACTATTGGAATACTTCGATGCTGAAACATAAAACTCATAATGTGAATTCACTCAATGAGCTAAATGTAACATAGAACAAATAAATAACAATTGATTTTTATCGAAAAACGATAAAAATACATTGTATTGGTTATGGAACCGCTTGACCATTCCTCGCTTCAAATAACCGATACCAATCTTCCCGGCTATAACTTAGCTCAAGAGCAATCTTTGCCGCAACGATACGTTTAGGCGTAGTAGAGCCAATAATAGGAAATATATCCGCAGGATGCTTTAGTAACCAAGCTAAAATTATTTGCCAAGCTTCACAGTTATACTTTTGCGCTTGCAACGTTAACTCACCTGCAATACGTTGTTTAACCTCCTCTGAGAATGTATTTCCCCAAGCGTCATAAGCAACGCCCCCTAGTGGGCACCATGCAATGGGAGATATACGATTTTGTTGACATTGATCTAATGTGCCATCATTAAGGGCATCAATATTATGAATATTAATTTCCACCTGATTAACCAACAAGGGTGAATCTAGAACACTCTGTAACATAGATATTTGTGATGGTTTGAAGTTACTGACACCAAAATGCGCCACTTTACCATTTGCTTTAAGCTGATTAAATGTTTCAGCAACTTCGTGAATATCAAATAAATAATCTGGACGATGCAATAGAAAAAGGTCAAGTTGCTCTATATTAAGGCGTTTTAAAGAGCCTTCTACACTCGATAAAATATAATCTTTACTAAAATCATAACGGGTTGGCGCATACGAATTTTCATCGTTTTTAGGTCGAATACTCGCTTTGGAAGTAATAAGCATTTGTTCTCGCAATTGAGGCGATTGCTTTAACAACTCTCCAAATAATTGTTCACTTGAACCGCCGCCATAAATATCAGCATGGTCAAAATGATTATACCCAGCATCAATCGCGCTATGAACAGCAAGCTTACCCTTAGCAATATCATTAACTGATTGATCACCTGCAATTCGCATACAACCATAGATCAATCGTGATGACTGAAGATCGCTCTTCCCTAAACTATAATTTTTCATTACAACTTTGCTCTCGTTTTATCGCTAATTGACTGACATAATAGCGGCTTTATAGTTATTGTTCATCAATAACTCATTCATTGCATACGTATAAATAAGGTTTTTTCATTGCAACATTTTATTTGGGATATTGATCCAGTTCTACTTTCTTTAGGTCCATTAACCATTCATTGGTATGGCGCTCTATTTGCAGCAGCAATAATGTCAGGCTTACAGGTTATGAAGTGGGTGTATCAAAAAGAGCACAAAAATCTTGAAGCACTCGATAACTTACTCATGTATGCCGTAATTGGTATTATAATTGGTGCACGTTTAGGACATTGTTTATTCTACGACCCGCAATATTATTTTGCTAACCCTCTGAAGATATTAGTAATTTGGGAAGGTGGACTTGCTAGCCATGGTGGTGGTTTAGGGCTAATAATTGCACTAGGTGTATATGCAAGAAAATATCAAGAAAACTATCTATGGCTACTCGACCGATTAGCGATTTGTACTGCACTCTTTGGTGTGTTTGTTCGTTCAGCTAACTTTGTTAACTCTGAAATATTAGGCGTGTCGAGTGATGTTCCATGGGCAATTATTTTCGCACGTATTGATAATGTACCCCGCCACCCAGCCCAACTTTATGAAGCGATAGCTTATCTACTAATTTTTATCATTATGTTCTTCATCTATAAAAAATTAAAAGATAAAACGCCAAAGGGCTCGTTATTGGGATTATTTTTGATACTAACCTTTACCGCCCGGTTTTTAATCGAATCAGTAAAAGTTAAACAAGCTGCATACGAATCAATATGGGCAATGAATACAGGACAAATGCTAAGTATTCCCTTTTTTATTGCAGGTATCATTTTATTAGTTTGGTCGTTATCAGCTAAAAACAAACAATAATAGACATTGAGAAAAGAAAAATGAGTAAAAAGTATTACGTTGTATGGAAAGGCGCAAAAACAGGTGTATTTGATAATTGGTCTACAGTTCAATCGGTAACATCAGGACGCCCAGACGCTCAATTTATGGGTTTTCCTTCACAGACTGAGGCCGAAGCTGCTTTTAAGTTAACATATACCAAAGCATTAACACAACGTTCTTTAAAAACACCACCACGTACCGGAGGTGAATACCCTGCAGCAGCTAAAACAGCAAGCTCAACTTCCTTAAGCAAAACCAGCAGTGTTGGAAAACCTTCTGGTGGTACAGTAAGAAGTGAGCGTGAAATAACAAAATCAAATATTGATATATACTGCGATGGTGCGTGTTCGCCAAACCCTGGAAAATCAGGAACCGGCGTTGCGGTTTATCATCAAGGCGAGATTAACAGTCTTTGGTATGGTGCATTTAATGCTAACGGTACCAACAACACTGCCGAATTAATTGGCATGCTACAGGCATTCAAATTAGCACAAGCTTATATTAATGCAAATCCAGATAAAACTATCCAAGTGTTATCTGATTCGAAATATTCAATCGATAGCATTACAAAGTGGGCAACAGGATGGAAAAATAAAGGTTGGAAAAAAGCTAACGGTGAAGCCATTAAGAACCCTGAATTAGTAAAAGTTTGCTATACCCTTTATCAAGAAATTAAAAAGCATATATCAATTACACATGTTAAAGGTCACGCAAATATAGAAGGTAATGAATTAGCTGATCGCATGGCTGTTCTTGCAAGAACATCACAAGAAGTTGGTTTTCTAAAATATGAAAAGAAAATTAACATTCGCGAAATATTAGCGACGGAACCTGGATAACAATTAGTACAGCAATAAAGAATTGCCGAAAAAGCCCCTTTGTCAAATATAAACCTCTTTAAAATGGAGGTTTTTTTGTTTCTAACGCTATTTATTAACGGGTTTTTAGTGTCACCGTTTAAACAATCGCGTTGGAGATATTTTATTTTGACTACGTGTATGCTTGCTATATTTTAATTTTAGAGGCAAAACTAACCAATAAAGAATTTTATTTAACATTATATTTGATTCCACGCATTAATCTACTTTAATTAGGCTTATATACAATGTTGCGTTAAATAACATATAGTAAAAGTCTATAAATAATGGAGATTATAAATGTCGGATAATAAAAAATACCGTTTAGTAACACGCAGTGATTTTGATGGTTTAGTTTGTGCTATTTTACTCAAACATATTAATTTAGTAGACGATATTCTATTTGTTCACCCAAAGGATATGCAAGATGGAGTGATTGATGTAGGTCCAAATGATATTTCAACCAATTTACCTTTTGTTGATGGGGTTCATATCGCCTTTGACCATCATCACAGTGAAACGCTTCGGAATGAAAAAAGAGATAACCATGTTATCGATCCTGACGCTCCTTCGGCTGCAAGGGTTGTTTATGATTTCTATGGTGGATTAGAAGCTTTTCCAGAAAGCTGGACGAGTATGATGGAAGCCGTTGATAAAGGTGATTCTGCACAGTTTAATATGGAAGAAGTTTTACATGCCAAACGTTGGGAATTACTCAACTTCATCATGGATTCTCGAACGGGTTTAGGTCGTTTCAGAGATTTCCGCATTTCTAACTATGAACTTATGATGGATTTAATTGATTTTGGTAAAGACCACAACATTGATGAGCTACTTGCACTTCCTGATGTAAAAGAACGTACAGATCTTTACTTTGAGCATGAAGAAAAATTTAAAGCACAAATTAAGCGTTGTGCCACCGTTCACAATAACTTGGTTGTTTTGGATTTAAGGGAAGAAGAAATTATATTTTCTGGCAACCGCTTTGTCATTTATGCCTTATTTCCACAATGTAATATTTCAATTCATATTATGTGGGGACTTAAAAAGCAGAACACCGTTTTTGCCACCGGGAAATCTATCTTTGATCGAAGTTCAAAAACAAACGTAGGGGAATTAATGTTGAAATATAATGGTGGCGGACACAATGCAGCTGGCACTTGTCAGGTTCCACATGAACAAAATGAAGCTTGTCTTGCTGAGCTAATTTCAACAATTAATGCCGATGGCTAAACATTATTGAACAAATATATTATTGCTATCAAGGAAGATGGCAAAGACAATTAGCATAACTTTAAAAAAGCTTCATATTCCTTAAAACGCTAATAACCTTTATTCCAATCTATATAAACGGGTAACTGTCCATTTAGGAGATATTCTCGGATATTTTTGGCAACAATATCTCCTGCACTTTCAAAATGTGTCGGAGCGGAAATATGAGGAAGTACCGTAATTTTTTCATGTGACCAATATGCATCGTTTTCAGGTAATGGTTCTTGTTCAAAAACATCTAAAATTGCATGTTCAAGATGATCATTATCTAAGTGTTTAACAAGATCTTCATTAGCAATAATTCCACCACGGGCAAAGTTTATTAAACTTGCACCTTGAGGTAAATTTTTCAGTAAATCATGGTCTATTAGTTGATGAGTTTCAGACGTCAGTGGTAGTAAACAAATAATGATATTACATTGCTTAACCATAGTAATTAAACCGTCATCTCCTGAATAACATTTCACGCCATTAATTAATTTTTCACTTTGACTCCAACCAAGAACATTAAAGCCATTTGCGTACAAACGCTTCGCACTAAATTCACCTAACTTGCCTAAGCCTAAAATCCCTACCGTCCGCTCTTGGGGAAGTAAATAACGGTGCTGTATCCACTGAGATGACTTTTGTTGCTTTAGATATTTAGGCATCTCTCGATGTAAATAGAGTACCCAAGTTAATACCGCTTCACTCATTGTTTGAGCTAATAATGGATCAATTAATCTAATAAGTTTAAAGCTTGGTTGAGGTGTGTATTCTGTTAATTTAGAAACTAATGCATCAACCCCAGCCCACAAACTTTGTACCCAAATCAACTGGGGATATTGTGACAAAGTAATAGGGTCTGGATTAGCTACAATAGCAATTTCACATTGATTTTTTTCATCCGCTGATAAGTCTTTATCAAGCTTTATGCATTCGTTTGGAAGCTTGGATGATAAAAGTGCCAACCATGCGACTTGATCTTGTTCAATAAGCTGGCTTACAAAACTAATTATAGGGTTATTCAAAGCATTTCTCTTTCACTTTATTCTTTCAATACCATATCAATACACATTACGGCGGCAAGAATTAATTTTCTCACAGGGTGATTTTCAGGAATATCATCAGAGATTTCAAGAACGTAATTGTCAGCACTGGTAAAGAGCTCTTTACCTATGCCGCCCCACTCTTTTGAAATATGAGCGAGTTGATCATTACCATCCATAAAACGAAAGTCCCAACCAACCCAATTTCCTTTTAACTGACATACAACCCTGTCTTGATTGTCATAAATATCAAATTTACCGCCAATAGAAAAAAGCTTTTGTTGGAAATATCCAACCGCATTACCATCGCCATCAGAAATAATCACTTTAGAAACAAGAAGAGAAATACCTCGCTGAATTCTCACAATGCGCTGTTCATCAGTTGTGCGTATTTGAACATCAAAGGGAGTCATTGTTTTGTAGTCGCTAAACCGGAGTATTTTTGTGAAAAAACCTAAATTGGGTTCACGACATTCCATAATGATATTGCCCGTTTCAGGATCATAAACATCATAATTGTTAGCAGCTTTGAATATGCCAACATGCTCTTTAATTAGAAATAAATTTTTATTTAGTATGTCTGTCATTTTTATAAGTCCTTTTTGTTTTTACATCAAGTTATAACGTAAATCCATCAATAGGTATTGTAAAACGAAAAAAAAGCCGGAGCCATTTTAACGTTGAGACATATTAACAGTAATTTATAAACTATTAAGTTATTTTAAGAGGTTGAAATTTCCCATACGTCATACTGCGCCATAACCATTCAAACGGACCAAATCTAAAGTGCGACATCCAAAAATTTGAGAAAAACAATTGAAATATCCAAATGCCTATCACAACAAGTAGCATGTCACTTCGTTCAAAGCTACCGTAAAAACCTAAACCCCATCCATAAAAAATAAATCCACAGATTAAAGTATGTGATAAATAATTGGTTAACGCCATTTTCCCAACATTTGCTAACAAGCCTTTTAATTTCATTAACGCTGATGAACGGCAAAATACAATTAAAAGGCTCATGTAGCTATAGGCCATTAAAATACTACCCCAGTAGTTAGATTGTATTCCTGACATCATTGAATCAAGTCCCCAGCCACTATCAAAATTAGCTTGATTACCCGTAATAATAAGAACAAGACCTAAAGCGAATGCAATAACTGCGCTAATCGTTAAGCGTTTATTGCTGAATCGTTCACCAAAAAAATCAAGTTTAAATAATGCCATACCAATCATCATGAGACCGACAATTCTGAACATATAAAATAAAACATTGGTTTGCATCTTGGAGGCCATAAAATTACGATGTTCCATTTGCCCTAACCAACTTGCTTGATTAACTAAAATATCTTTATCAATCATCTCTTGAGTTGGGGCCCATACTGCAAGGAGGTTTTGTATATCGGCTTCTTCCATCAGAGGGATGGCGAAACTAGTTAAAAACATGACTACAGAACAAAAACCAATAGATAAAAATGCAGTCATGAATAAGAATTTGACTGGTTTTTTACGTGCTGTATAAGTGATCATCCCAGCTAAAGCATAAGGGAATAAAATATCACCAAACCATAATAAGTAAGCATGTAACAATCCAAAGACAGCTAAGATCAACATTCGTTTATAGTGAACTTTGCTGGGATTGCCACCTTTCTTCTCTATATTCTCAGCCATCAAAACGATACCGACGCCGAATAATATTGAAAATATGGTCATAAATTTTTGATCTGCAAAAAGATGAGAAAAATAATAAACATAGAAGTTTATGCCATTTAAATCACCAAACGATGTTGGATTGCTGTAAGCAGAGAAATTCATTGAAAAAGCTTGAATATTCATTAAAAGAATACCAAGCAAGGCAATGCCCCTTATGATATCAATATTCAGGAGTCTTGATTGTAGAGCCATTGGCTCTGCGAAGTTTTGGGTCATATCGTTCTCAAATTATAATTATATAGCGCACAGTTAGTCTTATATAATTTAGTTTTATTACAACATTCGAGTTTTATATTAATAAAAGGTCGTTAGCGGCTTAGGAGTTCATCAAATATGCGCTTAACTTGCAAATCACCAAAACTATAAAGTCTTTCGCTTTGCTGAAATAATCGAAATACAGTTGAAAAATCTTGCGTTTCAAGATTTTTCATAATTAATAATAATTGTCTTTCAGGCCTTCCGTAACCACTAGCATCAGGTAACCTATCTATTTCAGCGTTTACTGCAGGAAGTAAAAAAGGATATTTACTTAAAAAGCATTCCGCTATTAGTAATAGATTATCGAAACTCTTCTCTTGATAACTAGGCCATAAACCAGATAAAGATTTAAGTTCAGTAACCGAAATAATAGTAGCTGTGTTATAAGCAATAATTAACTCATTCTGACTCATATGACCAAAGCTATATTCATTGCCTAGATTAGGCCGAACTAAGTATACCTTGTAACCTTGACGTGGTCTAATTGATGCGACTACCCCAGTTAAGACATAATAGACTTAACTGGAGATACAAATGAAAAACCGTAAAACTTATTCAAAAGAATTCAAACTAGATGCAATTGCACTCGTTAGAGATC